>ERZ842401.1392-NODE-1392-length-34796-cov-13.346910_pt1 | contig 34796 bp, 35 predicted proteins | sample MGYA00521270_ERZ842401 | MGnify/ENA primary metagenome ERZ842401 (study PRJEB31892, sample SAMEA3878208) | bioreactor metagenome | biome: Moose rumen | place: Sweden | collected 2011-10 | study: EMG produced TPA metagenomics assembly of the PRJEB12797 data set...
AAAAACATCCTGTTTTTGTTGCCGGCGGGCGCACGTCCTGTGCGCCCGTGTCTTCGCCCATATTTGTAAGGAAATTTCAAAATGAAAATCAAAGTTTCAAACTCAATGCTTAATGTTTGGCTCGCGGCAATGGCGGCGGGCATTCTTTTTATGGAAAATTTTTCCCGCTCGCCGAAATTTTTAATCGGAACCTGCGCGGCTTTGATAATCGGTGCAATAATTTTCACATGGCGACGAAAAAATTTAACCGCGTGGATAATTTGTCCGATAATTTTTTTTGCGCTCGGCGGTTTGAGATTTTCGGCAGTCGACAACTTGCCGCCCGATGACATTTCAAAATTCGCGGGACAACAAATTTCTTTGACGGGCATTGTTCGCGAAGAGCCGCAGATAAAAACTTTGCCTAACGATTTGATTCAAGTTCGTTTTGTCGTTGACGCCGAGGCAATAAAAGTAAAAAATTCCGCGCAGAATATTTCGGGCGGCTTGATTTTGACTTCTTATCACAAGGCGGGCGAAAAATTTTCGACGGCAAGAATCGGCGATAAAATTTCTGCGAGCGGCAACTTAAAACTTTTGACGAATTATAAAAATCCCGGACAAATCGACAACGTCACACGCATGAAAGCGGAGGGAATTACGGCGCGGCTTTCGACGGACAAACGAGGAATTTCTGTTGAGGAAGTTGACGGCGGACTTTGGATAAAATTTTTAAGAACGGTTGCGGCAATTCGTGAACATTATCGCGAGTCAATGGCGCAAGTTATGTCGCGGGAAGATGCGGCGGCGATTTTCGCAATGTTATTCGGCGGCTACGCGGGACTCAATCCCGAATTGGTCGAAGACTTTCAAACAACGGGCATTGTTCACATTTTGTCGGTAAGCGGAGCGCACATGAGCTTGTTGGCAATGGCGACGGCTTGGCTCTGCACGATTTTAAAATTTCCTCGCGGCTTAACTTTTGCATTGGGATTTTTCATAATCGGAACTTACGCGATATTGAGCGGACTTTTGCCGCAAGTTTTGCGCTCGGCGACAATGGGAATTTTAATTTTCTTCGCCAAAACTCTGGACGCGGAGGCTGAAGGCGCAAGGCTTTTGACGTTGACGGCTTTGGCAATGTTAATCAATCAGCCGTTGCTTTTGTTCGACATAAGTTTTCAGCTGAGTTTTTCGGCGACGGCGGGGCTTATGTATTTGTCGGAGGACTTGCAAAAAATTTTTGAACGTCTGCCGAAATTTTTTTCCGAGCCGATGTCAATGACAATCGCGGCGCAGGCGGCGAGCCTGCCGATAATAATTTGGTACTTCAATCAAATTTCGTTGAGTTCGGTTTTGGCAAATGTTTTCGTCATGCCGCTGTTGGAAATTGTAATTGTCGGCGGACTTTTGGGCGGAATTTTCAGCGCGGTTGTGCCGATAGCGGGGAAAATTTTTTTTGCGGGCGAAGCATTAATTTTCGGCGCGGGCGCGGAGTTGAATCGGGTTTTTGCAAATTTGCCGTTCAGCGCGGTACAAGTGCCGACGCTCGGAATTTTGGCGGGAATTTTTTATTATGTCGCGCTGATTTTTCGCCGCGCAGAAATTTTGTTGCCGATAATTTTTTTGGTCGCACTGAATTTTTTCAAGGCGGGAGATGTTGAAGTGAGTTTTGTTGACGTGGGTCAGGGCGATTGCGCGGTTGTTTTCACGCCCGAAAGAAAATGTTTAATCTTTGACACGGGCGGCGTCCGCGAAAAAGTTTTTGATGTCGGCGGGCGCGTGGTTGTTCCCTATCTCAAGCATGAAAATATTCGTGCTGTCGAAAAAATTTTTTTGACTCATGTTCACGAAGATCATTCGGGCGGCGCGGGCTCCGTGATAAAAAAATTTCCCGTCGGTGAAATTATCACTGCGGGAGAAAGCAAATCGGAATATGCGGCGGTTTTCGGTATCGCCGAAGAATATTTGCCGCCTCTTCGACAAGGTCACGCAGGGGAAAAATTTTCTGTGGACGGCGTCGAAGTTGAAATTTTATTTGCGCCGAGCGTCGGGTCGGGCAATGAAATTTCAAATGTTTATCGCGTCCGTTACGGCGAAATAACTTTTTTGATAACGGGCGATTTGGTTAAGGAAATTGAATCGCAGATTTTACATGAAGGAATTGACGTTTCGAGTACGGTTTTGAAAGTCGGGCATCACGGCAGCGCAACTTCTTCAAGCGAAGAATTTTTGCGAGCCGTCAAGCCGAAATGTTCGATTATCTGCGTCGGCTACGGAAATAATTTCGGGCATCCCCGCGCCGAAGTTTTGGAGCGGCTGGAAAATCTTCCGACAAAAATTTATCGCACAGACCGCGACGGTTTGATTAAATTCAAAACGGACGGAAAAAATCTGCGCGTCGAAACTTTCAACAAAAAATAGAAAACCGCTCAATAATCGAGCGGTAATTTTTTTTGCTTATAAAAATTTTTCAGCCGACTGCTTTTTCCTTGCGGCGGGGATTGACGCGCTTGAATTGTTTCAACTGCTCTTCTGTTTGCGGCGGGCAATCTTCGTCAAAAACAATGTCATCGTCGCTCATTTTGGACAAAGCATCAAGCTCTGCTTCTTGTTCCGGCGTCAAGGGTGCGCCTACATCAATCCATTTGTATACCATCATAATAATCCCTCCTTTCTTGTTTGGTAGCTCGTCTTGCCGAAATTAACCGCGTGACATTTATATTATCGGCATTTATGCGCTCGGTGTAAACAACAAACAAAATTTCTCTGACGCGTCCGATTGTTATATACCTGTCTTCGTCGTCTGAATGCGACATATCGAGACGTTCAATTCGATTTCCGTCTGCAAAGACTTGAGCGGCATTTTCAAATTTTATGTGATGCTTTTTCCAATTCAGTTCGGCTTTTTCATCATCCCAGCCGAAGAGCTGGTTATTGATAATTCTTTCAACGTCGCTCATGCCAGAGCATCTCCGCCGCCGACATAATCTTGAATGGCAAGCGAATAAACCAATCTTCTGTCACGCATGAAAGTCAAAACGCGCATAACTTCCCAAGCCGTGTCGAGACTTGTAAAGCAGGGAACGCCCAATTCAACGGTCGCCCGCCGAATTCTGAAACCGTCTTTGGCAACGTGTTTGCCGGGTGCCTGCGTGTTCACGACCATATGAATTTTTCCAAGCTTAATCATTTGAATAATATCGGTGCTCCGCTGATGAACTTTGCCGACAATCTCCGCGTTAATGCCGATTGATTGAAGAGCCCGCGCAGTTCCTTCCGTCGCCACGATCTTAAAGCCGAGTTCGGAAAAAGCTTTGGCGAGCTGTTTCATTTCCTCTTTATCCTTATCGGCAACCGTGAACAAAATGCAACCGTTTTTCGGAACAATAATTCCCGCGCCCGTTATCGCCTTGTAAAGTGCTCTGGCGTAGTGATAATCAATGCCCATGACTTCGCCCGTCGATTTCATTTCCGGTCCGAGAGAAATATCAACGTCCTGCATTTTGGCGAAAGAGAAAACGGGAGCTTTAACCGCAACATAGGGTTTCGGCTCGACAAGCCCCGAATAATAACCCATTTCCTTAAGCGTTTTGCCGAGAGCAGCCCGCGTTGCAACGTTTACCATTTTTATATTTGTGACTTTGCTGAGGAAGGGAACCGTCCGACTTGAACGAGGATTGACTTCGATAACATAAACTCTGCCGTCCGCAACGACATATTGAATATTCAACAAGCCTTTGACGTTCAGCGCAAGCGCAAGGCGTTTTGTGTAATCGGTGATTGTGTAAATTATTTTTGAAGGAAGAGTTTGCGGCGGATAAACGGCGATTGAATCTCCGCTGTGGACGCCTGCCCGCTCGACGTGCTCCATAATTCCCGGGATAACAACATCGACGCCGTCGCAAATCGCATCAACTTCAACTTCCGTTCCCTGCATGTATCTGTCAACCAAAACGGGATGATCGGGCGTAACTTTGACTGCGCGGCTCATATAATCGCGAAGTTCTTCTTCGTTGTAGACAATTTCCATTGCGCGCCCGCCCAAAACATAACTCGGACGAACCATTACGGGATAACCGATTTTTGCCGCGCCCGTTATCGCGTCGTCAAGATTTGTTACGCTTATTCCTTTCGGACGCGGGATATTCAATTCAGTCAACATTTCGTCAAAACGCTCGCGGTCTTCTGCGCGGTCAATGTTGTCAACGCTCGTCCCGAAAATTTTAACGCCCGCCTCCGCCAAACTCGCCGCAAGATTTATCGCCGTCTGCCCGCCGAATTGAACGATAACGCCTTCGGGATTTTCCTTGTCAACGATATTCAAAACGTCTTCCGTCGTAAGCGGCTCGAAATAAAGTTTGTCGGAAATGTCAAAGTCGGTCGAAACGGTTTCGGGGTTGTTGTTGATGATAATCGCCTCAATGCCCGCCTCGCGCAACGCCCAAACCGAATGAACGGAGCAATAATCAAACTCGACGCCCTGCCCGATTCTTATCGGTCCGGAGCCGAGCACGATAATTTTTTTCTTGTCACTGACTTCCACTTCATCAATTTCGCCGCGATAAGTCGAATAGTAATAAGGCGTCATTGCCTCGAACTCGCCCGCGCAGGTGTCAACCATTTTATAAACGGGCAAAATTTTATATTGCTTGCGCATTGTCCGAATTTCATTCAGATTTACGCCCGTCAACTCGGAAATGGATTTGTCGGCAAGCCCCAAAAGTTTTGCTTCGCGCAGAGTTTTTGCGTTAAGTTCGCCCTTCTTCAGCCGAAGTTCCATGTCCGTAATGTTTTTAATCTTGTCGATAAACCAGCGGTCGATTTTGGTAATTTCGGCGATTTCATCCGTCGTAACCAAATTTCTGCGCAACGCTTCCGCGATTAAGAAAAGTCGCTCGTCATTAATTTTGGTGAGACGGCTTTTAATTTTTTCATCGCTCCATTCGTCCATCTTCGGCATGTGCAGGCGATTGACTCCGATTTCCAAACTGCGGACGGCTTTCAAAATCGCGCCTTCAAAACTTCGGTCGAGGCTCATAACTTCGCCCGTCGCCTTCATCTGCGTGCCCAAAGTTGTATCGGCATAAACAAATTTATCGAAAGGCCAGCGCGGGAATTTTACAACGATATAATCAACGCTCGGTTCAAAGCAAGCGCGAGTTTTTTGCGTGACGGCATTTATAATTTCGTCAAGATTGTAACCGATGGCGATTTTCACGCTGACTTTTGCTATCGGGTAACCCGTCGCCTTCGACGCAAGAGCAGACGAACGACTTACACGAGGATTGACTTCGATAACATAATAATTGTCGCTGTTCGGGTCGAGCGCGAATTGAATATTGCAGCCGCCTTCAATTTCCAACGCCCGAATAATTTTCAAACTTGCCGAGCGTAAAAGTTGCGCTTCATGATCGTTCAGCGTTTGTGTTGGAGCCACAACGATTGAATCTCCCGTATGAACTCCGACAGGATCAAAATTTTCCATGCTGCAGATCGTTATGCAAGTGTCGTTGCCGTCGCGCATAACTTCGTACTCAATTTCTTTCCAGCCCGCGATTGAACGTTCAATCAAAACCTGTCCGATCATTGAATATTTCAGCCCGCGCAGAGTAATTTCGACAAGTTCTTCTTCGTTGTTGGCAATGCCGCCGCCCGTGCCGCCGAGTGTGTAAGCCGGACGAACAATCAGTGGGTAGCCGATTTCTCTTGCAAACTCAATCGCGCCGTGAATGTCTTCAACGATCGTAGATTCGGGAATGGGCTCGCCGATTCTTTCCATAAGTTCCTTGAAAAGTTCGCGGTCTTCAGCTTTTTTAATCGCCTCAATCGACGTGCCCAAAAGTTCCACGTTATATTTTTCAAGCGCGCCGCTCTCGGCAAGTTGCACGGCAAGATTCAAGCCCGCCTGTCCGCCGAGCGTCGCAAGCAAACCGTCGGGGCGTTCCTTTTCAATTATTGCCGTCAAAAAATCGACAGTCAACGGCTCGATATAAACGCGGTCGGCAATGTTGGTATCGGTCATTATCGTTGCGGGATTGGAATTGACAAGCACAACTTCCAAACCTTCTTCTTTCAACGAACGACAAGCCTGCGAGCCCGCGTAGTCAAACTCCGCCGCCTGCCCGATTATTATCGGTCCCGAACCGATGACGATTATTTTATTAAGATTTTTTTTCTTGGGCAAAGTTCATGCCTCCTTTTTAGGTTATAGGTTTTAGGTTATAGGTAATAGGATTTTTTCTATCAGCTATAAGCTATAACCTATAAGCTTTCATATTTTCAATGAACTCGTCGAAAAGGCGAACGGTATCATTCGGACCGGGCGCGGCTTCGGGATGAAATTGCACGGAAGAGATCGGCAACGACGTATGACGAATGCCCGCAACCGTTCCGTCATTCAAAGAAAGATGAGTAATTTTCAGCGGCAAGCCTTTCAAAGATTTTCCCTCAACCGCGTAATTGTGATTCTGCGACGTGATGTAAACTTTTCCGTTCTCCAAATTTTTGACGGGCTGATTGCAACCGTGATGACCGAATTTTAATTTGTAAGTGTTCGCGCCCATTGCCAAAGCCAAAATCTGATGTCCGAGACAAATTCCGAAAATCGGGAGCTTGCCGATAAGCTTTTGCACTTCGCGAATCACGTCGGGAATATCTTTCGGATCTCCGGGACCGTTCGACAGGAAAACTCCGTCGGGTTTGAGTGCAAGAATCGCTTCGGCGGGAGTTTTGGCGGGAACAACCGTAACTTTGCAATTCAATTTTCGGAGCGCGTCGAGAATATTTTTCTTTATGCCGAAATCCATAGTCACGACGTTAAGCGCACCCGCCCTTGCGTCAAGCGAATACATGACGGGAGTCGTAACCTGCTCGACGACATTTTTTCTGACGGGCAGAGCCATCATTTCATTAATCGTTGCCTGCGAAGTGTATTCGCTGACAATAACGCCCTTCATTGTTCCTTCCGAACGGATTTTTTTTGTCAAGGCGCGAGTATCGACTTCGTAAAGGCAAGGAATTTTTTCTGCCGTGAGAAATTCGGCGAGAGTTTTTTGCATTGAAGAGCCGGAAGGTTTTTCGCAAAGTTCGCCGATAACCAAGCCGCCCACGAAACTTTTGCGGCTCTGATTAAAAATTTTTGCCGTGCCGTAATTCCCGATTAACGGATAAGTCAGCGTGACAATTTGCCGGCAATAAGAAGGGTCGGTTAAAATTTCTTGATAGCCCGTCATGCCCGTATTGAAAACAACTTCGCCTTCGGTTGTGGCGTTCGAGCCGCCGAAAAGTTGCCCGCGAAATGTCGTGCCGTCCGCCAATATCAATTTCCCTTTCAAAGTTTTCACCTACTAAATCTAAAATTATTTTGTTATACTACGAAAAAAAGTTTAACACACGGCAAGCGGCATTGCAAATGATTTTCGGGCTATGTCATTGAAAATTCTGTATACAAATCCGTTGTCAATCAGCGATTGCATTTTCAAATCCGCCAAAAGTTCATTCGCCTGCAAAACCGTTTTTTGATTCTTCGGCGCGAAAGAAATGACGTTGTCGCGTTCGTCGCGGGCGTAAAGTTTATTGTGCCCCGCGCAGTACATCTCCTTATAGTCAAATTTTTTTCGTCAAGCTTCAATTCGTTTTCAAGTTGCGCGGTATCTTTAGCGAACATTGCATTCGCCTCCGGATTTTTTTTTTAAATATCGAAAGGCTTTTGGAAAGGCAAGATTATAAAAGAAAATGTTGCGGAGTTTCTTGAATTCCGTTTTGAGAAATTGAAATTGCTTAAGCGTTCGGATAAGGGCGAAGTGTGGCTTGCGGCGTCGAGACAAAGCAGAAAACTTGTGATAATAAAGCGCGTGGCTTTAACGGATATGCGACGGGCTTAAGGAATTTCATGAACAAAAAATAATTCATCGGGATATAAAACCGTCGAATTTGATTTTGCAGGGCGAAAAAATTCAGCTGATTGACTTTGATGCGACAAGGATTTTCAAAGACGACAAGGAGTCCGACACAAAACTTTTGGGCACGAAAGGTTATGCGCCGCCCGAACAATTCGTCAACGGGCAAATCGATTCGCACAGTGATATTTATTCGCTCGTTGTCACAATTAAAAATTTGCTCGGCAGAAATTGCGGCGGGTGTTTGAAAAAAGTTTTGGATAAATGCACAGAACTTGATCCGAAAAATCGTTTATTTTGACGGTCGGAATTTTTTTTATCAATGTGCCGACTCTCAATCTTGGAGAAAATTTTTCTGAGGAAGTCGAAAGGTCGCCTGAAGAAATTATTTCGCCCTTCGTTGAAGAAATTTCCGAGCCCGAAAAAATTTCAAAGCCCGCGCAGGTCAAGCCGTTCAAATTGCCCGAAATTGTCACGCCTTCGCAAAAAGAAATTGTCCTGCCGAATATCGAGCCGCAAAAATATAATCCGCCGTCGCACAAAAATTTTTCCGAAAACGATTTGAAATTTCCTGAAGTTACCTTGCCTGCCGCGCCGAATTATGAACCGCCAAAAAAATATGAGCCGCCGCAAAAAAGTTCTTCGGGGCTCCTAAAGACGGAATTTTATTTGAACGAAATTTTGTTTAATCAAGACGAACACAGAAACGACGGCGAAGAAATTACTCGCGAAGAATGGCGGCGATTATTTTGAATCCGAAAAATCTTTATCGCCTTTGAACGCGGGCGCGTCGGTAAGAGCAATGCTTGGCATGGAAATTGGAGAACCTGCAGGCGCGGCAGGATTGAAATTTTTATTGTCCATTTTCGCGACTGTCGGCTTTGTTGCAGGTTTGATGTTTTATCTGCCTGCCGGCGGGCGTCGCGTTGGAATTATTTTTTGCATTGCGTCCTATTCGCCGTTTTATTATCAAGCGCAGGCGGAAAAAGAGATATCGAACGTATCGGCAAGTTAAGCGGCGAAGAACGAAGAATTTTTGACGAACATTTTAAAGCGCATATGGAAGAAAATAATTCGGATGAATTTTCTGCACGCAAACAGGTTTTGAAAGACGTTGACGAAATATTACTTGCAAAGGCGGCGGCTGAATAAAAATCTCGCTAAGAGGAAGAAGATAATCGGAAAAATATTAAGCTCGTCAATCAGCTGAACGACTCGGACAGGAATTATTTCAATGAAAAATTTCAAGGATACATAAGCAACGAAACGGACGAAAAATCTGCGCGGAAAAAATTTCCGTCTTGGCTTTGTCGTCTGACTTCGGCGAAAAGATTTGAGTTGAAAAAATTTTTTCATTGCGTTATGATTCAAAAGAAAGGATTTAATTTTTTGTAGAAATTTTTGAGGTGATTCAATGGAAAATTTAAATGAAGAGTCCCGCGCAGATTTTTTTGTGACGGGCAACGAGTACATGCGCGACAATTTGGACTTGAAATTTATTCCTCGCGCTTTTTTGTGTAACAACGATAATTGGGGGGGGGTAATTCTTGCCTCCGACAATCAAAATCTTCAACAATCTTTTTCAATCGCCAAAAATATTTTTGAGCAGGTCAAGCCCGGCACGATTAAATTTGTCCTTATCGGCTTGTCGACGGATCAAACGGTTGAGGAAAAAGTTCTTGAGGATTATTTCAAACTCTGCCTTGATCACGGCGCAAAACCTGTTGCAGTCGTCTTGCCCGTTCACCCGATGATTAAAAAAACTTACAAAGCCGACGTCCTGAAAAATTTTCGTGACGCGATTAACAAGGTCAGGAAAAATACGAATTGGAAAGCGAAGTTTATCAACTTGCTTGACATCAATCTTTCCGACAAATTATTTCAAGACAAAACGCATTTGAATTCGGAAGGCGCGGCGGCGGTTACCGCGTTGCTCAGCGAAAGACTTTATTTTCAAGACATCATTTCCCCACAAGAAATTTTCAACGCAGGTAAAGATTTTTTCAATGTGCTTGGAAAATATTTTTCACACGAACGCGATTTTTGGAGCGGCGACAGACCGTTGACTCACCATATCTTCTGCAAAATGGCTTGCGAGGATTTCAAACGTCTTTCCAAAACTTTGCCGAGAGAAACTTGCATGGATTTGATGACGAATGTTTTCTCCGAACTGACTTACAGTTATCTTGCATGTCTTGCGGAATTATTGTCGAAAGACGATTATAACGAACTGATGACTCGCATTTTCAAAATGACTGTAGAAAATATTCGCCGCAAAGATAAAATCAAAGTGGGTTTCTATTTTTTTCAGTCATCCCATTGGTGCGGCGACGACCTTTATAATTTATTTGCCCAAGATGAACGCTTCGAGCCTACAATTTTTATACCCAAAGACAGATGGAATGAATACGAGCGCAACGATTTCCTGAATGATTCAAAGAAATTCAAGGCACGCGGCTTTAATGTGGTTGAAATGAAGAACGCTTCTCTTGATATTCCCAAACAGGACATTGTCTTTCGTGTGAATCCGTATCCTGAAGGTCCGATGCCGGCTTTCTGTCTTGCAAATCTTAAAGTAAAAGAGACTTTGCCGGTTTACATTCCATACTCGTTCGTTTTGTCGCCCGGTCTCAACTACCTTTTTCTTTATAACATTTCGTGGAAAATGTTTTTTCCTTCAGCCATGTCATTGGAAAAATATAGAGAGAAAAATAAATTCGGCATGCCTCGCGGGATTTACAGCGGCTACCCGAAGTTGGATGTCTTCTTCAAAAAGGACGTGGAATTTAAATTCGATTGGAAAATGGCGCGTCCCGACGCGAAGAAAATAATTTGGGCTCCGCATTGGTCGATAGACACAATGGGAGGCGGTCGTCGATCCAGTTTCCGTTGGAATCATAAATTCATGTACGAGTTCGCGAAGGCACATCCCGAAATTTCTTGGGTTGTAAAGCCGCATCCTCAGTTATTTGCTTCGGCATTTAATACGAGAGTGTTTCCGACGCGTGAAGCTCTAAACGAATACTTTCAAAAGTGGAATGACTTGCCAAATGCGCAGGTTTACAGTGGAGCTTATTACCAAAATATTTTTGCCACAAGTGACGGTATGATTCATGATTCAGCCTCTTTTATTGGAGAATACCAATACGTCGATAAACCAATGATTTTCTTGACTCGCGAAGATAAAGAATACGATTATCTTAGCGTAGAAATTTTTAAGGGCTCTTATCTCGTCGTTGGAAAAGATTTGGATGCTACCGCCGCGATGATTCAGCGCGTCTTTATCGAGGGCGACGACTACAAAGCCGCCGAGCGCAAAGAAATTTTCGACAAATTTCTCAACTACCCGAAAGATAACGGCATGTCGGCAAGTGAATTCATTTTCAAAAATATTTCTGAGGAATTAAGGAGGGATTAGCAGTGCAAGCAATAATTCTCGCGGCGGGCATGGGCAAACGGCTTAAGGAACTCACTCAAGACAACACAAAATGCATGGTTAAAGTCAACGGCGTCACTTTGATAGATCGAATGCTCCATCAGCTCGAACAACAACATTTGTCCCGCATTGTCATTGTCGTCGGCTACAAAGGACAAAAATTAATCGAATATATTTCGACGCTTGGAATTCAAACGCCGATTGTTTATGTCAACAATCATGTTTACGACAAGACGAACAATATTTATTCGCTGTTTTTGGCGAAGGAATATCTCTGCGCGGAAGATACTTTGTTGCTGGAGTCCGATTTGATTTTTGAAGACAGCGTTTTGGAAGAATTGGTGAATGATCCGCGTGAAACCCTTGCGCTGGTTGACAAATACGAAAACTGGATGGACGGCACTTGCATAAAAGTTACGAGCGACGACCGAATTGAAAAGTTCATCTCCGGCAAAAATTTTAATTTCAAGGACACCGCCGACCTTTACAAAACCGTCAACATCTACAAGTTCAGCAAACATTTTTCGGAAAATCTTTATGTGCCGTTCCTCGACGCCTATTCAAAGGCTCTGGGCAATAACGAATATTATGAACAAGTTCTGCGCGTCATCATGATTCTTGACGACCCGGAAATTCGCGCAAAACGTTTGAATTCTCTGCGCGGCGATAATAAATCTTTGCGTTGGTATGAAATCGATGACATTCAAGATTTGGATATTGCCGAGTCAATGTTCGTGCCCGACGATTATGAAAAGCTCGCGCTGATTCAGCGGCGTTACGGCGGCTACTGGCGTTATCCCAAGCTGATTGATTTTTGTTATCTTGTCAATCCCTACTTTCCGCCGCAAAAATTGATTGACGAGATTAATGCCAATTCGACAAAGCTTTTGACGCAATATTCTTCGGGCATGAAAATAAATTCTCTGCTGGCGGCAAAAAATTTCGGCGTCCACGAAGAAAACATTTTGGTCGGGAACGGCGCGGCGGAACTGATTAAATTGCTCATGCAAAAATTGTCGGGCAAAGTCGGGTTCGTGCGCCCGACTTTTGAAGAATATCCCAACCGTTACGAAAAAGCCGACTCGATTTATTTCACGCCGCAGAATGAAAATTTCTCTTACACCGCAGACGATCTGATAAATTTTTTCGGCGACAAAGAAATAACTTCGTTGGTTGTCATTAACCCCGATAATCCTTCGGGCAATTTCATTCCGAAAAAAGATTTGATTCGGCTTATCGATTGGGCGGCAGAAAAAAATATTCGGCTGATTGTTGATGAAAGTTTTGTCGACTTCGCGGACGAAAACGAAACTTTGATTGAGCAAAAAATTTTGGACGCGAATAAAAATCTTTGTGTCATCAAGAGTTTGTCGAAGTCTCACGGCATCGGCGGACTGCGTTTGGGCGTTTTGGCTTCGGGAAATCAAGAACTTATCGCCGCGCTGAAAAAGGACGCCGTTATCTGGAATATAAATTCTTTCGCGGAATTTTACATGCAGATTTTTGAGAAATACAAGCGCACTTACTTTGATTCGCTGAAAAAGTTTCGTGAGGAGCGCAAAAGATTTTCTGCCGAGCTTGAAAAAATTTCGGGCGTTCGAGTTGTGCCGTCGCAAGCGAATTTTATAATGATTGAACTTGCAAGCGGTTCTGCGCGGGAGCTTTGCAAAAATCTTTTAATCAACAGCAATATCTTCGTCAAAGATTTGTCGGAGAAAATTCGCGGGAAAAATTATCTGCGCTTTGCAGTTCGTTCGACGGCGGATAACGATAAATTACTCGACGCTTTGAAGAAGGAGTTGCCATGAAAATTTGCATTGTCGGCGGCGGCAATCTCGGTACGGCAATGGCGGCTGACTTCGCCTCAAAAGATCATTCGGTAAATATTTTGACTTCGCGACCGCACGAATGGCAAAAAAATATTTCCGCCGATGAAATGATTCGGGGGGGGGGTAATCGTTTTATCGCTGAATTGAATTTGGTGACGGCGGACGCGGCTGAAGCTCTCGACGCAACGGATTATGTCTTCGTGACCCTGCCGTCCCATGTTCAAGGCGATTTTGCGAAAAAAATTGCTCCCTTCTCCAATGACAAAAAATTTGTAATGGTGCCCGGCTTCGGCGGCGCGGAATTTTTAATGCAACCTGCTTTGAAGAAAGGCGCGGAGTTGTTCGGCTTTCAGCGCGTGCCTTTTATCGCTCGTCTTAAAGAATACGGGAAAAGCGTTTGGTTTGAAAGAAAGAAATCTTTGCAACTCGCGAAATTTTTCGGCGCGGAAATTGATTCGGCGTGCCGCGACATGGAGAAACTTTTTTCAATCCCCTGCGCGGCGTTGGATAATTATCTTTGTGTGACGTTGACGCCCTCGAATCCCGTTTTGCACACGGCGCGGCTTTACTCAATGCTGAAGAACAATTCGGCTGATAAATTTTTCTACGCGGATTGGAACGACGCCGCCTCAGAAATTTTGTTCAAGCTTGACGATGAAGTTCAGGCGATTTGCCGCGCCTTGAAAGAAATTGATTTGCAGTCTGTGCGTTCGTTGAAAGTTCATTACGAGAGCGATACCGTTCCCGCGTTGACGAAAAAAATACGAAGCATTCCTTCGCTGAAAAAAATTCTTTCGCCGCTGAAAAAAACTCCGCAGGGTTTGCAACCGGATTTTGACAGCAGATATTTCAAATGCGATTTTGAATTCGCTTTGGATATTCTCCTGCAATTTGCCGAGATATTGAACGTTGATTCGCCGACAATGCGCGAGGTTATGAATTGGTATCGGCAAAAAACCAAAAACTTTTTCCGCGCCGTAAATCTCTCCGAGTGCGGCATAAAGTCCGAAGAAGACATTTACAATTTCTATCGATTGAAGGGGGCTGAAAGTTGAAAAGGAGTTTTTGATTTGAAAATAATTACACACGCGGTGATAAAAGGGCTTATTCGTTCCGACGAGGCGTTTGAAATCGTCAAGGAAAATTTTATCCGCAAAAATGAATGGATTCTTCCCGCCAAAACAAGTCTCAAGTGCGGGTCGGCTGATTTTTTTAACACAATGCCTTGCATGATGCCCGCCGAAGGATTTGCGGGCGTAAAAATGATTTTTCGACGTGCGGGGCGCGTTCCGACTTTGACGAGCAAAATTATTATCTTCGATTATGTCACGGGCGACGCGTTGGCTTTGATTGACGGCGATTATCTGACGGTTTTGCGAACGGGAGCGGTTGCCGCGCTTGCCGCCGAGACTTTTGCTTTGAAAAATTACACGCGGCTCGGCTTTTTCGGGCTGGGCAATACGGCTTACGCGACTTTCGACGTGTTGACGACGCGCAGAAAAATTCTTGGGGCTCCGCCGCTTGAAATTTATCTTTTGCGTTACAAAGATCAGGCGGAAAAATTCATTGAGCGGTTTCGCCATGTCGAGAACGTGAAATTTTTTATCGCAGAAAATTACGAGGCTGTTGCCGAAAATTCCCAAGTGCTTTTCTCTTGCGTGACGAACACGGACGATCTGTTTTGCGCCGCCGAAAAATATCCCGCAGGCATAACGATTATTCCGGTTCATTCCAAAGGCTTCCAGAATTGCGATTTGGTTTTCGATAAAATTTTTGCAGATCAAACCGCGCAGATTAAGTCCTTTAAATATTGGGAGCAATTTTCCAAACTGAATTATCGCGGCGAGTTCTCGGACGTTTTGACGGGAAAAATCGAAGGGCGTACGAATGATCGCGAAAGAATTTTATCTTACAATGTCGGAATAGCAATTCATGATGTTCGCTTTGCTTTTGAAGTTTACAGACGCGTCGGGGCTCGTTGTGAGAATTTTGATTTAAAAAGTCCCGCCGAAAAAATTTTCTATTAAAAATTTTTGGCTCGTTCCAATTTTGGACGGGCTTTTTTTGTTATAATAACGGAAAAATTTTTGAGGTGAACGAATGAATTTTTTAAAGGAGATTTTCGCGGCGGTGATTTATTTTTTATTTCCGCCGCGTTGTCCCGTGTGCCGCGAGATTGTCGAGGAGCGTTATCAGCTTTGCGAAACTTGCGCGGAAAAAATTTTGCGAGTAGATTTTTCTGATGAAGTTCCCGCGCCGATAGAAAAAGTTTTGCGGGTGGCGAAGTATCGGGACGGCTTGCAACCTTTGTTGCATAAATTAAAATTCGACAACAATCTGAACGTATTGCCTGCGCTGAAAAAAATCTTGGACGACGTTTCCAACCGCGAAGAAATGTTAAAGTTGCTTGACGGAACGGATTTTGCGGTACCGGTACCTTTACACGCGGAGAGATTTAAAGAGCGCGGCTTCAATCAGACGGAGAAAATCTTTGAAGAATTTTTCGGCAAAAAAAATATCCCGCTGAAAAAAATTCTGATTCGGCGTGTAGAGACGCCCAAGCTTTACAAATTCGGCAAGGCGGAGCGACAAAAAATTTTAAAGGGAGTCTTCGCGGCGATTGAAGTTGAAAACCTGCGCGGGAAGAAAATTTTAATCGTGGATGATATTTTCACGACGGGCACGACGGTCAGCGAGTGCGCAAAAGTTTTAAGGGAGCTCGGCGCGGAGAAAATTTCCGTCTTGGCTTTGTCGTCCGATTTCGGCGAAAAAATTCATTGAAAACTTTGAAGTTTTTTTGCCTTGACGATAAAAAAATCCTGTGTTAAACTTCGACAATCTTAATCTGCGGCGCAGTTCGTCGAAACTCCGACGCGGACTTCGCCGACGGGCAAAAAATTTTCACAGGAGGACATGAAATGTTAGACAAGCAAGCAAAACAGGAGATCATGGAGAAATTTGCCATGCATGAGGGCGATACCGGTTCGCCGGAAGTTCAAATCGCTCTTTTGACGGCTCGCATTTCGTATTTGACCGAGCATCTCAAGGAACACAAAAAAGATCATCATTCGCGTCGCGGGCTTTTGAAAATGGTCGGGCAACGCCGCCGCCTTTTGAGCTATCTCAGCAAAAAAGATATCAATCGTTATCGCGAAATCCTTGCTCAACTCAATCTTCGCAAATAGTTTTTCGTCAATCGAGTTTATAAAAAATCCTCTGCCAAAATTGCGGCAGGGGATTTTTTTTGTTATCATGTGAAAAAGTTTTGCAAGGAGAAATTTTTATGGCAAACGTCGTGACGATAACGGGCGTAAAAAAACTTTACAAGATGGGCTCGGAGACAGTCGCCGCACTCAACGGCGTAGATTTGAAAATCGATTCGGGAGAATTCGTGGCGTTGATGGGACCGAGCGGTTCGGGAAAATCGACGCTGATGAATATTTTGGGCTGTCTGGATCGTCCGTCTGTCGGCTCGTATAAATTACTCGGACAAGAAGTCAGCGGGCTTTCCGACGATGAACTTGCGCGAATCAGAAATAAAACTATCGGCTTTGTCTTCCAAAATTTTAATCTCCTGCCGAAGTTGACGAGTTTGGAAAATGTCGCGTTGCCGGCGGTTTATGCGGGCTTGAGTACAAAGGAAAGACTTTCATTGGCAATGGACGCGCTGAAAAAAGTTTCGCTCTCCGACCGCGCAGAACATTTGCCGAGCGAATTAAGCGGCGGACAACGTCAACGTGTGGCGATAGCGCGGGCAATCGCGATGAAACCTTCAATAATCATGGCGGACGAGCCGACGGGCAATTTGGATACAAAATCGACGGGCGAGATCATGGAAATTTTCCGTGACCTGCACGCGGCGGGCTCGACGATAATTTTGGTCACGCACGAACCCGACATTGCGCAAGCCGCCGACCGTCAAATTTTGGTGAAGGACGGGCAAATTGTAAAAGACATTACGAAAGATTCACATGAAATTATTGACATCGTTTAAGCTTCGGGAGGTAAATTTATGTCCGAATTAAAAACGCAACCTTCTCTTTTTAAACGTCGTCATAAATTTTCGGGCGAAAAAAAATTTACGTTCATAGATCTTTTTGCGGGAATCGGCGGGATGAGACTTGCCTTTGAAAATTGCGGCGGCGATTGTGTTTTTTCATGTGAAAAGGATAAAAGTTGCCGAGAAACTTACCGCGACAACTTCGGAGAAATTCCCGCAGGAGATATTCGCGAAATTAAGGCGCAGGAAATTCCGAATCATGACATATTGCTTGCCGGTTTTCCCTTTCAACCTTTTTCAATCGCCGGCGTTTCCAAGAAAAAAAGTCTCGGCAAGGCAACGGGCTTTCTTGACGAAACACAAGGAACTTTATTTTTTGATGTCGCTCGAATCATTGAGGCAAAACGCCCCAAAACTTTTTTGCTTGAGAATGTGAAAAATCTCAAAAGTCACGACGGCGGACGCACTTGGCAAATCATTACGGCGACTTTAAACGACTTGGGCTATACGATTTTTTCTGCCGTCCTTGACGGGAAAATTTTCGTTCCGCAACATCGCGAAAGAATTTTTATCGTCGGCTTCGATACCGCCCGTTACAAAAAATTTATAGACTTCAGCTTTGACTTTGATCCTCCCGAAAAAATCCCCGCCTTGAAAGATATTTTGGAAAATCATGTTGATGACAAATATACTCTGTCCGATAAGTTTTGGAATTATTTGCAGGCATATGCGGATAAACACAAAGCTAAGGGAAACGGTTTCGGATTTGGTTTGCCGGATTTAAACGGCGTCTCTCGAACTTTAAGCGCAAGACATTATAAAGACGGCTCTGAAATTTTGATTCGTCAAAACGAAAAAAATCCCCGAAGGTTGACGCCCAGAGAATGCGCTCGCCTTCAAGGTTTCCCCGAAAATTATAAAATCGTCGCTTCGGATACAAACGCTTACAAGCAATTTGGCAATTCGGTTGTTGTGCCGCTGGTTACGGCTGTTGCAAAAAATATGATTGAAATTTTGCAGGATTTGGAGAATGCCAAGAGCGGCGCGGGAGATTCATGAATTTATTTCCGACCAAGCCCGTCATACCCCGAATTATGACGCCGATAAATTAATTGTTTTGGCGGCTAAGACAACTTGCAAAGATCGTTGGCGACAAATTATAAACGAGGCTGACAGAGTGAGGAATAAAAATAAGTATTTGTTCACATTGCAACAGGGAATTTCCGCGCAACAGCTGACGGAAATGAAAATTGAAAAAGTAATTTTGATTGTGCCCGAACCTTACAAAAAAAATTTTCCAAAGGAATTCAGATATGAAATTTTAACTCTCAAGCAATTTATTTCGCTCGTCAGAAAAATTTTGGCGACATAAAAAAAGTTTTACGGCAAGGAGAATACAATGCTTTTCACTGAACTTTTAAAAATGGCGGGCTTGAGTCTCGTCGCGAACAAATTACGGACGCTTTTAACGATGCTTGGAATAATAATCGGTGTGGCGGCGGTTATCGCAATGGTTAGCGTCGGAATGGGCGTCAAAAAAAATGTTGTCGATTCAATTTCGCGGCTCGGATCAAATATGTTAATCGTTATGGCGGGCAGCCCGAATCGCGGCGGACCGAGAGGCGCGGCTGGCTCGAATACCACTTTGACTTATGCCGACGCCGAAGCGATTAAGGACAAAATAAAAAATGTCGACTATGTTTCGCCGACAGTGCAGAGCAGTTATCAAATTGTTTACGGGCACGAAAATTGGAACTCGACTGTTACGGGCGTTATCCCCGAATACGTTGCAATTCAATCATTGGAGCTGAAGAGCGGGCTTTTTTTCAGTCAACATGACGTTGACGTAAGAAACAGAGTTGCGGTTATCGGCTCGACCGTTGCGGCAAATCTTTTCGGCGAAGTTAATCCCGTCGGGAAAAAAATTCGCATAGGCAACGCGCCTTATACGATTATCGGGGTTTTGGCGAGCAAAGGACAATCCAGCGGCGGACAAGATCAAGATGACGTGGTTTTAATTCCCTTGACGACCGCGCAGGAAAGATTAATCGGGATAACTTACGTCCGCAGTATCAACGTGCAAGTTTCCGACGCCGATAAGATGGATGAAGTTCAAAGCAACATTGAAAAACTTTTGCGGCAACGTCACAGAATCAGAGCGGGCGCGGAAGACGATTTTAACGTTCGCAACTTGACGAGCTTAATGGAAACAATGACTTCGACAACGACAATGATAACTTTGCTACTCGGCTCAATCGCAGGCATTTCGTTAATTGTCGGCGGTATCGGCATTATGAATATCATGATGGTTTCCGTCACCGAACGAACACGAGAAATCGGAATAAGAAAAGCTATTGGCGCGACTTACAACAGCATTATGTTGCAATTTCTGATTGAATCGACAATGATCAGCATAATCGGCGGGCTTATCGGAATTGTTATCGGTATCGGAGCCGCGCAGGCAATTTCAAAATTCGGGAACTTCACAACGGTTATCAGTGGGCTGAGTATTGCGGCGAGTTTCGGCTTTTCATTGTTCGTTGGAATATTTTTCGGCATGTTACCTGCGCGGAAGGCGGCGCGGCTCGATCCGATTGACGCCTTGCGTTATGAATAAAATTTATTTGTAAGTCGGCGAAGTCATAAAATGAATTTTCCAATCATCATCTTCCGAAAGAACGTAGGCTACGGCACGCCGATAAATTTTTCTGCCGAGACGTTCGCTGTCCATTTCCGCCGTGCTGAAAAAAATATATGCCGTCTTGTCTGCGTCGGAAGGATTCAGTGTATTTTTATCTTCGTAATTCACTTCGTAAGATTTTAATACAACGCGCTCGCCCAAAACTTTAATGGCGATTGAGTCTTCCGAATAGGATTTTGGCTCGGAAATTATTTCTATCTGCCCTTGTCGCCGACTTCCGTTCAAGTGAGGATTTTTATTCACAGGCAAATAATTTTCATCTGTTTGCAATTCACGGCGAACTTTTTCTGCCGCCATGTAAATTCCGCTGTCCGCCGCGTTTTGCAAATCAAATTCGGTTTGAAAATCTTTCGTCGCGTAAACGTGATTCATTTCGGATTCTTGAATTCCTTTGACGATGAGCGCGATAACCAAAATCAAACACAAGTTTAAGAGCGTCGCAAAACCTTTTTCATTCATAAATTATTCTCCAAGCCCGGCACGAAAACTGCCGTGGCGATTTTTATTTTATGTCGAGTTTCCAAACTCTCCATCTCAAGTTCAATGTGTAAAATTTTTTTCTCTTCGTCGAGAGCGTAAGTCAGAGAAGTTATTTGAGTTTCGCCGAAAGAATTTTCGCCCGTTGTCGGCGTGTTATAACGCCCGTCGTCATTTCTTTTCGCATAAAGTTTAACCGCTTCCTTATTTTTGAGATGAAAAAAAAATCGCGTCTCCCAAATATCTTTGTCGGAAAACAAGTAATAAACATCTTCCGAGCCGCCGTTAAATTCAAGCAATTCATTGTTGTCGTCAACTGCATGATAAATGATTTTGATTTTGTGCAGAGTGTTATCGACTTCGATTATTCGGGCGGCGCGAGCTTCTTGAGTAATTTTTTCCATGACATATTGCGCTTCCGATTCAAGCACATAATCGGCAAGTTGATCTCTGCCCAATCTAAAAATTTCTATGCTGACTTTTCCAAGCCCGCACAAGAGCAAAATTAAAAGCGGCAAGGCTATCGCGAACTCAACGAACACGAAGCCGCCGCTACGAATTTTCTTTTGCAACCCAAATCGTCCTTTCGGATTCAATTTCAAAATTTTTCCCGTCAACAGTCCAACCGACTTTAACCGTGACTTTGTAGGGATTCGCGCCGTCTACTTCCGTTTTGATTTGATAATCTTTGTCGTCGAAATTTTTTGTGCTTGTCGAATTTGTCGGAGCAATGTTGTCGACAGCCGCCGCACTTTCCAGATAAGCAAATTTTTCATTCGCAAGCCAGAGTGCGGTTGTTCGGATCGTCGATTGAGAATTTTTGACTCGCGGCGCGGCGTTCAACAAAATCATTGCGGCGAAAGAAGTTATCAGCGTCAAAAAAATTACGTTCAACATGAGAAAACCGCGTTCGTTTTTGAGAAAAAATTTTATCCTTTTCATGCCGAAAAATATATCAGAAGGTTTTGAAATTGACAAGCGCGCCGTCAAATGATATAAATAAAAAAATTTTAGCGATGCGCTCCGAGAGACGATAAATTGATTGAGAAAAATTTTTTGGAGCGTGAGGGAAATGGAGTTATGGGAAGTCACAAAATCTGCGGCGGGAGTCGGAAAAAATTCCGCGCAGTCTTCATACAGATTGAAGGGCGATATTGCTTCGGAGTATTCAAAAATCCTTGCCGAAAAAATTTCCAACGTCAAGACCGACATCCGGAAGATGGAAGAAGTTCGGGAACAACTGGATGAAATTCGCGATATGCACGAGGAATTGACGGGCGAAGTAAAAGCCGATGAGGATTCGGGCAATGCCAATCGCGAAGACGGAATTTCAATCGTTTGTGTTGAGAAGGTTAAGCGGTTTATGCCCGACGGCTCGATACTGATAACGACTTACGAGGACGGAAAAATCAAGGAACAAATTCGCAAAAAGCCGCATATGATTGAAGTGCCGAATTATTTTGCGCCGCCCAAAGAAGACGGCTCGCCCGAAACAAAATGGGAGCCGCGACAACCTTTTGACTTGACGGATTTTTTGAAGATGTGATTCGCCGAGATTTTGTGAATTAAAATTAGGGAGGTTTTAAACATGGATGTAAACAACATTTCGAGAGTGTCACGCGGCTTCGCGCAATACGCGGCGCAAGCTTCGAACACGAAAAATGCAACAGCGACCGCGCAGAATTCGGCGTCGCAAAAACAAGACGAGTCGGCAAAAGTCGGAGATGCATTCGAGTTGGACATTTCCGACGCGGCTAAAAAAGCTCAGCAGGCAAAGCAGGAAGAAGTTTCCGTAGAAGAAGCGGACACCAAAGCAACCAAAGGACTTACGGCGGAGCAAGTTCAAGCACTCAAAGACGATATGGCATCGCAAGAGCAAACAATGCTTAACATAATGATTCAAGCGATGACAGAATCGAACGACAAACTTCAAAGTTGGCTTGATGAAGGAATCGGCATTTTGAATTTCGGCGGCGTGCAAATTGATGCGGCGCGTTTTGCCCTGCCGGAAGTTGCAACCAATCCCGAAGATGCGGCAAAAGCCATTGCGCCGGGCGGCGAGTGGTCTGTTGACGCAGTTTCTACGCGTATTTTCGATTTGGCGTCGGCGATAGCGGGCAACGATCCCGAAAAACTTTCGCAGATGAGAGCGGCAGTTGAGGAAGGTTTCAAACAGGCGGGCATGACTTGGAATAAAGTAACGGGACAAGACAGCATGCCCGAAATTTCCAAACAAACTTACAACGAGATCATGAGCCGTTTCGACAAACGCGCCGAAGAACTTAACGGAACTTCAGCAGTTGAATGAATTTAAGCGGCAGGAAAAATGCCGCATGAATTAAAAAAAATCCCTCCGACAGCAGAGGGATTTTTTAATTAGGAATTAGGAACTAGGAATGAAAAGATTTACAGCGGTTGGTGAAGACCCGGGCGCACAGGACGTGCGCCCGCCCGCAACAGAAACAGGATGTTTCTATTGCGGGGCAAACGCCCTTTCTTTTTGCAACTTTTTCTTTGGGCGCAGCAAAGAAAAAGTTGATCAAACCTCCACTTTAGGAAAAAGGGGACGAAAAAACGCCGCCTTTCGACGACGTTTAAAAATTTGATGGGCAGGGATGGATTCGAACCATCGTACCCAAGGGGAGCGGATTTACAGTCCGCCGCGTTTAGCCACTTCGCTACCTACCCGTATTAATGACCTTGGAGGGACTCGAACCCCCGACCCTTTGATTCGTAGTCAAATACTCTAATCCAGCTGAGCTACAAGGCCATTTGGTGGATCCATTAGGACTTGAACCTAAGACCGGACGGTTATGAGCCGTCTGCTCTAACCAACTGAGCTACGGATCCAACCGCTTTCCAATTTTAAAAAAAATGGAGCGGAAAACGAGGCTCGAACTCGCGACCCCCACCTTGGCAAGGTGATGCTCTACCACTGAGCTACTTCCGCAAATTCTGGAGCGGAAAACGAGGCTCGAACTCGCGACCCCAACCTTGGCAAGGTTGTGCTCTACCACTGAGCTACTTCCGCTCGTCTTAGTCACTTGACTAACACAAGGCGCATTATACGCACTTTGTTATTTTTTGTCAAGAAAAAAATTTCGGGCGCGAAAAATTATTCAAGCTGTTTTCATTGACGCGAAAAGCTAACTGGTTTAATATAGGCGCGTGAAAAATTTTCAATGTGGAGGTGGATAACGTTTGAGCGCAGCAGAAAATTTTCGGGCAGTGCTGACGGAAATTGAAAACGCCCGCAAAAATCGCGCCGTCGCCAAAGACGAAGAAATAATTTTGGTTGCCGTAACAAAAAATCACGGCGTCGAAGTTATGCGCGAGGCAATAGACGCGGGCGCAAAAAATATCGGAGAAAATCGCGTGCAGGAGGCGGCTGAAAAATTTCAAACACTCAATCGCGAAGTCACTCGTCACCTAATCGGACATTTGCAGACAAATAAAGTCCGGCAGGCAGTCAAACTCTTTGATTTGATTCAATCGGTTGACAGTTTGCATCTTGCGGAAGCTCTCGATAAGGCGGCGGCACAAATCGGAAAAATTCAGGACGTGTTGATTCAAATCAATCTTGCGCGGGAAACTCAAAAATCGGGCGTCGCCCCGGAAGATTTAAATTCGCTGATAAGTTTTGTCGACAGCGCAAAAAATCTTCGCCTGCGCGGGCTGATGATGATCGCGCCGAATTTCTCCGACGTTGAAGAATGTCGTCCGCTCTTCGCGCAGATGAGGAAACTTTTCGACGAGCTGAAAACTTCGCGGAAGGCTTTTGATTTTTTGTCGATGGGCATGACGCACGATTATAAAATTGCGGTCGAGGAAGGCGCAAATGTTGTGAGACTCGGCACGGCGATTTTCGGCGAGAGGAGTTTAATGAATGGAAATCATAGACAAGTTTAGTCGAACTCTCGGATTGGAAGAAAAAGCCGAAGAGAAGAAAATTGTGGAAATACCTGACGAGTTGCAATCTGCGCGACTCGAAAAAAATGATCCGCCGATTCAACCGCCGCCCGCCAATTTGACGGGACATAATGTGGTTGATTTTAATTCGGCGATAGCGGCGAGGGATAATTTAATGGCAAACGACACTTCGACCAAACCTATGGTCAAAACGAAAATCACAACGATAAGACCGAAAACTTTTGACGAAGACGCGAAGATAATTGCTGATTGTCTGCGCGACAATATTCCGGTTATCGTTAATTTGGAGGAAACGGATCCCGAACATGCTCGGCGGATTATCGATTTTGCTCTGGGCACCACTTATGCCATTGACGGCGAAGTTCAGCAGGTAAGCAAATTTGTTTTTGTCTGCACGCCCAAAACTACAATGGTCACTTTCAACAGGGAAGAGGTTAAGCCGGAGAGAGATTTCTCTTGGCTCACAAAAAAGATGTGACGGTATCCATCCCCTTTTTTCCAAAAAGTGGATTCGCAAAATCTCTGTTGTTACGTTGGCTCGCGCCTTCGATTGTTTCAATCATGAAATTTATTTTTTAAACTACTTTTTCTTTGCTTGCCCAAAGAAAAAGTAGCAAAAAGAAAAGGCACCTCGCAGGGGCGTAAAAATTTTTTCTTCGATACAAGTTTCAGAATGCCGCAGTTCAGTGTTCGCCGCGGTATTTGCTTCACGCAAATGCGCGGCGCGCCCGCCCATCCTTGGGCGGGCGTACATTGGCGATCATGTCACTTTTAACAAAGTTTTCTTTGCTCGCACAAAAAGTTGTGGCGACCGATTTATTCCATAAGTTCATTTCAAGGAGAAAAAAATTGCAAGACGCAAAAGAAAAAATTATTCGATACTATAAAGGCACCGAAGGCGAGGCAACTGCCGTTAAGCTCGTTGACTTCGCCGCGCAGGCTCTCAAAAATCGCAAGTGCAAACTCACGGGCTTTTTGTCGCCCTTTGAACAGGAAATGGCAGGCGTCATTGCCAACACTCTAGGCGAACTCAATGTCGATTTTTACGGCGGCTTCAGCGGTGCCGAACGTCAACGCGCCGCCTTTTGTCACGAAGACTTTCAAGGCACGCCGAATTTTGAAATTGCGGTTATCAAGGCGGAGTGGAATGGAGAATTTGCGCGGCTCGGACATCGCGACGTGCTCGGCTCGATTTTGAGTTTGGGCGTCGACAGAGAATTTATCGGCGATATCATTGCGACAAAAGATTGCGCAAGAATTCTCGTTGATAAAAAGATGCTCGATTATTTCACGGCGAATTTGACGCAGATTGGCGGAACTTCGGTTGAAACTTCCGTTGACGAACTCGAAAATATTTCGCCGAAAGAAGAACGCATCAAGGAAATTAAAGCAACGGTTGCTTCTCTCAGAATTGATTCGATAGCGGCGGCGGGCTTCGGCATGTCGCGAAGTAAGGCGGTTCAAGAAATTGCGGCTGAAAAAATTAAACTCAACTGGCAGACCGTCAAAAATGCCTCGCAATCGATAAAGGAAGGCGACATTTTGAGTATGCGCGGGCGCGGACGGTTGGAGGTTGCCGAAATTCGCGGGCAAACCAAAAAAGGGCGCGTCGGCGTTTTATTGCGGAGATTTTTTTGATTAGGAACCAAAAACTGGTTCCTGGTTCCTTGTTCCTGGTTCCTAATTGCATTTCGGGGGTGATGTTTTTTGTCAATGACAGAACAAGAAAAAAGTAAATGCCAAAAAATAATTCACGGGCACGCAATGGCGGCGGCGGCAGGAAATTTGGTACCCGTGCCGGGCGTGGGCTTGGCGGCTGATACCGTCACAATGACGACGATGGCACTGGCTTTATCGGCAGTGTTCGGCGGCTCGGTAACCGAAGCTGTAGCAAAAAACATGGCGATTAATTCAATCGTCGCCACGATAAAAAAGCAACCTGTCAAAGTCATTGCGAAAGAAATTTCAAAAGTAGTGCCCTTCGTCGGACAACTTGTCGCACCGACAGTCAGCGTGGCAATGTTGGAAGCGGCAGGCTGGCTTTTGGCTGAACAATTAGCCGACGAGAAAGCAAAGTCAAAAAGCATTGAGGCGGCGGGAACGTCAAGCGGCGGGCACAATTTCCGCTATGACAAAAAATTTAAACTCCCCAATCCCGATTAAAGTTTGGAGGCGATATATTTGCTTACGCCAATGGATATTCACAATCACCAATTCAAAAAAAGTATGGTTCGCGGCTACAACGAAAATGAGGTTGATGATTTTCTCGATAAGATCGTCGTCGACTTTGAAAAACTTCTGCGCGAAAACGAACGACTTCAAAACGAATTGAATTCCAATGACAGAGAGTTGGAAAAGTATCGCAGCTTGGAAAAAACCATGAACGATACTTTGCTTGTGGCGCAGAAAACGGCGGATGATGTCATTTCCGCCGCAAGAAAAAATGCCGACGAGATGAAGGAGAACACTGCTCGCGAATGCCAAAATATTCGTGAACAGGCGCGCTTGGAAGCGCAACAACAAATTGACAGTGCCAACGCAAAACGTGACGCCATCTTGGAAGAATACAGCAAGCTTGTCAGCGAAAAAAATTCTTTCCTGCTCAAAATTCGCACGGCTCTTGAATCGGAATTGGCAATAACCAATCAATCACTCAATGCCATTTCTCAAATCGAACTTTCTGCGGAAAAAGTGGAGCCCGAAGAAAAAGTTGTTCCCGTCGAAAAAGTTGCGGCTGTCGAAAAGCCAAAGCCCGTCAAGAAAACGGAAAAGCCCGTTGAAAAACCCAAGCCTGTTGAAAAATCTTCCGCGCCGAAAAAAATTCCCGTGCCGATTGACGACGAAGAATTAAATCTCGTAGACGTTTCGACAAAGCCGACGGAAAAAAAAACAGTAATTTCTGATGGGACAAAGGTTTACGGCTTTGCAAAAAAACTTTCCGCGCCTGAGGGGGCGTCTGTGTGAAAAAGCTCGCGGACTTCATGAAAAATATTTTGCTGATCTTTGAACTGGTTTTTGCGATAATCTTTTATAATTGGGAAAAAGTTTTATTCGTCGGCGTCGTCGCACTAGATCAAATTACCAAAGCGATAGTTATGAGAGAGTTTGTGCCCGGCGAATCAATCCCGATTCTGCAAGACATTTTCCATTTGACTTATGTACTCAATCCCGGCGCGGCGTTCGGGATTTTGTCGAATCAGCGAATGTTTTTGTTGGTCACGGGCGCGATTCTGATTTTGGCAACGATTTATTTTTATCCGCTCCTAAAAAAATCTGACGGGTTCCTTCGGCTCGGCGTAACGGCAATTTTAAGCGGCGCGGTTGCAAATTTAATCGACAGAATTCAGACGGGTTGCGTGGTTGATTTTTTTGACTTCAGGATTTGGCCCGTCTTCAACATTGCCGATATTGCGATTGTCTTGGGAATGTTTTTTACGATTTACGCGATACTTTTTCGACTTGATGATTCGCGAAAAGTTGAGAGGATTAGAGAATGAAATTTATCGCAGAAAAAATTTCTCCGCGCAGGCTCGACATTTATCTCAACGAAAAATTTCCCGAATGGTCGCGCTCTCATGTTCAGAAATTAATTTCGGACGGATTGATTACCGTTGATTCCGCGCAGGTTAAGCCGAGTTTCAAAGTCACGGGCGGCGAAGAAATTTTTATCCAAGAGATTGACGCCGCCGAAGTTGAATATCTGCCCGAAAATTTGCCGCTCGACATTCTTTATGAAGACGCGGAAATTATTGTCGTCAACAAGGCGCGGGGAATGACTGTTCATCCTGCCGAAACCGTCAAGAGCGGAACTTTGGTTAATGCGTTGTTGTATCACTGCAAAGATTTATCGGGGATTAACGGCGTCAAGCGTCCCGGCATTGTCCACCGCCTTGACAAAGATACTTCGGGCGTGATGGTTGTTGCCAAGACCGACGCCGCGCATTTGAGTTTAGCCGCGCAGATTAAAGATAAAATTGCGACGCGGACTTATCTGGCGATTGTTCACGGCGTTTTGACTGACAACGCGGGGATTATCAGCGGCGCGATTGGGCGAGACAAATTTGACAGAAAAAAAATGGCGATAACTTCGGGCGGCAAGCCCGCCGTCACCGAGTTTAGAGTTTTGGAGCGGTTTGAAAATTTTACTTACGTCGAGTGCAAACTTCAGACGGGCAGGACGCATCAAATCCGAGTGCACATGACGGCGATTGGGCATCCGCTTTTGGGCGATACGAAATACACTGCGCGGAAAAATTTTTTTGAAATAAAGGGGCAAGCGTTGCACTCGCATAAATTGAGCTTGATTCATCCGACAACGAAGGAGCAAATGAATTTTACGGCTCCTTTGCCGGATGACATGAAAAAAATTTTGGAGCTGTTAGGTTTAAGGTGTTAGGTTTAAGGTGTTAGGTGTTAGGTTTTTCATTCCTAATTCCTAATTCATAATTCCTAATTGAAAGAAGGGGTTGAGGAAATTGTTTATTCAAGGGTTAGCACCGATTCTCTGGCTAATCGTCGCGCTGAGTGTTTTGAAAATGCCGGCGTGGAAGGCGTGTCCCGTCGCGTTGGTTATTTCGTTCATTATGGCAAGTCAATTTTTCGACATGCCGCTGACGGACGTGATAACGGGAACACTTGAGGGCGCGGCAATGGCTGTTTGGCCGATTTTGGGCGTCATTGTATCGGCGATTTTTGCATACAATTTGACGGTACACACGGGCGGCATGGAAAAAATCAAAGACATGTTAAGCTCCGTCAGCACAGATAAAAGAATGCTGATATTAATCATTGCTTGGGGCTTCGGCGGTTTTCTTGAATGCATGTCAGGCTTCGGAACGGCGGTTGCTATCGGCGCGAGCATGTTGGTTGCGGTTGGAGTACAACCTATAAGTGCCGTTATCGTCTCTTTGCTGTCCAATGCCGCAATGAGTTCTTACGGCTCGGTCGGGTTGCCGCTGACGACGCTGGCAAAACTTACCAACTTTGATCCTTTGCAAATTGCTTCCTACACGGCAATTCAGCTTAGCGTAATGATGTTGCTCATGCCGTTTATCATGATTATCGCCTTCGACGGGCTTAAGGCTCTTAAAACCATGATTCCCGCGTGCTTGGTTGGCGGAATTGCATTTTGCTTGCCGTCCTTAGCCGCCGCCATGACTTTGGGAGCTTCTTTGGCGGGAATAGCGGGAGCTGTCTGTTCCATGAGTGCTCTGGTTGTCTACGCAAAAAAATTCCCTGTCAAAGATCCCGAATACGAGATTGACGATTACGACGAAAATTTTTCCATAACTCCTTCCGAAGCCGTGCGCGCTTGGCTTGTCTTCATACTTATTTTTGTCTTCTTAATCGGCACTTCCATTCCCGCCGTTGCCGATATACTCAAGACTGTGAACACCAAAATTATGATTTATTCCGGTGAAGGTGCCGCGCCGACAACTTTTCAATGGATAACGACTCCGACAATCATTTTTGTATCCGCAGTGCTCAGCGGCTTGATTAACAAGGCTTCAATCGGCGACATGATTAATGTTTTGTCGCGCACAGTCAAAACTTTGATTCCGACTTTCATAACGATTATCACGATTATAGCCACAGCAAGAATTATGGGCTACAGCGGAATGACAATGGCGGTTGCAACCGCGACGGTCGCGGCTACCGGGACGCTTTATCCTTTTATCTCGCCGCTTATCGGTTCAATCGGCGCGTTTATCACGGGCTCGGCAACGTCAAGTTGCGTTCTTCTCAGCAAATTGCAAGTTGATTCTGCCGTTGCAATCGGTCTTGATTATGACGCGCAAGCTTGGATAGCGGCGGCGAATGCAACGGGCTCTTGTGTCGGCAAAATAATTTCTCCGCAATCAATCGCAATCGGCGCGGCGGCAGTCGGCGCGTTCGGCGTTGAAGGACAGCTGATGAAATTTGCCGTCAAAGTTTACCTGCCGTTCATTCTGATTATAGGTTGCGTGATTTATTTCGGACAATCAATGCTCTGAAAAAAATTTTTCCCCGTCGAAAAACTCGGCGGGAATTTTTTTTGCCATAGATAAAAATTTTTTTACGGCTGTTCAATGTCGCTTGAGCAATAAAAAAATTTTTTTCCCGTCGAAGTTGCGGCGGAGATTTTTTTTTGCTAACATAGGTAAAAATTTTTTGCGGCTGTCCGAGCCGTCGAAGTGTATCGAAAAATTTTTTTGAAGTCTCTCAGGAGATTTAAGACTAAAAATAAGGAGTGAATTCTTTGGAGAAGATTGAAGAAATTTTTTTAAGAAATAAAGTTACCCCCCCCCCCATTTCATCGTACCCGGCAATCTCGGTTATCATTCCTCTCTACAATGCTGAACAATTTGTCGGCGAGTGTCTCGACAGCGTTCTGAATCAAACTTTCCAAAACTTTGAAGTTATCGTCGTCGATGACTGCTCGACAGATAATTCCTGCGCGGTTGTCGAAAGTTTTATCCCGAAATTCAACGGGCGATTGACTCTCTATCACACGGAAAAAAATTCGGGCGGCGGCGGTTATGTTCCCCGAAATATCGGCTTGAATCTCGCAAGCGGCGAATACGTTATTTTTATCGACGCCGATGATTTTATTCTTCTGAACGCTTTGGAAATTTTGTACAACGCCGCAAAAGGATTTGATGCCGAAGTAGTTTACACGGGCTCTTATTACGACTTGAGAAATCCGAATGATATTTATCTGCACAGAGATGGCGAAGGGAAAAAATTGCTTAAGGAAGGATTGGAAGACAAACCCGAATTGAGGATTGAAGATCAAAAAGAAAATCTCAGCAAATTGCTTCTTGAGGAAAGAGAAGGAAATTTTCGTGCTCCTTGGTCAAAATTTGCTCGAAGAAATTTTTTAATCAAGAACAAAATCCTTTTCCCGACGCAAATGACAAACGGTGCCGATTTTATTTGGGTTATTGACGTTTATTGCCATGCGAAAAAATTTTTACGTATCCCAACTCCGTTTTATTTTTATAAACTTTATAACACTGCTTCTGTCTCACAAACAAAAAGAAAATCTTCGCAACAAATATTTCATTGGATTTCGGCGTTCATTGATTTTATGAAAGGCTTACGCGAGCTGGAAAAGAAAAACGAAGTTCTTAGAGAAAATCCCGCGTATTGCCTTGCTGCTATGAAAAGTCATTTTAATTGGTGCCTCAATCGTACCAAAGACGAACGAAACGAATTGAGCAGTGCAGAGATTTACGAAATTTTATGGCGCGAGTTTGCCAAAGATTCTTCCGAAGTGGCGGTGCCGTTTTTCTTCAGTTTTATCGATAACGAGAGACGAACAAGCAAAGAAAACTTAAAAACCATAACCGACTTGAAAAAGCAACTCGAACAGCTGAAAAATTCGTTGGTGTCTCCTTCCGACGCAAATAAAATCGCTCTGCAAAATTTGTCCGCCTGCCCCGCAATTTCGGTTGTCATTCCAATGTATAACTCGGAAAAATATATCGGCGAATGCCTCGACAGCATTTTGAATCAGACTTTTCAAAACTTTGAAGTTATCGTGGTCGATGACTGCTCGACAGATTCAAGTTATTCGATTGTCGAAAGTTACAAAGAAAAATTCGGCGGGCGGCTCACTCTTGCCAAGATGGAAAAAAATTCGGGCGGCGGTGCCTTGCCGAGAAATAAGGGCTTGTCGCTGTCTCGCGGCGAATATATTTTTTTCGTTGACTCCGACGATATGATTACGAAAACCGCGCTCGAAGATCTCTGCGCGCTTTTGAGAAAATATAACGCCGACATTGTTTATTGCGAAAAATTTTATGCGGTTGATGACGACGGGGCAAATATGCGCGTTCAAAGTTATCAAAGGGGCGGCTTTGTCGACAAGCCGACATTTGATACCGAAGATTTGTCGGAGAGAGTTCAGGGGATAATAAATGACAGATATTTGACGCTGACTGTGAATAAGTTGATAAAACGTAAATTGATTGTTGACAACGAAATATTTTTTCCCGCTCTGAAAACCAGCGAAGACAATATTTGGAATCAAGGTTTGCTGTTTCATGCGAAGAAATTTTTGCGTGTCCCGAATATCGTTTATCTTTATCGTCAAAGCAAAGCCTCAAGCCAAAGGGAAGAGAGAACGTCTCAACAGAAAATAAATTTTTGGCTGAATCCCGTTCTGCTCGGCTTGAAAGCTCTCGATAAAATGATGAGTCGGCATGAATTTTTCAAAGCAAATCCTTCCTGTCGCTACGCCCTTTTAAAAAATTTCGTAGAAAAAAGATTCGCTTGGACTATGAACGACAGCAAAAAGTTGAACGAAGAAATTATTTTCTCGACGATAAAAGAGGAGTTCGGCGGCAGGCTCGGCGAGTACGACGTTTTAATTTCCGCGCTGTGCACTGCTCTTTATAATGAGAAAAAAATTAACGACAACAATTACGCCGAGATAATCAACAAGTTCAGAAACTTTTTTACCGCGAAGATATTTCTTCAAATGGAAAAGAAAACGGATCCGAAAAATCTTCAAATCATTTCCGTCTCCGATAAAAAAGCCAAAATATCCAAACCGGAATGGCATCAAAAGGCGGGCGTTTGCCACATGATTGATTCCTTTACCGGGAATTTGGAAATTGCCGCCAAAGCTGCGGTTGAAGGGAAAATTCAAGTGCGTCTTTCCGGGCTGTGGGTTCAGAATCCGAAAAATAAATCCAAACTCGTTCCGCATTGGATTGACTACACCAAGCTTATCGTGAACGGCAAGAAAATATTCGACACCGTCACTCCCGCTTGGAACGGCAAGCCTTACATTTACACGCTGGACGTTAAAGCGGGCGAAAAAGTCAAGATAGAGACAGAGTGGCTTCCGCACAGAGAAGATAGTTTCGATGTCTTGGCAAAAATTGAGACGCCTCAAGAGCCCAAAAAAGTTTCGGTACCGCCAAAAGTTCAGGAGCAAAAAAATTACAACGAGACAATTCGTGAACTCAGCGACCATTCGACTGCCAGAGCAGATATTCAGCTTGTGCCGGAAGCGGACGGCGATTTTAAAATTCTCTCAATATCAGACGAAAAATCGGACATACGAAAACCCGCTTGGCTTCAAAGGAACGGAATCGGCTACGTAATTCAATCTTATGCAGGAAAATTGGAATTCACAGCCAAAACCACTGCGGGCGGACAAATAAATTTGCGGCTTCGCGGCTTGGACGTTCGCAGTCCGAAAGATAAAACAAAAAAAATTCCACATTGGATTGACTACACCAAGTTTATCGTGAACGACAAAATTATTTTCGACGAAATTACTCCCGCCTGTCTCGAAAAATTTTACAGCTACAATTTTAACGTCAAAGCGGGCGAAGAAATAAAAATCCAACTTGAATGGCTCCCGCACGGAAATAATTAGGAATTAGGAATGAGGAATTAGGAATGAAGAAATTTCTCCGTCGAAATTGCGGCGGGGATTTTTTTTTGCTATTATGACTAAAAATTTTTGGGCGGTGATTCAATGGTTGTGGAAATTATCAGCGTGGGCACGGAAATTTTAATGGGAAATATCGTCAACACGAACGCGCAATATCTGGCAAAAAAATTGGCGCATCTCGGCTTGGATTGTCATTTTCAAACTGTCGTGGGAGATAATCCTGCGCGAATAAAATCTGCGCTGGACGTTGCCTACTCGCGGGCGGACGCCGTGATTATGACGGGCGGGCTCGGTCCCACAAAAGATGACTTGACAAAAGAAATGCTCATGGAATATTTCGGCAAAACTCCGATTGTCGACGCGCAGGTTTTAAATTTTTTGGAAGAACGGGCGAAGGCTCGCGGCTTCGGAAAACTTTCCGACGGCATGAAAAAGCAGGCGATTGTTCCTGCCGATTCTCTGATTCTTTACAATCATCACGGGACGGCTCCCGGTTGCGTCATGGAGCGCGACGGGAAAATTTGTATTCTCCTGCCCGGTCCGCCGCACGAAATGCAACCGATGTTTGAAGAATGTTGCGAACTTTATCTCAATGCCAAGAGCGATAAAATTTTGGTTTCGATTATCATAAAATGTTTAAGCAAATTCGACGCGCCGATTTCCATTGTCGGTGAATCGCCCGTTGCCGACAGATTGAATGAACTTCTTGACGGCGTCAATCCGACGGTTGCGACTTACGCAAAAGAAGACGGCTGCCTTGTTCGCGTGACGGCGGCGGGCAAAACTCACGAAGAAGCTTTGGAAATTTTAAAACCCGTCGTTGAGAAATGTCGGGAACGAATCGGCGAGGAATTTATAAAATTTGTTAAGGAAGATGAAGATTAAAGGGGGCAAAAATTTATGATTATCGTAACGGGCGGAGCGGGCTTTATCGGAAGCAACATTGTCCGCGCCTTAAACGAACGCGGTCGCGGCACTTTTAAAAAGTGCGCAAACAGCTGACGCGATTTGTCACTCGACAATTTAAATTTTTTCGCCGCGCATGGGCAAAAATAAAATTTTTTTGGAGGGAATATTTTATGATTATCGTAACGGGCGGAGCGGGCTTTATCGGAAGCAACATTGTCCGCGCCTTAAACGAACGCGGTCGCG
>ERZ842401.1393-NODE-1393-length-34762-cov-14.008327_pt1 | contig 34762 bp, 32 predicted proteins | sample MGYA00521270_ERZ842401 | MGnify/ENA primary metagenome ERZ842401 (study PRJEB31892, sample SAMEA3878208) | bioreactor metagenome | biome: Moose rumen | place: Sweden | collected 2011-10 | study: EMG produced TPA metagenomics assembly of the PRJEB12797 data set...
TTTTCCTATCGCAAATGGAAAATATCAGAGTTCCATTATTATCCCCTGACTTTCAGCAGAAAATCGAAGCCCTCGTTAAATCTGCTCACGAAAAACTCAGCCGTTCAAAATCGCTATACGCACAGGCAGAAGACACGCTGCTTTCAGAACTTGGGCTAAAAGACTGGCAACCAAACCGCAATCGTCATTCTGAGGCACAAAGTGCCGAAGAATCCAGATGTTTCGGCTATGCCTCAACATGACGGAGGACGCGGAAGTGTGGTATAATAAAGATATGGAGGTGGCTTATGAGCGATATGGCATTCGCAGATTTTACGGAACAAGTGCTGTCGCTGTCTTATGAACAGACAATTATTTTAATGTCCAAAATGCTGGAAAACTTGAAAACGAAGCGGCTAAGTGAAGATTATGCCGAAATGGAAAATACTCTTGCCCGAAGTTCAATGAACGCAATGTGGGAGGAACTAAAAGATGATACATGGTGAAATTTGGCTCATAGATTTTGGTATTCCTGTCGGTAGTTTGCCATCAAAAATCCGTCCAGCTGTTGTTATGCAAAATGATTTGCTAGGCATAAAGGACTTGAACACTGCCGTCGTCATTCCATTTACATCAAATCTTGACCGTGCAGATTATGAGCCAAATATCTTGTTCACAAAATCTGAAACAGGACTTTCTAAAGATTCTGTTGCAGTTATTCATCTTATTGGTGCAGCTAACAAGTTTTGTTTTGAACGAAAAATCTCAAAATTATCAGAAGAAAACTATGCAAAACTTGTTTCCGCCGTTGCAAAATTGATTTCAAACAAATAGTGCGTTACGGCAGGAAAGCAAGCAGCTTTTGGAGAGCGCAAAGCAGGCGGTTGAGCGAGAAATTGAGAGAGTATCATTCTGACCTTGCGCAACGCAACCGTCATTCTGACCTTGTGCAACATGACCGTCATTCTGAACGAACGTGAAGAATCTCAATCAAAAGATGTTTCGCCTACGGCTCAACATGACGGAGGGCGCGGATTGTGGTATAATGGAGTATAGGAGGTGAAAAAATGCCGTATGCAGTTTTAGAAAGGAAAATAAGGACTCTGCCCGAAGAGTATTATCAACTTGTGATTGACTATATCGACGAAATCATGGCGACTAAGGCGGAGAATAAAACATCTGCTTTCGGAATAGCCGCAAAATTTGCAAATCCCGCCTTGATAGGGACTGAAAAAGAAGCAATGGCAAAGACTTTCGGAGAAAAGTATGAGAACTTTGATTGATGCGAACGTGATACTTCGATATGTGCTGAATGATATTCCCGAAATGGCACAAAAAAGTGCAGAAATTGTTAGAAACGGTGCATTCACTACACCTGAAATTCTAGCGGAAGTTTCCTATGTGTTGCGAAAGGTTTATCAAATGACACGAGAACAATCGGCGGCAACTATAAAGGCGATTCTCAACGATGTGTATACTGACGAAAAAGAGATTTTGCACTATGCAATGGATTTATACGCTTCTTCGTCTTTAGATTTTGTGGATTGTGTAATCGTTGCACGGCACAACATTGCAGACATTCCCGTTTTTTCATTCGACAAGAAATTGAACCATAGGCTTGTGGAAAATTGCTGATTATCCCAAAGCGGGCGGTTGAAGAGGAGATTGAAAAATAAATATACAATAATATTGTTTTTATAATCTTTTTGTAGTATATTTGTAGTCGAAAAATCAAAAAAAGGAGATTTCTATGGCTACAGCAGTATTACAAACAAGAGTAGATACAAAGACAAAGCAGGAAGCAGAAGGACTTTTTGAATCTTTAGGCTTGGATATGACAACGGCAATACGTTTGTTTTTACGTCAGGCAGTAAATCAACAGCGAATTCCTTTTGACATAGTTCCGCCACAATATAATTTTACAGAAGAAACGCTTTCTGCCATTGAAGAAGCACGCCGAATCAGCAAAGACGATTCTGTAAAATCATATTCGAGTGCAAAAGAACTCTTTGAGGATTGCGAATAATGGAATGTATTTTAAAGAAAACTTCGCAATTCAAGGCAAGTTTTAAACTTGCGAAAAAACGAGGTTTAGATATTTCACTACTTGAGGAAGTTGTTGATAAGCTGATGAAAGACGAAAAACTTGATGAAAAATACCGCAATCATCAGCTTGTCGGTAATTTTAAAGATGTCTGGGAATGTCATATACAACCTGATTGGCTTTTGTTGTATCTGAAAGAATATGATGACAAAATGAAAAAGAATGTACTTGTATTGACCTTGGTTAATACTGGAACTCACAGCGATATTTTTAAGAAGTAAATTACTTTTCTCATACAGACCTCGTTTGCGTTACGGCTGATGAGCAAGCAGCTTTTAGAGAGTGCAAAGCGGGCGGTTGAAGAGGAGATTGAGGGTGTATCATTCTGAACGAACGTGAAGAATCTCATTTACAAATAGATGTTTCGCTTGCGCTCAACATGACAGTGACACTACGGCTCAACATGACAACCGTCATTCTGACCTTGTGTAAGCTAAAAACATGAAGATTGACATTTGACCTAAAAGAAAAAAGTGCAAGGAAAGAAGCCGAAACGATAAAAATTTTCTTTATAAAATGGTAAAAAGGTGTACAATTGATATGATTTTTGAAAAAAATTGGACATCTAGGGAAAGAAAGTATGAAAAACAAAAAATACATGTCACTTCAGAGCGAGCTTTTGGTTGGAACAATCGGTTCAATGCTGATTGTCGCACTCTTTTTGAGCATTTCTTATATTTTTGTTTTTAGGAACATTCTCAACAAATCCACTGTCAATTCCGTCAACCAGACCATGGAAACGCTGAACAAAGAAATTTCTGGCATTCTTGGCGAATACAACGACATGGTCTTAAATCTTTCAAATGTGATTCCCGCCCTTGACGGCGACCGCGAAATGATGAAAGATGTGATTCAGAGCATGGGTAAAGACCTTCCTCCTGAAACGCTTTTGTACTATGCCACGGCGGAGCAAATCTGGGAGGGCGATACGCTTATTTCTCATTCTGGCTGGGAAGCACCAGGTGACTTTGACATGCAATCCCGGCTCTGGCACAAAAATGCTGTGTCAAACCGCAATAAAATCTGCTACACAGAGCCCTTTAACGATGTGAACACGGGAAAAATCATCGTTACCATAAGTTACAATGTTCTGGACACAAATGGTAACCTTATCGGAGTCTCGACCTTTGACATCGTCCTTGACGCTCTTTCTGAGGCAGTTAAAAAAATCACTCTTTCTGAGCACAGCAAAATCAACATCATCACAAAAGAAGGTCTCTACCTCACCAACAATGATTCTTCTGCCATTATGAGCAGGAATTATTTTGACGAAGTTTCATTCAAGCAGTATGCCAAAGCATCCTATCTTGACGGAAATGCAAAATCCTTTATTGAAAAAAATGCTTTTTACGGAGTCCATCAGATTGAGGGCACTGAATGGTTTATCGTTGCAGATGGTCTGGTTTCTGATTTCTCTGGCGAATATATGATAATTATCCTTCAGGTTCTTGCAACCCTCGTCGTTATTATCATTGTGATGGTTGCTGTTGACCTTGTTCTTTCAAACCGCGTTTCAAACTGCTTCAAAATCATTGCTAACGGCTGTGATGCAATTGCCCGGGGCGACTTTTCAAAAAAATATCCCGATTTCTTCACCAAAGAAGCATCGATGCTGGCAAAGGGATTCAACACCTTCTCCGAAAGGCTCCAGGGAATTATTGAGAGCATGAAGCAGTCAAAAGTTTCACTTGCAAAGGCTGGACAAGCCCTCAATGATGGAACGAAAAATACTCAGGCTGCCATTACTCAGGCACTTTCAAGCATCAGCAGCATGAGCGAAAACCTTGGCAAGCAAAACAAAAGCGTTGAGCAGACTTCCGGCACTATGAGTGAGGTGCTCAACGATATTCGCTCTTTGGAAAATCTCGTGGACTCTCAGTCTCACTCGGTACACGATGCATCTGGTGCAGTTGAAGAGATGATTGCAAATATCGGTGAAGTAAACCGCTCTGTTGATAAAATGGCGTCTTCTTTTGGTCTTCTTGCCAATGATGCGGAAAACGGCGCAAAGACTCAAAGTGAACTTCAAGAAAAAATCAGCGAAATTGAAACTCAGTCCAAACTGTTGAGCGAGGCAAACACCGTCATTGCAAACATCGCAAGCCAGACAAATCTTCTTGCCATGAATGCGGCAATCGAGGCGGCTCACGCAGGCGAAGCAGGAAAAGGCTTTGCCGTTGTTGCTGATGAAATCAGAAAACTTTCAGAAACTTCTACCACTCAGTCAAAGACGATTGGCGACCAGTTGGGCAGGATTCAGAGCACAATCGGCACTGTTGTTGAGGCAACTCAGCGGGGTGTTCAGGGCTATGCCCATCTTGCAAATGAAATCAAGGAAACGGACACGCTGGTTCAGCAGATAAAGGCCGCCATGACGGAGCAGCAGGAAGGTTCAGCCCAGATTACAGATGCCCTGCGCACCTTGAATGACAGTTCCCAGCAGGTTCAGAAAGCCTCTCAGTCAATGACAGCGGCTGGGCGCACCATTATGGAACAGGTTGGTGACCTTCAGAATGAGACAGGTGCAATGAAGACCGGCATGAACGAAATGAGCGCAAGTGCAGAGCAGATTAACGAAACAGGTTCTGCTTTGAGCGAGATTTCTTCTATCATGGAGCAGTCCATTGCGGAAATCGGACGACAGGTTGATCAGTTTGAGGGCTAGGGCTTTGGCATCTTGCACAAGTTGAACAGTGTTGCCCTAGCCTAATGCCACATCAAGCACCATCATCAGTGCAAAGCCAAGGGCAAAGCCCAGGGTACAAACATCAGTTTTTTCGTCTCGGCTGGCTTCAGGCAGCAATTCTTCCACGACTACATAAATCATTGCGCCAGCGGCAAAGGCAAGAAGATAGGGCAAAAAAGGAAGCACAAGAGAAGTAAGCAGAATCGTAACGAGGGCGGCGACTGGCTCTACCGCCCCGGAAAGTGTGCCATACATAAAGGAGCGCAATTTGCCGTTTCCTTCGGCACGGAGGGGCATGGAAATAATGGCTCCCTCTGGAAAGTTCTGTATGGCAATACCCAGGGAAAGAGCAAGGGCTTCCGTTGCCGTAATTTCCGTGCCGCCGCTCAAAAAACTTGCAAAGACCACGCCTACCGCCATGCCTTCTGGAATATTGTGCAGCGTAACGGCAAAGACCAGCATCATGGTGCGGCTGATTTTATTGACTTTTGATTGCGGTCCTTCGGGAGACTGGGCCATTGCATGCAGGTGGGGCGTAACCCTGTCCAGCAAAAACAAAAATGCCACGCCCAGCACAAGTCCTGTCAGTGCAGGAAGAAAGGCAAGCCGTCCCAGGGGCTCGGACATTTCCATTGCAGGAATCAAAAGCGACCATACGCTAGCCGCAATCATCACGCCTGCCGCAAAGCCAAGCAAGGCTCGTTGTACGGTGTCGTTCATTTTGCGCTTCATAAAGAAAACGCATGCGGCCCCCAATGTCGTTCCTGCAAAGGGAATTGCAAGTCCCCAGAAAGTCAGTTCCATAAATGCCTAGACCCTAAAAAGCAAATCCGCGTAATTTGGATAGGGCTTGTATTTTTCGCCCAAGAGCGGTTCCATCTTGTCTGCAATCGTGCGTGCCGCCGCCATCTGAGGTAAGATTTCGTCCGCATAGAATCGAGCCTGTTTTGCCTCATCGCTTATTTTGACGGCCTTTTCATGCAGTTTCGCAAGTTTTTCTGCCTCGCTTACCAGAGCATCTGAAAGTTCCGTCATTTCTTTGACCAGTGCCACGCCTGCCGCACATTTTGCACCCTTAGCCACCTGCTTTACCTTGAGCACGGTTTCTGACGCATCGTTCATAAAAGAGTATGCCGCCGGAAGCAGATCCTTGTAAATCATGTCCAGCATGGTATTCACTTCGATATTCAGAATTTTGGAATACTTGTCCAGTTTGACCGCATGGTGGCTCTTCATCTCAGCCTTTGTGTATACGCCGTACTTGGTGTACAGTTCGATGTTCTTTTTGTCCAGATAGTGTTCCATGGCATCGGGCAGCGTGCGCAGATTCAAGAGACCACGGGCTTCTGCTTCCTGCACCCATTTTTCGTCATAGCCGTTGCCGTTAAAGATGATGCGCTTGTGCTCGGTAATGGTACGCTTAATTAAGTCAGCCAATGCCGTATTAAAGTCTTTTGAGCCTTCCAGTTCCGTTGCAAAATCATCCAGTTCTTTTGCCACCACTGTATTCAGGACAACGTTTGGTCCACTGATGGAAAGGGCTGAACCCACAGAGCGGAATTCAAATTTATTTCCAGTAAAGGCAAAGGGAGACGTTCTGTTGCGGTCTGTGGTGTCCTTGGGAATTTTTGGCAGAACCGTAACGCCAACTTCCATCTGCTGCTTTATCCTGCCACCATAGGGAATGCCCTTTTCGATTGAATCCAGAACAGCCTGCAATTCTTCGCCCAAAAAGATTGAAATGATTGCCGGCGGAGCCTCATTTGCGCCAAGGCGATGGTCATTGCCCGCAGAAGCCACGCTTGCACGAAGCAAATCCTGAAATTCATCCACGCCCTTAATAACCGCCGCAAGAATCAAGAGGAACTGTGCATTTTCCCGGGGAGTATCGCCTGGATCCAGCAGGTTTGCCCCCTCGTCAGTGCTCATTGACCAGTTGTTGTGCTTGCCGCTTCCGTTTACACCGTCAAAGGGCTTTTCAGAAAGCAGGCAGTAGAGACCGTGCTTGAGGGCAACTTTCTTCATAATCTCCATGGTCAGCTGATTCTGGTCAGTGGCAAGATTTGATGAAGTGAAAATAGGAGCCATTTCGTGCTGCCCCGGAGCCACCTCATTGTGCTTTGTCTTGCTGAGAATACCAAACTTCCACAGTTCCTTGTCCAAATCATGCATGTATTCCACAACTCGGGGAGTAAGGGTGCCGTAGTAGTGGTCGTCCATTTCCTGCCCTTTTGGCGGAAGCACGCCGAATAGTGTGCGCTTGCAGAAAATCAAGTCCTTGCGCTGATTGTACAAGTCCTTGTCTACCAAAAAATATTCCTGTTCCGCACCCACGCTGGTAGTAACGCGCTTGGCAGAAGTATTTCCAAAGAGACGCAGGATGCGCAAAGCCTGCTTGTTGATTGCCTCCATTGAACGGAGCAGCGGAATCTTTTTGTCTAAAGCCTCGCCTGTGTATGAACAGAATGCCGTGGGAATACAGAGGGTGCCTTCCTTTACGAATGCATAACTGGTGGGATCCCATGCCGTGTAGCCGCGAGCCTCAAAGGTAGCCCGCAAACCGCCTGAAGGAAAAGAAGAAGCGTCCGGTTCATCCTTAATCAGTTCCTTGCCGCTGAACTCCATGATAACGCCGCCGTCACTGGTGGGATTGATAAAGGACTCATGCTTTTCCGCCGTAACGCCTGTAAGTGGCTGAAACCAGTGGGTATAGTGGGTACATCCCTTTTCGATTGCCCAGTCTTTCATTGCATTTGCAATAACATTTGCCACACCCAGTTCAAGGGGAGTTCCGTCGCGCATTGTCTTTTTAAGCGACTTGTAGGTTTCTTTCGGCAGACGCTGACGCATCACGCTGTCGTTGAATACATTGCTACCAAAAAGTTCGGGAATTGATTCAGACATTTTTTTTCTCCATGCATAAAGACCTTAAATCAGATATACTGCATAGAAGATGTTATGTCAATAAAACTTGCCGAAAATTCAGTGAATTTTTAGCGAAATGCAAGGAATTCTTGCACATTTTACGCGATTTTTTATGATTTTGGTAAAAAATGCGACTTTTTTGAGCATTTTTGAGTGTTTTTTACTGATTTTTCTCTATTTCTTGTGGATTTTAGATGATTTTACCATACACTTTTAGAAAAAAAGACATAAAATTTGCAAAAACACTGCAAAAAGCGAGTAAAACGGAGAGAAAATTCAGTCCGTTTCACCCATATTTACAAGAAAATGCATTTTATGCGGAAAGAGGGAAGGGATACTGAACTACATGTATGTCATTCTGTATACAAGCGATAACGCACGTAATTGTCAGCCACCGCACTGTATGCCTTACTAACGGCGACTATGTAGTAGCCAGTATTTGCTGCCGTAAATGAATTGAACTCTGTATCGTCAGCATACAGTTCCGCTTCTCCCGTTTCGCTACAATAGATAAGGCAAATACCGTCCGTATATGTCAGAGAAGAAGAAATGGCTGAATTTGCTTTCGTTTCACTATCATACCAGCGTAGTTTATACGTCTTCCCAGCCGTTGCATAGAATTTATGATAACGCACCTTATCCGTTGAACTAAATTTAAACGAAGTTAAGTCACTGTATGTAGTTCCCGCTCCGCTATTTACAGTGATGGATGAAGAGACGTTAGAAGCCATAGGTATCGTGTACGCACGGAAGGCAAAATATCCCGAAGCAGTTGGGGCAATCTGTACGCTATACGTACCAGAGCCGTCTCCCTGTGTCCACAGGAGTCCTGTTGTATCAATAGTGTGGAAGAGAGAGCCGTCTTTATATACTTTTGGTTCTGCTGTTCCTGCCGTTTTACTATTGTTAGTACAAATCGACTTGTAAGAATCGTTCTTGGAGTCATAGTACTGTAAGTTCAGAATGTAGCCGGAAGACACCGTAAACGTGTATGTCTTTGTAGAACCCGAGGCAACATAGGCTTCGGTATAATCACCGATGTCCGTTGTGTGGCATGTTGCCAGCGTCAATGCACTTGTTGAGGACGTGTTTGTGCCTGTAGAATATAAATAGCGTGACAGAGATACATTTACAGTGCTGGCGACTATTAACGTAAAGGAACCAGCGTAACTGTCTGAACCGTTATATGGCGCAACTTTTACATAGACAGTCGCACTAGAAGTAGGTGTAATGGTAAATGTACTCGTCTGGGCTGTTTTATAATAAGTCGTGTTCGTGCTGGAATTTCCTGCAGAAACAGCCATTTTTGCACTTCCAGAGCCATTTGTCCAACTTATCGTATATGATGTATTCGCCTGTGCTGAGAAAGAATAAATGTAGTAGCCGTTTCCATAAGAAATAGAACCAGTTGCACTTGCAGAATAAGTTGTTGCCGTTGAACCACCCCCGCTTGTACCTTCGTAATACGCATATTGCGAAAGCGACAGACTCTTACCATTGTTATTACTTGTGCTGACGGTAAGCGTAAATGTGCCAGCATTAGAACTCAAGCTATTATACGGCATTACCTTAATATAAACAGTGGCACTTGAAGACAGTTTTACCGTCCGTCCACTGACGGTTACCCCAGTAAAGTGATAGGTGTAATTTGATGTACTGTTTCCCGCAGAAACCGCCATTTTTGCACTGCCAGAATTCACCCAAGTGATAGAATACGAAACGTTTGCCTGTGCATAAAACGAATAGACGTAATATCCATTCCCATTGGCAATGGATGATGTCTTTGAATCAGATGCATATGTTGAAGCACTGCCATCGTTTCCACCCCCGCTGTTGCCGCTTCCGCTATCAGATGATTTTCCGATTACATCAGCAACACCCATCGCCTTTGCAAGTCCAGAATAAGTATCCGAATCATTCAGTTTGTTCGCACAACTTGCAGCGAATAGAGTAAATACAGCGACAGCCACCACAAGCATTTTTGAAAACCATTTTCCTGCTTTTGTATGTACTGCATACAATTTCATATCGAACCCCCGCTAAAAACTAGAATGTCCAGCCAAAACTGACTGTCCACACATCAACATATCCAGATTTCAGATAATCTTTCAGTTTATACTGACCGCCAATTGCAAAATGTTTAAAGGCAAGGTCAAGCCCAAGACGCACATCCCAGGTAAAGCCTTTGGGGTCGCTTTCAAGCGAATCTTCAACAAAGCTTTGATAATATCCCACACCTCCCATAACATAGGGTCGGAACTTCCAAATATTGAACGACCAGCCTAGGACAAAATTAACATCAATGAACTGTACATCATGCGCTTTGGTATAGTCCTCGTAGTCACTGTCCAAGCTGGCAAAGACCAATTCCAAGTCTGCACCACCAAAGAAATGTCGCCCGCCAAAGAAATAAAATTCCGAATCCCACGCAAAACCACTGTAGAAGGGACCGTTTAGCTTACCAAGGTCAATGTAGATACCCATGACGTTACCGCCACCACGGGAACGCTGCTCAGTCTTTGAGGAGGACTTAGAAGTGGATGATGACGATGAGGAAGAACTATCCGATGAGGATGAGCCACTAGAAGACGGGCTAGACCCATAATTGTTACCAGCCACCTGCGCCTGTGTCACTGCAACTGTCGGCCTACTTATCTTTGCCGCACCCGTTCCAAGTGATGTTGAGACGGTAACCGTGGTAATATCTACACCTGATGCAGCCGCAAACGTATGTCCGCTGCTTACCTTGCCAACCAGCAAGAAGTCTTCCATGGCAGAACGTGCCCAGGGAGTTTGCGAACGATTCCATTGCTGCATGGCTATGGCGGGAACAGCCTGATTTATATATGCAGAAAGCCCGGAAACAGAAACCGTGCCATTCCTCATGATATCCGCCTTACCACCCAGACCATCCAGCACTGCATAGGTAAACACACCATGTCCCTTATAACCTTCCAATGCAGACTGAACATCAGAAGATGCTGCAATAATTGCCTGACCTGTCGTATGCGCAAATCGGTCAAATGCCATCTGCTCTACAAAGGTGCCGGAATTACAAGTGTCAAACATAATCAGCGATTTTTGTGCCTTGATTTTTGAAAGATTATCCATAAAGAAGTCTTTTGAGACACCATAATCAGGAATCTGTTTTTCATTTCGTGCCTTAAAATCAACGGGAATAAAATAATAGTCACCGTTGTACATCGTGCCATGCCCCGCAAGATAGAAAACGAATACGTCATCCGGCTGGATTTTTGATGACAGACTGTTGAATTCGGAAATGATGGAAGACTTTGTTACTTGCCCGTCAAGCAATTTGCTCACATGAACGTTCTGATACATCGTTCCACTTGAACTGCTAAAAAAGTCTGCAATTGCACTGGCATCGGGAACAGCATATTCCAGCGGACGCACATAATTCTTGTCATAGGTATTCACGCCAAGTGCAAGTACATATAGATTCGGCAAGGCTGTCTTTCCGCGCCACGTAATCGACCTTGCTGCATGACGACTTTCAATCTTTCCCGATGCATTCGTAGCGTATACCTCAATTTGATTTTCACCATTGGCAAGCGTAACATCACAGCTTACCGTATACACTGTCCCTGGCTCTTTCTGCCCAATCTCCCTGACCTTGTACACCCTGCCGTTAAGCGAAAGGCGCACATCTCCTACGCCACCGCCTGTATCTTCCACAGAGCATTGTACCGTTACCGTTCGCTTTGACGAAGAAGCAGGAAGTGGCAAAAAAGACACATTTGGTGCGTCACCAGAGGCAACAATCTGTTCCAACATAAAGCCACGTGTACCACCAGATGACTTTTTACCCGACTTTCCTGAAAGACGCTCCCTAATCAAGTCTGGGCGATACAGTTCTTCGTACATCTGGTCAATGGTGATGATATCCATGCCGTTTACAATGTACACAACATTATGTGTTGCCCAGTCCGTTCCCATAAAATATCCGTCTGGAGTATATGTAATCCACTCTCCATTTGGAGCATTTAACATGGTACAAAGCAATTCCCCGCTCGGCAAATCCCAAATGCGGATGCCTCCTTCCCTGCCCCCTGATATCAATCGCGTACCATCAGAACTAATTGCCAGGGATCTTATCCATCCAGGGTGTCCCTCCAAAGTCTGCACAACCTTTCCCGTAGAAGGATTCCAAAACCTAATAATGTTACGGACGCCGCCACTTACAAGATTCTTTCCATCAGGTGTCCACGTTACAGCAAATTCTTGCGTTGCACGCTCTACAAACTGAGAATCATCCTCAAAAGTAACATTTTCTTGTTGCCATGTCGCAGTATTCCACACGAATAAATCGTCACTTGTACCAATTGCCAGTAGACTTCTTTTAGGATTCCATGCAAGAGACTGTATAGCATTATTCCGTCGTTTTGCAGGCATAGTAATTTTATGTATGGCTTTCCAGTTAGACACCGACCATACAACAAGTAATCCATTATAATCACCGCTTACCAGATATTTTCCGTCTGGACTCCAAGCGATATCTTCGATACCTCTATCATGCAAATCTTCCAGTGTTGTTATTTTTTCCTTAGTTTGCGCAGAATATATAGTCAAATCACTAGAACCACATCCTGCCATGTACCGACCGTCAGGACTTAATTTAATGATCTTATCATATGATCGGACTGATGTTGATTTCAAGCTTCTTTCAGTCCGATTCCATACCGCAAGTTCATAGTGCTCATCAGACACCGTAAGTTCATCGCCACTTTTAGACCAACAAGGTGTAGAATATTTTCCACTTTTAAAAGATTCTATTAATTTTCCTGTCGTTAGGCTCCAAATTTTTGACATTTCTTCTTCGGCATGCGTTAAAACACTTTCACCATCGGGAGCTATATGTATTTTTTCCAGTTCAACAAGTTTTCCGCCTAGCGTTGTGCTTTCTTTTTTTGTTTCTATATCAATAATTTTTGCAAAGATACTGGAATAACCCGCACCACAAGCAATATACCTGCTGTCTGGACTCCAGCTTTCCACACTCAAACCGACACCTGTTTTTTCAAATGTATGCACCAACTTACCGTTACTGGCATCAAAAATTCTAAGCGTATTATCAATGGCATTCCCATATGTTGCAAGGTATTTTCCATTGGGACTCCATGAAACTCTTTCCACGGATTCAGGATGCTTAAATGAATGACGTTCTTTTTTTTCCAAAACATCCCATATCTTTGCGGTACCATCTTTTGATGCTGTCGCAATATATTTACCGTCTGGACTCCAACAAACATAATTAACACCGTCATCGTGTCCTTTTAATGCCAAAACCTCGCGCCCCGAACTTGCATCCCAAACATATGCCGACTTATCCATATATCCAGCCGTTGCCACATATCTGCCGTCAAAGCTCCATGTCGTTGCATGTGCACTTCCGTTTTTACTATCTTCTGGCTTTAAGGAAAAAAGAATTTTTTTCGCACGTACATCGTAAATTGCACCATATAAATCCTGTAGCGCAATATACTCTCCGTTCGGACTCCAGTGTACCTTTTCTATTGACCACTTAATTTTTTCCTGCCGAACCAGTTCGCCCGTTTGCACATCCCAAATAAAAAACTCCTTTCCCAGTCCACTTACGCTGGCAAGATACTTTGCATCTGGGCTCCATGAAATTCCGTCAACTTGCTCGTAGTGTCCTGCTAGCGTTCGTATCTCTTTCCCTGTGCTGGCTTCCCAAATACGTATTGTCTTGTCATTTCCCGCTGTAGCAATGTAATTTCCATCTTTACTCCATGCAACATCTTCAATTCCTTCTCCATGCCCTGTTGCAAAATACAACTGTACATTCGATGTGTCTGCCTTCTTCTTCGCCTCACTTTCCAGCGTCAATTTCCGCGACTCCTGTGCGGTCAGTACACCTGTCAACCCGCACAGTAATGCCAGTACTACAGTAAGTTTCTTTGTCATATAGTCATCTCCTGTTCTTTTCCGAATTTTATTGAACATATAATTCACTGTTTTTCCAGTTAAACATCCATTCTCATTCTTCCCTCTAGACCTTATGTATCATTTTTGATACACTTTAATTCATGGAGAAGAAAATCACGGTTACTTTTTACAAGACATCGCAAAGGAACGAACCTGTCCGCGAATGGCTTAAAGAACTTGCAAAAAAACGCAGAAACGAAGTTCTGAACAGTTAGGGAAAAACGTATGAACGAACACATTGGAAGCACATTTGATGATTTCCTTGAAGAAGAAGGAATCCGTGAAGAAGTCGAGAATGCCGCCGTCAAGAAAATAATTGCACTCGGAATGCAGAACGAGATGAGCGCGAAAAACATAACAAAAACCGAGATGGCAGAGCGCATGGGAACAAGCCGTGCTGCCATAAACAGGCTCTTAAACCCACATAACAACGCTGTCACGCTCGCCACGCTCACAAAAGCCGCAAATATACTTGGCAAAAAGCTAATTCTCCGAATGGTGTAAGTTTCTTTATCACCCCTCATTTCACCACCCTGTATTCCACGCTTGCTTCTGCAATCTCCGCATTCTCGTTGGCCAATTTAAATGCCCTCGTTCCCATCATTTTCTTTTGAGTTGGCAAATCACTTTCTACTGTGGATGCATATACTTTTACGCTCTCGTTGCCAAAAATTCCGTCTTCGACGCGCAAGACCGCACCGGGAATATCGGGAAAAATCCTGCTTTCTCCCGCACGAATAAAATTACTCTGCAAGGGTAGCCATGTCTCTTCTTTGTGGGCATCCGTACAAAGAATTGCAAGGTAAGCATTCTTGTCCACACTCACTTTGAATCGGATTACGTCTCGCGGATGCAGAGTGGAAACTTCCTCCCCATGGGCATTTATCATGGCTATTGAAACGCCAAGTGCATTTTTTGCAAGGGTAGGCTTCTTCCCATTTCCCATATTCTGTGCCATAGGGCGCGGCTTCTTTGATTTTTCCACCTGGAACTTCACTTCTTTTTCTTTGTTGCTCACTTTTCCACGCCATGACGTAAGGACTTTCTTGCTTTCTACCATGGATGCGCGCAGTATCAGTTGCCAGCCACCACTGACGGTTTCCATATTACCCAGTACAATACAGTCTGCACCCAATGCCGCACCAATTTCCTGTATCGTTTCATCACTCACTGCCCCAGAAAGCTGATAATCGGATTCCTGTTGAATGAGTGCAAGGGAATATTCGTCGCGCTCGGCTACGTTTGTCTGCTCCAGCATGTTGGTTAGTTCATGGTTCAGTTCATCCACAATATAATCACTCAATGCCCAGTGGTCACTCCGAATATCAATTACGGCGACCGTCTGCACCTTGCCGTCTATTGCCCTGCTGATTTTCTTAGCGGCATCGGCAACCGTCTCCTCAAGGGTCGGCTCTTTTGCAAAAAGAGGTAACGAAACAAAAAGCAGCGCCAAAATTGCGGCAACACGCAGTAATTTCTTCATAAGTGTCTCCTTCACCTGAATTTTTACGGGAATTTCCCATGACTTTTTTGGATGAATTTATTCCGCAAGGAAATTTGTCTGCAAATCCTGCTTGATTTTAGTAACAGCACGGGTATATGCCTGTTCCAGTGTTTTTCCACCTACGCGAGCATAGGCTTTTGAATAGGTATATACGCCTTCACCGGCATTATTTAGGATTAGCACGTCAAGAGAGGGGCGAACAAAATTTCCCGCATCATACCCTTCTTCCAGACATGAAACATCCAGAATAATTCTGTACAGTGCATTTTCAACTGCATATGCATAACCGTCTTTTTCCAGTATGGAAGCAACCGTACTGAACAAGGGATCAAATCTCTTTTCCTTCTGGATTATACTGATTGAAAATGTTAAGCCCTTTTTCAGCGCAGTGCGTTCATTCGGAATAAGGGCAATTGTTTTTAATGCATTCTGAAACTTTGCTGAATCAGAAGGAACGATAATAGTTTCATTGTGAATGTATTTTTCTGCCAGAGAAGCAAGCACCTGTGCCTTTCTCAGCGCAGCAATTGCAAGGAAGGGTTCTTTTTCGTTTTTCGCATAAAAGCGATAGGTCTCAATTGAATCCATAAGGGCATTGATTCTTGCCGTATAAATCTGCGCCGCGTCCTTTTTATTGATATAGGCCAGAACAGAATACGTGTCTGACTTTTTATCATAGTAGGAATCTGTAAATTTAACGCAGAAGAATTCTGCATTTGAACTGATATGTGCAATCTGCTGATAGGATTGATTGCTTGCAAACATGGACTTATCATCTACCAGAATTGCAGATGATTCTTTTACTGCAAGCGTCACGACATCGGTTTTCGTGTCAAAAAACAATGAAATATCCGCAACGGCTGCATTTTGTGCAGATTTTGCCGATGTGCCTTCGCCAATTGCCCGAATAAACTCCGATGACGGATACTCTTTTTCAGGTCTCTTTAGCCATGCAGGCACATCTGCAAAACAAAGGGCAGAAGCAGTTGCCAATACCAGCAAAATAATTACTCTTTTCATTTCAGTCTCCTGCCTTTTGTCAAATGTTTTATTTTGCTTCTACGTCAGAAGAAAGCATCAACTTAAATACAATTTCTTCAAGCAAGGCCTTCTTTTCCACATCTTTGTACGCATCACGGATGTGCTTTTCAAACATTTCCTCATCCATGCTATAGATAACCATGTAGTTGTACTGCGTAACATAGTCCTCAGAACCTTCCGGCATCTGTCGGGTACGAGACCACCAATCTGTTTCACGCACAAGGCCATTTAAAGATGCAAGCGCAAAACGACCTGAAACATGACTCAATTCCTGATTCATTTCCTCCTGATTACCGAATTCATGTCCTTTTACGATGTCTATAACACTCTGATTTATGGATGCAGCAATGTCAGCACGGGCATCAACTTGGTCAACCCATGTTTTAAGGAAATCAAGGTTTTGTCCTTTTTTGGTGAGCACCCAGATTTTTTTGCCTTGCAAGCCCAGAGCCTTTCCCAACGATTTCTGGTCAGAAGACTTTTCAATAACCGTCTGAACCCAATTCGGTTGAGCAGCACCCCATGCAGTACCCTTGTGCTCGATTATCTCGACTTTTCCAGAAGCATCGGAAATATTAGGACGGGGATTGGATGCACATGACACCAACATCACCATAACCATTGCACCCAGTGCAATTTTGCTTACTCTCTTAAACATATAAGTTCCTCGCTTAAAATAAAATTTGTAATTAAATTATAGCCTAAAAACCTATATTTTCAAGTTTAAAATGTTAATTTATGTGTAAAAAGACTATAATTTTTAGCATATTTTTCGACTAGAATACATAAATGGGTACGCGTGAAATCTTCAGAGAAAATTTAAAATACTATCGAAAGCGTAGCGGACTGTCGCAAGAAAAACTCTCTGAAATGATTGGCTACGGCGACACTTACATAACTGAAATTGAAAGTAGACATAAATTTCCAAAACCAGAGACAATAGACATTATTGCAGAAAAACTGGGCATAGAGGCATTCCAGTTATTCCAGAAACTCGGCTGCCCGGCAAACATCAAAAAAAACACCCAAAACGACTTTATCTCATCTCTTTCCGATCGTTTATATGCACATCTCTCGCAAAATCTTCACGAGCAGATTGCAAAGGAAATAGCCGATGTATTTAAGGTAAACGCATAAATTCCAAGACGACAGTCCGGACATTGTCCTTCTCAATTTTCTGCAAATCATTTTAAATTTGCAATATCTGCATTTTGCCGTTAGAATGGATATATGAAACAAGATATCGCGGTAACATACAACCCCATCTTATCGAGTGCGGTAGACGAAATTTGTGCTAAACTTCCTCAGAGTAATTCATATATTGCCATCATTTTCTTTGCTTCCGTAAATTATGATTTTCAGGTCTTGTCTACATTGATTAAGGAGCGTTATCCAAATGCAGAGGTTATCGGCTGTTCTACATCTGGTGAAATCTTAAACGGAGACGGCTTTGTCCAACATTCGATTGTCGTTACGGGTCTTTCCTGTACCCGCACCTGGGTTTCAGGCGTAATCATCAACAATGTAGAAAAATTCAACATTTTTGGTGTAAAAACCGTGGAGGATGCAGCCCGCAAAATCGGCATAACTCCCGGCTCTCCAGACTGCCATAAGGATGCCTTTGCCTTGACTTTTGTAAACGGGCTTTGCAATGCGGAAGAAACCCTAACCGCCCTTTTTTATGCAATCATCAAAAACGAAGATTTTATTCTTGCAGGCGGAAGTGCGGGCGATGACCTGCAGTTCAAAAAAACCTATGTCTCATACAACGGCAATGTAGCCACAGAGGGAGCCGTGATTCTTTTTGTACGCACCCAATGTAAATTCGACATCCGAAAAGAAAACCTCTTTACGCCAATCGGAAAACTTATGAAAATCACCGACGCAGACATCCACACCCGAAAAATCATAAGCATTGACGGTCAAGTTCCCCAAAGACGCTATGCAGAACTGCTTGAAATCAACGAAAAAGATGTGAACAACGCACAACTGGTCTTTCCCTTTGGCAGAAGACTGTACGGCGACATATACATTTCATCAATCGCAGGATTCAACGATGACGGAACAATGAACATGTACTGCAAAGTAACGCCGGGTTCCTTCGTCGAACTTCTCAAAGAAGGTGAAATCTCAAGTATTGCGGAAGAAACCTGCAAGGCAATCAGCGAAAATATTCCACGTCCGGGAGCCGTTATCCTTGTAAACTGCATTTTGCGGACGATTTATTTCAGCCAAAAGTCTCTTGTAAAAGAAGTTCTCGGCAGATTTGACCGCTACTTCCCCAAATATTGCGGTTTTCCCAGTTACGGTGAGCAGTTCGGGCGATTTAACTGTAACCAAACCCTTGTAAGCATCGTCATCAGCGAGTAATACAAACTGGACGCTTTTTTTTCAGTTATTTGGTATTAAAAGCGATTGCCCCATCCCAGTTTTCAGGCGGGTTCCTTATGAATTCTTCACAACGGGAAAGCAAAAGGCTTGCCGCCTTGTCATGTTCACTTTCGGCAAGGGCTTTCTGAAAATAATCCCGCGCCAAATTCCAAATTCCCTTCTTGTACAAATCCATGCCTTTTATGTAACAATTCTTGTACTCAGGGGTAAATTCATCGTCGCTTTTGTCAACAGCATAGATTGGAACGGCATTTTTTTTGCCTTTTACGCGCACGTCGTCAATGTGGCGGAAAGGAAATGCATCTTCGCCTGCATCCTCAAAAACGCTGTCGCTTACAAGAATATGCGTTCCGTATGTTTTTGTCAGTCCCTCAAGACGGCTGGCAAGATTTACGCTGTCACCGATTACAGAATAGTCAGTCTTGTCCTTTGAACCGATTGAACCCACGATGACATCTCCGTAATGGATGCCGATTCCCGTGTCAAATTTCATGCCGTCAGGGAGCACCAAGTCACCGATTTCCAGCGTCTCCAAGGCATCCCGCATCTCGCAGGCGGCGGCCACTGCCCTTTTGCAGTTGTCTTCATAACTTACTGGAGTTCCAAACTCTGCCATAATGGCGTCTCCGATAAATTTGTCGATTGTGCCGCCGTGCTTTCGGATAATGTCAACCATGACGGTAAAGTAGCGGTTCAAGAAAGAAACCAAAACATCGGGCTTATTGCGCTCGCTTATGTTTGTAAAGGAACGAATGTCGCTGAACAAAATTGCCACCGTCCTCGTTTCACCCACGCCCACGGATTCGTCATTTTCATCAGTCTGCTCAACAAGGCTGTCAATTACCTGCGCGGGAACAAAACGGCTAAAGGCACGGCGGATTCGCTTTTCAAAATAGATTTTTCTTTCAACTATAAGTGCCTTTGCAAAAATATCGCCCACATTTTTTACGCAGAATGTAAAAAAATTCTGTGCTGCCCCAGAAATATTTCCGCCCGAGACAATATGAACGCTTCCAAAATACTCGCTTTCATCGCTTGTGTGCAAGGGTTCCGTGCCATAACTGGAAAGCTGCACATCTTTGTTGAAGAACCTGTTCATCTCAGGGGAACTTTCCAATAATTTCGGATTTATTTTTGAGGCGTTGTAGTCAGGAAGGATTTTCTCAAAATCCGTTGCACAGACATTCAAAAAGTCCGCAATCTCTTTTTCGCCGATTTGTTCCGCCGCAACATAGTATCCGTGCGGGCCGTCGTTTTCAACTATGTATAGGCCTGCAATGGGAACTTCTGTAATTTCTGCAACCAAAAGCAAAAACGTTCTTACCATTTCCTCAATGCTTTCAATCTGGTTTGTAAGGACACTGAGTCTGGAAAAAAGTGCGTTTTTGTATGCGCTTTCAAATGAAAGCTGAGAAGCCTGCATAAAAAGAAAACCGTCATCAAGATTCTTTTTTACTTGCAGCAGTTCCGTCTTGTCAATTTTTGGCGCAGAAAGCTGGGCTAGTTCATCAACATTCAGGACGAGGGTTTTTGGCTCAAGGCGCACAAATGTCGTAGCACCACAGGAAAGGGCGAAATCTTCGTCTAAGGGAGAGGGAGAGGCGGAATACAGGGCAATTGTCAATTCCCTAAAACATGCTATTGAGCGGACAAGTCGGACGACTTCAAAACTCTTTGGCTTTTCAATGCTGGAGTTTATAAGGAACAAATCCGGCTGAAAGTCAAAGAGTCCATAGACAGCGGCTTTTCCGTCGCCTACAAACTGAATCGAATAGTCATCGGAATCAAGCGTCATCGTAAAAAGTTTTTGAACCGTTACCGAAGTTTCAAGTATAAGAATTTTCTTTGCCATTTTCCTTTACTCCCCCAAAAGTTCCTTGATAGTACCAATCAACCTGCTTCTCTCAAAGTCCGCTTTAGAAATAATCGCGTTCACTCCCAGGGCCTTAAATTCTTCAAGCACTTTTGGACTTTGGTCGGCAGAAACAACAAGCACCGGTACACTAGCGTACTGCTCCATGCGGCGAAGATTGTCAAGAAGCACAAGACCCGTCATGCGAGGCATATCTTTATCTGTCATTATAAGGTCGTACTGTTTTGCCTTTGCCTTTTCCAAAGCGTCAATTCCGTCAACAGCAGAATCCACGCTAAAACCAGCGCTTTCCAAAATTGACTGCTCAATCGTGCGCGTTGTTGCCGAGTCATCAACAGCCAGAATTCGTATGGTGCGCTTTTTGGTTGCCGCCTCATACTTTTTGATGTCGTAGCCTCGGAGCGATTTGAATTTTTTGAGGATGTCGGGAACATGAAGAATCGGAACGATGTCGTAATGCTCGTCAAAGACAATACCCTGCAAAATGGAAAAATTCTTGAATGCAGCAGGAAGCGGTTTTACCACAAGGCTTACATACTGCTGGACCTGATCTACGATAATTCCAATTCGCTGCTCCATGTATTCTGCAATAAGGATTGAGTCAGCGTCCTGATGCACGACACCTTTCTGCTCCGCAAAAAGCGAAGACAGGGAAAAACAGGGAATGAGTTGGTCTGCAAGCTTGAGATAACTTTGATTCTGCAGCGTAATGTATTCGCTTTTCTTGCGGTAAATGATGTCAACAATATGCTGGGAGGGAATAAGGTATTTATCCTGATTTGAATAGATGAAAAGTCCCTGCAATGTTGAAAGCGAAAGGGGGAAATAGAGAATAAAAGACGTGCCCTTGCCGGCTTCGCTTTCGATTTTAATTCGTCCCTTGATTTTTTCCACATTTGCCCAGACCACATCAAGACCAACGCCACGCCCTGACAGTTCCGTGACTTTTTCCTTTGTTGAGAATCCTGACTGAAACAAAAACTGAGACAGTTCCCGATCAGCCATATTCTTGATTTCATCACCCCGCTCTGGATAGAGCGAAAGTGCCTTGCTCCTGATTTTTTCGTAGTCTAAGCCCCGTCCGTCATCGGAAATTCTAAGTTCAATGTGCTTTGTTTCCCGCACACAAGAGATTGTTATGGTTCCCGTTTCCTTCTTGCCTGCTTTTTTCCGTTCCGCCGGACTTTCAATGCCGTGATCCAGCGCGTTTCTGATTAAGTGCATGAGGATATCGGAAAGCTCCTCAAGGATTACCTTATCAACGGCAATGTCAGAACTTGGAATAACACAAGTAACTTTTTTACCCAGGTTCATGCTTTCAAGGGCAATGGTGTTTTCCAGGGGCTTTAAAACGATACTGACGGGAAGCATTCGCAAGTCAAACACCTGTTCCTGTACGCTAAAAATTGACGTTTCAAGTGCGTAGATGTCGGATTCAAATTGCTTGCGGATTTTTGACAGTTCGTGACTTCCCGTTCGCTCTTCAAATTTTTGCAGTTCATCAAGTTGATGCTTTAAGTGAAATTCCCGTGTAATCATGGTGTCAAAGGCCGCTATGATTTCGTTTACGCGGGAAATTTTAATCCTGATTGACTGAATGTCGCTTATATTATCGCTGTCTTCCTCGTCATCGTCTTCCAATGCACTTGCGGCGTTTTTGTTGACTTCTGAAAGAAGCAGGTCTACATCAATAAGTTCTCCAGCCGCAAGTTTGTCGCAATACTGGAGGTAGATTTCAATGTCGTTTTCGTCAACTCCCTTCTTTTTGATTGATTTTACGCAGTCCTGAATTTTATCAGCCACGGCAAAGACCAATTTTACCAGTCTGTCTGAATTCTTAACCTGTCCGTCCTTTACGCCTTTGTAAATATCTTCAAGAGCATGGGAAAGTTTTTCAATCGTCAGAAATCCCAGCATGCGGGAATTTCCCTTGATGGTATGGAGTGCGCGCAAAAGGTTTTGAAGAGTCGCCTCATCGTTTTGAGAATGTTTTAGGCTCATTACATCTTTTTTTGACTGTTCCAAAAGTTCCGAAGTTTCTTCAAGAAAACTTTCGATGATGTCGCTAGAAATCTTTGCCATGCACCACTCCTGTTTTTGGGGATTTCTTATGAAAATAAAACACGCTTCCGTCCATTATCTTTTCAAGCGTAGGCGGCACAAGTACAGAATCAAGTTGTGCAATTTCGCTCATGGAGACAAAGAGAATTCCGTTGTCCGAAAGGCATTTGTCCGCAATTGTCCGTAAAATTCTTGCCCGCAGTTCTGGATTGAAATAGATAAAAACATTCCGTAAAAAAACAATATTCTGATTTTTTGGAAGAAGGTGGTCTGCCATCGGTGAGTCAATGTGCGCAAGGTTGATTACTCTTGTCGTAATCGTATTTTTTATTTCCGGTGGAAATTCAAATTTTTGGTCTTCCCGCTGATAGGGCAAAACGAGATTCTTAAATGCCACTCCGTCAACCTGCCTGATTGAGCCGTTTAAGAAGACCCCGCTTTTGCAGTGCTCCAGAACTTCTGAGTTGATGTCTGAAGCCGTAATCTGAACTTTTACGTTGCAACTTTTTGCAAGAACTGAGATTGAATAGGCTTCTTCGCCATACGAGCAGGCCGCACTCCAGATTTTTATGGGTGCAGCGGCATTTAAAATCTTCCACTGCGGAAAAATGCAGTCACGAAGGACGGCAAACTGTTTTTCTTCGCGAAAAAAATAGGTCTCGTTTACGGTGCTTGCATTTATAAGTTCCGTCAAGAGAGATGGATTTGCAGCAAGTTGCCTTTTGTAGTCCGCCGCGGAGTATGCATTTTTCTGCAGAGTCGATTGGATAAAGGCTTTTATGCCGCTTTTATGGCTTTCCCGTGGAATAATTCCCGTTTGAGCGGTAATAAGCGCGATGAATGAGTCAAGTTCTTCCTGCGAAAGCGAATAACCGTTACTTATTTCCATCTTTCCTCACCAATTCATTCACTCGTTTTGGAATCTGAAACCGTGGCAGCACCTCCTTTGCACCCCCCATTTCAATTGCCGCCGCAGGCATTCCAAAAACCACACAGGTTGACTTGTCTTCAACGATAGTGTAGCCGCCATTGTCCAAAATCATTTTGCAGCCTTCCGCACCATCCTGTCCCATGCCAGTAAGAAGCAGGGCAAGGCAATTTTTTCCGTATATTTTTGCCGCTGACCTAAAAAGTTTATTTACCGCAGGACGCAGAAATCTTTCCGGCTCCTCGTTGCTCAAAGAAAGGACAGGATTTCCGTTTGATTTGGCATAGGTGACGACAAGGTGCTTATCGGCGGGAGCCATGTACACCGTTCCGGCTTTTGCTTCCTCACCGTCTTCTGCAAGTTTTATGGTAATATTGGGACAGACCGAGCAAAACCAATCTGCCATATTCTTGTCCGCGCCAATTTCAATATGCTGAGCGTAGAGAATGGGAATCGGAAAATTATTTCCCAATCCTTTGAGGACATCGCTGACTGCCGATGGACCTCCCGTAGAAGCCCCCAGACAGAGAATTTTAAAATCCTTGCCCGCATCAGAGAAAAAAACGTCGGCATGAGCAGAAGGATTTTTTGACGCAGTTTCTACGAGATTTGCAATCTTTGTCACAAGGGCATCAAAAAATGCTTTTTTATACGAACTCAAATCCGGCTTTTCGATAAAAGCCACTGAACTTGAAAAACCATGTACCGCCGCTGTTTTTGAATCCGTAAGAATAAGAACAGGTATGTGCAGTTCCCTTGAAAGGGAGGTAAAGGTCTGCGTTCCTTCAATTTCAGGCATGTCACTGTCAGACAGTATTGCATCAGGATGTAATTCCCTTGCGGCCTGCACAAGCCGTCTTCCGTTTGGAACCGAAGCGATTATGTCTATATTTGCATATGCTTTTAGGTTCTGCTCTAAAATTGCACGAATCACGGCAGAATCATCAGCAATTATGATTTTCATCTTCTACGCTCCATCATTTAGCAAATTCCAAAAGTCCTACAGAAAAGAATTTTTTGAGAAGATAATCTGGAGAAATCAAAATCTGCTTTCTCAAAAGAGTGCCATCTTTTCCGCCAAAGGAAAAACCAATTGCAGAGATTCCGCATTTTGCCTGCTGCTCCCGAACTCCCCGTGGAAGAAGGCGCAGATTTGAAATATCAATATTTTTACTAGAAATTGAAGTATTTACGGAAAGGGCAATGTTTCCGCTTGCAGGAAAAGCCGTATTGGTGTACTCAACGATGTCCTTCCGTACTTCCTTTGCAAAATCCTGCATTCTCATCACTAAAACGACATTGCAATCCCCAGTATGAGTGCATGCAAATTCTTTTTCAAGAAGTTCTCCGATGTGAATATGGGGAAGTGTTTCCCGATTAAAGACAATCTTTTTTACGTCTTTCTCAACATCAAGGAAAAGGCCAAAAAGAACATACGCAGACTGAATGAGAAAATCAACGGTATCGTATGCAATGCATGTAAAGTGATTATGAGAATCCAAGGTCTTTCCTTATGAGCGTTTCAAATGCATTTGTGTTCATGGCAGGAATTTCTTCCCCTCCATATCCAAGCGTTCCGATAAAAAAACCTTCCTCATTGTTTCCTGGAATCAGGTTCAAGTCGTTTTCTGCCATGTCAGCAAAAAAGAGAATGTCTGAAATATGGATTGAAAGCTGGTCGTCATCACGCTTTAAGATTAAAAAAAGCGGCTCTTTTGGCGGCGTCACGTCATCTCCTCCAATCAGCTGCTGTGGATTTATGACGGTAAAAGGGTCGCCCCGCCTGTTCATAACGCCTTCAATGTATGGCGGCATAAAAGGAAGCTTATACACAAAAGCGTCACGGATAATTTCAAGTACATCGCTGGAGCGGACTGCATATTTTTTGTCTGCGATTGAAAAAATGAGCCAGGTGGTAAGATTTTTTTCTTCGGCAACTTCGCTTTCGTTTCTTACGTTTTTAGCGATTTCTTCGACTATCTCTTCATTCATGCGTCTGCCTCTCCATTGTTCTTTTGTGCGAGTTCTCCCGCAATTGTCTTGAGGTTCTGTGAAACTTGAGAAATGTTCTCCGTTGCACTGCTGAAATTCTCAACGCCTGCCGCAATCTGTCTGAGGGTAATTAAAATCTGTTCGCTTGCCATTGCCTGCTGCTGAATGATTGTCGTAATTTCTCCTGCGCTTCCCGCCGTAACTTCGCTGGCATTTTTTATGCTCGTAAAGCGGTCTTCAAGGCTTTTTGCATTCTCAACGCCGCTCTGGATTTTTTCGGTGCCGTTTTCTGAGGCAAGGATGAGCATGTCCGAACTCTGCTGAATCTCGGTGATTTTTGACTTGATTTCCTTTGTACCGTCAATGATACCGTCTGCAAGGCGGCGGATTTCTGTTGCAACGATGTGGAAATTTTTTCCCGCTTCGCCTGCGCTTGATGCTTCAAGTTCTGCGTTAAAGGCAATGATTTTTGCCTGGTCTGCGACAGAATTGATAAGGCTGACGATATCCCAGATGTTTTCAATTTTGTCACCAAGTGATTTAATTCCTTCAATCGTCTTTTGGTTTGCGTCTGCAATCTCCGTAAGCTGCCTGACGTTTTGCTCAAGATATGTTACGCCTCTTACAACGTCTTCACTGGTGTTTTTTGCAACTTCTGCAACATCAATGATTTTTTGCGAGATGTTTTCTGAAAGGGAAGTGTTGTCTTCCATGGTGGCGACAATTTCCTTGACCGCGGCACTCTGATCCTGCGCCGTGGCGGCATTTTCTTTTGCAGAAACAACAAGGTTTTGCGTTTCGTCAAAAATCTGCTTTCCCATTGTCTTTTCGCCAGAGCGCATTTTTTTGATTGTTCCTGCGTTGAGGGAGGCAAAAATCAGACTGAGGACAAAAAGTGCCAGTTCAAAAATAATGATTCCCTGTATGATGTTTCCTGTAAAATCGCTGACAGGACCTTCGGCAACTATAAACCAATTTGACGTGCTGACTGCTTCTACCGCATAAAATCTACCCTCATGGATAAAGGTCTTTTGCCTTCCGTCCAAAAAATCTGCTGCACTGTAGGGAATGTCTGATTCTTCAAAATATTTTGCCGTCATTACTTTAGTGTCATCTTGATGCGTGAGGTATGTGCCGTCTGAAAGTATCAGGTGTACCTTTCCATTTTTTGAGATTGAAATTGCCTTGATGATTTCAGTTAAATTGTCAAGAAGCAAATCAACGGCAAATACGCCGGGAATGCTTCCGTCTTTCATAACAAGTGCTTTTGAGAGGGTCACGCAGGGTTTGTGCGTCATTTCATCCAGATAGGGATTTTCAAAATTCATTTCTCCCTTTTTGTCTACCGCGTGCTTGAACCAGTCTGTCTTTGACGCTTCCCATGAGTCGGGCGGCACCCAGTCAGAACTGTCAATGAAAAATCCGCCTTCAGTATGGCGGCTTATTTTAGTGCCATAGTAAGCGGCACTTGCATAGGGAATGTTTTCGCCAAGCGCATGGATAATGACATTGAGGGACTGACTTGACGGTCTTTTTTTTGCGAATGTCGTAAAATTTTCTGCGCAGACTTGTGGAGGACTTAGAAATGCCATTACCTGTTTTGTAATGTCTTCCATACAAGCCTTTGTCTCTGCCTTTGCATATCCCCTGGCAAGCGAATTGCAGAAAATGGCAAAGACAAGACCTGAAATAATCGTTATGGTGAGCAGTGACGCGAGCATCGTAAAAAACAAAAACTTTGCATTCAGCTTTGCCTTGTGATTCGACATAAATTTCATAAAAGACTACTCCTATGACATATCATCGGATTTTTCTTGCTTTTTATTTACTCAAATTCTCTGCTATGCTCTTTAACTGCTGGGAGGCGGAAGAAATGTTTTCGGTAGCCGCGCTAAAACTTTCTGTTCCGCTTGCAATCTGCTTGAGTGTTATCAAAATCTGTTCAGAAGCCATGGCCTGCTGCTGAATGATTGTCGTGATTTCCTTGGAGCTTTCCGCTGTTATTTCGCTGGCATTTTTTATGCTGGCAAACCGTTCGGAAAGAGCAGAGGCTGTCTGAACTCCGTTCTGGATTTTTTCAGTTCCGCTTTCGCTTAAGAGTATGAGGGAGTCTGAACTCTGCTGAATTTCAGTGATTTTTGATTTTATTTCCTTTGTGCCGTCAATGATACCGTCTGCAAGGCGGCGGATTTCTGTTGCAACGATGTGGAAATTTTTTCCCGCCTCTCCTGCGCTTGATGCTTCAAGTTCTGCATTAAAGGCGATGATTTTTGCCTGGTCGGCGACGGAATTGATAAGGCTGACGATATCCCAGATGTTTTCAATTTTGTCGCCCAGTGATTTTATGCCGTTGATTGTGTCCTGGTTTGCAGAGGCAATTTCCTTTAACTGGTTTACGTTTTCCTCAAGATAAGCGACACCTTCTGCAACATCATCGTTTGTTTTTGAGGCAACTTGCGTTACACCGCTGATTTTTTGCGAAATATTTTCGCTTAGAACCGTGTTGTCTTCCATGGTGGCGACGATTTCCTTTACGGAGGCACTCTGATCCTGGGATGTTGCCGCATTTTCCTTTGAAGAAACCGCAAGGTTTTGTATCTCTGAAGCAAGTTTTGATGCCACGGCTTTTTCTTTTTCTCGCATAGATGATAAAAGGCAGACGTTTATAAAGGCACTTATGCCGCCAAGCAAAAGCATGATGATAAGAATGATAGACAGGTTCTGCCTGAAATTTGCATTAAAGTCAGAAACGGGACCTTCTGTAAGGACAAGCCAGGGAGTTGAGCCAATCTGAGTGACCGCATAAAAGCGACTGTCATAGATAAAAGATTTTTCCTTTCCGTCCAAAAACGATTCCCTTGAAAATCCTGCTTTTTGCAGCCTTTTTTCTTTTTCTGGGGTAAAATAATTTTTATCTGCGCTTTGCGTGCTGTCTGAAGTGACGAGGTAGCGTCCGTCTGAAAGGAGAATGCAGGCACTTGAATGTTTGGAGAGTCTGCCTTTTTTTACCAGTTCTGAAAGCTCGTCAAGGATTACATCCATTGCGGCAACTCCCAAAACTGTTCCGCCTGCATTGGTGACTGCCTGTGAAAAAGTCGTGCAGGTTTTTCCCGTGCGCGCATCAACATATGGCTCGGTAAAAGTAAAGAATCCCTTGTTTTCGATTGCCGCCTTAAACCAGTCCCGGTCTTCAGGCTCCCAGTCTTCATCAGGAATCCAACCGGCATTGTTCAGAAAAAAGCCGCCGCTCTTGAAGCGTGATATGCTTGTCGCATAATAGAACATTGTGTCTTGCGCCATGTCTTTTGAAATTCCCTTTATGACCCGAGCCAGCGCGGCTTCCTCATGAATTTCTTTTACGATTGCCTGCCAGTTGCTCATTTTGTCCATGTTTGGCTGCAAAATTTCCTGAACATCACCCTTTAGCTTGTACATGCCTGCATTTGCAGCCGTCGCGACATTTTTTTTAACAACATTTGTATTGACAAGCGAAAAAGCAATGCATGCAAACAATGCTACGACAACAGGAGGAATGACGCTTGCCACAAAAAGTTTTGGTGAAATTGATTTGAAATTAATGTGTATCATGTGTTTGCCTCGCTTTTCCGTATGGATGCAATTTCTTTGAGTGTATTGAGAATCTGAGTGCTTGCCTGCGCCTGGTGCTGTATGATTGTCGTGATTTCGTCTGCACTTGTGGCCGTAATTTCGCTTGCATTTTTTATGCTGGCAAAACGATTTTCAAGTTCTTTTGCGCTTGCAACACCGTTTTGAATTTTTTCAGTTCCGCTTTCGCTTGTAAGTATGAGCGAGTCAGAACTCTGCTGAATTTCCGTAATTTTTTCCTTGATTTCTTTTGTGCCGTCGATAATTCCATCGGCAAGCCGTCTGATTTCTGTTGCAACAATGTGAAAATTCTTTCCCGCTTCTCCCGCACTGGAAGCCTCAAGTTCTGCGTTAAAAGCGATGATTTTTGCCTGGTCTGCAACAGAGTTGATGAGGGTAACAATATCCCAGATGTTTTCAATTTTATCGCCAAGGGCTTTGATTCCGTCTATGCTCATCTGGTTGGCCGAAGCAATTTCTGTAAGCTGATTCACATTTTTTACAAGGAGTTCAACTCCATCGGAAACATCCTTGTTCGTTTTTCCCGCAAGGTCTGCCATAGATTTTACTTTTAAGGCAATATTATCTGAAAGCGTATTTGAGTCAATCAGACTCTGAGCCTGAGAAAGCAGTGCCGTACTCGTCCGTTTTTCTTTTTCCTCGGATTTTTTTATTTGACTCATTACCGATTGGAGACGCTCAATAAACTGATTTATGCTTTCCGCCAGTTCTGTAATTTCATTTCTTCCCTTTACCTTGATGCGGGATGTATAGTCACTTGAACCGCCTTCAATATTCTGCATGAACGCTTTTAAGAAAGTCACCATCTTTTTGAGAGGATTGGTAAGCCTGTAGGTGAGGAAGAGCGTTATAAGTGCGATGACGAAAACAAAGAGCAGTGAGATTAAAAGCGTTGTGGAAAGCGTCTTATAAAAAGCCAAAAAAACAGTCTCTTTTGGACACAAGGCGATGATGTGGTAGCCCGTCTTTTCGTTTGTGGCAAACTGCGTAAAAAAAGTTTTTTCGCCTATGGTAAGGCTGGAAGAATACTTTTTTTCATCAAGCAATGCTTTGAGCCCCGAAATGCCAATTTCTTCAATATTCTTAAAGTTGTTCTGTGCCTCAGAAGTATCCGCAAGAATCGTACCGTCCTTTTGAATCATCATCAAAAAACTGTCTTTGCCAAACTGTACCTTTCGCAGAATGTTCGTAAGCGTGTCCAGTGAAACTTCGATGGAAGCATTTCCGACAAAGGTGCCGCCTGGATTGTAGGCACTGCGCGTAATGCCAACGACCGTCTGTCCGATTGTAGAGGCAAATGCATCGGTAATCATCACCTTGCCTTCGCCTGCCGTTGCCGTAATGTACCAGCCTCTTTTTCGCGGATCATAGCCGCCCTGCATGGAGCTGTCGAAATTGGTAGCGTACCCGCCCCATCTTGTTCCGAGGTAGATTTCTGCGATAGACGAGTCGTAGGCGGCAAAGCGTTTGCAAAGAGAACGAATTCTTTGCTCCACGGAGCTTTTTTCATAGGAAAGAATCTGGATTTCTCCCCTCTCATCCACAAAAGAGTGAATTGAATCATCCGCCGCCTTAACTTCTTCGGATTCAGCAAAGACATTGAGTTTAGCTTCTTTTTCGCTAAAAAACATGGTGATGGAGTCAGAGAATTCTGAAATTTCTTTTTCCGCCGAATCGTAATAATTTTGAAGACTGTTTTTGGAAAAGAAAACGCCCGTCGTCATAAGGCAGATTACAACGACAGAAAGCATGATTACAATTGCACCGAGAGAAAAAGTTGTAGAGATGGAAAACAGTGTCATTCCTTTGCTTCTTTTCTTTTTCATGTAAAGTCCATTGCATACTGAGACTGCTTCAAAAGCACGCTCTTTATGATTATCGGCCATTTCGCCCTCGACAATCATATTTTTTATACCCTAAGCATGCAAAATTGCCACGCCAGAAAGGAATTCTTATGACTTTCTACTTTCCCGGATAGTTTATTTCCTGCTTCTTGTAATAAAAACGCTGCATGGACATTTGGCGCTCCACCAGGATTGCTGTCTGACCAAGGGTTGCCATAATGTCGTCCATAATGGCAGTAATCTGCTCCTCAGAGGCAAAGGAAATCATGTATTCCAGCGTGCGCTCACGGATTTCGTTTTTGTTACTGTCAAGCCAGCCGCCCCGGGCAGAAAATGAGGTATAGCCACAGCCATGGCGCAGGCAGATGTCGTCAATCATAACGCGGGCTTCGTTTAGAGCCATCACTTCGTCATTGTTGTCCACGTTATTCAAGCCGATATAGAGACGGTAGACTTCCTGCAGCTGCATGTCTTCGCCACCAAACCGGTCATCTGGCTGCATATTCATCACCCGCGCACCAAGTACCAGCACAAACAAAAAAAGAACCGCCACGCTCAGTGACAGAACAATATTCCACAGTTTCATCTAAACCATGCCTCCTTAAAAATTCTGAATCCGTACTATCCTACAGAATTTTCTTTACCATCACGCCATTGCTCAGCAGGGCAATTTGTGTCTTTTTTGTGCTGAGCCTATGCAGCCAGGGCACAAAAAAACCGATTGCCGTTCCCACTGCGGCACCCACCAGCACATCAGTGGCAAAGTGGCAGCCAGCATACAGACGGGAAATGCCTGTAAAAGTGGCAAGACTGTATGAAATGGCAATAACAGGTATTTTTAATTTTGAGTCAGGAAACCATTTGCAGAATGTGTAGCTTCCGAAAGTGGCTCCGGCAAAAGCCATTGTTGTATGTCCGCTAAAAAAAGAATGATTCCAGTCGTTTTTTTCAGGATTGTCCGCGGCATCATAATAATTGTAGGGGCGGACACGCGAAACCAAGGGCTTTACCACATGGGGAACCGTGTGAGCCATCAAAAAAGTTTCTGCCGCCATAATTGTTTCAGTCAGCAGGTCAGTCAGTTCATATTCCTTGTAAATGAAAATGGCATTCAGCACAAGCGCACCAGCGGGAATCACTCCCATCATCACATTGCCCACGGCATTCAGCGGCTTGTTGTAGCCATGCATAAAATAACGGTCAAAAGCATTCACGTCATCCTTGTTATACACGGTGCCGTCCCAACGTTCCTTGCTGGCAGTAAACTCATACACATTATGAAAAATTTCTCCAGAAAGCAGAACACCTCCAATCACCGCATCTTTTTTTAAATCGAGTTTAAAAGGCTGGGCTGCAAGCGTAAAAAGAGAAAAGACCAGAATACCTGCGAGTAGGATTTTTCTATTATACATACTTTATTTTATAGCATAATCTGAAAATCTGTGCTACAGTGTGCGTATGAAGAAACTGATTTTTTTGTCTGGTCTGCTTGCAGCCCTGCTTCTTTCCTGTGGCACTACAAAAGTTGACTCCACAAATCCTTCTGACTCCGCAACATCATTAAACCCTGTATACATTACGGACACAGCCTCCTTTACCCTGCTCCCCACAAGCGCAGTAGAAAAAAAGATTGATGCCCTGCAGCATTTTAAGGCGGTATTTGGCGAAAAAGAATTTGAATCAGACTGTCTTCTCATTGCCGACAGCGAAAAACTGGTAATGACCATTCTGAATAATTTTGGCTCTACCATGGGAGAACTGAACTACAACAACAATCTGGTAGTCTTCAATTCCGACCTTTTCCCCAAGTCTATAAAGGCTGAATACATTGTGGCAGACGTGCAGTTCTGCCTCTATCGCAGCGAAGACATAAAAAAGGCTCTGGAAGCCATCGGACTCACCTTTACCCTTTCAAGCGAAGCCAGGGCAGACGGCACTTTTCTTGAGACCCGCTGCATTTTTGACGGTGAAAAAGAAATCGCCCACATAGAAAAGACAAAGGATCTCATTACCTACACCAACAGACTTCGCGGCTACACCTATAGCTTACAGGGCACATTCTGATGAAAACCTATCTTTCACGCCCTGCCCTTATCTGTGGTGCAGGAAAGACCCCCGCAGAATTTTTTGAGACGCTCACTCAGGGAAGCCAAAGAGGACTCCAGCACATCCAGTGCGGAAAAGACGCTGACGGTAACGACCAGTTTTTTTGGGTTGGGCAGATTGCCGACGGCCTGCTACAGCCCACTGGTGACCGCTATGATTCCCGCTTTTTGCAGATTCTTGACACAGTGCTAAAGCAATTGCAAGACGGTGGTGCCGTGCAAAAAGTAATAGACCGCTACGGTGCAGAAAGAGTTGGCGTATGTCTGGGACAGTGCGACAACGGAAGCCAACGCTCTTTTGAAGGACACCGCGCCTTGTGGAATAAAGGACTCTTTCCCCCTGACTATGATTTAACGGCACAGGGAGCAGACTACCCCGCCACCTACACCGCCCGAACACTCGGTGCAAAAGGTCCATCCCTCAGTTTTGCCACGGCATGTTCTTCTAGCGCAACGGCAATCATTCGGGCGCGGGAATTACTCTTGTCCGGCATTTGTGATGCAGTCATTGCCGGTGGCGTGGACATTGCTTCTCCTACAACGCTTTTGGGCTTTAACAGTCTGGAAGCCATCAGCAAAGAAAAGACAAACCCCTTTAGCAAGAACCGCTCAGGCATTAGTCTGGGAGAAGGCGCGGCATTTTTTGTCCTGAGCAAGGATGATGTGGACGGCACAGGCATCGTGCTTTCTGGCACAGGGGAAAGTTCCGACGCAAGCCACATGACTGCCCCCCTGGCGGACGGAAGCGGAGCATCCCGGGCCATGCAGGCAGCCTTACAAGATGCGGGGCTTTCAGCAGACGAAATTGACTACATCAATCTGCACGGAACAGGAACACACTTGAACGACAGCATGGAAGCAAAGGCCGTAGACAGCGTGTTTGGCAAAAGACATCTTCCCGCAAGTTCCACCAAGCCCCTGACAGGACATACACTGGGAGCGGCGGGTGCGCTGGAACTGGCAGCATGTTTTCTTGCAATAAAGGAACAGAAACTTCCCCTGCACGTGTGGGATGGCCAATTTGACGATGAAGTTCCCCGCCTCAACTTTGTGGCTGTTCCCCAGCCCCAAGGAGAAATCCGCCGCTGTATGAGCAATTCATTCGCATTTGGCGGCTGCAACGCCAGTCTGATTATTGAAAAAACTGCCGCAGAGGCTTACAGCAAGAAGGTATGAGACATGATAAAGCTGCCCATTAAAAAAGACGAATTGATAACGCTTGTTCCCCACAAGGGCAAAATGTTTTTGATAGAACGCATTACTGCCTGCGACATCGATGCATGGACAGTCTGCTCAGAAACAAGTGTGCACGACACCTGCCTTTTCTACGACAAAAGCATAGAGGGCATTCCCAACTACGTCTGCTTTGAACTGATTGCCCAGACCATTTCCGCACTCACCGGCATCATCATACGAGAAAAAAATCTCCCCGTGAACATGGGCTTTATCCTCAGCGTGTCCGCCCTCAAATTCAGTCTGCCTGTGGTCAAAACAGGACAAACCATCGCCATCAAAGCCCAGCGTACCGGCGAAGTAGACAACGTGTACGCCTTTGAGGCAAGCGTAGCCGTAGACGGAAACTCCATCGGCAGCGGAAAACTCACTGTGTTGGAAGTACGGGGTTAAAATTTACATCCGTGTTCCCTCTCTAAGGAGAAACGACACCTTGCCAAGGTTTCTTTTCTCCTCGTATATTAATGTTATTGAATTATCTTATTCGATTTGGGATAGTATA
>ERZ842401.1394-NODE-1394-length-34762-cov-7.195667_pt1 | contig 34762 bp, 36 predicted proteins | sample MGYA00521270_ERZ842401 | MGnify/ENA primary metagenome ERZ842401 (study PRJEB31892, sample SAMEA3878208) | bioreactor metagenome | biome: Moose rumen | place: Sweden | collected 2011-10 | study: EMG produced TPA metagenomics assembly of the PRJEB12797 data set...
CAAGCAAAAATACATTTACAAGAAATGGTTACACATTTAATGGCTGGAAAGAAACAAATGGAACAGAATGGACATTAACATCACCTGGAGTATATGAAAGTGGTAAAGGAAGTTGGACATGGAAATATACTAAAGATATCGATTTAAATGCTCAGTGGAAAGCTGTAACAGTAACAATAAATTATAATGCTAATGGTGGAAGTGGTGCTCCAAGTGCCCAAACATATACATATGCTGAAACAGGCACAGTTAATTTATCAAATACAAAGCCAACAAGAACAGATTATAATTTCTTAGGATGGTCAGAATCTCAATCAGCAACTACTGCATCATATCAACCAGGATATGCATGGCCAAAAAGCAATTTAGGAACAAACAATTCATACACATTATATGCTGTTTGGAAAGCAGCTCAAAAAGTCAACATTAAATATGATATGAATGGTGGCACACTCGATGAAAATCACGGCGAAGGATATGCAATAAGTGGTTCATTAGTAACTAAAAATGGTTCAGACATATTGCAAAGTATTGAATATGGAAAAGCATTAACAAGTATTTCATCTTATGGCTTGGTAGATTGGGATAGTCCAAATTATGTAAATATAAAGAAAAAAGGTTACACAGCCAAAGAAGGCGAAGAATGGTGCACCAAAGCTGGAAAATGTTATAGTGATTCTAAAACAGATTATCTAGCCAGTGATTTTTGTGATGCATCAAATGGCAGTTGTACTGTAACACTATATGTTAATTGGACTCCAATTAAATACTATATAAGGTATCATGGCAATGGCGCAACTGACCATGGCAAATGGGATGAACCATGGACATCTAGTGCATTTACTTTTGATGGAACATATACAAAGATGATAGAAAGTAACTGGTACACAAGAACTGGATATACATTTAGTGGCTGGGCAACTAAAAAAGGCTATGCAGATTGGAAAGAAGGCTATGTGGCTAATGATAAAAAATGGAAATGGTCTGATGGGGAGTATGGCATAGGTGATGAAACATCCCATTACTTAGACTTATATGCACAGTGGAATGCCAAAACATATACTATAACATATAATGGGAATGGTGGATTGTACAAAAATAGTCAAACATGGACAGACCCAACAAAAGCAACATATGGTAATCCATATAAAACATATTCTAATAATAATTTCTTTACAAAAGCAGGATACAATTTTGCAGGATGGAAAGAAGCTGATGGAACAGACTGGACAAATTGGATTGATAAAGAATGGACATGGACATACGATAAAAACGTTACGTTGTATGCTCAGTGGACTCCAAAACCATTAAGAATATATTATGGGAAAAATGGTGGTACCATAAATGGAAAATGTAGAGTTGGAACAGGCGAAGCCAAAGAATGTAGAAGTAAAAATGGCTGGATAGCAGTATGTGAAAAAACTAGTTGCTCAAACGCTGATGATCTAACCTATGCATATCAATTATGTAAATATGGTAATACATGTAATTTGTTAAATTATAATAATGAAGACTTTTTAAACATTACAAGAACCGATGGAATTACGGCAGTATCAGGAAGCGAATGGTGTAATAAATCAGATGGAACTGGTTCATGTTTCAGTCATAGTGCTGACCTAACATACGATGCAGTAAAGGCTGCTTATTCTACCGAAAAAGATGACTATTATGAAGTTAATTTATATGTTAATTGGACATCAAATAGCAGTAGTGGTGGTACTTGCTCATTGAACTGCGGTACAAATACACATAAACATTGTGGATATGTAAATGGAGTTCAACAATGCGTTTGCGATAGTGGATATGTGTTCGCAGGAAATACTGGAGTATGTGCACCAGTACAAGTACCAACCACACCGACCAGTACTCCTAGTCCATCAAGTGGCGGTGGAGGTTGCTTCTTAGCAGGGACAAAGATAAAAACACCATCTGGCTATATCGATATTGATAAATTAAAGATAGGTGATAAAGTATTATCATACAATGAGGAAACCAAAAAAAATGAATATCATGAGGTAACATATCTATTTAAATACAATCCTAGTGAATTAGATGAAAGTCTATATACTTTGACCTTTGATGATAAAAACATTTTAAAAGTTACTTCTACACATAGAATATATATAAAGAGAAATAATATATATTTATGGTTACCAACAAAAGAGATTAAAAAAGGAGATTATGTTAAATATGCAGATGGAACATATCATAAAATCACTAAAATTACTCATAAGAAACTAACTGAAAATGTATATAATTTATCAGTTGCAAATACTCATAATTTCTATGTTGGAGAAAAGCAAATATTAGTTCATAATGTAACTCCAAAAATCATATTTGGCCAAGTTGTCACTGGTGGAAAATAATCATATAGAGAGTGATAAATATGAATAAACGAAAAATGTTTAAAATAATAATGATTATCCTTGATGTATTAGCAATAGTAATGTTATTATTTGTAACTAAAAAATGGATAGATAATAATAAAAATAAAAATGAAAATGAAGAATTGAAAGATTATCGAACAGTAAAATATAAAAAATTTACACTTAATATTCCAAATTCAGTGCAATATGAGGGAATTGATGAATATACATTTAGACTTGCTAATGAAAATTATAATGCAGTAGTTGAAATAATAAATAATGAGAATAATTTTGTGTTTGATAATTATGATAGATTTTATAATACATTACTTGAAGATGGGTATATAATTAATAAATATTATAGTGAAAATATTATTGAAACACCAGTTTTAATAATTGATAATTATAATAATATGAATGATACAAAATTATATTTCTTTAAAATTCTTAATCCATTTGCTGTAAAAATAATATTAACTAATGAAAATAATATATCAGAAAATGATTTAGCAACAATAATTAATATTTTAACAAATGCTAGTTATGATTATGATTCAGACAAATTATATAATTATCATATGTATGCACCTAATGATAATTTAGTGGAGAGAAATAAAAATAATCAATAATGTGTAAAGTAATGAAAACTATTTGTGAAAGTATTTACAAATAGTTTTTTTTGTGGTAAATTTAATATGCAAGTGGTAAAGAGTGGGAGAAAGTGGGGGATAATATGTTAATTGGAGAATATCATCATAATATTGATGAAAAAGGAAGATTAATTATTCCTTCAAAGTTTAGAGAAGATATTGGCAATAGTTTTATTGTAACTCGTGGATTAGATGGATGTTTATTTGTCTATTCACTAGTTGAGTGGGAAAAAATTGTTGCTAAACTTAAAACGCTTCCATTTACAAAGAAAGATGCACGTATATTTACAAGATTCTTTCTAAGTGCAGCCACTGTATGTGAATTCGACCGACAAGGTAGAATTAATCTAGTAAACTCTTTAATTTCATATGCGGGTCTAAAAAAAGAATGCGTTATCATTGGGGTAAATGATCGTCTAGAAATTTGGGCATTAGATAAGTTTAATAATCTAATGGAAGAAAACTTTGAAAAGCTTGATATGATTTCAGAACATTTATTTGATGGGGATTTTGAGGATGAAGCATAAGAGTGTATTACTTAAGGAAAGTATTGATTTCCTTAATATAAAGGATAATGGAGTTTACGTAGACGCTACTTTAGGGTACGGAGGACATAGTTTAGAAATCTTGAAAAGGATAAGTAAGGGGTTCCTTTTCGCCTTTGATCAAGACAGCGAAGCAATTGAATATAGCAAAGAAAGATTAAAAGATTATAGTAATTTTAAAATTATTAAAAGTAACTTCGCTAATATGCAAGAATGTTTAACTGAAGAAAATATATCTAGAGTTGATGGTATATTATTTGATATTGGCGTATCAAGTATGCAATTAGATGAAGACTATCGTGGATTCAGTTACCAACACGACGCTAAACTTGATATGCGTATGGATACAAATAATGAATTATCTGCATATGTTGTTGTTAATGATTACAGCTATGAAGAATTAGTAAGAGTACTTCGTGACTATGGAGAAGAAAAATATGCAACAAGTATTGCTAGAAACATAATAAAGGCAAGAGAAATCAAAAATATTGAAACAACTTTTGAATTAGTAGACATAATACGTAGAAGTATGCCTGCTAAAGAATTACGTGACGGACATCCAGCAAGAAAAACATTTCAAGCAATTCGCATTGAAGTAAATCATGAATTAGATGTTTTAGAAACTGCTTTAATTCAAGCATTAAATTTAATAAATGTTGGTGGAAGAGTATGTGTAATTACATTTCACTCCCTTGAAGATAGAATTGTCAAAAATATCTTTAAAAAATATAGTGAAATAGATAGTAAATTTGCAAAATTACCATATGTTCCTGATGAATATATGCCTAAATTTAAAATTATATCAAAAGGTATAACACCAAGTGAGGAAGAATTAAAAGAAAATAATCGTGCTAGAAGTGCCAGACTAAGAGTAATAGAAAAAATAAAGGAATGATAATATGAAAAAGAGTAAAAAGAAGAACAAAAAAAATAAATCTGAAAAAATTCTATATAGAGTTTTCGTCGTTACAACTATCTTTCTAGTATTAGGTATAATTTATAGTAGAGCATCTCTTAGTAAAATAAATTTGGAAATTCAAGAGTTAAGTGATATAATTAAAGAAGAAAGTGATGACAATCAAAGCTTAGCCATGAAAATAAACGAAATGGTATCTTTAGATAAGATTCGTGAAGTAAGTAAAGAACAAGGCTTAACTTATAATAATAATAATATTAAATCTGTCATAGAATAGGTGATTATAATGAAAGACAAGAAAATAAACACAAATAAACTTAAAATAAGTAAATTTGTTTATATAATTGTCTTTTTTTTATTTATTGTTTTTGGCATTTCTTTAACATATAGATGTTTAGTGGACTATGAAGCTACTAAAGGAGTATCAATAAGCGAGTTTATTCAAAATAGAAATATAAATGAAGAAGTAATATTACCAGTAAGAGGTACCATTTATGATATTAATGGCAATCCTTTAGCCCAAGATGTTGCAAGTTATACACTAATTGCTTATTTAGATGAATCACGTGGAAAAGATAACAATGATAACTATCGTTATGTTGTAGATAAAAAGAAAACAGCCGAAGAGCTTTCTAAAAAAATAGATACCAAATATGAACGTATTTTAGAAATATTAAATAAAGATGCCTATCAGGTTGAATTTGGTACCGGTGGTAAAAATTTAAGTCAATTAGAAATGGAAGCTATTAAAGAACTAAATTTACCTGGTATCGATTTTATAAAAAGCACAAAAAGATATTATCCAAATGGAGATTTTGCCTCATATTTACTTGGATATACTAAAAACCAAGAACTTGAAGATGGAAATACATATATGGTCGGGGAACTAGGTATTGAAGGATATTATAATAAAGAATTAACTGGCAAAAGTGGTTATATCAAATATGAAAAGGATGGAAGAGGTAATCGTATTGCTAACTCCAATGAATATGTCGAAGATGCCATTGACGGTGCTAATGTTTATTTAACCATTGATAGTAATATTCAATTATTTATCGAAAATGAAGTAAAAAAAGCAAGTGCAAATAGTAAAGGCGAATGGGTTGTCATGGGAGTAATGGATGCTAAAACTGGTGCTATTCTTGGATATTCATCAACACCATCTTTTGATCCAAATATAAGAAATTTAAAGAATTATCTTGACCCATTAGTAAGTTATACTTACGAACCAGGTAGCACTATGAAAACATTCAGTTATATGTGTGCTATTGATAGTGGTAAATATGATGGTAAGGCTACTTTTCAATCTGGTTCAAAAACTTATGTATCTGAAAAAGATAAAAATGATACTGTCACCATTAAAGACTGGAATAATGGACAAGGTTGGGGTAGAATTACATATGACTATGGTTTTGCTATGTCATCTAATATTGGTGTAGCTAATATATTAGAAAATTTTATAACCAAGAAAGAATTACATACTTGTTATGATAAATATGGCTTTGGTAAAACAACTGGCATTACACTTAACAATGAGCTAAAAGGAAATATTGATTTTACATATGATGTTGAAGCTGCTACAGCTGGATATGGACAAGGTATTGAAGTAAGCCCAATTCAGATGTTACAAGGCTTAACTATTGTTGGCAATAATGGTATTATGTTAAAGCCATACATTGTATCAAAAATCGTCGATAGTAATAATAAGACTATTTTAGAAAATAAGAAAGAAGAACTTGGTAGGGTAGCAAGTACCACGACAGTTGATAAAATCAAAGAATTATTGCGTAGTGTTATTACCGACGATCCAACAAGAGGAACTGGTTCAGCTTATAAAATGAACGGCTACGATCTAATTGGAAAAACTGGTACCGCTAGTATTTATGAAAAAGGCAGATATTTGACTGGCGATGGCAATTATATTTATTCATTTGCTGGGTTGTATCCAGGTAATGATCCCGAAATAATTGTTTATATGGCTATAAAAAAGCCGAAAGATGGTCAAAACTACATTGCTCCATCAATTAAAGAGGTCGTCATCAACACTTCAAAATATTTAAGTATTGAAGACAAAAAAACGCAGCTTGTTAGTACCAAATTAGATGACTACTCTAATAGGTTGACAACTGAAGTAAAAAAAGAACTATCTGATAGTGGACTTAGAGTAATCACATTAGGTACGGGAAATAAAATTATTTCACAGTATCCTAACAAAGGAATGAATTTATATAAAAATGATATGGTAGTCCTTTTGACAAATGATTATAAAAAAGAAATGATTGATTTTAAAGGTTTATCCTATAAAGAGGCAGCAAATGTTCTAAAACTCATGGATGTAGAATATGAATTAAAAGGTTACGGCTATGTTTCCAGTCAAAATATAGAATCTGGCACCAAGATTGATAAGAGTATTGTCTTGGAATTAAAGGGCTTATATTAATTAGGAGGTATGTAAATGAATAATAATGAATCAAATTATGATATTATTCAAAACAATAACTATGAGCAAAATAATGACTATAACAATCAAACAGCAAGCGACAATAATGTAAATAATTCTAATATGAATAATATTAATTTAAATAAAGATAATAAGAATTGGCTTATAATACTTATAATATTTATAATAGTATTAATTCTTGGAGTCATATTATTACTTAATAGTAGCAAGAAGAATAATCAGAATAATTTAACTGATGAAACAACTTCTTCTAATGAAGTAGATAACCAAAATAATAGTGAATCTAATAATCAAAATGATAAGTATGATTATACAATCAATGATGTATTTAAAATAACTGGACATAAAATATACGTTAACGTTCCAGATAGATATTTTAATGATGTAGAATATGGCTATTCACAGTTATTTACATATGGTGATGAATATGCAGTAACTGTAACTGGCATTGATGAACAATATGATGATTTAACATTGGATAATGCCTTTGAAAAATGTGAAAGAAGCTATAAAAATTCGCTTATGAGTCATGCTAGAATAGGAGATATAAGTATTACTAAAAAAGAAGAAGTAACAATTAATGGTATACCAATGATTAGAATTACTGGTACATATCCGTCAGATGATTATATTGGCACTAATTTATATACTGTTGGTTATTTATTTGTTTATGATGGTATACCATGTAGCATTCGAGGTATTGTTTTTAAACAAGAACAACCCGAAGAGTATATAGCAGCAATTACAAAATTAGTGGATAAAATGATTTATACAGTCCGTGATACAAAATAGTATTTACACTACTTATTCCAATAACTTATTGTATTCATAGTTAAAACTATATTAGAAATTTGACAAATATACGTCTTTGTGATAGAATACTTCATTGGTGAAAGAGGATAGACTATAATGAAAAGAATATATATGGTATCTTTAGACGATGAAGTGCCACTCTCGAAGAAAGTAGAAGACAAAATTAAAATATTATGCTACTACGTATATGATGAAATCCGTGGATTAGAATATGATACATATGACAAAATATTATATACAGACATAAGATATAATGAATTATTAGAAAAAAAAGACAATCAAAATAATTATTCATACCGTTTTGAATATGAAAATTTTACTGATGGAAAGTTTGAACCATTTATGATATCTAATACTTCGTTTGGTTTTACTGTCAATGATGATTTATTAAGTAAAGATGAATTATCTTTAATCATAGAAAGATGTAAAAATATTGCAAGAATTTATTACAACTTTAAAATTGAAAGTATTACCTATGAAGATGATCCAAAGAATAAAAATCGTTTAGTAGCTTTAAAAAAAGTCTTACTATCTAATGAGGAAAATAATAAAAAAAAAGCAGAACAAAAAGAAGATAAATACATAAAAACAAGATTTAATCCAATGATTATACCATCTGTTTTAAAATTAAGATAATTATTTATCTTTTTTTTCTGCATGTTTTTTGATATAATTATACGTGAACGAAAGAGGAATAAAACATGAATATATTAATTGTTGGCGGTAGTAGTGATATTGGCCTTAACTTAGCTAAATATCTAAAAGATAATAATTATAATGTTATAGCAACATATAACGAGCATGAATTTAATATTAGTGGTATTACTTCATTAAAATGTAATCTTTTAGAAGAAAAAGATATTGAAAAAACTATCAAATATGTAAATGATAAATATGGTAGAATTGATGTTCTTATTAATATGGCAGCCATATATTATGATGATGAGTTTTTAAATTTAACCAAAGAAGAATTAATGAATGCATTTGAAGTTAATTTAGTAGGGGCTTTTTTAATGTGTCAAGCGTATGAAAGAAATACCAAAAATGGTATGGTAATCAATATTGGTTCAACTGACGGTATTGATACCTATAATGAATATAATATTATCTATTCAATGACTAAAGCAGCCTTAATCAATATGACCAAAAGTATCAGTATGACATCCCAAAATAGAATATATTGTCTATGCCCTAATTGGATAGATTCAGATAGCACTAAAAAAACAGACAAAACATATCTACTTAATGAATTAAAGCGTATAAATCAAAGTAGATTAATTACTAAAGAAGAATTTAATGAAACTATTAATAATATTATAAATAATAAAAACATAGAAACAGGTAGCATAATTAAATTAGATGTGAAGGAAGATGAATTATGGATCGAAAAGATATAATAAAATATATATATGAATGTGAAGCTAATTTAAGTAGTGAATTCAAGAAATATGAGCAAATAAGTTTTTATAATAGTATGAAAGTATTACGCGCCTTCCATGATAATAAAGTTAGTGAAGCATCATTAAATGGAACAACTGGTTATGGCTATAATGATTATGGCAGAGATACAGTAGAAGCTGTATATAAAGATGTTTTTAAAAGTGAAGATGCCTTAGTTAGAAATCAACTAATATCTGGTACTCATGCCTTAACTGTAGCTATGTTTGCTTGTTTAAGACCAGGTGATACAATGCTATCAATAAGTGGTAAACCGTATGATACTTTAGACAAAGTAATCGGTTTTGTACCAAACGATAGTAGTCTTACAAGTTATGGTATAAAATATGAAGAAGTAGATCTTATCAATAATGATTTTGATAGAGATGGTATTTATAAAAAATTACTTGAAAAAAATATTAAATTAATAACTATTCAAAGAAGTAAAGGATATTCAACTAGAGAAAGTTTATCAATCGATAAAATAGAAAAAATAATTCATGATATAAGAAGAATTGATAAAAAAGTTATTATTATGGTTGATAATTGCTACTGCGAATTTGTAAATTATAAAGAACCAACCGAAGTAGGAGCAGATCTTGTCGTAGGTAGTTTAATTAAAAACTTAGGTGCCGGTATTGCTACGAATGGTGCTTATATCTGTGGTAGACATGATTTGATAGAACTTTGTGCCGAAAGATTAAATGTTCCTGGACAAGGAAAAGAAGTAGGCCCAAGTGGTAACTTTAATCGTTTGTTTTTATTGGGATTATATATGGCACCACTTGTTGTTTTAAATGCTGTAAAAACAAGTATTTTACTAAGTTATGTTATGGAGAAACTTAATTATAAAGTTAGTCCTAGATATAATGATGAAAGAGTAGATATCGTCCAAAATATTATATTTAATGACCGTAATAAATTAATTGATTTTTGTAAAGTAATTCAATCATCATCAGCTATTGATAGCCATGTAGAACCAACTCCAAGTCCTATGCCAGGATATACAGATGAAGTAATTATGGCAAGTGGTTCTTTTACCCAAGGATCTTCTATTGAAATATCATGCGATGGTCCATTAAGAAGCCCATATATTGCATATTTTCAAGGTAGTTTATCATATGATTATGGTAAGATTGCCATTATGAATGTTATTGAAAAATTAACTAAAGGTGATAACCATGAATAAAAAATTAACTGAATTTAATGAAAAATTAAAGAATAGCAAAATAGCTATTATTGGACTAGGAGTAAGTAACTTGCCACTTCTTGATTACTTATATGAATTAAATGCTAATGTTACAATTTTTAGTGATAACAAAATTGAAATAGATTTATCAAAATATAATTATCAAGTACATGAAGATGGACTTAAAGATTTAATTGGTTTTGATATTATTTTTCGTTCTCCAGGATGCTTACCAACAAGGCCTGAGATACAAAAAGAAATTGAAAGAGGAGCTTATGTAACAACTGAAGTTAATGAGGTCGTAAGATTAACTCCATCAAAAGTAATTGGTATAACCGGTTCTGACGGTAAAACTACAACAACAACCTTAATTGATCTAGTATTAAGAAACTCAAACTATAAAACCTTTTTAGGAGGTAATATTGGTACGCCATTATTTACTAAAATAAAAGATATGACAAGTGATGATATCGTTGTTTTAGAATTATCATCATTTCAATTAATGGATATGACTACAAGTCCAGATATATCAGTTATTACTAATATTACTCCTAATCACTTGGATAAACACAAAGATATGGATGAATATATTGCTAGTAAATGTAATATTTTTAAGTATCCAGGAAGTGTTCTTGTTTTAAATGATGATAATGAAATAACTAAAAACTTGCAAAGCAATCGTGAAATAAGATATTTCAGTAGAACACATAAAACTAATGCGTTCTATGTTTTAGATAATGCAATATATAAAGATAATAAATTGATATTAAAAGGAACAGATTTACATCTTAGAGGTATTCATAATTTAGAAAATATCTGTACAGTCCTAAGTGCTACTTATGATTTAATTGATATAGATGCTGCCTTAAAAGCAATTAAAGAATTTAAAGGAGTAGAACATAGGCTTGAATTTGTTCGCGAAATTAACGGCGTAAAATGGTATAATGATTCAGTATCATCAAGTCCCACTCGCGCAATTGCCGGCTTAAATTCATACACTGAAAAAATCGTTTTAATTGCAGGCGGTTATGACAAAAATCTAGATTATTCACCACTTGCAGAGCCAATATTAAAGCATGTTAGTAAATTAATTTTATTTGGGGCTACTAAAAACAAAATATATAATGCTGTAACTAGTATAAAGAAAGATGAACCAATAGAAATATATGTTTTAAACACCTTATCAGAAGTTATAACAAAAGCCAATGAAGTAGCAACATCAGGTGAAGTAGTTTTATTTAGTCCAGCATCAGCTTCGTTTGATATGTTTAAAAATTTTGCAGATAGAGGAAATCAATTTAAAGAATTAGTTGATAAATTATAAAAACAATCAAAAAAATGATTGTTTTTTTCTATAAAAAACCTTCAACAATTGTTGAAGGCCCAAGTATTTATAATTATTTGTTATAGTTTAGTTTTCTAACCCTAGCATGTCCTAAAGTTTCTTTATCATAAGTAATATTATTAACGTTTATTATATTCATATTAATATTATATTTTTCAGCAAGTGAACTAGTCATAGCTTTATATATGATGATAGCTTCATTATTTTTTTCTTCTTCAATAGCAGCTACTGCTTTTGTAATATATCTTTCAAAAAACACTTCAGCTATTTCTTTATTGTTTTTATCATTTGCAATTTCATAAGCAATCATTGGACCAACTATATCATATGTAAGAAGTAGTGGAATATAATTAGGATTTGTTTTCATAACATTATCCCTAAAACCTCTTAAAGTATTTAAATAATAATTATTATCTTCATATCCAAGAATCTTGCACATAATAGTTGTTAAGTAGCAAGTACTATGTGATCTAGAATTTTCAAACATATTTTGTCTTGATGAGTTACTTCTAGAATAAGCTTCACAAAAATTATAACATTTATTGTCGTTAGCATAGCGATATTCGCCATTTCTATCACAATAATATTTACCATAACAATTGGCTTCATTTCCTAGATAAGTACAAGCAGCACAGAAATTTTCAAGTGCCATAAAATTCCTTCTTTCTTGAGTCAATATGATACCATAAAAAAATAATAAAGTAAAGCAATACTTACTTTATTATTAATTTACTACAAACAAATGATAATAAAATAAAAAATATAGAAGACACTGTTACAATTAACCAAGTTGGCATGCTTTTTAAATTAAAGAAACCATTCTTATTCATACTATTAAGTAAATTTATTTTAAACATATCGAGCTCTTTATGCGATTTTGACACCATAACGCCTTTATATGTTGTAAGTTCTTTTTGATGTCCTTCAGTCAAAATATCTTCTGGAGTAAGTGTTTCTAAAATTACTGTTTTTTGCTCTTTGTAAACTGCATAATGAAGTGTTATATTACCATGTACTTTAGTAAAAGTTTTATCAGTAGGTAATATTAGTTCATATTTATCAATTTTATCTTTTTCGTTAGTAGAAACAAGCACTCCTTGAAAATTACCTTCTCTTAAACTAGGGTAATAATCAAATAAAAGTTTTTTATATGCTAACATATTATATTTTTTTATAGCTCTTTCTTTTTTTCTAAATTCATTTTCATTAATATAATCTATAATATAACCGCTCTTCATATTTTCACCTAGAATAATTATAACATAAAACTTAAAAAAATGTTAAGAAAAATTAATTATAATAATAATATTGATTACTTTGATTATAAGGTACTTGATAATTATTTGGGTAATATGGTACAGGGTATGGTCTATAAATAGGGCCATATACAATAGGACGAGGATAAAATGCAGGGGCTAAAAGTCCACCAGTAACTCCACCAAGTAAAAATGGTGCCAAGAAACCTCCACCTATAAAACGATCTCCATTATTTGGTCTCATTGGTCTATTTGGATTCATCATATCACTTCACTTTCATAATTATTATATTAAATAGTTCAAAATATGTTAAAAAAAGATGATAAAATACATGCGTAATTATCATCTATTAATGCCTATTATAAAGAAATAATAAATAGTTGTCAAGCAGTTTTTTTGCTATTTTTTGGGCCATAAAAAAGTGATGTAAAAAATGTGTCAAATCTATTGATATATAAATTAAAATGATTAAAATAAAAAGACATGAAAAGGAAGTGACATCATTATTTTTAATTAATATTATAAATAATGTGTCATTTTTTATGTGTAGGTAGGTGATAACTTTGGTCGAAACTAATTTACCCGTAATTTTCTTAAGAGATGTTGTGTTATTACCTTATAATGAACTAAGAATCGAATTATCAACTGAGCTTGAAAAAAGAATAATAAAGATAAGTGAACAAAATTATGATAGCCATATTTTATTTATAAATTTAAGTGATACTTTAGAAGAAAAACCAAGTATTAGAAAATTACCCAAAATTGGCATTTTAGGTAAAATAAAAACAAAACTAGAGTTATCTAGTGGTACCGTTAGGCTAGTAGTTGTAGGTATTGATAGAGTAGAAGTATTAAATTATGTAGAAGCTGATGATGAATCAATTGATGCCTTTGTCATTCCAACCAAGGATTATGATTACAATGAACTTGAAGGAATAGCTTTAAAAAGAATACTATTAAAAGATTTAAATGATTATATAGAATTATCATCAAATATTTCCAATAATGTAATTGGCAGGATCAGTGGTATTAATAGTTTAGCTAGATTATCAGATATAATAGTATCAGAATTGCCACTAGAATATAGTTACAAAGTAAGGTACATAGAATTATGTAATCCAATTTCTAGAATAAAGAATATTATTCAAGATTTAAACCGAGAAATGGAAACTGTAAAACTTGAAAATGAAATCGATGATGCCTTGCGAGAAAGACTTGATGAAGACCAAAAAAACTATATTTTAAAAGAAAAAATTAAATTAATTAAAGAAGAATTAAATGAAGTTGATATCAAAGATAATGATATTGAAAAATTAAACAATAAAATAAAAGAAGGTAATTATCCAGATTATATAAGCAAACGCTTAAGTGAAGAGATAAATCGTTATGAATTAACGAGTCCAACATCTCCTGAAATGAGTATTATTAGAAATTATATTGATGCTTTAGCCAGTTTGCCATGGAATAAACTAACTAAAGATAATAAGGATATAATTGATATTCGAAATAAACTTGATGGCACTCATTTTGGACTAAATGATGTCAAAGATAGAATAGTTGAATATATTGCCGTTAGTAAAATAAAGAAAAAAAATAAAAGTCCTATTTTATGCCTAATAGGTCCACCAGGCGTAGGAAAAACGACAATGGCTAAATCAATTGCTGATGCTCTTAATAAAAAATTTGTAAAAATCAGTGTTGGTGGAGTACATGACGAAGGAGAAATTGTTGGACATCGTAGAACATATATAGGAGCTAATCCTGGTAGGATAATTCAAGGATTGAGCCGAGTAGGAGTAAGCAATCCAGTATTTCTAATTGATGAGATTGATAAATTGACAAAAGATTATAAAGGAGACCCAGCTTCAGCTTTGCTAGATGTCTTAGATAAAGAGCAAAATAATAAATTTATTGATAATTATATTGAAGAAGAAGTAGATTTATCTAATGTTTTATTTATACTAACAGGTAATGATGAAGATAAAATTCCAGATGCTCTTAAAGATAGATTAGAGATAATTAACTTATCTAGTTATACAATAAATGAAAAAATTGACATTGCCCTTGATTATATTATTCCTAAAATGGAAGAATATTATGATATAAAACTAAATTTTAAAAAAAGTGATATTGAAGAAATTATTACACATTATACGAGGGAATCAGGTGTAAGACAATTAGAAAGAACTATTGATAAAATATTTAGAAAAATTTTAATTAGCGGAGAAGTGCCATCTAAATTAAATGTAACAGTTTACTTAGGTAATTATAAATATCGTACTCTTTTAAATGAAAAAGACAGTTATATAGGGGTCATAAACGCTCTTGGTTATACACCGTATGGAGGTTGTATTCAAAAAACAACAGTATTAAGTTATCCAGGTAAAGGCGATATTCATTTAACAGGTATGCTTGGAGATGTTATTAAAGAAAGTGTATATGTTGCTATTAGTTATATCAAAGCTAATAGTCTCATAATGGATATTGATAACAAAGTATTTAATGACAAAGATTTTCATATACACTTTGAAGGTGCTGCCATTAGTAAAGACGGTCCATCAGCCGGCCTCGCTATTTTAACAAGTATATTAAGTTTATTAAAACAAAAAACAATTGAAAGTAGCATTAGCATGACAGGAGAAATTACCTTAAGAGGAAAAGTGTTACCAGTTGGAGGAATAAAAGAAAAGGTATTAGCGGCTATTAATAATAATGTCAAAACAATATATGTTCCAATCGATAACAAAGAAGATGTAAGAGAAATCCCAACAGAACTTTTGAAAGGAATAAAAATAAAATACATAAATAACTATTTAGAATTATATAATGACTTATTTTAAAAAATATATATATTAATTTATATATATTTTTATTTTTTTAAAAAGATTATTGTAAAAAAAAATATCTTATGATATAATTTTATAGAAAGTAGGAAACTAGCTATGAAGAAAAAAATATTACTTTATATATTTTTATCAATAATGCCAATCACTATTTATGCAGATAGTATTAAGATATCTTGCCCAAACCAAGTAAACAATAATGCAGAATTTACTTGTGAATTATCCGGAGATACCAATACATCAGTATCATCACTTAGTGCTAAAATTAATTTAACAGATGGTTTGTCACTAACAGCTTTTATTCCTAAAAATGTGTGGCAAGGTGATGGCTTAGACGGAAATGTTGAATTATATACAGTTGATATTCAAAATGGATTATTTCCAATTGGCACAATAAAATTAAAAAAGACTAACAATGAAGATTCAATAATAAATATTAATTCAGTATTCTTTTACGACGAAGACGATTTAGAAAAGAATGTTAATGATGTATCTGCAACAATAAAAGTTGCAAATAATAACAGTAATAATACAACACAAGGGAATAACGATAATAAAACACAAACTAATAATTCTAATCAAAGTAGTAATGAGTTGACAAATAATGATGCATTAATTGCAACAAGTTATTATTTAGCAGATTTAAAAATAGATGGCTATAGTATTGACTTTGTACGTGAAGAAACAGAATATACTCTAAAAATTAAAGATGAAAAATCACTTAACATAACACCTGTTTTAGAAGATAATAGTTCTTCGTTTGAAATATTAGGTAATAGTGAACTAAAAAATGGTAGTGTAATAAGAATACAAGTAAAAACTACTGACAATAATATTCAAACTTATAAAATAACAATTGAAAAAGAAAATGAAAGTATAAGTAAAAAAAATTACACCAATATTTTTATAATTATAATCGTAGTTCTTATTTTAGTGAATATTGTAAGAATTATTGTCAATGAAAGAAAAAAGATTGGCGGTGGACAAAATGAATAAGGTTACAGAATATATAAAGAAAAATAAAACAACTACATTTATTATAGCAGCAATATTATTTATCTTTATATTAATGGTAAGCTTTTGGATAAAACATGGTACATATGCCATTGATACATCAAATGGTAAAGTAAGCATCAATTGTCCAAACACTGCCAAAGCTGATTCAAACATAACATGTGATATTAATATAGAAATAGCTAATAAAACAATTCTATCAGTAAATGCTAATTATGAATTCAGTAATCCAATTCAATATGTATCATTTAGTGATAATAATTGTGATGGAAATAATTGTTTTGAAAATTTAGTAGCAACTGAAAATGGATTTGCCGTTGTAAATACCGAAGGAGTAACTCAAAATTCTTTAGTAGGTAAAGTTACGTTTAAAATTTTAGCAACTGCTGAAGTTGGCAAAAATTATACAATAGGTCTTAAAAAACTAGAATTATCTGATAACAATTTTGAAATGATAGAATTAGATCCAGTTTATGCCACTATAAATATTATAGATGATTCTGGTGATAATCCTGGCGATAATCCTGGTGATAATCCTGGCGATAATATAATATTTATAGGAGATCTTCTTGTTGATGAAGAGAATAGGATAATAAAGAGAATTGTTGATGGTACAACATACAGTGTTATAAAATCAAAAATAAATTCCAATGCCACTATAAATATTATTTCAAATAAGGGTGATCAAATTACAGATGAAGACATTGTGAAAACAAACGATAGAATAGAAATCTCTCTTAATGGTAATACGGTAACTTATTCATTATCTGTTCTAGGAGATTTAACGGGTGATGGTATAATAAAAGTAAATGATGTTGGTAAACTATATCGTCATCAAAAAGGAAGAGATATAATAACTGACCAAACAATATTAGAGTCTGCTAATATCATAGATGATGGTATAATAAAAGTAAATGATGTTGGTAGATTATATAGATATGAAAAGAAGAGAGAGTCTTCTTTAGAGGTGACAAAATGAAAAAATTAAAATTTTTATTGGTATTGACAATCTTGATTCCAATCAATGCAAAAGCACTTAGTGGAAGTATATCTGCAAATTGTACACCAAGTAGTGCAACACCAGGATCAACAGTTACATGTAGTATAAATGGTAATAGTGATGATACAGTAACGTCACTTGAAGTTCCATTTACCATTAGTAGTGGTGCATCCGTTGATTTGTTTGAGTATGATACTAGTATTTGGGGTTATAATGGCGAAGATAATAATAAAATCGAAGCTGTTCCAAAAGAAACATTGACTGGTAACTTTAACATTGGCACATTGAAAATTAAAATTGCTGATAATGCCAGCGGAACAATTAGCTTAAATCTAAATAATGTCATCTTTTATGATAAAAATGATAGTGAAGTAAATATTGCTGGTACAAGTGCAAATATTACAGTAACAAGTGAAACACCAACTGTTGTAAGTGGACTTAAAACCCTTGAATGTACGAATGGTGGAACATTATCTCCTCAATTATCCGATAGTAATTATGGCTATGCGTTAGTTTTAAATTCACCATCAATTAGTCAATTTAGTTTGAGTGCAACAGCTAAGAATAATTCTGATACAATTTCATTTGTTAATGGTGATACCAATGAAACTTTAAATCCATCAAATATTACTTTTAAGACAAGTGGTGGAAAAGATACCATGTTAGTAAAAATTAATGTTGGTAGTGATAAAGTATATACAATCACCGTAAGTAAGCCAGTATCAGAAAAAGGCGGCTTAGGTTCATTAATAATTGGAGGAAGAAGCGTTACTTTAGTAAATGGTAAATATGATTATGAAGTTTCTTTAGACAATGTTGATTCTTATCAAATTCAAGCAACCGCAACAGATTCAAGTAAATTTAAACTTGAAAGTAGCAATTTATCTAGGACATTAAGTGGTGCAAATAGTTATGAAATAATTGTAAAACCAATTGATGACACATCTGGTTATGAAAGTACAATATATATTGTTACTGTAAAAAAATCTGGAGCTAGTACACCTACTAAAGCACCAGAGCCACAAACACCAACTCCAACTCGAAATCCAGAAACTGGGGAAGGTGGACTGTTCATAATGGCAATTGTATTATTTGCATCATTGGGAGCAAGTTTATACTTATATAAAAGAAATATGAGTACTTATACTGACTAAATTTGTCGATTAAAAAAGAACAATTAAATTGTTCTTTTTTCATATTATTTACCGGTGATAATATGCTTTTATTTCTAAAAGGTCTAATAATTGGCTTAGCAAAAATTATACCTGGAGTATCTGGAGCATTACTTGCAATAAACTTTAATATTTATGAAAGAGCAATAGATGCAGTAACTAACTATTTTAATAATTGGAAAAATAATTTAAAATTCTTATCATTACTTGGTTTAGGAATAATTATATCCATAACACTAGGTAGTAAATTAATATTATATTTATTTCTAAATTACAAATTTGTGACCTTAATGTTTTTTATTGGATTAATAATTGGTGGAACATATAAATTTAGTAAAGAAATAAATTATAATTATAATTATAAAACATCTCTATTTATTATAATTCCATTTGTGCTATTATTAATAATTAGTTTGTCTAATATTAATAATAAATATATTTTAAAAAATAATTTTGGGGATAATATTATATTTTTTATTGGTGGAATAATAGAAATATTTGCATCAATTGTTCCAGGGATAAGTGGAACATCACTATTAATGATTCTTGGAATTTATGAACATATTTTAATGATAATAAGCAAAATATTTGAAATAAAATATGTATTATCACATATTCAATTATATATAAGTTATGGAATAGGTATGTTTATATCATTTTTAGGAAATACATATTTAATTAATTATTTATTAAAAAAATATAAAAATACAACTTATGCCATAATTCTTGGATTATCACTTGCAAGCATATTATTTTTAATAATTATAACGTTTAGAAGTAACTTCACAATTATTGAATTTATTATAGGAATAATGCTTTTAATCATAGGTTTGCTTATTAGTTTTATTCTTAATAAATAATGTAAAATGACTGTATAATTAATGCATTATTAAACAATTTATGATATATTAATTATGGTGATAACATGAATAAAAATAAAGGCATTTTAATCGTTATGGAAGGAGCTTGCGATGGTATAGGTAAATCAACTCAATTTAAATTGCTTTATGATAAATTAATAGATTTAGGATACGAAGTAGTAAGCCATCATTTTCCCTCATATAATACGTTTCACGGTGCACCAGTTGAAAAATATTTATCAGGTGAATTTGGAAAAATAAATGAATTAAGTCCATATTTTATTAATAGTTTATATGCTAATGATCGCGCTTGTTGTTGGCATTTAAAATTAAAAAAAGAGTATGATGCAGGTAAAATAATTCTATTGGATAGATATACCACATCAAGCATTTTATATCAATCATCAGTAATTGAAGATAAAAAATCAAGATATGATTTTATTGACTATGTATCAGATTATGAATATCATAAATTAGGTATACCAGAACCTAACATGGTTATTTTCCTAGAAGCCCCTTTTGATTTAGTTAGTGAATTAAGAAAAAATAGAACAAATTATGAAGGAAATGCTAATGATATTCATGAAAAAAATTTAACCTTTATGAAAAAAGTATATGATAATTCGATTGAAATTGCTAATTATTTAGATTGGGATAAAATAATATGCAATAATCACGATAAAATGAAACCAATCGAAGAAATACATGAAAAGGTATTAAAAAAAGTGCTAGACAAAATAAAAAATGCATAAAATTGCATTTTTTATTTTTCTATAATTATCTCTTTATTTATTATATATTCAACATTTAATTCTTTGATTCTTTTTAATTTTTCATGTGTAATATCAATATTATAAGTAACAGTATCATTAAATTGTTTGTTAATTACTTTAATGTCTTTTAATAAATAATCAATTTCTTTTATTCTATTATAATTAAAAATTATATTTACATTGTATCCCTTAATTAATTCTTTTAGTGTTACTTTTTGAATAGCATTAGCAACACATTTAGTATATGCTCTAATTAATCCATTAGCACCTAATTTTATGCCACCAAAATAACGAACTACAACAACCAAAATATTAGTTAAATCATTAGCATCTACAACTTTAAGAATTGGTATTCCAGCGGTACCACTAGGTTCACCATCATCACTTGATTTTTTTTGATTATTAATAACATAAGCATAACAATAATGCGTAGCATCAATATATTCTTTTTTAATAGTATCAATAATATTAGGAACATCATCAATATTATTTGTTTTACATAAAAAGGTTATAAATTTAGAGTTTTTAATTACTAATTCTTCTTTATAATTATTATTAATAGTATACATAATACCACCAAACTAATTATATATAAAAACAATAATATTCGCAAGATTATATATACATTATCTAATTAATTTATGTAAAGTAACATCAAATAGTATAACAAATTATAACTTAAATGTTATAATTAATAATATAGAAAGGTAGGTGTATTTAAAATGCGAAAAATATCATATTATGTATTTTCATTAATAACATTTTTATCTTTTTCTTTAAATATATCTGCCGATAGTAAGGTAGTAGTAATAAATGGCGATAGTGTTAGATTTAGAAGTGAACCAACTGTTAACAGTAGTATTATTACTGAATTTAATACAGGTGCCGAATTAGAACTTATAAATGAAACTGGCCCAACTGGAAATGGCTGTAGTAAGGCATGGTATCAAGCTAAATATGGATCAAATATCGGTTATATATGCAGTGAATTTGCAACAATCAAAGTAATAAAAGATGTAAGTATAAATGTAGATGACTATAAAGACTATAATGAATATTTAAAAAAATTAGGTTTTCCAGATAGTTATATTCCATATCTAATTAGCTTACATAATACTCATCCAAATTGGAGCTTTAAAGTATTTAATACTGATATTGATTTTTCTGAAATGGTAAGATTAGAATATGATGGCTTAGCCCCAGGATGGAGTCTAATCGAAGATACTGGTCGATATATTGATGGCTATAAATCAACAGATAGTTGGTCATATAATTATTTAACAGATACTTTTTCAAATAACTTTTCTGGTGGTGGTACTAATTGGTATGCACCAAATAAGACCGTAATAAGTTACTATATGGATCCTAGAAATTTCTTAAATGATAGGCAAATATTTATGTTTGAAACATTATCTTATAATAAAAACTATCATACTAAAGAAGGAATCGAAGCCATGTTAAAAAATACATTTATGGTAGGATTTGCCAACGCTGAAAAAACTAAAACCTATGCAGATGCTTTTATGGATGCAGCCATAAAATATAATATTAGTCCATATGTACTAATATCAAGAGTAATCCAAGAAGTTGGTGCTAAAGGTAGCACAATCGTATCAGGTACGGTAGCAGGATTTGAAGGATATTATAATTTTTATAATATTAAGGCAACAGGCCCAAAAGATAAGATTATCTCTAATGGTTTGACATATGCAAAAGAAATGGACTGGAGTAGCCCATACAAAGCAATAATCGGTGGTGCTAGCTTTCTTGCTAATGATTATATTTCAGTTGGACAAGATACCTTGTATTTACAAAAATGGGATTTAATCGTTCCAAAACCAGGAAGACATCAATATATGCAAAATATTCAAGCACCAAGCACTGAATCAGTCAAAACATATAATGGATATAATAACGTTGGTTTAGTAAATAGTAATTTTGTTTTTTCAATCCCAGTATATAAAAACATGCCAGCTAAAACGACATTACCAAGTGTAGCTAATCCTAATAACTATTTATCAAGTTTGTCTATTAATGGCTCATATCTATTTGAAAAAGCCGTAACAAATACGACATTTGATGTTGTGTTAGATAGTACAACTAAATCAGTCGATATTGGTGCAACAAAAGTAAATGCCAGTGCACGAATTGAAGGCACTGGAAGTGTTACTATTCCAAATGAAAAAACAAGTATAAAAATAAGTGTTACCGCTGGAAACGGTGATAAACGTGTATACACAATTAATGTAACTAAAAAAACAAGTGAAACAACGCAAAATACCAATCCATCAACAAATACAAACACAAATACTAACAACAACAATCAAAATACACAAAATCAAGTAACTACGAATATTGCTTTAGATATTAGTGAAATATTACGTGTATTGAATATTAAAAATGATGGTACGTATATTTATGGATATGCTCTAAATACTGATGCTAGTAAAATAATAAAAAGTATTACTGAGAAAGAAAAAGGCGCAACAGTAAGTTATACCAATAAATCAAATCAAGTAAAAAATAGTGGTATTATTGCTAGTGGTGATAAAGTAAAAATAAAAACAAATAGAGAAGAAAAAACTTATACATTGATTATATATGGCGATGTTAATGGCGATGGAAAAATAGCCGCAACCGATTATGTAGCCATCAAAAATCATATTATGGATATTAAAAAACTAAATGATTTTGAAAAATTATGCGCTGATGTAAACCATGATGGCAAAGTGGCTGCAACTGACTATGTAGCCATCAAAAATCATATCATGGATGTAAAAAAAATAACCCAATAAGGAGGATTTATGAAAAGAACAATTAAATATTTAAGCATTTTATTAATAAGCACAGTTTTATTTGTAAATACAGTTTTTGCAGCTGATTTTAGTATCTCCTTAACTAGTAATAGTGTTACTGCTGGCAATACAGTATCATTAAAGATAGATGGTACAGCATCAGGATTAACTGGAAGATTCAATATAAGCACATCTAATGCCAATGTTGCCAGCTTATCATCAAGTTATGTATGGGTTGAAGATAATGTGCAGTATGTTACTATAACTGCTAAAAGTGCAGGAACTGCTACTATCACTGTTACACCTACAGATGGAATAAGTGATCGAAATGCAACTGAGCCTAAATTATCAGTCCGTACTATTCAGTTAACAGTAAATGCACAAAGAACTACTACTAATAATGGTGGAGGAAATAGTACTAATGCTCAGACAAAAACTAAATCATCAAACAATTTTTTATCAAGTTTGACCATCGAAGGATTAGAAATAGATCCAAAATTTGATAAAGAAGTATTAGAGTATAGTGTAAAAATTCCCGCTGAAACTGAAAAAATTAAAATAAATGCTCAGTTAGCAGATTCTAATTCAAAAGTAACTGGTACAGGAGAAGTAAAAGTAACAACAGGGCTAAATACATTAGAGTTAGTTGTAACAGCCGAAAATGGAAGTAAACGCACCTATACTATTAAAGCAACAGTAGAGGAACTAAAACCACTAAATGTAACAGTTAATAATGAATCATTTACAATTGTAAGAAAAAGAAGTGAATTACCAAAAATAAGCGAATACTTTACAGAAAAAGATATTAAAATAGGTGAAGACACAATCGAAGGATACTATAATGACACATTAAAATATCAAGTAGTTGGTTTAAAAAATGCAAAAGGCAATATAGAATATTATATTTATAAAAATAATAAATACACTTTATATAAAGAATATACATTTGGAGGCACAACTCTAGAAATATTGGATAAAGATATTGATAATCATTTTATTAAAACAAGTTTTAAATATGATGGTGATAAAATAACAAGCTATCAAGCAGCAAAAGTAGATATTATAAAAAATACTTATGCTCTTGATAACGAAAACATCATTGGTAATCAATTTTATTTATTTTATGCTAGAAATGTTGAAACTGGTAAAGAAAATTTATATCAATATGATGCCCTAGAAAAAACAGTTCAAAGATATAATACAGAAATAATTGATATGTATAAAACAAGTACTGACACATACTATATGTACTTGCTTGGAGCATTGCTTCTTATAGGACTATTAATTTTGATGTTGGCAGTTACTTTAATTAAAAAAGGGAAAAAACAAACACCGAAAAAAGAAATAAAATCAACTAATAAAAGGAAAAAAATAGAAATTGAAGACGACGAAGAGGAAGAAGAGGATGATGAATAAATAGATATGCAAAAAATAGCATGTCTATTTTTTTAGTTATATATTTATTTTTAATTAATATAATTAACTAGAAAAGAGGAGATTATGATAAATAAAAAGAATTTATGGTTTCTAACATTATTTAGTTTAGTACTTGTATTAAGTGTCTACTATATTACTATGCCAAAAGAATTATTACTTACAAATAACGATACCATCTCAGATAAAAAAGAAGATATTGATATTAAAGAAATGACAATTATAGAAACATTAAAACAAGAAGATAACAATACAGTCTTAAAAGAGATAAATAAATTAAAAGCAACGATAAGTAGCGATTCAGCATCTACTGAAGATAAAAATAAAGCCTTTGATGAACTAAAACTATTAAATCAAATAAGTAGTAAGGAAGAATTGCTTGAAGAAAAAATAAAAAACACTATGGGCATAGATTCTTTTATTAAAATAGATGGAGATCAAATAAGAGTAGTTGTAAATTCAAATGAACCATCTAATACTATTGCTAATGATATTATGCGTACTATTCAAAGTAATTTTGACTCAAAAAAATATATTTCTATTCAATTTAAATAAAGTAGACAAAAAGCTCTCACTTAAAACTAATTATTTCATATTATATTATGAATAATAAAAAGTACCAATAAAGGGAAGTGAGGGTATTATGGATAAGTCAATATTAACAAAGAGAGAAAAAGAAGTATTTACATTATTAGTAAATAATAAGAATACCAAAGAAATTGCCAATAATTTAGGAATAAGCGAAAAAACTGTTAGAAATCATATATCAAATACAATGCAAAAACTAGGAGTAAAAGGAAGAAGCCAAGCTGTAGTTGAATTGCTGCGCATGAAAATATTAACATTATAGCCACAATATGTGGCTTTTTCTCATAGAATTAAATTTAAAACATAATATTAAATAGGTGATATCATGTTAAAAAAAATGATGTTAAGAAAAATAGCTGTCGCAACATCAATAGTCTTAGTAATGCTACTACTATATATAATTCCATCTAATAAAGAAGAAATTGATTTAAATAAAAATCAAAAATTAGAATATATATATCCAAATGATCTAGAAGCAATTTACTTATTAGATAATAATAACTATTTATCACGCACTAAAATAAGTGTAAGTAATAAAAATGAATTAACAAAAGCAGCAGATTTAATTGAGTTATTAACAATTGATGGCAAAAAAAAAGACATAATTCCCAATGGCTTTAATTCATTATTACCACCTAATACCAAAGTATTAGATTTAAATTTAAAAGATAGTATATTAACAATAAATTTTTCAAAGGAATTTTTAAATATAAAAAAAGAATATGAAGAAAAATTAATTGAATCACTAACATATACCTTAACAAGCATTAATGGTATTGATAAAATATCCATATATGTAGAAGCTAAAAAACTAGACACATTACCTAATAGTGGTACAAAATTACCAGAATATTTAGATAAGAATTATGGAATTAACAAAAAATACGAATTAACAAGTTTAAAAGATATTGATTCTTATACAATTTATTATGTTTTTAACTATAATGATGAAGTATATTATACTCCAGTAACTAAGTATATTAATAATGAAAATCAAGATAAAGTAAGAATAATTATAGATGAATTATCAACATCTCTTTTATCAGAGACTAATTTAATGAGCTATCTAGATGCTAATGTTAAACTATTAGATTATGAAATAACAGATAAAGTAATAAAACTAAATTTTAATGATCTAATATTATCAGATATAACAAATAATCTAATTTTAGAAGAAGTAATGTATACCATCGGATTATCTATATGCGATGAATTAGACGTCGAAGATGTCGTATTTGAAGTCAATAATCATGAAATTTCCACATTTTTTAGTAAAAACTCTTGATTAAAACCTTTTTTTGTTATATAATTAGTTAGCAATCGAAATTATTGCTAACTGTCCTCTTAGCTCAGCTGGATAGAGCACACGCCTTCTAAGCGTGCGGTCATTGGTTCGAATCCAATAGGGGACGCCACTTATGTATTTTACCACGAAAGTGGTTTTTTTCTTTGCATATAATAATTTTAAAGCCAAACAAAATCATATATGTATGCATAAAGTATATGCATTTGCTAAGAAAATTACCCAAAATGTTAAAAAATATAAATAGTGCTTCACAAAAGTACTATTTCTTTTTATAATATCATGAAAATTCAATTTTTAGTGGCTATTAGCCTATATATAATTTTATAAATATATAACAAAATATATATAGAGAGGCTGGTGGTACACATAATGAATAAACAACCAGTAAAAGCATATATAAATGATGATGAACACTATTATAAAATAGTTAGATACAATATTCGCAAATTTAGACTATTAAAGAATTTAACACAACAAGATTTGGCAGATATGACAGATTTATCAAGAGAATATATCTGTGATATAGAAAATGAAAAAAGAAATAAGCATCCAACTATTGCCGTTTTAGGAAGGATATCTGAAGCAATGGGAGTTCATATCGTAAATTTCTTCGTAGATAATACCAAAAAATAAAAAAGAAAGGAGTTTCAAGCATTAATTGCTTGATTAGCAGTATGAATCAAGAGAAAATTGGGGCATTAATAGCTTCATTAAGAAAACAATTAGGCTTAACTCAAAGTGAATTAGGAGCTAAAGTCGGCGTAGGAGATAGAGCAGTATCAAAATGGGAACGTGGCATTACATGTCCAGATATTTCTATCATCAATGAATTAAGTAGTATTCTAGGAATAACTTCAGATGAACTATTAAGTGGTGAATTAAATGAAGAACACAAACAATCTAAAAATACAAATAAATTTAATAAAAAATATCTCATACTAATCCCTATATTATTAATTATCACGGTTGTCTCTATAATATTAATAAATAATAATAAAACTTATGTTTATAATTTAGAAAGTGCAAGTGATGATTATAGTATTTTTGGTAAGATTTCATTTAATAATGACAATACACAAACTATTTATATTAATCAAATTATTTTTAGAAATAAAGAATTAAATGAAACCATTATTAAAAATTGTGAGTATATTCTTACAAGCAATGATATCTTAATATTAAGAAATGGTTATATCAACGAAGATAATTTAAGTATTAAACCAGCATCGCTTGAGCAATTTATTGAATCTTTATCAATTAATTATAAAGGTTCGATAAAAGTCGATAAACGGTTAATTATAAAAAATGGATTGGTGCTTAAATTTAGTTTTTTAGATAATGATAATAATATTTTTTACAATGAGATTTTAATATCAATAAAATAATATATAGCCTAGCAAGTTTAGTAATTTCGCTTGCTAGGTTGTTTTATTTTTTTACATTTTTCGCTATCATTTTTTTGGAAAGGAGGTGAAAAATTGAAAAAGGTATTTAAATATGCTGGATTAATGTTTTTATCTTTATTTGTCTTTGTCTTAGATATAAGAGCACCAAAAGCAATTGAACATAATTTTACTAATTATTACGGTGTAACAATGACACAAGATCAGTATTTAACTTTATTAAACTTAGGTTTTAATGAAAATGAAATCTATTATATGCCAGAGACTATTTTCAATGAAAATAAAGATTTAGAGGCAACGCTTCTTGCCCAAAATCAAAAATATTATAAAACTGTTTATCCAACGTATGGAAATAGCTACACGGTAGAGGTTACGGAAGATGAATTTTATAATCATCCGAATAATACTTTAGGTCAAACTGTAACATCTTATGAAACAGTAAATTCAAGTATTTCAGCCAATGGTAATTATTACCGTTATAAAGTAACACAATCATGGACTGATATTCCATCAACCAAAAGTTATGATGTTATAGGTATTGGTTTTAATGGAAATATAAGTATTAATGGTGGCACAACATTTTATAACTTATATACAAATTCATCTAATAATACAACAACATCATATACATATTATAATAAATTAAATAGTTCAACTGGTGGTACAACAACATACAAGTTAGCATCTAACTTTGTTGGCAGTTCAGCGATATATTATTTTAATGTAGCAAAAGATAGTGGAGCTAGTACAATTACATCATTGTATATGTGTGGTGATTATGCTCATGCTTTATCAAGCGTTACTGGTAATCAAGCAGGTAGTCACTCAATTGATATAAGTGGAATTCATTTTTCTAACAGTGTAGTAAATTATTTTGATGAAATACCATGTGCTACAACATATCTTGGTGGTTTAAATTGGTAGTTTGAGCTCAGACTATATAATAACTAAAAGGTAAGTATTACAAATTATATAAATCAAAAACTATTAAAAAATTATAATACAATAATTATAGAAAAATATTTAGATAATAAGTTCAAATCACACAAATAAATTATAAGAAAATTTTAAAAACGGATCAAATAGTTTGTAGTATAGTGGTTTAATGTTATTATATAGTATTAAAAAAAGAATACATTTTATGCTTAGATGTATTCTTTTTTTGTATCTTTTTATATTTATCGTAAATAATATAAATGGTGATATTATGAATAAAAAAATTATAACTATTAGTACACTTTTATTAAGTATCCTACTAATATCTTTATTAGTAGTTAGAACTACTTATTCATTAATAGTAAATGTAACTAGTAAAGATGGAAAAACAGAATTAATAGATAAAATAACTATTAGAGATATTATAACTGATGAATACGGGGCTTATAATAATTATTATTATAATGTTGTTACTGAATTAAATATAACCGTAGACGAAGCCAATATATTAATTGAATCAAATAAATTAAACAGTGTATTAAATAGGGTACTGAATAATGTAATAGATTATCGATTTAATAATGGCAAAAGATTAAGTAATGATGAAATAATTAATATAATTACTGAGGCTGTTAATAATGATAATACTATTAATAATGAATTAAAAGAAAAAGTCATTAATAAAACTAATGAATATATTTATGATATAACAGATTATTTATATAATATAGACACTAATATAATAGGTAACAATAAATGATTTATTTAGATATATTTATTGTGCTAATTATAATTGCTTTGTGCTTTTTGGTAAAAGATTATCAAAAGATACTTAATATATCTAGCATTATAACAATAATACTTGGTTATATAATAATTTTTTTATCTTTTATGATAAGCATAATAATAAAAAATAATTTATCATTTATAAATACTTCAAAGATTAGTTCTGTAATTACAGGCAAATTAACAAATAGGGGACTAATATTTATTTTAGTAGGAGGCATAGAATTAATTATTTATACAATAATAAAATTAAAAAGAAGAATTATTAAACAATAATTCTTCTATAAACTCTATAACCATCATACATAGGAGCATACTTAATTCCACCTTCTGGTGTTGATGCATGTACCATCATGCCACCTCCTACATATAATCCAACGTGTCCTGGATATACTACTAAGTCACCTGGTAATAATTCACCAGCCGAAACAGGTGTACCAATATAAGCTTGATCATAAGAACCACGTGGCAACGCATAACCAAAGTTAGCATATATACTCATGGTGAATCCTGAGCAATCAGCTCCATTCGTTAAAGATGTTCCTCCATAAACATAAGGATTACCAACAAATTGTTTTGAGAATTCTGCTATTTGTACTCTTAGGCTACTTTTTTCTTCTTCAGATAAAGTAGCATTTTTTTGATTATTCATACTATCCATAGTACTTTGACCAACACCGGCATAAGGATTATATGAATATACTGGTTTTGGTTTAGGCTTTTCTAGGATAGTTACTTTAGCTATATCATAAGTCTTATTGTTTCCACCATCAGTAGCAACAATCTTAACTTCATATTCACCACTTTTAGTAGTATCAATTTTATCAAGTATTTCCATCTTACAATCAGATAAATCAAAGCATTCAGCTAAATCATCAACTGATATCTTACCATTGTAAGCAACTTTTACTCCTTCTTTAACTTTGATTACTGGTGCTACAGTATCAATAACTGTAATCGTAGATCTATTATTAGTTAGCTTACTAAATTTGAAATTATCATCATTATAAGCTAGATAATAATTAAATTTACCAATCATTGTTGTGTGCCCATCACTATCTAGAGGGACATTACTTTCAAGTGCTAGATTACTTTTGTCTGTAATTAAATTCATGTAATTTGTAATCTCTTCAGGTAATTTATCACCAAGTTCAAGTGTAATATCATTAAGTTTAACATAGATATTACGTTCGTAATAGAACCCCATAATAAATGGCATTACTAATACTATAAGTATTGGAAATATACAACTTCCAACAAACTTTTCAATAATTTTTTTAATTAAATACCGCTCGCTTTTCATAAACATCATCGTTTTCAATACTACCACTTTTTGGTATTATTGTCAAATATTTTTTACAGTTCGCTTTACACAAGACAATTTATGACAAACTTCAAACCCTTATATTTTAATGTTTTATTCATTTTTTTAAAATATGAGAATACTATTAATTGAAAGGATGATTTTAGTGAGAAAAATAATTCCATTTAATAATGTATTAACATTCAATACCGATGTATGTGAAATAAGTGCTATATCACTTGAACATGATATTAAATTAGCTGATGATAGTATCTCAGGAGTATTTTATATAAGTGGGGAATATAAAATAACAGATGGTTTATTAGAAAAAGAATCATTTAATTTTGAATTGCCGTTTGATATAGCCTTAGGAAAACAATATGATTTAAATACTTTGGTCGTAGATATTGATGACTTTAGATATGAATTGGTTGGTCGTAATGAACTTAAAGTAAATATAGATTTATATATTGATGGTGATATCATAGAGGATCCAATTATCGTAGAAAATCAAAAGCAAGATAAATCAAATGAAATTGAAGAAGATAAAAGTAATATTAAAGATGAAATAAAAAATAATGATTCAGTCTCAGACAATGAAAATAATGAACCTATAAGGGAAGAAGTTGTAGAATCACTTGATTTATTAGATGAAATGTTAGAAAATAATAAGGAGAATAAAGTGAAAGAAGAAAAAAAAGAAAAAGATAATATTGATATAGATATAAGTAATGAAAATACTAATGACACTACAAATGAAAATATTGATATTTTTAGTGGCTTTAACGAAGAAGAAAAATATGTAACTTATCGTGTATATCGTGTGAATGAAAATGATACTATTGATAATATTTTAGAAAAATATAATATTACGAAAGAAGAATTAGCAAAATATAATAGTATTGAATCTATAAAACCAGGTGATAAATTAATAATTCCAGCAAATGACAAATAAAATAACTATTAAAAACAATGTTAAAATTATTAATAATAATTATGTAATAAAAAAAAATAATCTAAAAGGAAGTAATATATTTGATTATCTTAAATCAAGATCTTTTGATTATTTTCCAGAAGTATTAAAAATAGATAATAATGAAATTTACTATGAATACATTAAAGATATACAAGAACCAAATGAACAAAAAATAATAGATTTAATAATTTTAATGAGTTTACTTCATAGTAAAACAACTTTTTATAAAGAAGTAGATATTGATTATTATAAAAATTTATATGAAATGTATTCAAAAGAAATTGATGATATATATAACTACTACAATATTGTTATGGATAATATTGAAGAAGAAATATACATGTCTCCAGCCGATTATTTAATAGCTAGAAATATAAGTAAAATATATAAAAATATAATTTATGCCAAAGATAAACTTGATGCATGGTATAAATTAATTGATAATAAAAGAGAAGTAAGAATTGTTACTATCCATAACAATTTATCACTAAATCATTATTTAAAAGGTGATAAATCATATTTAATAAGTTGGGATAAATCAAAACAAGATATGCCTATTTATGATTTGCTTATATTGTATAAAAATCACTATCTTGATTTTGATTTCATACCTCTACTTAAAATATATTTAAATAAATATCCTTTAAATAAGGAAGAAATGACATTATTCTTAGCCTTAATTGCCATACCTTCTAAAATAAAAGCTGAAAGTAGTGAATATAAAAAAGTACTAAATGTTCGCAGAATTATTGATTATCTCTATAAAACAGATAGTATTCTAAAAGAATATCGTATAAAACAAGAGACAAATAAAAGCTAGAAATTCTAATAATAATACAAGAACGTTAAGAAAACATGGTATTATTAAAGATATAATAAAGTGATATATAATAACAATTACAAGAACTATACAAAGTAGGAGGGTAATTAATTTTAAACCAGCAAAAAATCTAAAACAATTAAAAAAGTTATTAAACATACTAACCACCTAGTATAAAATATGTGAAAATATTTAATTTGTGCTTGACTTTTGTCTAAAACTATAATATAATCTATAGCGAGAAACGGAAAGTAGATGTATTTATCTCACCTGATTAGACTTAACTAATGGGTAAAAAGCCTTAGAAATATTTGAATAAGTATTGTTAGGTTAATGATAGATGAATACAGGTAGTTTCTGTATTCATTTTTAATGTGGAGGTGTTATTTATAACAAAGGAAAGGGAAAACCCAATTAATGAAGGAATCAGAGCAAAAGAAATGATGGTTATTGGACCAAATGGAGAACAGTTAGGAGTTAAATCAAAAGAAGATGCTCTAACACTTGCAAGATATGCTGGCTTTGACTTAGTTTTAATGAGTGAATCAAGTAATCCACCAGTATGTAAAATAATGGATTATAATAGATTCCGTTATGAAAAAAAGAAAAAAGCTAAAGACGCCCTAAAGAAACAACGTGAAGCTATCATTGATATTAAAGAGTTTCGTTTATCGATAACTATTGATGTTCATGATTTTAATACACGTGTAAAAAATGCTAGAAAGAATCTAGAAAAAGGTGCTAAAATTAAAGCAAGTATAAGATTTAAAGGACGTCAAATATCACATCCAGAACTTGCTCGTGATGTATTAATTAAATTTAGTAATGAACTTTCTGATATTGCTGATGTTGAAATTGAACCTAAAATGGAAGGACGTTCAATGTTTATGCAATTAACACCTAAAAAGTAAAAGGAGAATTATTATGACAAAAGTAAAGAAAAATAAGATGAAAACACATAAGGGAATGAAGAAAGTATTCAAAGTAAGAAAAAGTGGTAGCATTAAAATGTCTAGCCAAGGAGTATTACACAATACTGGAAAACGTTCTAGTAAAACAAACAGACAAAAAAGAAATGGTAACGAACTACACAAATCAGACTACAAGAGAATTAAAGATTTAATATAGGAGGAAGAACATGGCAAGAGTTAAAGGTGGCACAGTTGCACGTGCAAGAAGAAAAAAAGTATTAAAAGAAGCTAGAGGTTATTTTGGAAGTAAACATAGATTATATAAAACAGCTCATGAACAATTAATGCATTCTGGAGAATATGCATTCAGAGATAGAAGACAAAATAAACGTAACTTTAGAAAATTATGGATAGCTAGAATTAATGCTGCATGTCGTGAAAACGAAATCAGTTATTCTAAGTTTATCAATGGTTTAAATAAAGCAGGAGTTACTGTTAACAGAAAAATGTTATCAGAATTAGCAATTGATAATAAAGAAGCATTCGCAGATTTAGTAAAAATTGCTAAAGATAGTTTAGATGGAAAAGCTTATACTCCAAAAGAAGTAAAACTTGCAGCTAAGAAAGAAGAAACTGTTGTAAGCGATACTAAAGCAGAAAAGAAAGAAACAGTTAAGAAAGCAACAACTACAAAAAAAGCTGAAACTAAACCAGCTGCTAAAAAAGCTACTACAACTAAGACTACTGCAAAGAAAGCAACAACTAAAAAAGAAACAAAGTAAAACTCAAGAAAAACTTGAGTTTTTTAATTGATAAAATATGTAAAATATGCTACTATTAAAATAGGTGGTAATATGAAAAAT
>ERZ842401.1395-NODE-1395-length-34745-cov-56.253993_pt1 | contig 34745 bp, 22 predicted proteins | sample MGYA00521270_ERZ842401 | MGnify/ENA primary metagenome ERZ842401 (study PRJEB31892, sample SAMEA3878208) | bioreactor metagenome | biome: Moose rumen | place: Sweden | collected 2011-10 | study: EMG produced TPA metagenomics assembly of the PRJEB12797 data set...
CCTACCACACCGCCGCCGAGCAGGCCGATACCACACATCTCGACAGTCTCTCCTGTCACTTCCTCAGCCGTATCTATGGGCAGATGGGAGGCCTCTTCTATGACTACCACCTTCACAGAAATGCCCTTGAGGCTTTTGTAAAGGCTGGAATTTATGCTGATAATGCAAACGAAGAAGCTATTTCCGTCGGTTTTCTTGGTCAACGAAGCCACTGCTTATATCATCTGGGCATGAAGGATAGCGCAACTATTATAACAAAAGAGGTAGTCAAAAGGCTGCTGGCAATGAAAGACACATTATCTGCAAACACCTGGTTAGGTCCGTTGATTTGTGATTATCTTGAAAAGGAAAAGTACACGGAAGCAGACTCTTGCCTGTATTTGTATCAACATCATTCATACGTTACCCCTGAAGCGTTGCAACATTACGAACCTTGGAAGTTGCTGTATGTCTATATAGGTAATCTCTATTTAGGAGTTCATCAACCCGATTCAGCTCTTTCTGCCTTCTATAAAGAGCTAAGCATTTGCAATAGCTATAACAACAAGGGGTTAGCCTACCATGGATTATACCAGACTTATACCTATTTGCATAAACCTGATTCTGTTCAGAAATATGCACTTTTATATGCTGAGATGAATGACTCTACAGAAAAGTCCACCACGGCTACTGCTCTCCTCAGCATGCATCACCTCTACGACTACAGCAGCTATCAGCGATTAGCCCAAGTGAAAACACTCGCAGCAGCCCGTGCTATGCGTATTGTAATGCTTCTTGTGTTTATTATACTTGTAATATTGCTTATTGTCAGTTTTAGCATTGTCTACATCCGCCAGCGCTCATCTTTACTAAGAATACGGTTGAAGAATCAGTATGCGAAGAATCAGGAGAGATATGATATTGTCAAACGGCGTTTGGAAGAACTGAAGCATCAGCATCAGTTAGATGAAAGCAAATTGAAGCAAACTCAGGAAACTCTCGAGAGCCTAAAAAGTGTCTTAGAGGAAACAAGACGCAAACATCCGACTATTGACGAGTGGGATAATGAAGATAATTATCTGGACATCCCTATAGTGAAAAAAGCAAAGGTGCAGGCAGCAAGAGGCGAAGAGCTTTCAGACCAGGACTGGATTAACCTGCGCCGTGCTACTAACACATTCCTGCCAGGTTTCATTGATGCCTTGTGCAATTTAGGCAAGGAACTTAGTCTCAAAGAAACGAATGTGTGTATTTTGGTAAAACTAGGATTTTCACCAACAGATATAAAGAATCTCATGGGTATGAGCAGTTCCTCGTTAGCCAATTTGCGAAAAAGGCTGCTGTGGAAACTTTTCAAAACCGACGGTTCACCCCAAAAACTGGATGAAAGGATTAGACTCATGACCTATCCGGAAGCATAATAACATGCTGATTATCAGCGCATCATTCGGTTTGTGAGTTTTGTGAGGTGATTTTTTTGCAGAGTGCAACAGATATTTCATAACTTTGCAGCACGTTTAACTCAAAAAAAAGTAAAGTTATGAAAAAAGCAATCTTATCACTCATGCTGTGTCTGATGAGTCTCAGTGCTTTCAGTCAGCGCCCAAAAGTTGTTATTGGCTCTCCTATTGTTTGGCAAGTACGTATCTTTGATCCCCACAATACAGGCATGCCAATCCCCAAGTCCCCTGCACTTCCTCCGAAAGCACCTGAGGCAAGCATCGACGACCACACCTTATATTTATATAATGTGGACTACGACCTGACGCTCTGCCTGCTCGACGAGGACGGCGAGGAAGCCTACACCGTGTTCATCCCTGCCAACACCGCCAGCGTGGTGCTGCCCAGTACCCTCACTGGAGACTATGAGCTGCAGCTGCTTACCGACGGCCTGTTCTACTTCGCAGGATGGGTGGAGCTGTAGTTGCCGTCCTCATTATTCGGGAAAGGATAGAATGCTATGTTAATAATTCTTTTCTCCAGCAAAAATATCTATCAACTTTATACATACCATCAATATATTTATTAATTTTGCACATTAGCTTATGGTACTTTCGAGTAAAATCAACCTCACCGCAACAGCAATTAGCTTTTTGGGCATTCATATTATCCTGCATGTACCAAGGATTGTCACAGAAAGGGCAAACAAACAAAAAATGTTTGCCCTTTCGGGGTATCGCTTTACAATGTCGACTTTAGAACACAATCTATTGTATTCAAAAGCAATATGTTGTCTGTCTTTTCTGCTATCGTCTTTGCATCTTTGGGGACAAACCCAACCTGTATACAATGTCCAGTCACCCGAAGCTGCCAGTTTAGGTCTGTATGAGTCTATCCCGGTAAGCCATTTTACGGGTATTCCAGACATTTCCATACCATTATACGAAGTCGCTATTGGTGATTTTCATATTCCAGTAACAGCAAACTATCATCTTTCAGCGGTGAAACCTCACCAGCAACAAACTATTTTAGGTCTAGGATGGAGCCTTGATGCAGGAGGCTACATTTCTCGGACAGTTAGAGGTGTTTATGACGAAAAAATTGGTTACAATCAAGCAGAGGTTGGCTATTATTACCATCATTCAGAGATGGCAAACATGACCAATTCACAATTTGACAACACTCTGCGAACAAATGCTATGAACTATGAGATTTCTGCTGATGAGTTTTTCTTTAACTTTTGTGGTTATGTCGGTAGATTCTATCTTAGCCCAGATGGCCAATGGATTGTCGTTTCTGATCAGGACATAAAAGTTGAGTTTTTTCCTGAAAACGGTTTTATCAGCATTAGTGAATTCAGCAATCGTTTCAACTTCCACAATTGGAACAATTACTCTTCCGGGATAAAGTATTTTTGTCGTTTTGTCTTGATTACACCAGATGGTTCTCGATATGAGTTCGGCGGAAAGAATGCCATGGAGTTCAGCATCCCCTACTATAATCGGGCAAATAGTGATTTGGTACCAACCACATGGCGCCTCTCATCCATTACCACACCTGAACGTAGGCAAATCCAGTTTGAATATGACACATCATCGATTATGTGCAACTTACAGTATGCCCCATCTGAAATTAACAAATATGGTATATGGACAACTTCAGGTGATGTCAAACAATATGGTTGGAACGGATTTACAGGGTTTCTTACCTTCCCTGTCAATCTGAAAACAATTACCACTCCTAATGAAAGACTGGATTTTTGCTACTTCAAGGATCCTCTTTATGCGGCCAAGTACAACTATAATGATGTACTTTGCTGGTCAAATGGTTTACACCGTTATGACCCCTATTCTTTAAGGTACGAGTTGTCAAGTGTAAGCGGCTTTAAACAATTGCTAAAAATACCAGATGTTGACTATGAACACAACGGGCAGCCTTATAACAAAAATACACTTAAGCCCAAAATAGCAAGTCTTCTATGTAGTCAAGTATTACATAGAATTGCTATTAGTGATAAAGAAGGAAATGGAAGAAAATCCATTTACTTCAGCTACAACACAGCTGGCACACGAAAACTTTCTCAAATTACCGAACGCCATGGAACACCAAATTTAGCACCAATTTATGATAGTAATGATTCAATTATCAATTATACCATCCCTTCCTATGGAACAGCAACAGATGTGTCAACGTATAGTTTCTCATACAACACCACACAGATGCCTCAATATATTCCATGGACAGACACAGACTCATGGGGATTCTATAACGGCAGCACTATACAGTTTGGTCAGCAACCAGCATATGAGACAAAGATTCCAAATCTGAATGCTTCTTGTGCAGAAACGCTGACAGACATTATTTATCCCACTGGTGGCCGTAGACACTTCACGTTTTCACAAAACACCTGTGGTGCACAAATAGTAGACAGCACAGCGTCTGTAAACTATTATACATGGAATCATACCATTGGTGGACTTCGAATAAATGAAGTTTCCGACTTCGACAAAGATGGGCATAAAATATCCAGCAGACGTTATTATTATACTCATGACTTGGTCAACCGCACATCTGGTCTGAGCAGTGGTATTGCAAAAAATGCCTTCCGTTTTTCCCAAGTATTCAATGCCACAGGAGATGACGGACTGATGACAATCGAGTACAAATCAACCAATAGCTACTTTCCCTCTTCAACAAACCATTGTACACCTGATGTGGGATATTCGTGGGTTATTGAAGAAATCAAAGATGGCAATGACCATTTACAGGGTTTTGTCCGTTATAATTATTCCAACTACGATCAGGACGTTTATGGCAATTCTCACTCCGACGAAGTTCCGCTATATAGCAATTTCATTGGAGATCCCACACAATTTAGCATTACCAGCAATTCAATAGAGAGAGGTAAGCTGCTGAGCAAAGAGTTCTTCGATGCCAGCCTGAGACTTATCAAAAAGACTTCATACAGATACCAGTCCCTCTATGCCTCTGTTATGCCTACAGCCAATCACTTTTTTGTGACTTTCGATTGTGCGAACATACCAAATCCTGACTATTTTGCTGTTAGTTATGCAACACTTGGATCTCTTTTCAACACTAATACCAAAAGCTATATGCTTTCATCTGTCTGTGACAGTGTTATAAGCACTAATGATGATATTGTCACATCAATGGACGAAATGCAATACAATTCTCACAAACTGGTAAATATGGAAAAAAAGAAGACCAGCACAGGTAGTTATGTTACAACCACCTATACCTATGCCCCAGAACTTTCGCAATATGCATGGATGAACAAATATCATATATTTACACCAGTTGCAAGCAAATATGTTTCATCTGGCAATGAGAGCGAGCGTGATATATGGCGTTATGGTTCAAAGGATGCAATTCCATATATAATGAAACATGAGAAAGTATTCAACAGTGGACTTGAGAAGAATATATTTGAAGTAACAGCAACTGACTACTATGGCAACCCAACGGAAATATTGGAAAACGGTCTTACGTCTGTGTTGCTTTGGGGCGGCTATGGCCAGAAGCTTATTGCCAAGATAGACAATGTTAGTTTATCACAATTACATAGCCAATGTGATATAGACGCAGAGATTCTCTCCACAAGGAAAATGACGGCAATCAACTTTAACCAGTTGAGAAACGTACAAGGCACTATCTCAGATGCATTGGTGACTGTATATGAATATGACGACAACTTGTTGTTAAAATCAATTTGCCAGCCTGATGGTCGTACAACCACATTTTCTTATGATGACTTTGGCAGACTTACAGAAAATTGTATAAAGGACATTGCCAACAATGCAGAACTAATTGAGAACAAATACAGTTACCATTACCAAGTGACCAATAATTCGCTTTGCCACATAGATACGAAGATCAGCAAGGACGGCAGTGCCAACAACTGTCTTACAACAAGCAAGTTTTATGATGGGTTTGGGCGTGAGAAAGAAAGTTTGGAGATAGGAATAACTCCTAACGGGGAATCATTGGCCACTCTTACTGAGTATGACGCTTATGGACGGAAAAGCAAAACATGGTTACCCACACCTGTTACGGCGTCAGCTGCGGACTATATTCCTTTTGAGACAATAGAACAGGATGCATATTTGACCTATAACAATGATTCCTGTACTTACACTTCTACAATCTATGGCAAAGACCCGACGGGGCGCGTTCAAATGCAATATGGTCCAGGTGAAAAGTGGAGGCAACATGGCAGAGCAATTAGAACAGACTATATGAGTAATAACGGAACAGATTCGCTGACATGCCGTTTGTGGAGTGTTAGTGGCACTACAATTACCACAACACAGTCATATCCGAGCAACACTCTCAATGTTGTAAGAACTGAAGACGAGGACGGCAAGGTGCTTTTTGAGTTCACCGACCGTCAAGGAAAGGTCGTGTTGCGCAGGCAAAAGAACACTTCCAGCTACATTGACACTTACTTCTTGTACAATGCCATGGGCTATTTGCAAGCGGTTCTTCCGCCAGCAGCTTCTGATGAAGCCAGGACGAGAAACACATTAAGAGTATCAACCGTCAACAAATATGCTTATCTATATACTTACGATACCTACATGCGCCTCTCTGGAAAGAAACTGCCTGGTACAGATTGGCAACATTTCTTCTACGATAAGGCAGATCGTCTGGTCTATAGCCAAGATGGTAACCAGCATGAAAACAACGAATATACCTTTTATGCCTACGATGTATTCGGACGTGAGTGTCTACGTGGCACATTCATCTCATCGCAAACACTGAACAACCTTGATGATGGTTATAGCCTTTGCACTTTTACTGGTACTTCTAATAGCTGGCTGGGCTATGTAGTAAGCGGTATAAATGTGTCATCACCGACCATCACTCACGCCAACTATTATGATGACTATGGTTTTATATCAGCAACTTCGGCAACAACATGGCCTGCCAACATTTTGCCTCAATATTCAAGCAGTCTGCTTTCTGCATCAACCAAGGGGTTGCTGACAGGAACAGTTTCTGCCCTGTTCTCTCCGTCTTCTACACAAACACAATATGTCTATAAAGCTTATTACTACGATTACAGGGACAGAATGATTCACTCTGAAGCAACCAATCATCTTGGCGGCACAGATAAAGAAAATCTTACTTTGTCATTTACGGGAATGGTTCTCAGCCGGGTGCATACGCATGACATTTCCGGCAGCGCTCCCCAGACGGAAGTATATACCTATACATACGACAATGCTGACCGTCTTACAACTGTCAAACATAAGCTGAACAATGGAAATGAGCGAACTTTGGCAGAATATGTATATGACGAAGTGGGACGAGTCAGTCAAAAGACACTCAATGCAACAGAAACCGTCAATTATGGCTATAACATCCGCGGATGGCTGACAGATATAAGCAGCTTGCATTTCAGTGAAGACATTTATTATGAAACGCCTTACGCTAATTGTCAGCCATTGTATTGTGGCAACGTGGGTGCTATAGACTACGGGTTAGGTGCCTACACCTTTACCTACGACAAGCTGGGACGGCTTTCTAAGGCAGACTATTGGCAGAACGGTACGAAGAAAGGTTATTATTCTACCAGCTACAGCTATGACATGATGGGAAATATTACAAGTCTTTATCGTAAGGGACTTCTCGACGATGACACTTATGCCTATATTGACGAAGTTGAATACGTGTATAACGGTAATCAAGCCGTAGCAGTTCATGATGACCCTGAAGAAGAACCATCATATTCCAGCGCTTTCCATTTTATAGACGGTGACTATGACGAAGAGGAATACACCTATGATGCAAACGGGAACATGACTAAAAACACAAATAAGTTTATCAACAGAATAGAATATAATGGCCTCAATTTGCCTTTGAAAATTACATTTAATCAAAATGGAAAGGCCATCTATTATACTTATGATGCTGACGGTACAAAACGGATAGTTAACTACACAATGCCGAACTCCTCTGTCACGCACCGAACAGACTATTGTGGCAACTTTATCTATGAGGACGGCGTTCTTAAACGCATCCTTCTTGACGATGGCTTTATCGGCTTTAATGGAACCACACCTTCCTACTTTTGCTATCTGAAGGACCATCAAGGCAATATACGTTCGGTTCTCAATTCGTCGGGTGCTGTTCAGGAGTACAACCGTTATTACCCATACGGTACAACTCATGGCAGCCAGATGTATGCCAACATACAGCCTTATAAATACAACGGGAAGGAACTCGACCGCATGCATGGACTGGACTTGTACGACTACGGAGCACGCTACTATGATGCCACTATGGCACGATGGACAAGCATGGACCCGCTCTGCGAGCAATACTATAGCATTAGTCCGTATGCGTATTGTGCCAACAACCCTGTAAGTGCAATTGATCCTGACGGGCAGAGCACATGGGTTGTAAATAAAGGGAACGGATTGTATCAAGTTGTTGGTGGTGACGTTAATGATAAAGATCGTAATATTTATGTTGGGAATAAAAACAAAGACAATGTATTCATTCGGCAAAAATCAATAGGAATATCATCATCAACAACATCATTTTATAATAGCGATAATAAAGGTGGAACTTGGATGATAGGCAGTATTATTGATGTTAATGATAAGAGTGGAGACCGTTTTCTATCTGGGATAATCGGTAAGAATCCACCTTTATTTGATGATTATATGCGAAATGCCCGTAATAATATGCCATATGATTTCAAATCTACAAATGGAAATAGTGAAGTGTTAAATAAAGAGTTGCACTATAGGGGAATGCCAATAGGAACGACAAAAGATGGACAACCTATTTTTTCGTCAGCTAGAGATATAGGAAATATTGCGGCCGGCTATATTGCTGCAGCAAATGGAATGTCGTGGGAGATGTCAAGAATAGCTTTCGATTTTTATCAAGGAGGCATTGAGGGCGTTTCTACTAGAAATGCAGAGTATTATGGTTGGAGGTTGGGATGGTATAATACTTACAATAACCAAAAAGCAGACAATCTGCTCAATTCTATACAAAGCCTGTTTGAATCAATGTGGAATAATATATTTAGATAATAGGTGCCTATGGATATTCAAAGAAGTAGTTTTTTGTTAAAAGGGTGCTTGATTCCTGTAGTGCTTGCATGCTGTCTGTATGTAATCTGGATCTTTTGGAATTGTCGCATGACATTCTACATTCCTCAAATCGGACTGCATGTTAGAATGGAAAGAATGCCTTTTGCTGATGCTAAAATGTACTTCAGTAAAGATGGACAGTTCGGAACAGATTATGTGCAGTATAAGGTCATTTCAGACGTTGTCTATATGAACCTGTTTTTTGTTCCGCCAAACACAATTTGTGTCTCAGGAGCATCTGGCACGAAACAAGGCTCATTGAAGATCATTGAGTATGAAGAAGTCCAAAAATATCACAAACAGGATGTTCCAGGAGGCTACATCCCAGAGTACTATATGGAATATACAGATTCTACTTTCCTGAAGAATCCAAGCTACAAGTTTAATATCTTTGACTATTTCTCAGGCTTCTCTGTTCAATCGCCTAAAGGTGTCATTATTTACAAAACTGGCATAGGAAGATAGTGTGAAAAAGAATACAAATAAACTATAATAATGTACATATTATGAAAAATTTAAAATTTTCGTTTCTTATTGTTGCATTGTTCGCTTGTATTACTGTGCATAGTCAATCTGTTTTGACGACATCACACAACAAAGTGCGAACATACGACCGTTTGGAACTTCACTTGGTGGAGACACCAGACTTACTAAATCCTGCTGGAGGCTCGTTTTTCGTAGACTTGACAGGTGCGGAGATTGCTAAAAAGCCTTCCGTAAAACGATACTCTTCTGTGATTGCTCCAGACACCATTACGTCTGTACTAAAAGGCAACCGTCACTACTTCGTAGAGCGAGCAGACACCATATTACTTGTTGGTGAAGAAAACCATCAGAAGCGAATCACGTATGACATACCAGAGCTGTGGCTCAGATTCCCTTTCGCCTTGGGCGACAGCCTCTGTGGCTACTATCACGGATGCGGCACATACTGCGACAAGCTGTTTGTTCGCAAATACGGCGCCTATAAGACAAAAGCTGAAGCACTTGGCTCCATCGTCCTTCCTGGAGGCGACACGCTGAGCAACGTACTCCTGGTGCACAGTCGTCGTAGCATTGCTGTTCAAACAATGCCTAAAGATTCTATGAAACTTAGGCTATCACCTTTCACCACAGACAGCCTAAGACATCATCTTTTGTCCGACACCACATGCAACTACTGCGACATACGGCGCTATTATGCAACGGGCTATCGCTACCCTGTACTTGAAACTTACACTACAACAGGAGATGTCGTCAGCGATGCCGAATCCCATACCTATTATCTTGCCCCGTCCACCCAAGAGCAACTGGACTTGGACGAAGAGAACATGGTGGCAAGGAGAAACTTGCCTGGAGGCAAGTGCATGTCTTCGTGTGAAACAAAAAGTGCATGGGATGACAATGAAAATGATCCTGTCTTTGAATACCATGTTACACATGATGCCAGGAGCCGCACTGTTCTGCTGACATACGAGCTTAGTCGTCCTGCCGACGTAAAGCTGTTCGTCTGCAATGTGCAGGGTGTAGTGCTTAGGTCAGCCAGCCAGTATGGCAGCTGTGGCGAGAACCTCTTACAGCTGAATTATGGAATGCTGACTCCCGGACGATACGTCATCTGTATTGAAACCGATAGTTGTAAGTTTACTGAGAAGTTTATTGTGGCTTGATTGCATGTGAAAGGAAGGGGCTTCCCTTTCTTTCACCAACATTTTTCTATAATTGCTTGTACATTTCATCTGTTTTGTTTATTTTTGCAAAAAAAAAGTATGAAGAATAAATTATATCTCATTTGCATCTTATTATGCATGTTAAATAGTTCCTATGGGCAATCCCAACCAAGTAAAGAAAGTAGTTTCAAAATGTATGGAAGTGACCCTACGTATTTGCGAGAGCAAATAGACAAACGGGAAAAGAAAACATGGAAGAAAGTTAAGAACGACAAGAAATTGCGCCATAGTAAAGGACTAAGTTTGCACGTTATTCCTGATCTTCTTTATGTCGGGCCTTTCGCACGAAAAAATGATTATTGCCTTGGCGACTCTGATGTGTTTTCTAGTATTCTGTTTAGACTTCATTTTAGAGACGAATTGTCTTGTTGGAAATGGTCTTCAAACACTTTTTCGTATGATATAACTCTGATTACTGATTCTATAGGAAACTTGATAGGAATATATGATGTGCATTACTTTCTTTTGCCGAAGTCATTTCTCAGCATGCGAGGCGAATTGATTGAGTTCGAGACTCTTGCTCATTTGTATAGGAATCGTGAGATTGATTTTGCATTCTTTCAAAGAGAAATGAGTGGTACTTTTTTTTGCGTAAAGGGAGATGACTTATTTGTCCTGAAAAAAGAGTCAGGTGAAATGAGAAGGTATTCCTGGAAAGATTTCGTGGAGAGATTTCTATACTGAAGATTATGTGGTCATGTTACTTTCAATCAACATAAACATTATATGCAGAAACCTTTACATAAGTCAAATAGAAACAACAACAAACAGATACCACTATGAGAAGAATCATTATGATGGCCGCCACGCTGCTGGCGGTGCTGTGCACACAGGCACAGGACGACGTGGTGGCGCCTCCCACGATGCCGGAGACAACTGTGACGAACGATGAGGTGGGCGCCACCTACATCAAGCCGATGATAGGTGCCACCTACTCCAGTCCCCGTGCCGACGATACGAGTGGAGTAAGGGGGAAGTGGGGGCTGACCGCAGGCTGTGAACTGATGCGGCGCACTGGCAAGTACGTCGGGTTCTCGCTGGGGGCTGCCTATTCGCAGCAGGGCTACGAGATAAGGTCGTCGCCCGAAAGCAAGGCAAACATCAGCTACCTGAACTTCCCTCTGCTCTTCAATGTCTATCCCACCGACGGGATATGCCTGAAGGGCGGCGTGCAGCTGGGCGTACTGCTCAAAGCTGAGGCATCGGCAATGGGAAGTCCACTGGGAAGATACGTCGACGTCGACATGTCCGAGGCCCACAGATCCACCGACTGGGCGCTGCCCGTTGCCGTCTGCATCACAACGGAGATAGGCGTAGAGTTTGAGTTCCGCTATGCCTACGGCATCTCGAGCTTCGAGAAGAACCGCATCACCTTTCAGGGGCAGACCATCAATAATGATGACCCAGCCCACAACAGTGTGTTCAGCCTTACCGTGGGCTATCGCTTCAAGCTTTGACAAATAGTATGTTATCTGGCGAGGCGTGACAAAAAGGTTGTTATGGTCCACTCTCTACAGGAAAGTTTAAAATGGTGATTTCATTCGTCATTCGTCACTCTATACTGATTATCAGCAGGTTATGCAGTGACGAATGGGTGACGAATGACAACAAAGTTCGGGTTTTCGAGAAAAAACTACGCGCCAGCGGCCCTATTTTCCAATATTTCTTAGTAAACATAAAAGAATAAGTTGGTAACCGACTAAGGCGCAACAGTTTCAAATTGCAGTGCAGATATTTGAAACTACCTGTACGGATAGTCCGCACAACTTGTTCCAAGCGTCCGGCCAACTTGTGCGCACGCTCCGCACTACTGGCGGGCAACCTGCGCCACAACGTCGTGCCTAAAGACCCATTTGATGATGAAACATATAAACCGCGCAGGACTGAATGACATACGACGCAAGCAGGGCGACGCCAAAACTTGCTGTTTTACGAAGAAAAATAGTAAAGAAAAGCGAATTTAACAGTTTCATTCGTCATTCGTCACCCATTCGTCACTGCATAACTGTCTGAGTGACAGTGCCAAGTGACGAATGACGAATGAAATAGCCATTTTAAAAACTCTATGTACTCCTCATAGGCTAATGCTTCAGCAGGCGCTCCAGGTCGTCGTTCTCACCCACAATCCAGATGATGTCGCCCTGGGCGAAGGTGTAGGTGGGAGCAACGGCCGAGAGGTTCTCCTTGCCTTCCTCCAGTCCCACCACCATGCAGTTGTACTGGCTGCGTATGCCGCTCTGCTGTAGCGTCTGGCCAACGAAGGGGCTGTCGGCACCGATAATCATCTGCCGCAGCTTCATCTCGCGCTTCTCCAGCTCGGTGTCTTCTTCGGCCACATCGTTGTCGACGGCGGCCCTGAACATGGCCAGCTGGCTGTCGCTGCCAATAACCTGCAGACGGTCGAAGGGATAGAGCAGGTCGTTGCCGTCGGGGATGTTGATGCGCAGGTTGCCGCGCAGTATGCTGCTGACGTGTATGCCATACCGGTGGCCCAGGTTCAGCTGGCGCAGCGTCTTGCCTGTCCACAGCGAGTTCTGCGGAATGTCGAACTCGGCAATGTGTATGTCGCGGTCGAGCAGCTTGCCCTCATAGAGCGGGCGTTTCTTGCCGTGCACCTGGGCCTCGATGTCGCGCGAACGCAGATTGTTGATGAACAGCCGTTCCAGCATGATGCTGTTGCGTTTTGTACGGCGCGACAGCACCATGAGCAGTACGGCCAGCAGCCCCAGCGAGATCATGATGGCTGGTGTGAAGCGCGACAGGTAGTTGCAGATGTAGAACACGAAGCTCACCGCAATGACCACGCGCACCAGCACGGTGAAGAGCAGCGGCAGACGGTTGCGGTTGCTCTCGCGCCATAGTGCGCGCCACTCGTCGCTGTGGTTCTTCTTCATCACCATGGCCCTGAGGAAGGGGGCTATGAGCATCACCGTGAGCAGGCCCGTGATGGCGTTGGCATACCAGTGCAGTTCCCAGCCGGGCAGCAGCTTGCGCGTGAGGGGCAGCACGAAGGTGAACATCAGCGTGATGATGGCTATGGAGAGGATGCTGTAGACCACGGTGTTCACCGTCATCTGCATGAGCAGGTGGCGCCACAGGCTCTTCTCGTTGGTGTCGGGCCGGCTGGTGTTCAGGTGGTTCAGCATGCGTATCAGTCGGCTGGGCAGACGATGCTCCAGTGCGCTGTAAGCCGGTGCGGCGAGCCGTATCATGTAAGGTGTGAGAAATGTTGTAATGACGGATACGGCCACCACGACCGGATATAGGAAATCGCTGATGACGCCGAGCGACAGGCCCAGCGAGGCAATGATGAACGAGAACTCGCCTATCTGAGCCATGGAGAAACCGCAGCGCATGGCGCTCTTCAGGCTCTCGCCGCTCAGCATGAAGGCCATAGAGCCGAAGACGCTCTGGCCTATGAGTATGGTGAGCACCAGCACCACGATGGGCAGGGCATAGCTGACGAGTATCTGAGGGTCTACCAGCATGCCCACCGACACGAAGAAGATGGCGCCGAAGAGATTTTTCACCGGCTCTACCAGCTTCTCTATGCGTTCGGCCTCTACCGTCTCGGCCAGTATGCTGCCCATGATGAAGGCGCCGAAGGCCGACGAGAAGCCCACCTTTGTGGAGAACACCGCCATGGCGCAGCACAGCCCCAGCGACACCACCAGCAGCACCTCGGCATTGATGAGCTTGCGCACACGGCGCAGAAACAGCGGCACAGCCGAGATGCCCACCACGAGCCACAGGATGAGAAAGAACCCGATCTTGACCACCGAGCCAATCATCTGGCTGCCGTCGGGACTCGAGCCACTGGCAATGGCGCTGAGCATCACCATCATCACGATGGCCAGGATGTCCTCCAGAATGAGCACCGACATCACCAGGCCGGCAAACTGCTGTTGTCGCAGACCCAGGTCGTCGAACGCCTTGTAGATGATAGTGGTGGACGACATGGCCAGCATGCCGCCCAGGAAGATGCAGTCCATCTTCTGCCACCCGAAGGCGTGGCCCACGCATACGCCCAGCAGCGACATGCAGAAGATGATGGTGATGCAAGAGATGACGGGCGATGCGCCCATCTTCAGTATCTTCTTGAACGAGAAGTCGAGGCCCAGCGAGAACAGCAGGAACATCACGCCGATGTCGGCCCACAGGTGGATGTTCTCCTGGTCGGCCACGCTGGCTGTCAGCGGCATGTGGGGCGACACCAGGAAGCCGGCCACGATGTAGCCCAGCACCAGTGGCTGCTTCAGTTTCTTGAATACCAGCGTCACGATGCCTGCCACCATCAGTATCAGTGCCAGGTCTTGTATCATTGTGGGTAGTTCTGCCATAGTGCTGCTCTTTTCATAGTGTGGTGGCTTTATGGTGCATAGAGAGGGGGCGTGGCGCTATTGTGCGCAAACGCCCTGACAAATCTTGATGACCACCTGCATGGCCTTCTCCATAGACTGGATGGGCACAAACTCGTAGGGGCCATGGAAGTTGATGCCGCCGGCAAAGATGTTGGGGCAGGGCAGACCCTTGAACGACAGCTGTGCGCCGTCGGTGCCGCCGCGTATGGGCTTCACCTTTGGCTCCACACCAGCCTCCTTCATGGCCTTCATCACCAGGTCGATGACGTGCATCTGCGGGTCGATCTTCTCCTTCATGTTGTAGTACTGGTCGCTGATGTCGGCCACGACGGTGCCCTCGCCATACTTGGCGTTCATCTTGTCGGCACACTGTGCCACAAACTGCTTGCGCTGCTCAAAGCGCTCGCGGTCGTGGTCGCGGATGATGTAGCTCAGCCGGCCCAGCTCGGTGTTGGTCTGCATGCCTATGAGGTGATAGAATCCCTCGTAGCCCTCGGTGGTCTCGGGTGTCTCGTCGGCGGGCAGCATGGCAGCAAACTCGGCGGCCAGGCGGTTGGCGTTGACCATCTTGTCCTTGGCGTAGCCGGGGTGCACGCTGATGCCCTTGATGGTTATCTTGGCCGAGGCGGCGTTGAAGTTCTCATATTCCAGCTCGCCCACGTCGCCGCCGTCCATGGTATAGGCCCACTGACAGCCGAAGCGCTCGACATCGAAGTGGTGGGCACCCATGCCTATCTCCTCGTCGGGGTTGAAGGCCACACGCACCTTGCCGTGCCTGACCTCCTCATGGTCGCGCAGCCAGCACATGGCCTGCACAATCTCGGCTATGCCAGCCTTGTCGTCGGCGCCTAAGAGCGTGTGGCCGTCGGTGACGATGAGGTCTTCGCCCTTGTGCAGCAGCAGTTCAGGGAACTTGCCCGGGCTGAGCAAGATGCCCTCGGAGAGCACGATGTCGCCGCCGTCGTAGTGCTCGACGATGCGTGGCTTGATGTTGGCGCCGCTGCAGTCGGGGCTGGTGTCGTAGTGCGAAATGAAGCCAATGGTGGGCACGTCGCTCTCTCCGCTCTCACCTAAGTTGGCAGGCAGTGTGGCATAGATGTAGCCCATGTCGTCCATCTCGACCTCTTGCAGGCCCTCGCGTTCGAGTTCTTCTTTCAGGTATTTGGCAAACACCAGCTGCTTTGCTGTGCTGGGCACGGTCTGGCTCTCTTCGGCCGACTGTGTGTCGAACTGTGTATAGTTCAGGAATCTCTCAGTAATGTTCATATTTATGGTTCTTTATTCAAGTTTCGCATGTTTATTTACTATTTTACTATGTACTATTTACGATTGATTGACTATTTGATTATTTGGTTATTTTGCCCACCCGGATGGTACGCAATCAATCATCAAATAGCTATATCGTAAATAAATAGTAAATTGTAAATCGTCAAATCGTAAATACATAGAGACTTCAGAAAGTTGAATTCTTTATTCATTGTCTTCTTGTTTACTCGTCATGCCAGTTCCAGGTCGAACTCCTGTCGCAGCTTCTCCACGGCAGGGTTCTGCTGGCTCATCAGCTCGAACTGCTCGCGGCGGCTCAGTATCTTTGCTTGCTCCTGTCGCTCGGCCACGCGCAGATTGAGGGTGATGTCGCTGTTGTGCAGATACATCTTCAGCGTGGCCAATATGCTGCCGCGAATCTGCTCCACCTCGGTCTTGATGATCTCGTTGGGTACAATCACCTCGACGTTGGGTACAGACGTTATCTGCGGGTTCATGTTCTTCATGCGGGCCGCAATGCCGCTGAGTCGCTGGGGCATGCGGTTGCACATCGACATCCACTGCAGCTCCAGCTCCTCCTGACTGAAGTCTTGAGCCTCGTGTTGCTCCTTTGCGTCGGTGCCCTGCGTACCAGGTAGTATGTTCATCTTGGGCTTGGCCTGCTGCCGCAGGTTGCTGAACGACATGGCCAGGCTGGAAAGATGAAGGGCCGATTGGGTGGGGCTTTTCTTTTTCTCAGCCGCGGCCACCTGTATGGCCGGCTTCACTTCGGGCTGAGTTGTGGCCTGTGGCTTCGGTACAGAGGCGTTGGCCACCAGTTTCTTGAACAGGGATTTCAGTCTTCTGGGCTTGCGCCCACTGCCAGGTGTGGCGTCGTCGGCGGGCTGGGTGAGCTGTGCTATCTCAATGAGCGTCAGCTCTACCAGTAGGCGCTTGTTCGACGACTGGCGATAGTTTATGTCGCACTGGTTCATCAGCCGCAGCGCACCGTAGAGGAAGGGTAGGGGTGCCCGCTGTGCCTGCTGCTCGTAGCGCTGGCAGGCCTGCTCGCTGACCTCCAGTAGCTGTAGCGTCTGCGGGTCCTTGGCCATCATCACGTTGCGCATGTGGCGTGCCAGCCCCTGCACGAGCAGACCGCCGTCGAAGCCTTTGCCCAGGATGTCGTTCAGCAGCACCATCACCTCGGTAGCCTTGTTGTCGATGGCGAGGTCGGTGATGCGGAAGTAATACTCGGAGTCGAGCACGTTCAGGTCTTCAATCACCTTCTGATAGGTGATGTTGCCCTGGCAGAACGATGCTGCCTGGTCGAAGATGCTCAGTGCGTCGCGCATGCCGCCGTCGGCCTTCTCGGCAATGACGGCCAGAGCCTCTTCCTCATACTGTATGCCCTCGCGCTCAGCCACGCTCTTCAGGTGGTCGATGGTGTTCTGCACCGTCATGCGCTCGAAGTCGTATATCTGGCAACGGCTCAGGATGGTGGGCAGAATCTTGTGCTTCTCGGTTGTAGCAAGGATGAAGATGACGTGTGCGGGCGGTTCTTCGAGCGTCTTCAGGAAGGCGTTGAAAGCAGCCGTAGAGAGCATGTGCACCTCGTCGATGATGAATACCTTATACTTGCCCAGCTGTGGCGGTATGCGAGTCTGCTCCATGAGCGTCTTGATGTGCTCCACCGAGTTGTTCGAGGCAGCGTCCAGCTCGAAGATGTTCAGCGAGCGCTGCTCGTTGAACGACTGGCACGACTCGCACTCGTTGCAGGCCTCGCCCTCGGCCGTGGGGTTCTGGCAGTTGATGGCCTTGGCAAAGATGCGGGCACAGGTGGTCTTGCCCACGCCTCGTGGTCCGCAGAACAGGTAGGCATGAGCCAGCTTGCCGCTCTTCACTGCATTCTTCAGCGTGGTGGTCAGCGCCTGCTGTCCCACCACCGTGTCGAACGACATGGGGCGGTATTTTCGTGCCGATACGATATATTCCATATCTGTTTCTACTTTTACGTTTATAGCATTATTGTTTTCGCTCCTGGCGAGCTATCATGCCGCAAAAGTACACAAAAAAATTGGTATCGCCATATTATTTATTATAAAAAATGTGTAACCCTACGTCTGGCAGGCGTCTGCAGCCATTTGCAAAAAGTACTGGTGCATGCGCGTGTCGGCGTCGAGTTCGGGGTGGAAGGCGGTGGCAAGCTGCAGCCCCTGACGCACAGCGGTGATGTGGCCGTCGGTGACGGCCAGCACCTCGCACTGGCTGCTAAGTACCTCCTCAATATAGGGGGCACGGATGAAGGTCATGGGGATGTCGTTGCCCACGCCGCTGACGGTGCCAGTGGTGCGGAAGCTGCCCAACTGGCGACCGTAGGCATTGCGCCGTACGCGGGTGGCCATGGTGCCCAGACGCCCCTCGGACAGTAGTATCATGCCGGCACATGTGCCGAAGACTGGCAACCCGTCGTTGATGGCCTGCCGGATGGGGTTGAGGAGCGACAGGTCGTTCAGCAGCCGCATCTGTGCCGTGCTCTCGCCACCTGGCAGTATGAGCGCGTTCTTGGGCTGCTGCCAGTCGCTGGCCTGGCGTATCTCGAAGCACTCGGCTCCTAATTGCCGCACACGTGCTGCGTGTTCGGCAAAGGCCCCTTGCAGGGCAAGTATGGCTATGCGCATGTCTATTTACCTCGTTCTGCCATGAGCAGTTGTATCTCCTGTTCGTTGATGCCCACCATGGCTTCGCCCAGGTCTTCCGACAGGCTGGCCAGCATCTCCGGGTCTTGATAGTTGGCTACGGCCTGCACGATGGCTGCCGCCCGCTTGCTGGGGTTGCCGCTCTTGAAAATGCCGCTGCCCACGAACACGCCCTCGGCACCGAGCTGCATCATCAGGGCTGCATCGGCCGGGGTAGCCACGCCGCCAGCGGCAAAGTTGACCACGGGCAGCTTGCCGTGCTCGTGGACGTAGCTCACCAGCTCGTAGGGAGCCTGCAGCTGTTTGGCGGCCTCGTAGAGTTCGTCTTGGCTCATGCTGACCAGACGGCGTATCTCGCTCTGCATCAGTCGCATGTGGCTGACGGCCTGCACCACGTCGCCCGTGCCAGGCTCGCCCTTGGTGCGAATCATCGTAGCACCCTCGCTGATGCGGCGCAGGGCCTCGCCCAAGTTCTTGGCTCCGCAGACAAAGGGCACCTGAAACTGGGTCTTGTCGATGTGGTAGATGTTGTCGGCAGGCGAGAGCACCTCGCTCTCGTCGATGTAGTCTATCTCGATGGCCTGCAGAATTTGCGCCTCGGCGATGTGGCCTATGCGGCACTTGGCCATCACCGGTATGCTGACGGCCTGTTGTATGCCGCGAATCATCTTCGGGTCACTCATGCGCGACACACCACCTGCCGCACGGATGTCGGCGGGAATGAGTTCGAGGGCCATCACGGCGCAGGCGCCTGCCTCTTCGGCAATGCGGGCCTGCTCGGGCGTGGTAACGTCCATAATCACTCCGCCTTTCAGCATCTGTGCCAGCTGGCGGTTTAGCGTTGTGCGTTCGTTGTTCATTTGCTTTGTATTTGAAGGTTGATATAATAGTAAAGGGAGTGAATAGACCATGCTTTGGCTGCCGTGGCTGAAGACCGATGTTATTGGTACTTGCTTGGCGCCACACCTCGCTGCTTCTTGAAGTAGCGCGACAGCTGTGCCTGCGACGAGAAGCCCAGCAGGCTGGCAATCTCCTTCAGCGGCTTGTTGGTGGTGGCGAGCAGCGACGCAATCTCCCCAGTGATGCGCTCGTCGATGATGGCCTTTGGCGAACGACCACCCATGCGGCGCGCCACCTGTCCCAGATAGCGGGGACTGACGTTGAGCTGCTCGGCATAGAAGGCCACGTCGCTGTAGCGATGGTAGAAGCGTTCAACGGCATCGAGGAAGCGGTTGTATAGCTCGGCACTGCGGCTGCCCGACTCGGCATAGCCTGCTGGCAGCTGGTTCAGATAGGTGCGGGCATGGAGCATGGCCTCGTCAGGCTGTTCGCCACGGCTCAGGAAGACGGCCAGTGCAGCCGACAGCTGGTTGGCATGGCCATGCAGACGGTCGCCTGGGGGCAGGTCGGCAGGCGACAGTACTATGCTGCAGAGTGGCACGAGCAGCTGCTGGATGGCCTGGTGGACAGCCTTCGACACCAGCTGGTCACCGCGTGTGGAGCGCAGCACTGGGGCGTAGATGATGTGGCGTGGACGATAGCGTTGCAGCACGTCGGCAACAGTCTCTACCACGTCAATGCGTCGCAGCAGGCCCACCTTGACCACCTGTGGCTGCAGGTCGTTGAGGATGGCTTCTATCTGTGCGCGTACAACCTGCGCCGGCAGGTCGTGAAACTGCTGTATGCCCAGGGTGTTCTGCACCGTTATAGACGTGATGGCCGAGGCTGCCACGCTGCCCAGCTGGCTGATGATGCGGATGTCGGCCTGTACGCCCGAGCCACCAGTGCCGTCGGAGCCTGTTATGGTGAGTATGGTTTCCATCTTGTTAAGTCTGTTATTCAAGTTTCGCATTCGCTCAACTTGCGAAAGTTGAGTCTGTTTGCTTTGACGCCGCAAAGGAAACAAAAAAAGCTGAAACGCCCAAGCGTTCGTTCCTTAAATGTCAAGAGAAAACGCAATTTGGCAAAAACGGAGGGGGTGGCCTACTGCTTGCGACGCTCCAGGTGGAAACGGAAGATGATGGTCTCGCGGCCGTTCTTCTCGCCGATGATGGCGTCGCGCAGTGTGTCGTACCAGATGCGGGTGTAGACGAAACCGCTCTTGAAGCGTTCTTCCGACAGCGAGTAGATGGCCCACTTGCCGCTGCTGTCCTGTATGTGGGCGTGGTAGTTCTGCATCCAAATGCGCTGGTAGAGCGGCTCGAGCAGTGTATGACGCCGATAGGCCACCAGGCCTTTCAGCCCCTCGTTGTTCTGTACAACCTCGAACTCCTGGTAGTAGTCTTCCGACTGCAGATAGTCGTCGACGAGGGCTTGGGGCAGCGAGCTGGTGTCGAAGTCCTTCAGTACGTTGGCCGTGTCTACCACCAGCCACACCTTCAGCTGGCGGGCCTGCGAGAGTACGGGCAGGTTGCGCAGCTCGTTGAAGCTGTAATAGATGCGCTGTTCGCACTGTCGGTTGTAGTTCAGCGTGCAGACAAACTTGAGGGTGGGGTAGAGCATGCCCAGATAGCGGGCAATACCGTAGGTGATGCAGAGGTTGCAATAGCCGTCGCTGGTGCGCAGATAGCTGTTCTGCGTGATGCTCTTGATGTAGTTGGAACGGCTGATGCAACGCAGTCGCTTTTGCGGTGACACATAGTAGAACTGGCCTATGAGCATGTGCTTGCGCGGTCGGCGCTTGATGCGGCTGTCTGTGCCCAGCAGGTAGTTCATAAGTGTGCGGTAGTTGTTGCCGCTGTAGCGGGCCACGGGCATTGGGCGATGATCCTTTCGGCGCCACAGGGTGAAGACATCGTGCTGCCAGATGCGGAAGTGCAGCGCGGCGTGGAGCGAGTCGATCTTGTTCTCGGCAAAGGGAACGTGGCTCTGCCGCGCACCTTTGTCTGAGAGCACCTTGGGGGAGAGAGCGTTGACGATGCCTGGCTCGGAGTGGCGCATGACATAGCGCACATAGCGCTCTTCGCTTCGGCCATAAGTCACTGTCTCGGGCACTGCCAGACGGAACAGCTCGATGGCGATGAGCTGTAAGCGATAGCCGTCCCACTCCTGTGGTTCGAGCAGTACCTCGGACAGACGGGCCATCAGTTCACTCGACAGAGGTATATAGTGGAAGCTGATCTGTATGCCCCACACACGGAAGAAGGCCACCTGAGTCACAGCACTCCAGTATACCGCGACGTTCTCTATCGGGTGGTCGAGCAGCCACAGCAGCATGTCGGCCGCCATGCCCTTGATGTAGGGATAGCTCACCACTTGGCGGCCCCATGGCTGTTTCACCACGGCGTTGAGCAGGTTCAGCGATGCGAGTATCTGAAAGGCAGCATCGGTGGTCTTGGGCGGATAGAGCCGTTCCACAATGATGCCAGCTTGTAGGGCAAACTCCTCGTTCAGCGGCAACGCTTCACCTTGGCAATTCTTGTAAAGCCGCCACACATCAGATGAATAGTTGGCCTCCATGGGCGGGCTGTGGCTGCTGCTCCTTTTAGATGAGCGGCATGCCCAGCTCGCGGCATTCGCGGCGCATGTCGTCGGGCCAGATGCTGGCCTGTATCTCGCCGATGTGGGCCTTGTGCAGCAGCACCATGCAGAGACGGCTCTGCCCTATGCCGCCGCCGATGCTGAGTGGCAGACGGTCGTTGAGCAGTTGCTGGTGGAAGTAGAGCTGTTCGCGCTGTTCCTGATGCTCGATGTGCAGCTGGCGCAGCAGTGCGTCCTTATCCACGCGGATGCCCATCGACGACAGTTCGAACGAGCGCTCCAACACGGGATACCATATCAGGATATCGCCGTTGAGGCCCTTGCGCCCATCTTCGGCAACAGTCGACCAGTCGTCGTAGTCGGGGGCGCGGCCGTCGTGTTTCTCGCCATTGGCCAGTTCGCCGCCAATGCCGATGATGAACACGGCGCCGTAGGCCTCGCAGATGGCGTCTTCGCGCTCCTTGGGTGTCTTGTCGGGATACATGCGCAGCAGCTCCTCTGAGTGGATGAAGTGTATCTTCTCGGGCAGGAACGGCTTTATTTGCGGATAGGTCTCGCACACCAGATACTCCGTGCGGCGTATGGCGGCATAGATGCGCTCTACAATGTCCTTCAGGAAGGCCACGGTACGGTCTTCCTTGCCTATCACGGCCTCCCAGTCCCACTGGTCTACGTAGAGCGAGTGCAGGTTGTCCAGCTCCTCGTCGGCGCGGATGGCATTCATGTCGGTATATACGCCATAACCCTGCTCCATCTTATATTCAGCCAGTGTGAGCCGCTTCCATTTTGCCAGCGAGTGAACCACCTCGGCACGGGCATCGTCAAGGTCCTTGATGGGGAACGTGACCGCACGCTCAACACCATTGAGGTCGTCGTTAATGCCGAGGCCCTTCAGCACGAAGAGCGGTGCCGTCACACGGCGCAGACGCAGCTCGGTTGAGAGGTTCTGCTGGAAAAACTCCTTAATGAGTTTGATGCCCTGCTCCGTCTGCCGCATGTCGAGCAGGCGTTGGTAGTTTGCGGGCTTGATGAGTTTGCTCATGTCTATATGCTTCGTTAGAAATTTGCGTGCAAAGGTAAGTATAAAATATTAAATTGCAAACGAAATGGCCTTTTATTTTTGCAAAATGACACAAATTGTTGATATTTGCTAACTTTGTGCATCGCAGACCTAATCCTTAAAAGATTTTAATTCTATCTGTCCGATGCTTCATTCTCAATAAAAAATTGTAACTTTGCAGCCGTTTTTGGTCCCGTAGCTTAGCTGAATAGAGCGTCAGATTCCGGTTCTGAAGGTCTTGGGTTTGAATCCCAACGGGATCACTAAAGTTCACTTTTTGTGTGATCAGCCCGTAGCAGACTCGAGGATGTGCCTATTTTGACACACCCTCGAAATTCGTTAATATAGGAACGCAGGCTGTAGCATTCCTAAATTCCTATATTCCTTAGACATATATGTATACTTGGCTTCCTAAAAGGAATCTAACTCAGCTTTCGCAAGTTGAGGAGTCCTTGGACAAGCCAAGTGGCAAAACTAACGTCTTTATTTCAAGTTTCTACTCTGGGTTTTCATTACTTGCGAAAGTTGAGTCTTTATCTTATATGAAATACTCAACACAGAGACTCAGAGCCACAGAGTCTTAATTCATGCACAGAACATAATCTCTGAGTCTCTGTGCCTCTGTGTTGAATATATAACTACTTATGTTCATCTACTTATAGCTGCTCTCAACAAAGATGTAAAGATTAAAAAGATTTTCTCTGGGTGCGGATAATCTAATAAATCTTTTAATCTTTGTTCTTTTGCCCACACAAATTCTTGTAGAATCCCATTCGCTCGGCTTTGCCGCCTGGCTTGTCCAAGACTCCTTTAACTCCTCAACTTGCGAAACTTGAATAATAAGTAACTGCTCAAATTTAGTTTATACAAATGATATTCTTTTTTAAGACTACGAATTTTTCGAATTATACGAATTGCTGCGCATGAGGAAGAATTCGTTTAATTACTGCGTTCCTCGTGGGTCTTCGACAAATCTCGTAAGATTCGTAGTTTTATATAAGATATTTGTGTTCATCTACTTATCTATTTTGTAGGGAACGTGAAGTCGGTCATTGTGACGCCCTCGCCGTAGATGGTCTTGAAGTCGTCGCGCATGGAGATGACGTGATAGCCGGCCGCGCGCCACTGCTCGCCCAGTGTGAGCGCCTTTTCGCGGTTGGCGTGGTCGCGCACGTCGTCGTCGGCTATCAGCATGAAGGCAGCCGACTTGTACTTCTGGTTGCCTAATGCATAGTTGTGCATGGAGGTATCGCCCCCGCTGTTGCCGAACGACAGCACGGGCACCTTGCCAATCTCCTGCGTTATCTGCAGCACCTTGTTCGTCTTCAGGTTCTTGATGATGAGTTCGTCGGTGCGCACGATGTCTTCCTCCTTGCCCATCGTGTAGTTCACACCCTCCACTTCGCCCTGGCTGGTGGAGCGCAGTTTCACGTCCATGCCGATGACGCGGTTCGACGGAATGCCGATGCTCTCGGTCAGCGCGCGGCAGATGAAGCGGTCGGAGCCGCTGACCACATAGTACGTAAAGCCGTTGTCCTTCAGGTAGTCAAAGACCTCCAGCATGGGCTTGTAGAAGCTCTCGCCGTAGGTCATCCCCGTGAAACCGTTGGCGGGCATGGCAGCGTAGGCCTTTACGTAGGCGTCGAACTCTGCCAGCGTCATGCCGCTGTATGCCTTGGCGGCGGCGTAGGCGTGCTTCATGTCGAAGTGGTCGGGAAGCTTCTTGCCGGTGCGCACGAAATCACGAATCTCCTGCGCCGTCTCCAGCACGTCCTCCGGCGCCTGGTAGCTGGCGTCGTCCAGCACGCGGTATTCCAGCAGGTTGTACTCGAAGTACGACGGATAGAGTTCGCCCACGAACGTGCCGTCCATGTCGAACGTGGCGATGCGGTCCTCTGCCGGGATGAAGTTCGCCGACGCGGGGTTGGTCACGTCCTTCACGTAGTCCTGCAGGGCGGTCAGCGCCTCGCACTGGTTCCACAGCGTGAAGTACTCCTTCGCGGGCGGAGTCACCACGGTGTTGTTGTCATCATCTTTGCTGCACGATGTCAGCACACTTGCGCCGCAGATTACAAGGATGGCGGCCATCATCCATAGTTTCAATGTCTGTTTCATTGATGTTAATTTAATGATTCTTATGATTCAATCGTTAGTACCCATACACCAGCCCGTACTTCTCATGGAGCTGGCGCAGCGTGCCGTCGGCCTTCATCTGGGCGATGATGCTGTTGACGAGGGCGAGCAGGTCGTCCTGCCCCTTGCGCATCAGCACGCCGATTTCGCCATGGGTGAAGGGGCTGTTGAGCAGCGGGGCAGCCAGACGCGCGTCGTTCTGCACGTACCATGGGGCCTCGGTGATTTCGGTTATCATCACGTCGGCGTTGCCCTCGGCCACCTGCGAGGGGATCTCCTCGTTCTTCTGGTGGACGATGATCTGTGCGTGGGTCAGGTTCGCCAAGGCAAACTTCTCGTTCAGCCCGCCGGGGTTCACCATCACGCGTACCTCGGGCTGGTCGATGTCGGCCAGCGAGTGGAAGCGGTCGGCCTCGTCGGTGCGGCATAGGATAGTCTTGCCGTTGCACAGATAGCCGTCGCTCATCAGCATCATCTCCTGTCGGGCATCGGTGATGGTGATGCCGCCGATGGCAAAGTCGAAAGTCTGCGGCTCGGCCTGCACATCGGCAGTCAGCGTAGGCCACGAGGTCTGCTGGAACTCAATGTCCACGCCTATCCGCTCCGCAATCTTCCCGGCCATCTCGATGCCGAAGCCCCAGTAATTGCCATCAGCTTCCAGATACGACAAAGGCCGGTAGTCGCCCGTGGTTCCCACCAGCAACTTGCCGCGCTCAGTAATCCGCCCAATGGTGGGTTGTTCCACCCACTCGAAGTGCTGGTAGTCCTTGCGGGTGGTCCAGTCGCCGCCCCACTCGAAGCCGGCCTCGGTGAAGAGGCGGAAGCAGAGGTCGTCGTGGTCTATCTTGTAGGGGAAGTCCCCCGAGCGGTCGCAGTAGGGTTCGCCAGTGATGGGCTGGATGAGCAGTGTGCCGTCGTCGAGCGTCTTGATGTAGGGATTGTAGAGGGTGTTGATGTCGATGGCCAGGCCGCGGGCGTGCTTCGAGAGATTGTTGGTGGCCGCGATGTTGCGGTAGCAGAAGCACGACGAGTTGTTGTCTTCCATCTGCCTCTCATCGTCCGCGTCGTACACGTCGGGCAGGAGCATTCGCTGGATGGGGTACTTGGCATCGAAGAGCTGGCGCAGGATGGTGCAGACGCGGTCGGCAATCTGTGCGTTGCAGACCATCTCGCCGACGTGCATCTGATTGTCGTAGTCCCAGTGCAGGGCGCGGATGTGGCGCAGGTCATCGCGGCCGATGTAGGGGTTCTCTTTGTAGGTCTTGCCCTGCATCCTCGCCCACACGCCGTCGGGGATGGGCTCGGCGGCGAAGCATTTTTCTATGCCGCCGAAGGCCTCGACGGTCGCAGCATCAACGGTCTTTCCGGCCTGCCACTCGGTAAGCACCGTCGTGTTCACCTCGCTTGGGTTATCACTATTGCTGCACGCGGTCAGCACGTTTGCGCCGCTGAAGACGAGGATGGCGGCCAGCATCCATTGTTTGAATCTTTTCATTTTTTTTATTAAGTAACTATTCAAAATTATCTTATATAAATGTATGCGCAGCCAAAGCCCGAAGGGCTGATAAGGACACAGAAAGAACCGTCCCTGTTGTGCTCAGAAGGTGTAGGAGCAGCCTACAATGAGGCAGCGGCTGTTGGGGCGGGTCAGCGTGACAGTGTTCTGGTCGCTGTTGGTCAGCACCCGCTTCCTGTCGGGCTGTACGATGTCTTGCACGAATGCGTAGACGGCCCACTGGCCCAACTGCTTCACGGCCCGCAGCGACCAGTAGAAGTTTGAGGTGTTGTAGTAGTAGCGGTGGGTCTCGCGGCCGTTGTAGAGCAACACAGTGGCGAGGGTCCAGTCGCTGCCGAGCCTGACCTGTGGCTGCAGTTTGAAGTTCCACGAGTAGGAGTGGTCTGTCGATGTGCTCTTCTCGTCGTAGTTCAGATACTGGGCATGGAGTCCTGCCGTGGTGGAGAAGGCGCCGTAGTGCACCTCGCCCTCGGCGGCATAGCGCCAGCTGCCATAGCCGGCATCGTTGATCCAGGTCTTCACGGAGCGGTGCGACAGCTCGTCGTAGGACGACACCTGCGAGATGTCGTCGCTAGTGTGCTTGTAGGCCAGGCTGTTGGTCAGTTTCCAGTTTTTCGCGGTGTAGGTGTGGCTGAGCTTCACCTGGTTGTTCTTCAACGGCTTCAGCGACGGATTTCCCACCACCATCACGCCGATGCTGCTGCCAATATGGACGAAGGGATAGAGCTGCGTGTAGGTGGGGCGCTGTATGTCGCGGTCGAAGCTCAGCACCAGATTGCCCCGTTCGCTCGCCTTCAGCGTGGCCTTCAGCAAGAGCATCCAGTCGTTGTAGGTGTTGTAGCGGGTGGCCGTCTCGTGGTCGTCCAGGTCGGTGACGTAGTGCTCGTAGCGCAGGTTGGCATTGAGCGACAGCCCCGCGTATGTGTAGCTGAGGTCAGCCGTCGACAGCAGCGAGTAGGTCTTGAAGTTGAAGGCCGTCTCGGTGTCCTTGATGCGCATGTTCTCCTGCGTGTATTTCTCTTCCACGCGAAATTTGAAGCCCCCCATCGCCTTCGACTCGAAGCGCACCATGGCATAGGGGTCGAAGTTGTAGAGCGTCTGCTCCTGCTCGCGCAGCGACTGCGCCGAGCGGGCCGCCCAGGTGTCTGACGACACGGTGGTGGGCTTGTAGTTGTACTTCAGGTTCAGTCGCGTCGTCAGCCGCCCTGCCCGCTCGCTGTCGTAGATATACTGCAGCAGTCCGCCCAGCTTCAGGTCATGGTTCGAGCGGTGCTGCTCCTCGTACTGCGAGACCAGGCTGTTGCCGTCAGCCTCATGCCCGTTCTTCACGGTGTTCTCATTTTCCCGCTTGCTGTTGAAGCACTCTAACAGGCCTATGCTGAAAATGCTGCTCTTCACGGGCTGATAGTCGAGGCGCGTCGAGAAGTCCACCTTCTCATATCGCGTCAGCATGTCGGAGGCGGTGGTCTGGTCGGCACCGCTGGTAAAGTTGGTGCTGACGTCCTGCTCCGAGTTCTGATCGCTGACGTCCACAGCCAGCCGACTCGTAAACAGCAGCTTGTCCTTCAGATAAGTGAGGTAGCCCGAGGGCATGGCGCGTCCGTTGCTGCTCGCCCCCAGGTAGGCCCCGCCAAAGAAGTGGGCAGAGTCGGGAGCGTGCTGCAGTTCCTCGCCCACGTCGTAGGTATCCATGATGCGCTTGGCCACGCGCTGAAACTCGTTGGCATCTTGGGCTTGCAAGCTTGTAGCACCCACGGTGAGGCTGGCTAACAATAGAATGAATTTCTGACCGGTCATGGCTCCTCATCGTTTAGCCGACTTCGATCTACCCGCCGTCTTGAAGATAGCATTGAGTGCGTCTTCTGTTATTTCGCTCAACTTGCCTTTCTGCGACAAATCCACCAGTCGGGCCAGCGTCTCTCTGTACTCGTCGCCGTCGTACACCCCCAGCTCGGTTTCCTTTTCGAGCAGACCGAGGTATTTGTCCAGCAGTTCATCGCTCTTCTTGCGGTTGCCCTCGTTCGCCCGGTGTGCTATCTCGCCGTCGCGCCATGCCAGCACCGCCTGCTTGGTGATAAAGGCCAGGATGACTACTGCCACACTGATGATGATGACGACCAGGGCCAGGGTGGTAAACACCTGCTCCCCGGTGCCGATGTTCTCGAAGCCGTCGGTCGTCACCTCGTCGGCCCACGCCCCCTGCGCGACCGTGCACAGCAGGGCGAGAATCATTGAAATCTTTTTTGTTCTCATTGTTGTTTTTTGTTTATAATTGTTTTTTTTTACTGTTTTCTTCTTCTGTGACACGAAACGGATACAACGCAATCCGCCGAGATCGTCTTTCGGATGTCTCGGCGGATATTATCTTAGTGGGAATGTCGGGCTACTTGCCTTCGGCGTAGGTCTCGATGTGGCAGGAGTGCTGCTTGGTGTCGCGGTCGTAGTTGATGCCGACGAGCAGCAGGCGGTCGGTATACTGCGCGACCTTGGCGGGGTACTGTCGGCGTTTGATTTGGTCGATGGCGGCGTCAGCGTCCTGACGGAACTTCAGTTCTACGACAATGGCGGGCGACTCCACGTTCTTGCGCGGGATGAGCACGATGTCGGCGAAGCCTTTGCCGGTAGCCAGCTCTCGGTGCATCACGTAGTCGTTGCGGGCGTAGTAGTAGGCTATGCTGAGCACGCAGGCCAGCGAGTTCTCGTTGTTGTAAGAGAGAATGCTGGTGTTCTCGTCGTGGGCGGCATCGATGGCACAGGCCACGGCCTCCTCGTCGCCGTTGAGGGTATCGCGCAGCAGTTGCTCCGAGGCTTGCAGGGCCGTTACCACGCCCGTCCAGTTGTTGTCCTCAATGGCATTCACCATCTCGCCACCCACTTCCTTGTTGGGTATGTAGCACTCGCTCTTCTGCCAGTCATAGCTGAGGTAGCCCAGATGGATGAGCACGGTGAGCACGTCGTCCTTACTGCGGACGATGGACATGTCGTTCTGGAACCTGGTGGGGTTCACGCTGCAGCGGCCACCGGCCAGCATCAGGATGATGTCGTCCTTCAGCCCCTCGTAGTTCATCTGGATGTAGTTGGTCACGGCATCGTAGGCGCCCGTCGAGGCCCAGAAACTGCGGCAGTATCCGCTGTCGATGGCCTGCATGACGCTGTTGGGATTGAACATCGAGTGTTCGGGGCCAATCTCGTAGCCGTCGTACCACTTCACGAACTCGTCGAAATCCATGTCGTGCTTTTCGGCAAGAGCGCGTACCTCGTCCTTTGTGAAACCAAAGTAAGTGGCCATCTTGCGCGGCGACACCATCGAGTACTCCTGGAAGTTGTTCAGGGCCGACTCGGTCTTGAACTTCTTGATGGGCAGGATGCCGGTCATATAGGCACCGGCGAACACCCTCATGGCCTGCTGGCTCTTGAACATGCGGCGCAGCCAGCCCACGTAGTTGTCCATGGCTTTCGTGCCGGGGGCAAACTCGCGGCAGATGGCGTCCCACTCGTCAATAATGAAGACGAACAGCTCGCCCTTGGCGATGTGTACCCGCAGCAGGTAGTCCATCAGGCTGTCGCCCTCTTCCACCGGCACGTCGGGGTAGGCCTCGCTCACGTCCTTCAGCAGTGCTGCATCTATCTTGTCCACGATGCCGTCATCCTTGTATATGGAGACGAAGTTGGTCATGTCGAGATAGATGGCGGCGTACTTGTTCAGATGCTGCTCGAATGTCGGGTCGGCGGCTATCGCCAGGTCGGCGAACAGCGCGCGCGAGTCGCACGAGTGGTCGTAGTAGGAGTAGAGCATCTTCGCGGCCATCGACTTGCCGAAGCGACGGCAGCGCGACACGCAGCTGAACTGGCGCTCGGTTAAGAGCGTCTTGTTTACCACGGAGATAAGCATCGACTTGTCGACGTACTCACTGTTTCGGGCTCGCCGGAACCAAGTATTACCGATATTAATATATGTACCCATAGCGCCGTTATATATTCTGCGTGCAAGGACGGTGCAAGCCGAACGCAATGGAACGTGTTCCAATTGCCGAGGCGCAGCCCGTTCTCGCAGCCTTTCGGCTGCAAAGATACACATTTTTTCCTGAGATTAGTCGCCTTGCGGCGAGAAATATTCCACATCCCTCAGATTTTTATCCGTTTGTGTCAGTATGTCAAAGAACGCTGTTGTTCTCTTCGTGGCGGGTAGGGGAGTCGCACCCCGGCCCGCCTGTGTTATCCTATTTCAATCTTCTACCTTATTCTTTTCTAAGGAATTTAGGAATTGGGGAGTTTTTATTATTCCTTTATTCCTTGATTCCTTAGAATACTATTTAATCACGGTCTTCTTACCATTTTTTATATACACGCCGCTCTTGGTGGGGGTACTGTGTTGGCGGCCCTGCAGGTCGAACAGCTTGCCGGCCACGGCCTCGGCGGCACGGGCGGCGCTGACACTGGTGGTCACGATATCCTTGGCCTGCACAACAAGCTCTTTCATGAATGCTGTGGCGTACTCCAGGTCGGCCTGCTCGTAGCTGTCGTCGGCCTGCACCTGCTTAGCCACGATGATGAACAGCTGCATCGCTTCAGCAACGGAGGGGTTGCTCTCCTTGATGGAGGCCATGTACTCCTCGGCATCGCTGATGGCGGCGGCGAGGTCGATATGTGCTATCTCCATCTTAAACTCCTTGATGCCCTCGTTCAGGACCTTGGCCAGGAAGTCCAAGATTTCCATCGAAGTGCCCGTGCCCGCCATGGATTTGGCGTTATTGATGACGTTGGTCAGCTTCTGGGCCTGCTCGGGGTACGTCTCCTGGATGGTGGCCAGATACTCCTCGGCATCGCTGATGGCGGAGGCGTAGTCGGCCTGTGCAATCTCTAACTGCATCTGCTGGATGCCTAATCTCACGGACTGGGTAAGGATTTTCAGGACATCCACCTGCGTGTTCTCCATGAAGGTCTTGGCGTTTTCGATGATGATAGCCAACTTCTTGGCCTGCTCGGGGTGTTTGTCCTGGAGGCTGGCCATGTACTCCTCGGCATCGCTGATGGCGGCGGCGTAGTCGGCCTGTGCCACCTCTAACTGCATCTGTTCGATACCTAATCTCACGGACTGGGTAAGAACCTCCAGAACGCCCACCATCGTGTTCTCCATGAAGGTCTTGGCGTTGATGATAATGTTGTTCATCTTCTCGGCCTGCGCGGGGTGGTTGTCCTTGATGGTGCCCAGGTATTCCTCAGCCTCGCTGATGGCGTCGGCATAGTTTGCCTGTGCCACGGCAATCTTGCACTGCTTCACGCTCTCGTTCGCGAAAGCGATAGCGAAATCGATGTCCTCCTGCGGCGCATCGGCATCGTTCTGCACCCTCTTGCAGGTGCTGATGAACGCGGCCAGCAACTCGGCTTGCTTGGGGTTGCTCTCCTGGATACTGCTCTGGTAGGCCTCGGCCTCGCTGATGGCGGTGTTCAGGGCTGTCTTGTCTGCAGCCTGTGCGTTCTGCATGGTCAACATGGCAAAGAGGAGCATGATGCCCATCCGTGCCGTTCTCTTGATCATGGATAATTGTTTCATCATTGTTTTTGTTTAAAAGTTAATAATTTAAGTTTCGCATGTTTATTTACTATTTTACTATGTACTATTAACGATTGATTGACTATTTGATTATTTTGCCCACCCAGATGGTGCACAATCAATCATCAAATCGCTAAATCGTAAATAAATAGTAAACCGTAAATCGTCAAATCGTAAATACATAGAGACTTCAGAAAGTTGAGTTAATAATTATTAGTCTAAGGAATTAAGGAATTTAGGAGTTTTTATTATTCCTTAATTCCTAAATTCCTTAGAGATACCCTTACTTGCTCACGGCATTGGGGAAGGAGTACAACTTGCCGGTGGCGGCATCGTAGTACTTCAGCGTCACGGCCTCGCCCTTCTCGCGCAGGAACGCGATGAGGTCACCGTTCAACGACCAGTCGCCCACGCCACGGCATTCGTCGCCCACGAAGGCAGCGACCATGTCGCCTCTGCCAAACGTGAGGCCAGCTCTGGCAAGGGTGGCGGCCACGTCAACGGTTGCTGTCACGGGATACTTCGCCGAGCCGTAGGTGAACTCGGGTACGAACGCCTCGTCGATGCCGGTCGTCTCGTCAGAGTCTAAGCTGATGTCGTCGGTCAGCGTGAAGAGGTGACGCAGCGTCTGGCTGTAGTACTGCAGCGACATGTTCACCGTTTCCGACCCCGTCTCGTTGCCGTAGGCCTTCATCAGGAACTTGCCGGCCGTAGTCTGTCCGTCAGCCACGCTGACGGCGGGCTGTGCCAGTGCGCGAATCTCGCCGTTCACAAAGAGCGCCATCAGGTCGCCGTCCGAGGCGTAGGCCTGCAGCGTCGGCTCTAACTGCACCTTCAGGATGGTCCAGTTCTCGTAGAGCGAGGCGTCAGGCTCCGTCCAGTTGGGGCGCTCCTGATCGTTGCTCCAGTCTATCTGCCACACGGGAGCCTCGCCGGGCGAGGTCTCCGTGTAGGCAGCACTCGTGTTGCTGTAGTCATCGTCGCTGCTGCTGCAAGCCCCGAAGAGGAAGCCTGCCAGCAGGACGGTCATACAATAATAAATGTTCTTTTTCATATTCTTGTTCTTTTAGGGGTCACTCCGCTCAAAATTGAGCGAAGCGACCATAAATTACTTAACCACGACCTTGCGGCCATTGAAGATATACACACCGCTCTGCTTCGGGCGCTTCTGCAGCTTCATGCCACTGATGCTGTACCACTGGCCGTCTGCATATTCAGCGCGGACGAAGCTGATGTCCGTCGGCTCGTCGGGACTGCCGATGACGGCATTGGCCTGGAAGGTCATCACCTCATCGGTAGCGGCCACGATCTCGCCCTCGCGCTCGATGGCAAACCAGATGCCCTCCTTAGCCTCGCCAGCGATGCTCAGGTAGAGCGGCTCAGTGTGGTCGGCGGTTTCCCCGCCGACAGTAGCCTCGTCGACAAGGGCCTCGCCTACCACCTCGCCATTGGCGTAAGCCACCAGGCGGTCGCCCTCCTCAAGCTCGATGCCACTCACGGTAGCCGAGAGGCTCATCGTGCTGCGCGACATAACCGGGGCAGCAGCGGCGCGGTTCAAGCTGGTGTTCCAGTCCTCGCGGAAGTTGCTGCTCATGTCGTAGTACGGATAGGTGAACGTCGCCGTGTCGGCCTTGCACAACATCATGTAACCCTCACCGGGCTTCATGTACTGCAGCGAGCCGCGCCAGTGACCCGTGTTGCCCGTCTTGGTGAAGTAGGCAAACTCGGTGTGGCTCTTGATGACGTCGCCCTGCTGGGCCTGGTCGTAGTAGTCGCTCAGTGCCGTCTCGACGGTCAGGTTCGTCATAGGCGTGTAGCCAATGGCGTTCCAGCCCTTCGAGAGGCCGATGGTGCGGTCGGTTTCCTTCTTGACGACGGTGCCGCTGATGGGCAGAGTGCAGTCCTGCTTCACCTTGATGGCATACGCCTTCTGCGGCGAGATGGTCATGCCGGCGGTGCTGCCGTTGGCTATCCACTGCTTCGCGCCTGCCTCGTAGTTCATCGTCAGCTTGCTGTTCAGCTCGGTCAGGATGTCACCGTCGCTCCACTTCATGCTGCCTAAAAGCTTGTTCACGTCGCTCAGATCAGCGCTCTTCAGGTTGAACGATACCCAGTTCCAGCCCTTCTGCAACTTGAAGTTCTGGACGAAGGCCTCGCCGCCGTCGAAGCGCACGGGCTTGTCGGTGCCCAGCATGGCATCCTTCTGGAACGAGATGGTCGGCGTGGTGGTCAGCACAATCTCGCGACCGGTGCTGTACTGCCACAGGCGGAACTTCAGCTCGCGGCCGCTGGTCTGGCTGTCGTAGACGGTCAGGTAGAGGCCCGTCTCCGTTGACTGCACGTCGTGCGTGATGTTAGCGAAGCCGTGGCACTCGTTCTGGTTGTCGAACACGCCCACGATGTCGCGCGGGTCGCTGTCCAGCTCGTCATAGAGGTACACCT
>ERZ842401.1396-NODE-1396-length-34739-cov-9.851286_pt1 | contig 34739 bp, 26 predicted proteins | sample MGYA00521270_ERZ842401 | MGnify/ENA primary metagenome ERZ842401 (study PRJEB31892, sample SAMEA3878208) | bioreactor metagenome | biome: Moose rumen | place: Sweden | collected 2011-10 | study: EMG produced TPA metagenomics assembly of the PRJEB12797 data set...
TTCTTGCAAACGGCGCCGCTTCTTTGTAACTTTGCAGTACTATGGAAAAGAAGAAGACGAAAACGGAAACGAAGAAGGAAACGAAGCAGAAGCGGGAACACCAGAAGCCGTGGCAGGAGGTGTACGCCAGCATTGAGGACATCAAGGCATTTCTCAACGAGCGCGTGATGCTGCGGTACAACGTCATCACCAAGCGCACCGAGGTGCACGTCATTGAGCGCGACCCCGACCCGCCACAAGAGGGGGCACCGCCCGAAGCGTACATACACTGGATGGAGGAGTCGCTGCGACCCTCGCCCGCCGTGGAGCCGGATGCGTACTATGTGCCGCTGGTTGATCGCCAGGTGAACACGCTGTGGAGCGCGATGTCACACCGTCAGCCGGTGCGGCTGCAGGACATGCAGCGCGTCATCGAGTCGGACTTTGTACCGGAGTATCACCCCTTCCGCCACTACCTGGAGCACCTGCCGCCGTGGCACGAGGGCGACGACGACTACATCATGGAGCTTTCGCTGACGGTCAACGTCAAGGGTGGTGCCGACGAGCAGATACGCTTCCTGGAGTACCTGCGCAAGTGGCTGGTGGCAATGGTGGCGACATCCTCCTGCTTGATGAAATCAGCAGTTCCCTCGACGAGCCCACCGAGTACGAACTATATCGCCGCCTTTTCAAGACATATCCACAAAAGACCATGCTTTTCATCACCCACCGAAAGACAGTCAGTGAATTATGCGACGATATGGTGGCTCTTTCTGCCGGATAACTCTGCCATCCATAAGTACCATAAGGCTCCCGCAACCAAAGAGATGACCAAATATATACCTCTTTTTTTCTTGCGAGTTTGATTACATCTTATTTTATCGGAATCGATATGCAAAATTAGCCCTCTAATAATCAATAGGTTACGTTAAAAATATACGTTTTTTGAAGAAATGTTTTTGATAATCTTGCCCAATTGAAAAAAAGTTGTATATTTGCAGCGCGAAACTTATTTGAACATTAGGATTATGGCAACAATGACATTTCCCAGACAACTGCTCGTTACTGTCGACGACAGTACGAACATAGCCAACGTTACACGAGCCATCCGTATGCTACGTGGCGTGACAGCCATCAAGACCGCTACACGAAAGCCACGCCTATACGACCCAGAGACCGGCGAGTGCCTCAACGACAAGACGATGAAGGCCATCGAGGACGTGCGCAGTGGCAAGGATAAAGGAACGACCTACGAATCATTCGAGGAGTTCAAGAAAGCGATGTTGGCATTATGAAGCAATAAGACACTGAAATCCGCATCATATCCCTTTACCGAACGGGAACTCATGCCGACATCTTCGGCAAAGGAAAGAAACGATAAACATCAAAGAACGGCACACGGTGACAGCCCCCTGTGCGTTCAGTATCTCTCTCCGTGTGCGTTGTAATTCTGTAATATGAAGCTCCCCCCGGATTCGGAGGGAACTTTTAACAACTTTGTACTTAGTTTGGCAGATCTACTTTCTTCCAATTGTACGCAGCAATTTATAATTTTTATATACCCAACCGGCCCTTGCCGCATCAATAGCATTCTTATATTCCACAAATTCCTTGTTGTGGGCAGGGTACCACGACTCCTTTTCGGTGAAGGCACCCTCGAAGTATTTATGATTCACGGTGATCGTCGTACCATCTTTGAAATCATAGTAGTCGGTATCTACATAGTTGCTGTTCGAATCCCAGAGACGACCGTGATCACCTTTTCGGACTTCATTAATTTCCGGAACGACGATGCTATTTCCGTCTGACGGCTCATCAGAAGTAGTGTTGCTGACACCGGTGCCCTTATTGGCCTCCGCCCTATCAATGGCATCACTCAACACATTCATTCCGATTTCCATCGTGCGATGAAATGATTCCTTTGCGCGGTCACCATGAATATCAGCGTCGCCTGAATATGCCTGCACGGTGTTCCCATCACGTAAATTGACTTTTACATGCCCAAATTGTGTCAGACGGGTAAATGCGTTAGTAGCTAGCGAAGTGCCCTTTTTCACAGATATCGATTCTAAGGAGTTACACCCCATGAAGGCATCCTCACCGATCGACTTCACGTTGTCGGGTATATAAATGTTTTTCAGACTTACGCAGCTGAAGAATGCTTTACTATCAATTCTTTCGAGCGAATTAGGGAATATGACTTCCTCTAAGTTCTTACAGAACATGAAGGCACTCTCGCCAATTATCCTGATATTGGTATTGCTGAGGTCGAGCACCTTGATGTTGTTACATTCTGCAAAGGCCTGATAGTTGATGTAGTGAACGTTTGGACCGAATTTAAAAGTGGAAGTTTTACTTTTGATGAACCAGGGTTCGCTGGTTTTGTCAAAAATATTAGTACTCTTATTGTTAGAGGAAATGTTCTCACACTCAAGATTCACCACCTCGGGGCTGCATGTATTCAGGGCACTCCACACGGCAGACTTGACTTCAGGTCCTAAAGTCAGTTCCTTCAGGCCCTTCAGTCTGCCCAGCCAAGCCCCTGCCGTCCTACTGTAACAATAAGCCCTTTCTACTGTACTTCTGTATGTAGGCATGGGGGTTTCAAAAACGAAATTATCCAATGAAATATCTCCGCTGCCGTTGACCACTATCTCCTTCAGTTTCGGACAATGGCATAATGCCGCATACCCGATTCGAAGTCTCCCTTCGTTATTGAAAACCAATTTTTCAAGATTCGGCAAGTCTTTAAGACTATTCTTTGCAATCTCTACCATCGTTTTAGGGAAAACCAGTACGCGAATGTATTTTTTATTCTTCATCATATCTTCCTGTGTGTATTTCACAGGATACTTTTCCCCATTTTTCTCCACGTATGCCGGAATCACATAAACGCCTGTTTCGTTTTTCTTGATGCTCCGTAACTTAGCATACTTCCCATCCCGATTAGTATACATATAGAATCCAAAATCTTCTCGTGGGTTCTCCTTAGTCAGATCCTGACATTGCACGTCACACCATCCACCGATTACAAGCAGAAGGCAAAAGAAAAATCGCTTAAAATACTTCATATACTATAAAAATTAATCATTGAATGCTAAAATTCTCGCGGGTATTCTTTGTTCTACTGTGTGCAAAGTTAAACATTTTACGCCACACGACAAAACTTTTGACAAGAAAAAAGTAATGTGTAAATAATCACTGCTGGAAGGTGACGACCAGCGGCAGGTGGTCGCTGAAGCCACGCTGATAACGGTAGCCTGAGAAGGTGCGACGGGGCTTGACACCGCCATAGCGCTTGTCGTCCTCCAACAGGAACGGGGCGTCGTTGACGTAGCTGCGTTCGACACGGGGGACGAGGGGCGCACTGACCAGCACGTGGTCGATGCTCTGCCAACGGCCTTGATAGCGGTAGGTGCCCTGAGCGCCATGACTGCCTACCGACTGTCTGGTGACATTATGCAGACCACGCGTCTCCAGAAACTGGAGCGAGGGACTGTCGGCATAGTCGTTGAAGTCGCCCGCCACGATGACACGGGCTTGAGGTGGCAAGGCGCTGATGGCATCGGCCAGCCGCAGCATGACGGCATGACGGTTGGGACGTGTGCGCCGCTCGCCACCATAGCGGCTGGGGGCATGCACCACGAAGACGTGCAGCGTGTCGTGCGCAGACGTCTCGCCCCTGACGTACAGGATGTCGCGCGTGGGGCGCATGCCCTCCAGCGGAGCGACGCCCAGACAGTCGTAGCACAGCGGACGGAACGAGCGTGGCTGGTAGAGCAGTGCCACGTCGATGCCGCGGACATCGGGTGATGCCGTCATGAGGTACTGGTAGTGGGCACGCCGCAAGAGGGAGCGCCGCGTCAAATCGAACAGGCACGCGTCGTTCTCGACCTCCACCAGTGCCACCAGGTCGGGCAACCCGTCATCCTGACACGAAAGAATCTCCTGCCCGATATGGTTCAGCTTTCGCCAATATCGGGCAGGAGACCAACGACGCTGTCCGTCGGGCAGCCACTCCGTGTCCTGCTTCAGTGAGTCATGCCGGCAGTCGAAGAGATTCTCACAGTTCAGTTCCACCAGCGTAAGCCAGGAGACGAGCAGCAGTCCGAGCGACATGCAGGGGGATTACTTCGTTACACGTTCAAGCCACTTCACCATGCCGAACATGACGCCCATGGAGATGAGGCACACGATGAGGAATACCGTCCAGCACTCCCAGATGGGCCACTTGTTGTACATGAGCGGTCCTATCCAAAGCAGCAGGTTGCCCACAGCCGTAGCTCCCAGCCACAAGCCCTGACACAGACCCTGCAGGTGCTTCGGGGCCACCTTCGACACAAACGAGAGACCCAGCGGCGAGATGAACAACTCGGCAACGGTCAGGAAGAAATACACCACGATGAGCACCCAGGGACCAGCCTTCAGACCAGCCTTGGCGGCATCGCCCAGTGCCTTGAACTCCTCGGCCGAGGGATAGCCCTGCACCATGGAGTAGACGGCGAGGAACAGGTATGCCATGCCGGCAATGCCCATGCCGTAGGCTATCTTACGCGGTGTAGAGATGGCGCGACCGGCACGTGTCAGCGACGAGAAGATCCACATGATGACGGGGGTCAGCACAATGACGAAGAACGGATTGACGGCCTGCCATATTTCCGGTGCGATGGTGTCGGTCACCACAAAGTCGCGGGCGAAGTACGACAGCGACATGCCGTTCTGGTGGAACGAGAACCAGAAGAACACGGCGATGCCCAGCACGGCAAACAGGGCAAACATGCGCTGCTTGATTTCGGTAGCCATCGACCGTTTCTCCTCCTCGGTGTACTCCACCACCTGGGCTGCCTCCTTCTTGCCTGGCGTGGGGAACATGCCGCGCGACAGGATGAAGATGACGAGCGAGATGAGCATAGCCACCACGGAGGCTATGAACGAATAGTGGATGCCGGTATTGAAGATGTCCAGATACTGCGAGCAGAAAGTGCCCAGATCGGCAGCAGAGCCACCAACCTTAGCCACCAGTTCGTTCAGGTTCTGCATGGCATCAGCCGACATCGAGGCGCCCTCGTTGATGTACTTATGACACAAGGCGGGCAGCGAAGCGTCGTAGGTCAGTCCGTTGACCTTCAGCCACCACGAGCGCAGCAGCGGAGCCACGAAAGGAGCTATCAGTCCGCCGACGTTGATGAACACGTAGAAAATCTGGAAACCGGAGTCGCGCTGACCCTTGGCAATACGCAAAGCCTCCTCGCCCTTCTTGGCAGCTTCAGCCTCGAAGTTGTCATACATCTGACCGACGATGGCCTGCAGGTTACCCTTGAACAAGCCGTTGCCGAAGGCTATCAGGAACAGGGCTATACACGTCAGTGGCAGCAGCCACGAGATGTTGCCTGCCGTAGCCAGGATGGGGATGCTCAGGATGACATAGCCGGAGGCCATGATGATGAGACCCGTCATAATGGTACCCTTGTAGTTCTGGGTACGGTCGGCAATGATACCGCCCACCAGACTCAGCACGTAGATACCAGCATAGAAACAAGAGTAGATGACACCACTCGTCTCGTCGGAAAGTCCGAACTTTGAACAGAGGAACAACACCAGGACGGCATTCATGATGTAGTAGCCGAAACGCTCGCCCATGTTGCTCAGTGCGGCCTGCAACAGACCTTTTGGATGATTCTTAAACATAACTTATTTTATTTTATCGTTTTTGGTTCTGATGATGTCGAAGAGATAGGTGGCCTTGATGACGATTTGTCCGAAGTTGGAGCGTCCGAAGTAGTCGCTCTTGCTGTTGCCGTAGAAGTCGCCCAGTCCGTAGTAGTAGCGACCCTCCAGGATGAAGTGTCCCACCTTGGGCATTGAGAACTCTATGCCGCCGCCCACCACGATGCCGTAGTCGAACTTGCGCTGAGCTGGCATGGAGTCTTGCGCCACGATACGCGACGACCGCTCGGTCAGCGTCGGGACACCCTTGACGATGTTGGTCTTCGTCGACTCGCCCAGCAGGACGCCTATCTGCGGACCCGCCACGATGAAGCCCTGCAAGCCGCGGCGCTCACGCCCCCACCCCATGCGGGCAAGGAAGGGTATTTGCAGGTACGTCATGTGGCGCTCGTAATTCAGCGTGGAGCCGTCGGCATAACTGACGGCACCGCCGTTCATGTCGCGGATGTCTTCCTTCCAACCCGTCTGCGCGATGTTCACCTCTGCCTGGATGGCACAGATGCTCTTGAAATACTTCTCGCATGTGTAACGCACCGCCAAGCCTGCAATGACACCCCCCAGCCGCTTCTGCGGTACCTCGGGGACGAAGGCCACGGTGCTGGACATATAGCCGGCGGTGACACCCACTGCCAGGTCGGTACGGTACTCGCCAACCTGGGCAACGGCCGTCAAGGGTAGGAAGGCAAAAAGGCAAAAGAGGAGGACTCTCCTCATCAGCCTCGATATGGTTTCTGCCTGTTTCATGGTCGTCAGCGTTCTTACTCCTTATACCTCTTTATCCTTTAATAGTTGATGGTTTCTATACGGTTGTCGGTCGTATAGTGAACAAGGACGGTGGCCTTGTTCTGCAGACCGCCATTACCCATGCGCTCGAAGTGCAGGGGCGACTGCAGCGGGGTGTAGCCTACCATGCCCGAGCCACCCAGGAAGCGCGTGCCGTACATGTGAAGTCCCTTTATCATGAAGAAGGCATGGTCGAAACCGGTAGCGGCAAAACGCTGCGGATAGTGCTGCATGTCCTGATGGAAGTTCCAGCGGTACTTCTTCTTGAAGTGCTCCGTGCGGTGTGACAGCGGACTCATGTAGTAGGTCGAGGGGATGTAGGTGTCGAACTTATAGAAGTTGTCCAGATGCTGGCGCGTGTACTGCAGCCACTCAGGATAGCCGAACATCGAGATGCGCAGTCCGGGCATCGTCATGCGCAGTCCGTTGAGCTTGGCAAAAGCCACGTTCAGATCGGAAGAGCGGCTGGTGTTGAGCACCACGACATTCTTCTGGGTCGTCGAGAAACACTTCTTGAACGCTGCCTCGTTGGTCTTGAGACTGGTGATTGAATAGGTCACCCCGTCCTGCTCCAACTGGCGGCGCAGCGTGGTGATGAAGCCCCCCTTGGTGCTGGTGGAGTCGGCACAGTCGATGATGATAGGGTGACAGTCCTTAAAACGCTGATTGAAGCGCGCCACGTAAGCGTGGTTCAGCGTGTAGCCGTTCTGGAACACCTGGAAGACGTTAGGGTTGTCGAAAATGTCGGTACTGCTGATGCTGAAGGGGATGAACAGCCTGATGTTGTGTTTCTGTACAAAGGCTCCCAACTCCTTCACCTGCTTGCTATACAGCGGACCGATGATGAGGTCGCGGTCGGCGGCATAGGGGTCTTTCAGGATTTTCTGCATGTCGGCACCCTCAGCCACGTTCCAGGCACGGATGTCGGTAGAGATGCCATGGACCTTCAAGCTGTCGCAGGCCATCAGCACGCCACGGTAATACTCTACCATGCGCTTGCCGTCACCGTTGATGTTATGCAGTGGCAACATGATGCCTACACGTACCTCGCGCTGCTGCAGGTCGGTAGAGGCAACGACGGGTTTGGTCGGCATCTGGGGCTGTGCGGTCAACGTCTGGGGTGCAGACGGTGTCGCTGCCGAGTGTGACGAGGGGTGCGGAATCTTGATGTAGTCGCCCTTCTTCAGCTCATAGCCCGGCATGTTCATCTCCGGATTGGCATCGATGAGTTCCTGTATGGTAATGCCGTTCTCACGGGCGATGCCGAAAATGGTCTCCTTGCGTTTTACCTTGTGCAACTCCTTGAAACTCTGCACCTGTGCCAGTGCCGTTTCGGTTGTCAGGCAAAAGACCGAGAGTAAGAAAAAATATCTTAATAATCGTTTCATAATCGTCAATTTTTCTGTTTTGCGCTACAAAATTACAAAAAAAGATGCGGAAGTTCTACTTTTTTCACTAATTTTGCAAAAATATTCGCATAAGAAGATGAAAATACGTAAAATATGGGCGCTTTTGGCGCTCTCAATGATGACAACGAGTGCTTTTGCCGACATCAACCTGCAAGCCATCTACATGAAGGATGGTGTGGAGACGACGATAGAGGCAGGAGAAGAGTTAACAGCCGACGCACCGCTGCACGTCCGCTTTTTGTCGAACGCCTCCAGTCTGTCGGCAACGGCACAGGTGGAGTGGCGCATCCGCAACATGGCGACGGGTACGACGGTGACACGTTACGACCAGGACATCGAGTACACCTTCGTGGAAGCCGGCAAGAATGTGGTGCTGCTACAGGTGCGTGACGACGACGTCATCAGCGAGTCGGCCACCATCACCATCACCATCAGCGAGAGCCATCTGGAGATGCCCAACGCCTTCTCGCCCAATAACGACGGGAAGAACGACATCTATCGTGCCAAGCCAGAAAAGCACAAGAGCATCGTGGAGTTTCATGCGTACATCTTTAATAGATACGGACAGAAACTCTATGAGTGGACTAACATCAACGACGGCTGGGACGGCACGTATCACGGTCATCCCGTCAAGGACGGCGTCTACTACGTCTATGTCGAGGCACGCGGTGCCGACGGCGTGGAGTATAAAATACGCCGTGACGTCAACCTGATGCGCGAATACAACCCGGTAGAGACGTATGGACAGTGAGAAGAAGATACAGGTACTGGGCGCACGCGTCCATAACCTGAAGAATGTCGATGTGGACATTCCACGCCACTCGCTGACCGTCATCACCGGACTGAGCGGCAGCGGCAAGTCCAGTCTGGCCTTCGACACCATCTTTGCCGAGGGACAGCGCCGATACATCGAGACCTTCTCGGCCTACGCCCGCAACTTTCTAGGCGGCATGGAGCGGCCTGACGTTGACAAGATTACCGGTCTTAGCCCCGTCATCAGCATTGAACAGAAGACAACGAACAAGAACCCACGCTCGACCGTAGGCACCACGACCGAGGTCTACGACTACCTGCGTCTGCTCTTTGCGCGTGCCGGCAAGGCTTACAGCTACATGACGGGGGAACCCATGGTGAAGTACACGGAGGAGAAGGTGGTCGAAATGATCATGCACAACTACGCCGGCCGTAAGATTCTGATTCTGGCTCCACTGGTTCGGGGGCGCAAGGGCCACTACCGCGAACTGTTTGAGAGCATGCGCCGGAAGGGGTATCTCTACATCCGCGTTGACGGAGAGGTCATGGAGATGACGCGTGGCATGAAGGTGGACCGCTACAAGACGCACGACATCGAGGTGGTGATTGACCGCATGGCAGTAAAGGCGCAGGACGGCCAAGAGACTCACAGCACGCCTGACGAGCGGCTGAAGAAATCGGTCAACATCGCAATGAAGCAAGGCGAAGGCCTCATCATGATTATGGATCACGAGACGGGCGATGTCAAGTTCTTCTCACGCCGACTGATGTGTCCCACAACGGGCATTTCGTACAGCGACCCCGCACCAAACACCTTCTCGTTCAACTCGCCGCAAGGAGCATGCCCGCGCTGCAAGGGACTGGGATACATCAACCAGATAGACCTCGACAAGGTGATACCTAACCGCAAGCAGAGCATCTACGAAGGAGCCATCGTTCCACTGGGTAAATACAAGAGCCAGATGATATTCTGGCAGATTGACGCCATTCTGCACAAGTACGACTGTGACCTGAAGACGCCCATTGCCGATGTGCCGGAGGATGCACTGAGCGAAATACTGTACGGCTCGCTGGAACAGGTACGCATTGACAAGGAACTGATACATACCAGCAGCGACTACTTCACCGACTACGACGGCGTGGTGAAATACCTGCGCGCGGTGATGGAGGACAACGAGGGCAGCACACAGACGACAAGCCGCACGATGACGTTCAAGTCGGATAAATGGGCCGACCAGTTTCTTGCAGAATGTACCTGTCCGGAGTGTAACGGACAGCGGCTGCATCGGGAAGCACTGTCGTATAAGATTTGGGACAAGAACATCTCGGAGTTGGCGAACATGGACCTGGAGGAACTGCGCCGCTGGACTGACGACGTGGAGGAACACTTGGACAACCAGCAGCGACAGATAGCCACAGAAATCCTTAAGGAGATACGCACCCGTCTGGACTTCCTGCTGGAAGTGGGACTCGACTACTTGTCGCTGAACAGGCAGTCGGCAAGTCTTTCCGGTGGTGAGAGCCAGCGCATACGGCTGGCCACACAGATTGGTTCGCAACTGGTCAACGTGCTCTACATCCTTGACGAGCCTTCCATCGGTCTGCATCAACGTGACAACGACCGGCTGATTCGCTCGCTGAAAGAGCTGCGCGACCTGGGGAATACGGTCATCGTCGTTGAGCACGACCGCGACATGATGCTCAATGCCGATTACATCGTAGACATTGGTCCCAAGGCGGGCAGAAAGGGCGGCGAGGTAGTCTTTCAGGGTACGACCGAGGAGATGCTGAAGACGGACACCATCACGGCAAGATTTCTGAACGGACAAGAGCAGATAGCAGTACCTGCCACGCGCCGACAGGGCAGTGGAAACAGCCTCGTGTTGCATGGCTGCCGAGGTAACAATCTGAAGACAATCGATGTCACGTTCCCGCTGGGCAAGCTCATCGTCGTGACAGGCGTCTCAGGGTCCGGCAAGTCGACGCTCATCAACGAGACGCTCTACCCCATTCTCTCAAAACATTTCTACCGCTCGCTGCAACAGCCCATGCCCTACGAGAGCATAGAAGGACTGGAACATATTGACAAAGTCGTCAACGTAGACCAGACACCCATAGGCCGTACGCCACGCTCCAACCCCGCCACCTATACGGGGGTCTTTAGCAACATACGCTCGCTGTTCGTGGGACTGCCTGAAGCGCAGATTCGCGGTTATAAGCCCGGACGCTTCTCGTTCAATGTCAAGGGAGGACGCTGTGAGACGTGTGGCGGCAATGGCTACAAGACCATCGAGATGAACTTCCTGCCCAACATCCAGGTGCCGTGCGAGGAGTGTCACGGCAAGCGTTACAACCGCGAGACACTGGAGGTGCGCTTCAAGGGTAAGTCGATAGCCGATGTGCTCGACATGACCATCAACCAAGCCGTGGAGTTCTTTGAGAACGTGCCCAACATCAAGCAGAAAATCAAGACGCTGCAAGACGTGGGACTGGGATACATCAAGCTGGGACAGCCCTCGACCACGCTATCAGGTGGTGAGAGCCAGCGCGTCAAACTGGCCACAGAACTCTCGAAGCGTGACACGGGTAAGACGCTGTACATCCTGGACGAACCGACCACTGGACTACACTTCGAGGACATACGCATCCTCATGGATGTGTTGCAGAAGCTGGTGGACAGAGGCAATACGGTTATCGTCATCGAACACAACATGGATGTCATCAAGCAGGCCGACTGGATAATCGACATGGGACCTGAAGGCGGGCGCGGTGGCGGACAGGTGCTCGTTGCCGGTACGCCGGAGGAGGTTGCCAAGAGTCGTAAGGGCTATACCCCGAAGTTTCTTAAGAAAGAGCTGAAAGGCTAACGGTGAGCGGCGTTCTTGATGCGATGCTTAATCGGCTCAACGATGGGTTGCAGCAACATGGAGCAGGCTAACGACGCCAGGGTCAGGAAAAGGAAGATGACCAGCGGATAGCGCAACCCGTATATCAGGTCGCCAAAGATGAAGGAGAAGAAGAAATGGATGAGCCACATGTTACAGGAGTGATAACCCAGGAACTGTAGCGCGCGGTGCAACCAACGAGGCCAGTGCAGGGCGAGCAACAAGGGAATGAACAGCAGGATAAAGGGTACGTTCAGCAGACTGCTTCCACCAATGGCCATCTTCACCATACACAATAGCAGGAGTTCGAGGGCCAGTTCCCACTGCGGACGCTGGCTGAGTCGTTCGTGCAGCCTGACTATCCACCGGTACTTTACCGCCATGACACCCACACCAAAGAGGAACAGCATCGACAGCACATTGAGAATGGTCATCAAGCCAGGGAATGGCCATACGTCAGAAATCGACGTATTGCTCTCCAGCAGGTAGATACCCACATACAGCAGCGCCATCATAACAAGCCACAGCGTGTTCAGCCTCTTGTCGGAATCCATGCACCGACTGATGATGGGGCGTGCTGCCAGCGTCAACAATACGTAGGGCAGCAAAAACCACCACGCTCCGTTATAGCTGTAACGTATGGCCAGCGCATTGAGCACGAAGGTCGGCACATCACCAGGATAACGTTCTGGATTGTACCATATGCCTAAAGGAACGAAGACGATGAATATGAGCCAGAAGTTGACCATGAGCGACAACGCCCTGCGACCACCTTGCAACTGTTGACCTGCCGACTGGAATACCGATGCCAAGCCGTAGCCGCCCAGAAAGAGATAGATAGGCACGCAGCACGACGCGATTCTTGTCAGCGAATAGACCAACGGCAGACCGTTCAGATAGGGCAGGCAGTAATGCAACCCCCGCACCGTATCCTCATCAGAGAACAAGTGTAGCCATAGCATCATGAGTATGGCCAGACCCTTCAGTTGGCGTGTGTCGGTCTTTGTCACTACTACTTCTCACCAATGCGGGTATAGACAAAGCCCATCTCCTCCAGTTCCTTGCGGTCGTAGATGTTTCGTCCGTCAACGACGACGTTTCCTTGCATCACCTTCTTGATGACATTCCAGGAAGGCAGTCGGAACTGGCGCCACTCGGTCATCAGGGCGAAGACGTCGGCACCGTCGGCAGCGTCGTACATGTTTCCGCAATACGTCACACTGTCGCCAATGCGGCGCTTGCACTCGTCCATGGCTATGGGGTCGAAGACCCTCACGGTGGCGCCGTCCTTCAACAGCTTGTCTATCACCACCAGAGCCGGAGCCTCGCGCATGTCGTCAGTCTCGGGTTTGAACGACAGACCCAGTATGGCAATGGTCTTTCCCTTTACGTTGCCAACGGCCTTCACTATCTTGTCATAGACGATGCTCTTCTGCTTCTCGTTGACGCGTTCAACGGCCTCGATGACTTCCATGCGGTAGCCATTGTCAATGCCAGTATGCAGCAGCGCCTTGACGTCCTTGGGGAAGCAGCTGCCACCGTAGCCGCAACCAGCGTACAGGAACTTGCTGCCAATGCGGGCATCGGTACCGATTCCCTTTCGTACACTGTCCACGTTGGCACCCACACGCTCACAGAGGTTGGCAATGTCGTTCATAAACGAAATACGGGTAGCCAGCATGGCATTGGCAGCATACTTGGTCATCTCGGCAGAAGGGATGTCCATGAAGATAACACGGAAGTTATTGATGAGGAACGGCTTATAAAGGCGCGTCATCACCTCGCGGGCTTTCTCGCTCTCGGTACCCACCACCACACGGTCGGGACTCATGAAGTCCTTGATGGCGGCACCCTCCTTCAGGAACTCGGGATTGCTGGCAACGTCAAACGGTACGCTGACACCGCGCTTGTCCAGTTCTTCCTGAATGGCAGCCTTCACCTTCTTGGCGGTACCCACAGGCACGGTGGATTTCGTGACGAGAATGGTGTATTTGTTGATGTGCTGTCCGAACTGATGCGCTACCGCCAGCACGTATTTCAGGTCGGCACTGCCGTCCTCGTCGGGAGGCGTGCCTACGGCCGAGAACACCACCTCCACGTCGTCGAGTACCTCGGTGAGATCTGTCGTGAAGTGCAGCCTGTCGAACTCAACGTTACGTTTCACCAGCTCCTCCAGTCCTGGTTCATAGATGGGCATGATGCCGTTCTTCAGCTTTGTTATCTTCTCGGCATCCACATCCACACACGTGACGTGAGCGCCCATCTCGGCGAAACACGTTCCACTCACCAAGCCCACATATCCTGTACCTACTATTGCTATTTTCATAATGTATAAGTGCTTTTTGCCTGCAAAGGTACGATTTAGCGAGAAGAAAACAAAGAAAACCGTTCTTTTTTTTGTATTTACCACAATTTCTGCTACCTTTGCACCCATAACACATCTCAAACATCATACATCATACATCACAATGAAACTCATCAGTTGGAACGTCAACGGACTAAGAGCCTGCGAAGGGAAGGGCTTCAGTGACATCTTCAGAGCACTCGATGCCGACTTCTTCTGCTTGCAGGAGACCAAGATGCAGGAAGGACAGCTGGACCTGCAGTTTGAGGGATACACATCGTATTGGAATTATGCCAAGAAGAAAGGCTACTCGGGTACTGCCATCTTCTGTCGCCATGAGCCTCTGAGCGTCAAGTACGGCATCGGCATTGCTGAGCACGACCACGAGGGACGTGTCATCACGCTGGAGCTGCCTGAGTTTTTCCTCGTCTGCTGTTACACCCCCAACTCACAGGACGGTCTGAAGCGTCTGGACTATCGCATGCAGTGGGAGGATGACTTCCGCCAATACCTGTTGTCGTTAGACCAGCAGAAGCCCGTCATCCTGTGCGGCGACCTGAATGTAGCGCACGAAGAGATAGACCTGAAGAACCCGAAGACCAACCGCATGAACGCCGGCTTCACCGACCAGGAGCGCCAGAAGTTCACAGAGTTGTTACAGAGCGGTTTTATTGACACCTTCCGCACGCTGTATCCCGAACAGGTCACCTACTCCTGGTGGTCGTATCGTTTCCAGGCGCGCCAGAAGAATGCAGGATGGCGCATCGACTACTTCGTCACTTCCGAACGACTGCGCCCCCACATACAGGATGCCAAGATACACACGGAGATATTCGGTTCGGACCACTGCCCCGTTGAGTTGCAGCTTTTCTGACCTCCCCTACATCGCATAGAAAGCCGACATCAGTCCGGCACGATAGTTCTTGCTGATGTGCAGTTCTCGGTTATCGTCCATCGGTTTCTTCAGGATACATACCGAGTCTTGTATCATCTTCACTTGATTGATATTCACAATATAACGCTTGTGAATCTGCACCAAGTCTGTAGAATAGTTCATAATGACATCAGCGGTAGTGCGACGCTTTAGCAAATAGACAGCTCCATCCATACAGATGACTTCCCAGGCTAAGCGCTCTGAGTTGTAACGAAAGAAGGCGGTGTCGGACAAGTGGAGCGTCAGATGCTCATTCACGGAATTGACAACCAACAGCTTAGCGGCGCTCTCCGTCGGCAATGATTTCACATTTGGCCGTTCCGCCAGTTTTTGCTCGTAGTATCGCGTCATCACCTGAGTCAGCTCGTGGACCGTCGGAGGTTTCATCAGATAGTCGAAAGCCTGGCGGCGCAAGGCTTCCAGCAGGTACTTGTCATGTCCTGTATAAAAGATGACTTTGGTTTCGGGCCTTAACTCATCACGTATCTCCGTCCAGAACTGCAAGCCCGACATGGAGGGTAGTTCAATGTCAAGAAACACCATGTCAGGGTCGGCCTTGACGATGAGCCGTCTGGCATCCTTCGAGTCTGTTGCCGTTCCTACGATTTCTACGGAGAAGTCTGCTTCCAGCATGTGCCGCAGTATCTCAACCGCTGCGTGATTATCGTCGATGATAAATACCTTTGTCAGTTTTCGATTATTCATACCGTTGCCATGTTATAGTCGAAGGCGTCAGGTAAGAGCAGCCACGAGCGACAGCCTCCCTCCAGGACGTTGCTAATACCGAAAGAGATCTGTTGCTGGTTGTTTTCATTAAGCAACTGTATGGTCTGTCTCACCACCTTCATTCCTGTATGCTCTGAATATGACGGTTTCAAGCCTTGTCCGTCATCAGTCACTTCAATCAATGTCGCGTCTTGCTTTCGTGATGCTGCAACCGTCAAGTGTCCGCCCTGACGGCGCAGACCGTGCTTGACGGCATTCTCCACAAAAATCTGTATCGTCATGGCGGGCAGAAAGACTTTGTCTGGTTCTACCTTGGCATCTATCTCTTTGGTATAGGTAAAGTTGCCTGCTATTTGCTTGCCTTCCACGGCTACATAATAGTCAACGAACTCCAGTTCTGCTGCGAGCGTTGTCTTGAGGTTGTCGGCCTGTTCCACGCCTCTGCGCAACAATTGTGTCAACAGCGTCAAGTCTACTTCCCGGCCTTGCATCTGCGCCAGCATCTCGTGAGTCAGTGCATTGTAAATAAAGTGTGGTGTGATGCGGTTTCGGGTGTTCTCCATGCGTAAAGACATGATTTGCTGGCGTACCGTCATGTTACGTATATGCTGTTGTCGGCGCAGGAAGTGGGCGAGCACGACGAGCAGTATGATGGTCAGCACCGCCAGCGCCAGCAGGACCCACGCCATGCGTCCTTGCATTCGCTCGCGGTCAATTACACGCTGCTGCTCGACCAACTGTTTGTCGTGTTCATATTCCATCAGCTGCGCATTCATCTGCATTTGCCCCTTCACGTTCTGTATGGAGTCGTTCAGCTGTTGCCATTGCCGCCGCGTGTCATAGGCGGCCTTATGGTCACCGATACGATTCATCAACATTTCAATGGCCTTCAGTCTTAGCACCTTGGCAGCAGGTATCGCCACGTCGCTGCCTTCGTTGTCTCTGACCATACGCAATGCCTCGTCGTAACGTTTCTCGAGCATCAGCAGTTCTATCTTCTGCGTCTCTAAATAATACAGGAAGGGAGCGTAGTCGACCGACCGGAAGAACGGCTCGCAATGATCTATCAGGATGCGGGCAGAGTCTGCTTTCCCCAGACAAGTATAGATTTCGCCCAAATTACTGAGCGCAGTATAATAGTCCCACTGTTTGTCCTTGTTGTCGCGCACCAGTTGCGTAGCCTGGATGAAATAGTCGCGCGCTTCTTCATATTGCTGTTGGAAATAGCAGTCGTTACCTCTATTATTATAATAGATGAACTGGTCGCCCTTCGACATCTGAGGCAGAAACGTCTCCAGACGCTTCCACCACAGTCGGCTGTGCTGGTAGTCGCCCATAAAGCTATAAGCCGTACCGATGCCCAGCATGAGTGGTATCTTCCTCTGCTCGTCAAGTCCTATCGAATCGGCGGTTTTCAATGCTTGCAGATAGCCGTCTGCACAATAGTCCAGCTGACCAGTCTGACGATAGAAGTCTGCGCGGTTCGCCATTGCCAGCATGCGTTGCTCGTCCACTCCCCGCAGTCCCTGCATCTCTTTGATGGCCAGTTCCGTATATACGATGCCAGAGTCTGGACGTCCCTTGATGGCTGCATGCCAGACGCCCTGCGCGTTGAGCCACTCAGCGCGCAGCAGTCTGATGTCATCGCTCCTGTCGTTCTTATGTTGTTCAAGAAAACTACCAATGCGTCTGTTGACGGCCTCCATCGAGTCGCCCTGCATCCGTTCATACCACATCTTCAGCGAGTCTATGGACTGCTGCATTGGCAAAGCCTGTCGGCGATTGTCACCGCAGGCTGCCAATAGCAGTGCCACAACTATAATTATTATTCGCACTGGTTTCATATTCGCTACAAAGATATAAAAAATTCTTTATATGACCAAATAATCTTCAACATCCGTGAGAGCTTCGTCATGGGTTTTTTAAGTTTTGAAACTAAAAAATTTCCCTTTTAAATTCCGATTTCTTCCATTCTGCACCAATTTATCCCTCTCAGCGCGAAAGCGCCTAAACGTCAATATAAAAAAAGACAGCAAGAGCACTGCTACGTGGTTCGTTGAAGAAAACGGGGCTTTGGTTGATTTATTTTCTTTTTTCGGGTACTGACGTTTAACTTTGCGTCATGAAAAGTAACATTGTCTTATATAATAAAAGGTGAGGAATTGCGTTTATATGTATTGGATGAAACAACAGTCTCGACAAGAGAACCTAATGTACTTAACGATGTGGGTCATGCTCTTTGTGGCTCCCATCCTCAGTCTGTATGTGCGTTCGCTGAACGATGACAACATCGTGTTCCAATGGAATGAGATATGGATGATATGGCAGAAGTTCGCGGTATTCCTGCTGCTCTTTCTGGTTCATAACTTTCTGCTGGCGCCCCTATTGGTGTATCAGCACAAACGCGTGCTGTACTTCGCCATCACGTGCAGCATACTGGCAGTCTTCACTGTCTATCAGTGTACTACACGGCCTGACGACATAAGGCCCAGGCACCGCCACCCGATGGAGATGCGTGAAGACAGGCACGGCATGGATATGGACAGGGACGGGCGGCCACACTTCCATGAAGAAAACGGTCCCATGCACCGGCACAAGCATCCGAAGATGAGACACAACGGACCGCCGCTGTTCATCGGCGAACATGACATCATTGCCGTGGTGATGCTTATCCTGATGTTTGGCATGAACGTCGGCATCAAAGGGTTCTTCAAGAGTCGTGAGGACCACAAGAAACTAGTAGCACTGGAGAAGGAGAACCTGGCACAACAGCTGGAGTACCTGAAATACCAGATCAACCCGCACTTCCTGATGAATACGCTCAACAACATCCATGCCCTGATAGACATCGACCCCGAGAAAGCGCAAGAAACGGTGCTGGAACTGTCGAAGATGCTACGCTTCATCTTGTACGAAGGCGACAAGAACGGCGTGCCGCTGAGCAAGGAGTTTGAGTTCATACGCACCTACATCACCCTGATGCGCCTGCGCTATACCGACAAGGTGAGCATCAGTGTCGAGCTGCCGCAAGAGGCTCCCGACAAGACGGTGCCGCCGCTGATACTCATCAGCTTCATCGAAAACGCCTTCAAGCACGGCATCAGCTACCAACACCCGTCGTTCATCGACATACGCGTTGATACGGCACACGAAAGGCTGCGATTCCGGTGCAGAAACTCAAAAGCCGAGAAATCCAATCAAGAGAAAGGCGGCGTAGGACTCGCCAATGTGAAACAAAGACTGCATTTACTATATGATAACAACTTTACGCTGACAATACAGGACGAGACAGACGTCTATAACGTTGAACTAATCATACCACTGACATGAAAATACGTTGCATGGCCATCGACGATGAGCCGTTAGCACTTCAGCAGCTTGCCGCCTACATTGGCAAAGTGCCTTTCCTGGAACTGGTAGTAGAATGCCAAAATGCCGTCAAGGCGCGCGAGTTTTTAGAGCACGACACCGTCGATGCCATCTTCTGCGACATCAACATGCCCGACCTTAACGGCATGGACTTTGTGAAGTCGCTGACCTGTGCACCACTCGTCGTCTTCACCACCGCCTACGCCGAATACGCCATCGAGGGCTTCAAGGTTGCTGCCGTCGACTATCTGCTGAAGCCCTTTGGCATGCAGGACTTCCTGCGGGCAGCCAACCGGCTTAAATCGAGAATGGAGAACACACCCCCAGCCGCTCAGCCTGCAGCGCTCGCTCCTAAAGATGACGACACCATCTTCCTCAAGACCGAATATCGCATCGTGAAAGTCAGCATCGCGGACATTCGCTACATCGAGGCCATGAGCGAGTATCTGAAGGTATTCCTGGAGGGCGAGGCCAAACCCATTGTCACCCTGTTGTCGATGAAAAAAATTGAGGAGCGACTGCCTGACAACTTCATGCGCATACACCGCTCTTACATCATCAACCTGACAAAGATACAGGAGGTGAACAAGAATCGCGTCATCATGGATAATGATACCTACCTGCCCGTAGGCGATATGTACAAAGAGGCGTTCCAACAGTATCTTGACACGAAATTTCTTGGCAAATAGATTTATTTTTCGTACCTTTGCCAGCCGAAACAAAATAGAAAAGGAAAGAGAAATGAAGAAATGCTTAACACTCTTGCTGGCTGCCATGCTGGCACTGCCCACCTTCGCACAGTTTAACAACAGCCGCGAACGCAGCCGCTACAACCATAGCGACACCGAGCGCTATTACGGTCTGCGTCTGGGCATCAACTCGGCAACGCTGAATAGCGACATGGTACAGATGGACATGAACGCGCGTGTCGGACTCTCGCTGGGAGCCGTCTATGGCATGCAGCTGGCGAATTCGACTCCGCTGTGGCTGGAGGCGGGCTTGTTCTACTCAGAGAAGGGCGGCAAGCAGAATACTCCTGAGAACGCTGCCATAGACCACATAAGCTGTAGGCTGACCTATCTGGAAGTCCCCGTCGTCGTAAAGTATGGTTTCGACGTTGCCGACGACCTCTACATACAGCCCTTCCTGGGTGGATTCCTGGGTATTGGCATTGCTGGAAAGACGAAGGTTTACACCAATGATGTCAGCCTGCGCGAGTCTGGCAGCTCATACAGCAGAATCAGTGTCAACGGCATCAAGGATGCCGTCTACCCTGGAGTGAACCGTCTTGACGGTGGTTTGCGCTTTGGCTGTGGCTTGGAATATCAGATGGTGTATGTGGAGGCGGGTTTAGAATTCGGACTTGTGAACATCGGCAAGGATGACTTCGACGCTGTGCGCACGCAGAACCTGTTTATCAATGCGGGTGTGAATTTTTAACTTTGCGGGGAAACCGCAAAGCACGGGGGCGCTGGTATAACGGCGCCCTCTGGTATAACGGGAGCGAGGCCCTGGTTTAACGGCGGCGAGCCTCTGGTTTGATTGCGACAAGCCCCTGATTTGTCGGTGACAAATCAGGGGCTTGCTGCGTTTATTGTGTACTGATTTTTGGGTGCAGTCTTGCTGCCTATCGTTACCTATTGTTGCATGTTGTAACCTATCGCTGCATGTCGTACACCACCTGCATGAGTTGCTTGCCTAGGGCATCGGCATCCTGCATGGTAGCGGCTTCGCTGTACACGCGGATGATGGGTTCGGTATTCGACTTGCGCAAGTGTACCCAGCGATCGGGGAAGTCGATCTTCACGCCGTCGATATCGTTGACGGTAGCTGTGGGGTCTTGTGCAAACAGTTCCTTCACCTTCACGAGGATGGCATCGACATCGGTTTCGGGCGTCAGGTCGATGCGGTTTTTGGCTATCTGGTAGTCAGGGAACGTCTGACGCAGCGCGCTCACCTTGCAATCTTTCGTTGCCAACGAGGTCAGGAAGAGTGCAATGCCGACAAGTGCATCGCGACCGTAGTGACTCTCGGGATAGATAACGCCACCATTGCCTTCACCACCGATGACGGCGCCCACCTCCTTCATCTTTGTGGTGACGTTGACTTCGCCTACAGCAGCGGCAGCATAACGGCCGCCGTACTTCTCTGTAACATCGCGCAGAGCACGCGTCGACGAGAGATTGGAAACGGTATAGAGGGGAGCATCTTTTCGCGCCGTATGCTGCAACACGTAGTCGGCAACGCTGACGAGCGTGTATTCTTCACCGAACATCTGGCCTTTCTCGTCAATAAATGCCAAACGGTCAACATCGGGGTCGACCACGATGCCCAAGTCGTAGGCGCCGCTCTTCATCTCTTGCATGATACCCGAGAGGTTCTTTTCAAGGGGCTCCGGATTGTGGGCAAAGTCGCCCGTCACCTGACCGTTGAGGAACTTATAAGTAACGCCCAAGCGATTGAGCAGTTTAGGCAGGACGAGACCTCCCACGCTGTTGATGCTGTCGACGCAAACGCGATATTTCTTCTTTGCTATCAAGTCAGCATCGACCAACTGCAAGTCGAGTACCGACTGCACATGGCGGTCGTCGAAAGAGTCGTCGTACACCACCTTTCCCAGCTGGTCAACGTCAGCATAGCAGAACTGCTCTTTGGCAGCCATGTCAAGCACCTGCTGACCGTCGGCAGCCGTTAGGAACTCGCCCTCGCTGTTAAGCAGTTTCAGGGCATTCCACTGGCGCGGATTATGCGATGCAGTGATGATGATGCCGCCATCGGCTTGCGACATGCGTACAGCCAACTCGGTAGTCGGTGTGGAAGCATACCCGATGTCAAGCACGTCGAACCCCATACCCACCAAGGTGCCACACACTACGTCGCGCACCATGGGTCCGGAAATGCGTCCGTCGCGCCCAACAACAATCTTCTTTTTTCCCTCCTTGCCTTTGCCTATGAACATAGCATAGGCCGTTGTAAACTTAACGATGTCCAGCGGGTTGAGAGTATCGCCTGTGGCTCCGCCGATGGTGCCACGTATTCCTGATATCGATTTAATAAGCGTCATAAGAATAAACAATAGTTTTTATAATGAGCGTTGGAAGCTGATTTCATAAAAATAAGGTACAACACTGGCTGATGCGGTAGCCGTACCCTGGGAGTGAGGAACGATGAGTCTGACCTTGGCCACCTCATCGTCAGCCTCCTCAGTATATCCCACATTGATATAGTTCAGTGGGACAAGCCATCCGGAGGGCACCGTCGAAGAGCCATGGTACTGGTACATCATGCCTTCGATGAACGATGCGGTGATTGTTGTTCCCGTACGTTTGACATTCATCTTGTCGAGGTATCTGGAGACATCGATGGTGCCGACGCCCGTCAACACCTTATAAGCATGAATGTCGTTACGATTGACGATGGAGTCGGTCTGGATGTTGCGCTCATAGAAGCGGCACAGCAGGACGACGTTCTTGTTTTCCTCCAACTTGCTGCCACTCCCCTTGCGCACTATCTGCATATACACGCCGTTACGCGAGAAGCGTACATACTGGTTCGTCTTCAAGTCGGTGGTTTGACCCTGAGCGTTGAAGGTAGCCTCATCAATAACGTTGATGCCCTGACTGGAAATAAAGTTGCTGATAGCAGCCTGCTCTTTTTCCTTCATGTCGGCATAGGTCTCAATCTTCTCACACCCTGCCATCAAGAGCAGCGTGCAGAAAACCACTATGGAGTAAATAAATCTTTTCATGCTTACGTTCGTGTTGTAAAATCGAGGCAAAGGTAGTAATAAAAAACGAAAACCTTGCTCATTTGCATTATTTTAACGTGTCTTCAAACGCTTTTAACGCCTCCTCGACCACCTTGACAGCGTCGTCGATGGAACAATACAAGCGTCCGCCAGAGGCATTGAGATGTCCGCCGCCATTGAAAAAACGCGCCGCCATGTCGTTGCACGGAAACTTATCGACCGACCTCAGCGACACCCATATCAGGTTGTTCTTGTCAGTATCTTCACGCAGAGAGATGCTCAGTTTCAAGCCCTTTATCTGCAACGGCATGTTAACCAGTCCCTCGGCATCGCCCTTGATGAAATGGAACTCCTTGAGGTCGTGCCGCGTCAGCGTGAAGTAGGCGGCATGGCGCGCTTCGTCAACCACCAATTTGTTACACAGTACGTGCCCCACCAGGCGCAGGCGATGTTCAGAATAGTTGTGATAGACGTTGCGGTAGATTTTGTCTTTATCGATGTGCTTGGTAAGCAACTGCGAGATGATAAAGAAGATGTCGGGGTTATTGCTGTTATAGGTAAAAGCGCCCGTATCCGTCATCATGCCGGTATAGACGGGTATGGCATAGTTTTTTGTTTGTTGCTCGAAAAGTCCCAGCTGCCACACTACGCGAAACACCAGTTCGCAGGTTGACGAAGCCTCAGGATGAGAGATGCAGAGCACGGTGTCGATGTCCGGCCCCGGATGGTGATCGATGAGTACTTTCTTGGCTGGCGAGGCGACAAGGGCGGCAGCCATCTCATCGGTACGCGAGGCGCTGTTGAAGTCCAGACAGAATACCAGTTGTGTTATCTTCAGCATCGTATCGACAAAATCCTTGCGCTTATCATAGCGCACCACTTTCTGCGTGTTGGGTAGCCACTGGAGGTAGTCAGGGTACTGGTCGGGCACCGCCATCACGACATCCTTTCCTAACTGGCTCAACACTTCGCCCATCGCTAACATAGACCCCATGGCATCGCCATCAGGATTCTGGTGACAGCACAGCAGCACAGTATTGGACTCGTCAATGAGGGAGCGCAATTGGGTGCACTCCCTCTCAGTCATTATTGGCTCAAGCATTACCAATTCAAAAAACCATTTACCGATTAAAACAACTTGGCGGGGTAGACGCCCTCGTCAACTAACTGCTGTATGCGGTCAACCGTTGTCTGGCGGTCAGCAGCATAGGTCACGCCGAACCACTTCGATGTCGTATCGAGAACCTTGACGGTGGCGGTACCTTCCTGTATCAGCTTGTTGACCATCAGCGGGATGAAGAACTCAGCCTTCAGGTTCTGCATATTCTTCTCGTCGCTGAGGAACTCCTTGAAATACTCCTCGGAATACTGGAAATAATCAGGAGTGAAGCCCCAGACGTTCATCGAAACGGGGGTCTCGTCCTTCACGGCTACCCACTGGCCTTGTTCGTCCTTATAGCGAACAGCCTCATCAGGACTGCCAGCATTGGAGCCGTCGGCGGCACAGCGTACTATCTCCGTACGCTCGACAACCGTTGTCAGACATCCTTCAGCATCCGTCGAGCAGATGCCGCGAGCCACCGTACCATTCTCACTCAGCGTGTTGCCCACGCGGAAGCCCACCATAGCATATTGGTTCTTAGCCCCTTCGGGCAGCGAACTCAGGAATCGGCCCATCACCATAAAGGCGTCGCGGTTGTAGAAGTCGTCGCAGTTGATAACGCAGAAAGGCTCCTTGATGATGTCCTTTCCCATCAGCACCGCATGGTTCGTACCCCATGGCTTCTGGCGCCCCTCGGGAACGCTGAAGCCAGCGGGCAGTGCGTCCAGTTCCTGGAAGCACAGTTCACACTGCACCTTTCCCTCGTACTTGGAAAGAATCTGCGTACGAAACTGCTCTTCGAAGTCCTTACGGATAACCCAAACTATCTTGCCAAAGCCTGCCTGGATGGCGTCGTATATTGAGTAGTCCATAATCGTCTCACCATTGGGTCCCAGTCCGTCGAGCTGCTTCAGACCGCCATAACGGCTGCCCATGCCAGCTGCTAAAAGAAATAATGTTGGTTTCATTTTCTTCAGTTTTATACCTTATTTATATTATTTTGGCCGCAAAGGTACGAAGAAAAGCTTAAATAGCCAAATAAAAATAGACAAAAACAAATGGCGAAGACACAACGGGGGTTAACAAAAAAGAAAGCCCAACCGTTACGATTGAGCTTTCTGAGTTGCGGAGGCAGGATTCGAACGTGCGACCTCCAGGTTATGAGCCTGGCGAGCTACCAACTGCTCCACTCCGCGATGTTAACCCTTAAATTGGCATCCTTTTTTGAAATGCGGGTGCAAAGGTACAAATATTTTTTGATTCGTGCAAATATTTTGCAAGAAAATCGCATATTTTAGGTATTTTGTCACTTTTTCTGACGAAATGTTTGGTCATTTGGGAAGTATTTCCTAATTTTGCACATTGTTAACGCCGTGTGCAATAGATTAGTCAGACGGTGAAGACACAAGCCAGCGTCATGCTGGATAAGAATAATAATAAAATAGTAGAAAGATGTCTATATCGAAAACTCGCCAACTTTTAGTTGATGTGGCTCGCCAGTTGTTTGCCAAGAACGGACTGGAGAACACCACGATGAACGATATTGCTCAAGCCTCCAAGAAGGGTCGCCGTACGCTTTACACCTATTTCAAGTCGAAGGATGACATCTACTATGCCGTCATCGAGTCGGAGTTGGAGCGGCTTTCCGACCAGTTGGACGAGGTGGCAGCCAAGCGCATTCCCCCTCAGGAGAAAATCGTCGAACTGATTTACTTGCACCTCAGCATGATACGTGAGACGGTGGTCAGAAACGGAAACCTTCGTGCGGAGTTCTTCCGAAACATCTGGATGGTGGAGAAGGTTCGCAAGAATTTCGACGACGACGAGATAGCGCTCTTCCGCAAAGTGTTCCGCGAGGGCAAGGAAGACGGCGAGTTCGACATCGACAACGTCGACCTCGTGGCCGACATCACGCACTATTGCATCAAGGGTCTTGAGGTTCCTTATATCTACGGGCGCATTGCTCACGGTATGACTGCCGAGGCAACGAAGCCGCAAGTTGCCAAGATTGTGTACAGTGCCCTTGGCAAGCGTCGACTGTAACGAAACAAGAATTACCAAAACAACAAATAAATAAAGAAAACAATTATGGGATTATTACAAGGAAAGACAGCACTCATCACAGGTGCCGCACGTGGCATTGGAAAGGCTATTGCCCTGAAATTTGCCGAAGAAGGAGCTAATATCGCATTCACTGACCTTGAGGTCAACGCAGAGACAGAGAAGGAGATTGCCGCCAAGGGTGTAAAGGCCAAGAGCTATGCCTCTAATGCTGCCGACTTCGCCCAGACTGAAGAGGTGGTTAATGCCGTCAAGGCTGAGTTCGGCTCCATCGACATTCTGGTGAACAATGCCGGTATCACCAAGGACGGTCTCATGCTGCGCATGACCGAACAGCAGTGGGATGCCGTCATCGCCGTCAACCTGAAGTCGGCCTTCAACTTCATCCATGCGTGTGTTCCCATCATGATGCGCCAGCGCGGTGGCAGCATCATCAACATGGCGTCTGTTGTCGGAGTTCATGGCAATGCCGGTCAGGCCAACTACGCTGCCTCAAAGGCTGGACTCATCGCTTTGGCGAAGTCTATCGGTCAGGAGATGGGACCCAAGGGCATCCGTGCCAACGCCATTGCTCCTGGTTTCATTGATACTGCTATGACACAGGCGCTACCCGACGACATCCGTAAGGAGTGGATCAACAAGATTCCGCTGCGTCGCGGTGGTCAGGTGGAAGACATTGCCAACGTGGCTACCTTCTTGGCCAGCGACATGTCGAGCTACGTCAGCGGACAGGTCATTCAGGTCGATGGTGGCATGAATATGTAAGAGGTGAGAGGTTGGATGTAAGAAGTAAGAAGACCTAAGAGACTAAGCCGTATGGAAGTCGTTTACGAAGACAACCATATCATCATCGTTTACAAACAGAGCGGGGAGATCGTCCAGGGCGACAAAACTGGCGACCGCCCCCTTTCTGACTTGGTGAAGGACTATATCAAGGAGAAGTACCAGAAGCCTGGTGCCGTCTTCCTGGGTGTGGTTCACCGCTTGGACCGTCCTGTCAGCGGACTGGTGGTCTTCGCCCGCACGTCGAAGGCGCTGGCACGTCTGAACCGGATGTTTGCCGACGGCGAGGTGCATAAGACCTATTGGGCTATCGTTGACAAGACGTCGCTCCCTGAGGGCTATGTGACGCTGACGCACTGGCTGACGCGCAACGAACAGCAGAACAAGTCGTATGCCTATGACCACGAGGTGCCTCACTCTAAGAAAGCCATGCTCCGCTACCGTCCTCTTGCTCACGCTGACCGCTACACCCTCTTGGAAGTCCAACTCATGACGGGTCGTCACCACCAGATACGTTGTCAGCTTGCAGCTGTGGGCATGCCTATAAAAGGCGACCTGAAGTACGGGGCACGCCGCAGCAACCCCGACGGCAGCATCTCACTGCTGTCGCACCACGTAGCATTCACGCATCCTGTTTCCAAAGCGCTCATCAGCGTTGTCTCTCCCCTACCCGATGATAACCTTTGGCAGAGTTTAGTAACATCATTGCAACGATAGGCACATGAAGAAGGCGCTCTGGTGGATTCTGGGCATATTGCTAAGCCCTGTTCTGCTTTTCCTTATAATAGCAATACTCATCTACCTACCACCGGTTCAGAACTGGCTGGTCGACAAAGTGGCTGCCTACGCCTCCGAGGAGACAGGCATGCAGATTTCCGTTGGGCACGTCGACCTGTCATTCCCGCTGGACTTGGGGGTTGACGATGTCTTGGTATTGTCGGCACAGAAGGCTTCGGAAACGCCGTCTGCCACCCAGCGCGACACCATTGCCGACGTACGCCGCATGGTGGTCGACGTGCAACTGCTACCGCTATTAGGCAGTAAGGTTGTCATCAACGAACTGGAGGTCACCGACACCCGTCTGAATACCAGCGACCTCATAGCTGCAGCCCGTGTGAAGGGCAGCTTCGAGCGTCTCTTCGTTGCAAGTCGCGGCATAGACCTGAGCCAGGAGACGGTGGAGTTGAACGGCACCCGTCTGGAGCGTGCCCTGCTGGACATCCAGCTGAACGACTCCGTACCTGAGGACACGACGACATCGGAGAACCATTGGAAGATACACATCGACGAAGCCACCATCGAGCAGTCACTGGTGACGCTCCACATGCCTGGCGACACCATGAGCGTCAAGGCTGCCATGGGTGAGCTGTCAGCACGCGAAGCCCTCATCGACCTGGAGACTCAAACCTATACCGTCAGCAGTGCCGATTGGGTTAATGGCAGCCTGCAGTACGACATGAATTTCGAACCGCGCATCGAAGGACTGGACCTCAACCATTTAGACCTCACCGACATCCGCGTCGGCATTGACTCCATCTACTACCACGACCCCACGCTTCGCCTTCAGCTTCGTGAGGTGGCGCTAAAAGAAAAGAGTGGCGTGCAGATTACCGACCTGACGGGCCCCGTCATCATGGAGGACGGTCACCTGCGGCTTCCTAAGTTCCACATGAAGACCCCTGACGGCAACATGGACGTTGAGCTGGACTTGCCGCTGTCGCTCACCGACTCGATAGACCCTGGCAAGATGCGCCTGCGCCTCGACGCGCAACTTGGTCGTCAAACGATACTGCCCTTCCTCAGTTCCCTGCCCAAGGAGGTACAGCAACGCTGGCCCGACCAGCCGCTACACGTCAGCGGACTGGTGAACGGAAACCTCCAGCACATGGAGTTGCACGACGCCAAGGTGTCGCTGCCTACTGCCTTCCACGCCACTGCCAGCGGCTTCATTGCCAACCTGAACGACCCGCAACGTCTGGCTGCCGACATCGAGTTCAAGGCCAAGACGCAGAATCTGGGCTTCGTCATGGCCATGTTGCCACGCGACTTGCAGCGCAACTACCGCCTGCCACCCATGTCGGCACAGGGTCACGTGACGGCTCACGGCAACCAGTACACCGCTAATATTATCGCACGCGAGGGCAAGGGCATGGTCAAAGCCAAGGGCGCCTTCAATGCTGCTGCCATGCGCTATGATGCTGATGTGAGCATACGCGACTTGAATCTCCACCACTTCATGCCGCACGACAGCCTCTACACGCTGTCTGCCGACGTCAAGGCCAAAGGGCAAGGTACCGACTTCCTGTCACCACGCACCACGCTGCATGCCGATGCCACCATCCACCATCTGGGCTACGGGCGCTGGAACATGGATAACATGGAGGCTAAGGCTGACGTCAGCCAAGGTCACGCCATCGTCACCATGGATAGCAACAACCCGCTGGTGCAGGGACGGCTGAGTGCCAATGCCTTGCTTAACAGCCGACAGCTCAACGCCACGGTGATAGCCGACCTGAAACAAGTGGACCTCTACAAGATGCAGCTGACCGAGAACCCGCTGACAGTGGGACTCTGCGGACATGTCGACGTGCAGTCGGACTTGAAGCTTTCTAACTACATCAGCGGACTGATTAGCGACATCAACATTGCCGACTCCGTCAAGGCACACCACGAGGAGTTCATCGGCCTGCATGTCAAGACTTCTGCCGACACCACGCTGGCACGCATCCAGAGTGGCGACTTCATCGTTAAGTTCGATGCCAGCGGCGACTACGAGCAGCTGTTCAAGCAGCTGTCGATGCTGAGCGACACCATCATGGCTCAGACCAGTCAGAACATCATCGACCAGCCTGCCTTGCGGCGTCTGCTGCCCACCATGAAGGTGCATGTGGAGAGCCGGCGCGACAACCCCGTGGCGGTATTTCTGAAGACCAGTCAGGGTGTCGACCTCAAGGAGATGCAGCTGGACCTCAGCACTTCGATAGCCGAGGGTGTCAACGGTCAGGGGCACGTCCACACGCTGACCTTTGGCGACGTACGTCTTGACACCATCAACTTCCGACTGACGCAGCGCAAAGAGCACCTGTCGTTCGGCGCGCAGGTGCGCAACAACAAGAAGAATCCGCAGTTTGTCTTTAACGCCCTCATCGACGGAATCTTGCAGGAGCGTGGCGCTACGTTGGGTGCCCGCATCTTCGATGCCAACGACAAGATGGGTGCCCGTCTGGGCTTCAAGGCCGAGATGGCGGACAGCGGCCTCAACGTACACCTCATCCCTGAGCGCCCTGTTCTAGGATATAAAGAGTTTACGCTGAACAAGGAGAACTTTGCCTTCTTGGGTAAGGACGGTCGTGTGAAGGCGAATATCAGCCTGCGTGCTGACGACGGCATGGGTGTGCGCATCTACTCTTCGGGCAACGATCCCACCTCTCTTCAGGACCTGACGCTCAGCCTCAACCAGTTCAACCTCGACGAGCTCACCTCTGCCCTGCCCTACGTGCCACGCATGGGAGGTATTCTCAACGGCGACTGCCACGTGGTGCAGGACGCACAGAAGAACTTCTCGATGGTGGGCGACTTCAGCGTCAGCAACATGTCATACGAACACAGTCCGCTGGGCAACATGAGCACCGAACTGACGTATATGCAGAAGGACGGCAACGCGCATGTCGTGGTGGCGCGACTCATGAAGGACGACAAGGCGATAGGCTTGCTCAACGGTACGTATTATAATGCTGGCGAGGGTTCCATCGATGCGACGATGAAGCTGGAGCACCTGCCCTTCAACATCGTCAACGGCTTCATTCCCGACCAGCTGTTTGGTCTGAACGGCTACGGCGATGGCGAGATGACCATCCAGGGTCCGCTGTCTCGTCCTGTTGTCAATGGCGAGCTGCGCCCCAGCGAGTGGTCGGCCGAGAGTGTGCCCTACGGTGTAACACTGCGTCTGGGCAACGACCCCATCCGCATCGTCAACTCCAACCTGCTGCTCGACAACTTCACCCTCTATTCTCACAATGAGAATCCGCTCATCGTCACGGGCAACGTCGACTTCAGCAATCTGGACAAGATCATGACCAACGTGCGCATACGGGCCAAGAACTTCCAACTCATCGGCACGAAGGAGCAGCCCAACAGCGTGGCTTACGGCAAGGCCTTCGTCGATGTCTTTGCCACCATGCGCGGTGCGCTCGACAACCTCAACATGCGCGGCCGGCTGAATGTGCTCAGCACTACCGACATCGGCTACATACTGCGCGACACGCCGCTGACTACCGACAACCAGCTCGACAACCTGGTGAAGTTCACCGACTTCAGCGACACGACGCAGACCGTCGTGCAGCGCCCCTCCATCAATGGTTTCCGCATGGACATGACGATTGACATCTCGAAGGGTGCTCACGTCATGGCATACCTCAACAGCGACCACTCCAACTACATCGACCTGCTGGGCGGCGGCACGCTGCGCATGCAGTACAATCCGGCCGACAACCTGCAGCTGACAGGTCGCTACACGCTGTCGAACGGCGAGATGAAGTACGCCCTGCCCATCATTCCGCTGAAGACGTTTACCATTCAGGATGGCTCATACGTCGAGTTCACCGGCGACCCCATGAACCCCACGCTGAACATCACGGCAACGGAGCGTACCAAGGCGAACGTGGCTAACAGCAATGGCACCAGTCGTAGCGTCGACTTCGACTGCGGCGTACAAATCACCAAGACGCTCAGCGACATGGGTCTGCAGTTTACGCTCGACGCCCCCGAGGACATGCAGCTGCACAGCGAGTTGCAGTCGATGGGTGCCGAACAGCGCGGCAAGCTGGCTGTCACGATGCTCACCACGGGCATGTATCTGGCTGACGGCAACACCAGCGCCTTCTCGATGAACTCAGCCCTCAGCTCGTTCCTCAGCTCCGAGATTAGCAGTCTTACGGGCAACGCGCTGCGCACGCTGGATCTCTCGTTTGGCATGGAGAACAGCACCGATGCTTCGGGACAGTCGCATACCGACTACTCGTTCAAGTTCGCCAAGCGTTTTCTCGACAACCGCCTCAAGGTCATCGTCGGCGGCAAGGTGTCGTCGGGTGCCGAAATGCCTGGCGGCCGCAACAACTCGTTCTTCGACAACGTATCGATGGAGTACCGGCTCGACAATTCGGCCAACAAATACCTGAACCTGTTCTTCGAGAACAACAGCTACGACTGGCTCGACGGCTACACCCAGAAGTATGGTGCCGGCTTCATCTGGCGCCGCTCGCTCCAGAAGTTCACCGACATCTTCCGCTTCAAGGACCCCGCCCCCACGATGCAGCGCCCGCAGACAGGCGCCCCCGCGCGCAGCGCCGCGCCCAGCGCGCGCAGCGGTTCCCCCGTGGTCAGCGGTTCCCCCGCTGACTCCCTAAAGACTCAAGCCCATGAAAAGAAATAAGCGCCCCCGCCTCACCCCCTACATCCCCCTGCTCATCGCAGCCATGCTGATGGCCGGCTGCTCGATGACGAAGAACATCCCCGATGGCGACCAGCTGTTTACGGGTCTGGAGCCCATCGTTTTCGAAGACCCCGCCCCCATCACCAGCACAGCGCCCAGCGCCGCCCCCGCGGTCAGCGGTTCACCCGCTGACAAAGCCGCCGATAACTACATCGCCACCCAGGAAGAGCTGGAGGCAGCGCTCGCCACGGCTCCCAACGGCTCGCTCTTCGGCAGCAGCTACCACCGCATGCCGTTCTCATTGGGCGTCAGCATCTGGAACACCTATGCCGGCAAGGAGTCGGGCTTTGCTCGGTGGATGACAAAGACCTTCGGCAAGCAGCCCGTCCTCATGTCGTGGGTCAACCCCAAGCTCCGTGCCACCGTTGCCAATAACGTGCTGCGCAACAACGGCTACTTTCATGGCCATACCGACTACAAGGTCATCACGCAGAAGAATGCCAAGGAAGCCAAGATACAGTACACCGTCCACCCAGGACGCCTGTACTTCATCGACAGCATCGCCTACGTGGGGTTTCCTGCCGAGGCCGACACGATGATACATGCCACGCTGGACGAAGCCGTCATTCACCGCGGCGACCCCTTCGTCGTTGCCAACATCGAGAGCGAGCGCCAGCGCGTCAGCACCCTGTTGCGCAACAACGGCTACTATTACTACCAGCCTGGCTACGCCACTTATCTGGCCGACACCTTCGTCGTCAGCGGCAAGGCTCAGCTGCAACTCAAGCTAGCCAACGACGTACCTGCTGCCGCCAAGCACAAGTGGTACATAGGGCGCATCAACATGAACATGCGAAAGTCGTTCAGGGAGCAGCCCACCGACTCCATACGCCGTCGCTTCCTCACCATTCGCTATTCGGGCAAGAAGCCGCCCATCCGCCCGCGTGTGCTGCTGGCCGACATGAAGCTGCGCCCGCGCAAGGCCTACAGCTATTCCGACTACCTCGAGACCACCAGCAAGATCAATGCGCTGGGGCTCTTCTCGTCGACCCAGTTTGTCTTCACGCCGCGCGACACCACCGCCGCCTGCGACACGCTGGACCTCACGCTGAACTGCACCTTCGACAAGCCCTGGGACTTCTACATCGAGACCGACTTCAACGCGCGCACCATAGGACGTGTGGGTCCTGAGCTGAAGATGGGTGTGACGCGCCGCAATGCCTTCCGTGGTGCCGAGAAGATTGACATCAACGTGCACGGCTCCTACGAGTGGGCAACGAGCAACGGCTCCAGCATGAACAACTACGAGTACGGTGCCGACGTGTCGATAGAGTTTCCGCGCATCATCGCACCCTTCGTCTCGAGCAAGATGTTCCGCCGCGACAAGACCACAGGGCGCTTCCGCCGTCGCCGCATGTTCTACTCCACCCCGACAACGCTCGCCAAGGCTGCCACCGACATCATCTACCGTCCGGGCTACTACAAGATGCACGTCGTGTCGGGCGAGTGGACCTACCGCTGGCAGACGTCAGCGTCGAGCCGCCACGAGTTCTCGCCACTGACCGTCAAGTATCAGTTCATGAACAGCCACACCAGCGACTTCGACTCGGTGATGAACGTCAACCCCTACCTGCGTGCCACTATGCAGGACTACTTCATTCCGCAGATGCGCTACACCTATACCTACACCTCGCCCACGCAACTGCTGCACCCCGTGCGCTGGGAGACCACCGTCGCCGAGTCGGGCAATGGTGTCGCACTGTATGACGTCATTACGGGCAAGAAGTGGAACGACAAGAACAAGACGATGTTCAAGACCGCCTATTCGCAGTTTCTCAAGCTCGAGACCGACTTCACCAAGACGTGGACACTGGACCGCCAGTCGAAGCTCATAGGCCACGTCAATGCGGGCGTCATCTACGCCTACGGCAACAGCGACTGGATACCCAACAGCGAGCTCTTCTATGTGGGCGGCGCCAACAGCGTGCGAGCCTTCCCCGTTCGCGGCATCGGTCCGGGCAGCTTCCCTGGTGTCGACAACAAAGCCTACTCCTACCTCATGCAGAACGGAGACCTGAAGCTGGTCATGAATCTGGAGTATCGCCGCCAGCTGTTCGGCAGCCTGTACGGCGCCCTCTTCCTCGATGCCGGCAACGTATGGACGCTGAAGGAGTACGGTGGCAGCCTGGGCACCTCGCAGTCGGTCGACGGTGCCAAGTTCCAGCTGAAGGACCTGGCTCGCGAGATGGCGCTGGGCACAGGCATCGGACTGCGCTACGACCTCGACTTTCTCATCATCCGTCTGGACTGGGGACTGGGTCTCCACGTGCCTTACGACACCGACCGCTCAGGCTACTTCAACGCCCGCACCTTCAAGAGCGACCAGACGCTGCACTTCGCCATCGGCTATCCCTTCTGATAAGCGAATTTCTTATCATCCAAAGATGTCGTCTCTGTCTACGAAAAATCTTGTCATATCTTAGCACTGCATTTCGGATGCAAAGCCACTGAAAAGCCCCGAAAAAGCAACACATCGAAACGCTCGGAGCAAAACGACGTTTTTCTACCAGCAAAACGGCGTTTCTCTACCAGCAAAACGGCGTTTCTCTACCAGCAAAACGACGAAACTTCCAAATATTTTGTCGGAAAGTGTAGTTTAACGATTTTGGTTGACTACTTTTGGTCTTACTCACGATAAGGGTTGA
>ERZ842401.1397-NODE-1397-length-34716-cov-7.523701_pt1 | contig 34716 bp, 25 predicted proteins | sample MGYA00521270_ERZ842401 | MGnify/ENA primary metagenome ERZ842401 (study PRJEB31892, sample SAMEA3878208) | bioreactor metagenome | biome: Moose rumen | place: Sweden | collected 2011-10 | study: EMG produced TPA metagenomics assembly of the PRJEB12797 data set...
CCAAGATGGACGAACTGGGCTTCGGCAACTGCACCAACACCCGTGCCTGCGAAGCTGTCTGCCCGAAGAACGAGAGCATTGCCAACATTGCCCGCCTCAACCGCGAATTCATCAAGGCAAAGCTGGCTGATTAATAAAACTATAAACTAATCTCACCCTGCCCTCTCTCGCAGAGGGCAGGGTGAGTCAATTTAAGAAGGTATGAGCAATTGTATAACTTTTAATTTCCAAAGATTACTTACATTTTTCATCCTTGTTGTATCCTATTTTTCTCGTATATACGCACAATCACCACTTGATGAGTCCCAAATAGCAGAACGTATTCTTCAAAGAAAGAATGAAAACGCTTATCGTGAAGGAACAAGATGGACCAACGATAATGTTTATGTTAATACGGTGGAATACAATGGATATCCAGCTGGTTGTTTTACTGGCCGTGGCTGTTATGGTTTAATGATTGACATGATGGAGTATGCCTCCAATTATGAATATCCAATACGTCATGTCCCAGGAACATATAATAATTTGCCTCAAATACACATAGGTGATGGTGTCCGTGTAAAAAACGATACTCATTCTGTTGTGGTAATAGGAAGAAATGATAATAATCATGTAATAACTGTTGTAGAAGGAAATTACAATAGTTCCATCCATTGGGGACGGGAGATAGATTTGTCTAACCCCAGCAATGGATTTACTTATATAGCTACATTTTGGCCTGAAGTATATGATAATGTTGAAGACATCGAAGGCATGCGATATCGCAGTGTTAACATATTTAACCTTTCTGGTTTGCTTGTGAAGAGTATTCCTCGAACGGATTTACCGACAGAGTATTTTCTGCAGGAGCTTCCTCATGGCACCTATGTTGTAAAAGTGGGGAAGAAGACATATAAGATTTTGAAATAATACAATCAAATCTCTTTACAGATATGAAAAGACTTATATCATTTAGCTTTAGTATATTAATTGCGTGTTCGGTATTCTCTCAACCTGACGCAATAACCGAGAAGGGATATTATTATAGTCCAAATGGATTTATATGTGCAGATGGTAATATCTATACTGCCGACATGAAGACATTAGTAAGATTTGGCTATAAAGGAAACAAAGAGAGTTCTTCTACTTATGATGTAAATATCCCGAAAGAAGCATACCTTATTCCTTCCAATATGCTGTATCATCCATCTCAATGTTATGAGAGTGATAGCGAGGGAATAATAGAATATAAAGTATATATTCCACCTACCGTTAAATGGATTGCAGTCAATGCATTTATGTCTCCTTTCGTTAGTTTTTATTCTTATGATGAAATTGCTAATGACATTCCTGAAAACAAAGAAGAAATGAAAGGTACCCTTTCGGTAGTGGGTCGTTATGATTTACAAGGACGTAAACAGCCTCAACCAAAGCATGGGATAAATATCGTGAAATATTCCGATAATAACACCCGGAAAGAATTCGTTAAGTAGAAGCAATCAACTTTCTTTTTATTAATATAACGGGATAACGCTTTGCCATAAAAGTGATGTCCCGTTAATTGTTTTCTCATCTTATTTTCTGATAGATAATGTTATAGAATTTATTGCTGTCTTAGAAAAAGACTTTTAGTAGATAACAATATGTAGAAATGAGAAATAATAAATCCGAATAAGAGAAAAAGTACAATAAGTTTTTCTTAGTCGCGGATATTTCTCATCTTTGCTGTGCGCAGGGGAGAAATCCTGTGCCAAGAAGGCGTTCCGCTTTCATCCTTACTTGTAAATCTGGTAAATTCTCTTTAATCTCCCTTGCTATATCCACGGCCATGGGGATTCCGGGCTTATTATTTGTAACATCGAGGAAAGCCTCGTCGAGCGAGATGGGTTCGATGAGGTCGGTGTATTCGTGGAATATGTCGTGCATGGCGCGTGACACTTCCTTGTACACCTTGTAGCGTCCCTTCATGACGACCAACTGGGGGCTTCCATTTGCAAAGATACTATTTTTTCGTTTTTCGTTTTCCTCTTTTCACTTTATTTTGTACATTTGCGCAGGAAACAACCACAAAAAAGGATACAGCTATGAAACGAACATTGTCACTCATTCTCATCTGCGGACTTTGCCTGACGGGATGCCTGGCGCAGAAACAGGACGGGAAAGTCGTTGCAAAGTATTTAATCAACGGGTATTTCTTTGAGACGATGCCTGAATTGCCTGCTGAGGTGATGGAGAAGAGTACGGTATTCCCCCTTATGACGGACAAGGACGGCCTACAGGTGCAGGCTATCAGGCTTGATACGGAATTGCCCGATTCCATCGTGAGAATGGCGTTGCCTAAAAAACGTGTGAAGAATGCGTGGTTCTTTGTTAATGGGGAGAAGGAACTGCGTCGGCAGGCTAATACGGCTATCGCAGATGGGACTGGACCTCTCATCCTGCCCAAGGTGGGTAACCTGCTGCCCATTTTCCGTGAAAGAGACATGAACGGGAAGATGTGGGACAATCGTGAACTTGGAGGCCATGTTTCGGTGTTCTACTTGTGGTACCAAGGTAGCGTGCAGGCTCTTTCGGAGATGAACGAACTGGCAGCGTGGAAGGTGATGTACCCCGACGTGCAGTTCTTCTCCGTTACATGGCACGATGTGGCTACGGTGCGCCGTCTGACCCAGCAATACAACTTCAACTGGATACATCTCTGTAATGCCCACCAACTGATGACGTGGGTGAACCAAGGTGTGGACGAGAAGAACGCCTCGGCCCGTGACTATCCCGTGACCATTGTGGTGGACCAGCAGGGATACGTCCGCAGGGTAGTCAGTGGGACAAGCATGGAGATACGCAGGGCAACCTTGGACTGTATTCTTCAGTATAGGTGAGAACCGAGACCAGCAACTATATTCTGTCTTGTAGAAAACCTCTCGGATGCCCTTCCTTTATGCCAATCGATAGGTCCCTCCACTAAGCGGACGAACAACGCCTCGCATTTCAAGTGCAAAGAGCAGACTGCTGAGTTTGCCTACAGGGAGGTTGGTTTCCACCGTGAGTTGATTGATGTGCTTTCCTTCTGAATCTTTGAGAGCCTTGTATATGAGGTTCTCTTCGGGTGAGAGTTGAGGGAAAATCTCCCGTTGAATAGACTTTTTCTGATGATTCGAAGTACCCCATCCCATCAGTGTAACGAATTCTTCCGCATTTTGCAGAAGGTTGGCCTTGTTGTCCCTAATCAGCTGGTTGCAGCCTTCGGAATACTCGTCACCTATGCGTCCGGGAACGGCAAACACATCGCGACTGTAGTCCATGGCAATGCTTGCGGTGATGAGACCGCCTCCTTTGGCTTTGCTTTCCACTACCACTACGGCATCGGCCATACCTGCAACGATGCGGTTGCGGCTGACGAAGTTCACTTTTTCGGCAGTGGATTCACTCATGAATTCTGTCAGGAGCCCTCCCTGGCTCAACATCCTGACAGCGGTTTCGCGATGAAGCCGGGGATAAATCTGGTCTAATCCATGGGCAAGTACTCCTACGGTGTTTAGTCCGTGCTCCAAGGCCTGACGATGGGCGTTGATATCAATGCCGTATGCAAGCCCGCTTACCACCAGCGTGTCGGGAAGCAGCTTTGCCAAGTCTTCTATGAAATGGCGACAGAACGTCTTCCCATATTCCGTACAATGACGCGTACCCACGATGCTCACAATGTGGTGGGCGTTTAAATCCGTGTTGCCTCGGTAGTAGAGCAGGATGGGTGCATCGTCACATTCTCGTAGTCGGGCAGGATAGTTTTCATCGCTACGCAGTAGACAGGTTATATGCCCTTTTTCTGCAAACTTCATTTCCTGTTCTGCCCGTAACAAGTGTTCGTCCATGCGTGTTAGCGAGTGAATGAGTCGATCGGAGGATTCGGGCAACAATTCCTTTAGCTCGTGCCGATGTTCAAAGACGGCCTTTGCCGATCCCAGCTGGTTGAGCAAGATGTTTTGGATGGCAGAGTTAAAGGGAAGTACTCGTGTAAGGGCGATGGAATACAGTATTTCTTCGTTCATGACTTTCGTTTTAGGAATTCATATCCAAATTTACATCGCAGGCAATCGGCCCGATCACAATACATTCGTTTCAACTGGATGAGTGACTGACTGTCGGCTGCGGTTGTGGCCTCTAATCCGCAGTTGCGCCATTGGCGTAGGATGTAATTATTTTCAGCTGGAAGTTGACGTAGGATGTCGAGGAGCCTCTCACGCAATGGCTCGTTATTATGTGTTACAGCATAAGCGTAGAGGACGGGCATTACCGTATTGATGATAAGCAGTTGCTTGGTCTGTCGTGAGAGCGAAAGTTGCTTGCGTGCACATTCTTTCCCAAACATGATGTGAGATGTCCAATAGTCGGATGTGGTTGCATCCAGTGTGGCGTAGAGTGCGTCCAGCGGTTTGTCCTTCTGTACGGCATCGAGCAATGTGGACAGATTGGTTCTTCCCTTGTGGTACATCCAGGCAAGTTCTGCCAGGCGTATGTGCGGAAAGTTTTGAGGTCTGAGACGAAGGTATTTCCATTGAGCCTTGTTCATGGGGCTTGGCAGGGCAAAGAGTCGTTGCTGATAAGTATACTCTTTCTGCAACTTCTTCTCATATTCATCGGTATTGTTCTCACTTTCCTCCAACAATCCGGCAGTACCGAGGAAGATAGCTTCAATCTGGAAAAGTTCGTCACGATGTTTTCCTATCTTGTCTAAGGGGATACGTTTTGCCCATGTTTCGAAGGCATCGCCATTGATACCAAATCCGAAGTTGCGTGCCAACGTGACGAAAAGAGCCCCTTCCCAATTGCCGTTCAACTCTTGCAGACGATGGAGAACGAGGGTAGAGCGTTCTTGCATGCGCTCACATAGCAGGGTATCCATCCAACTGTGTGCTGTGAAGGTGTCGATTTCGGGTATAATCTTGTAGCAACGGGGGTAGTCCTCGGTTCCTTGTAGTTGCTCGTAACTCTGTGCCATACCGGCAGGAATATCCAATTGAAGTTGTGGGATGTCTTTTCCGCTTTGTGTAACTACTGTTGCGTCTACGATGTTGGCCACATGGAGAATGACGTTGTTGTATGCTTCGTCAGTGTCGTGGCCGTGTCGGTACCAGTCGCTTGACTTGAGATGAATCTCTATGTTGCCTGCCCACATGGTTTGCCCAATACGTACCTTGGCATTAAAGAAGTCGGGACCAGCATTGGGATTGAGCAGTCCAACGTCCACAATCTCCACGTCTTGGCCGTCAGTTGTCTGCAAAGCTTTTAGGGGCAGAATGCGATGTTTCCAGATGTAGTGGAGCAGTTTTTCCATTCTGTATCTCTTAAAATTTGTAACAAAAGTACGAAATATCACTATAAATACCTATCTTTGTGCGATAAAAATAGAAGATAGGAATGAAAATTGCACTTATTGGCTACGGTAAGATGGGCCATATGATTGAGGAAATAGCAATCAGTCGTGGCCACGAAATTGTTTGTATCATTGACGTAGACAATCAGAAGGACTTTGACTCGCCAGCGTTCAGAAGTGCTGATGTAGCCATCGAGTTTACGGCTCCCCACGTAGCTTTTGATAACTACATGAAGGCCTTCCGTCATCACGTGAAGGTGGTTAGCGGCAGCACGGGTTGGATTCCCCAGCATGGAGAGGAGGTGAAGCGGATGTGTGCGGAAGAAGGGCAGACGCTTTTCTGGAGCAGCAACTTCAGTCTTGGGGTAACGATTTTCAGGGCGGTCAACCGTTACTTGGCTCGTATTATGAACCAATTTGATGCTTATAAACCCACGTTGGAGGAGGTTCATCACATTCACAAATTGGACCATCCCAGTGGCACTGGCATCACATTGGCTGAGGAACTGGTGGCTGAGGTCGATCGTCTCTCTGGGTGGGAGTTTGGGCAGTTGACCAACCCTGACGGAACTACGGAGGGGACAAAAGACGTTGCTGCCGGCAAGTTACGTGTGGACAGCGTACGTCAAGGTGAGGTGCCAGGTATCCACACCATCACCTGGGATTCTGACGCTGACCAAATTACGATCACTCACGATGCCCATAGCCGGCGAGGTTTTGCCCTTGGGGCTGTGTTGGCTGCAGAGTATACTGCAGAACATGAGGGTCTGCTTACTATGTCTGACTTATTCAAATTCTAATGAAGAAAGAAACATATACCCCTACGAAGAAAGACTGGTTCTACGGAATCACGTTGTCTGTTTTGTACATCATCTTTTTGGTATGGATTAAAAGTTGGTGGGGCATCGTGGCGTTGCCTTTCATCTTTGATGCCTACGTCACGCGAAAGGTGAAGTGGAGTTGGTGGAAGGATTTGGAGAATCCCGTTACCCGAACCATTATGAGTTGGGTGGATGCCATCGTGTTTGCTCTGGTGGCCGTCTATTTTGTCAACATCTATTTTTTCCAGAACTATACCATCCCATCGAGTTCATTGGAAAAAAGTCTGCTTGTCGGTGATTATCTCTATGTCTCAAAGACCAGTTATGGTCCTCGTGCTCCGATGACGCCATTGTCCATGCCCCTGTGCCAGCATACGTTGCCTTTGGGTAATATCAAGAGCTACATCTCATGGCCTCAGTGGAAGTACAAGCGCATCAGTCCGAAGCGTGTCACGCTGAACGACATCGTCGTATTCAACTATCCCACAGGTGACACGGTGGCTTTGGGGCCTCGCTATCAGTCGGCAGATTACTACATGCTCTGCCATCAGATAGGCAAGGATATCTATCTTAACAACTATGGTAATCCTCAGTTGGATAGTCTTTCACCCATGGAACTTCGTCACTATTACGACCAGATTCAGGAATGGGGAAGTATGTATATGAAAAAGAACCACCAAGACTTTGGTGATATCAGTTGGCGTCCTGTTGACCGCAGAGAGAACTATGTGAAACGTTGTGTGGGACTTCCTGGACAAACCTTACAGATAAAAGACCGCATCATCTATCTTGACGGCAAGGCAAATAAGGAACCCGACAATGTGCAGTACAACTACCAAGTACAGTTGAGGGATGACATGGGGCTGATGGACCGAATGCTCCCTGACGACTTGGTGAAGGAACTGGGTCTTTCTTCTGATGACTTGTACGGACTAAACGGTGGCAATGGGCTATACAAGAATGGTATTTGTCCACTGACGAAGAAGATGAAAGAGACATTGGAGGCACGCACCGATTTGGTAGCATCGATAACGCCTGCCCCACAGGAGGAGAAGGATGTGCTGTATCCGTTGAACGGTCATAAGGGATGGACGGTGGACAACTATGGTCCCCTGTGGATTCCGGCCAAGGGAGCCAGTATCACGCTGAACTTGGATAACCTGCCCATCTATGAGCGTCCCATTCGTGTCTATGAGGGAAATAGCTTGGAAGTGACTCCCGAAGGTGATATCCTCATTAATGGAGAGAAAGCCACCTCGTACACCTTCAAGATGGACTACTATTGGATGATGGGAGACAACCGTCACAACTCTGCCGACTCTCGTTACTGGGGATTCGTTCCTGAGGACCATGTTGTAGGCAAGCCTATAATGATATGGATGTCTATTAACAAAGACTATGGTATGTTCAGAGGGGGAATCCGTTGGAATCGTCTGTTCCGCTGGGTGGATAACATAAAGTGATGGTGAAGAAGGGATTCTTGTTCAGCCTGTTGGTGGCTCTGCTTTTGGTTGGAGTGGTCCACTTCTTTGTATTCACTCTTGTTACCGTTCCCGGGCAAGGCGAAGAGCCAACGTTGTTGAGTGGCGATCGGGTTGTGGTAAATCGCTGGTCCTATGGATTCCGAACACCTTATGCATCCAGATGGGGTTACCGTCGTTGGCGTAGCCGGATGGCTCACCATAACGACTGGGTGGTTTACAACGCATCGCTTCCTTCCCGTGCGACCAGTCCTGATACCATGCAGCTGTGCGTAGGGCGTTGCCTGGCTTTGCCGGGAGACACCGTGTGGATGGGGGCTCATGGCAGGGTATCTCGTTATCGTAGTTATGCATCAGGTCAGATATGGCCTATTGTTGTTCCGGCCAAGGGTAGCTATATTAGGATGAATCCATGGAATGTCCAGCTCTATGCAGCCACTATCAACGGACTCGAGGGCGGACAGGTATCGGTTCAAGACGATTCGCTGTGCGTGAAGGGCCGTAAGGTTGCCTACTATTGTTTCTCCCGTAATTACTACTGGATGACCTCAAGCAACGAGGAGAACGTGAACGACTCACGAATGATGGGATTCATCCCAGAAACCCATCTGCTGGGCAAGATAGAGCTTGTGCTATATTCGTTTGATGGGTATCGTCCTCGTTGGAACCGCCTTTTCCGTCCCCGTTTATGAATTGTATCCTTTCCTCTGCCTATTTGGCTCCGGTCAGTTATTATGTCCAGCTCTATCGTCACCAGACAAGTTGGATAGAGGTGTGCGACAACTACCAGAAGCAGAGTTACCGTAATCGTTGCGTCATAGCAGCCACCGATGGTCCTTTGTCCTTGACCATTCCTGTGGTGAAGGCCGATGGAGGAAAGATGCAGATGAAAGATGTGAAGATAAGTGACCATGGCAATTGGCGTCACTTGCATTGGAATGCGTTGCAAAGCGCGTATCGCAATAGTCCTTTTTTCGAGTATTATGCCGATGATTTTGCCCCTTTCTATGAAAGGAGATGGATGTTCCTGGCTGATTTTAACGACGAGCTTTGTCGCCTCGTGTGTTGTCTGTTGGATATTCAACCCGATGTCCGGCGCACATCCTCCTACGAAGCAGTATATAGCCTGACAGAGGACTATCGTGAGCGTATTCATCCCCGACTATCTCCGGCAACGGAGATACGCCCCTATTACCAAGTGTTCCGTGATAAGTTGGGCTTCCTGCCAGACTTGAGTATTGTAGACCTGCTGTTCAACATGGGACCAGAAAGTATATTATACCTATGAGTTTTGAGATAGAAACATTAGAAAATGGAATGCGCGTCATCTGCTCACCCAGCAATTCCGATGTTGTATATTGTGGCGTTGTGGTGGATGCAGGCACAAGAGACGAACTTCCCGAGGAAAGTGGAATGGCCCATTTTACCGAGCACATGTCCTTCAAAGGGACAACACATCGTCGTTCGTGGAGTATCATCAATCGCATGGAGTCTGTCGGTGGAGACTTAAATGCCTATACAGGTAAAGAGGAGACGGTGTATTATTGTGCCGTCCCCCTTAGACATTATGTGCGTGCAGTGGATTTGCTGGTGGACATTGTCTTCAATAGTACCTATCCTCAGCGAGAGATGGACAAGGAAGTGGAGGTTGTCATAGACGAGATAGAAAGTTACAACGACAACCCATCGGAACTGATATTCGATGAGTTTGAAGGCTTAGTGTTCCGCAACCATCCCTTGGGTCGCAACATTATCGGAGATGCTGAGCGCTTGCGCAGTTTCCAGTCATCCGACATGCGACGATATGCCGACCGTTTGTATCGTCCTGAACGAATGGTGCTTTACCTCTACGGCAATGTATCAATGAAAGACCTGTTGCGTGTAGTGAGGAGAAGCGTAACTGATAAAGCGAGCGAAAGCCGGCAGCCGGTTCTACGTATTCCTCCCGTTACTGGCTATGACGCAACGTTATACAAACAGAAGCGAGACACCCATCAGGCCCATGTCATGCTGGGAACGCGTGCTTTTGCGGCCACTGACGTTCGCTATCTCCATCTCTATCTTTTGAATAACATACTTGGTGGGCCAGGCATGAATTCCAGGCTCAACCTCTCTTTGCGTGAGCGTCGGGGACTGGTGTATATGGTGGAGAGCAACGTGTCCTGCTACACCGATACGGGAATATGGAGTACCTATTTTGGATGTGACGCTCATGATGTGGAACGCTGTTTACGGCTTATACGTAAGGAATTGCAGCACTTGACAGATGCGCCGTTGTCTGAGCGCGTGCTGTCAGCAGCAAAACGTCAGCTGAAAGGACAGATAGGGATTTCCTATGACAATCATGAGAATGTTGCCATAGGTATGGGAAAACGTTTGTTACATTATGGAAAGACGTTGAGTCGCCAGCAGTTGTGTGACCAACTGGATGCACTCTCTGCCCAGGACCTGTGGCAGACCGCACAGGATGTTTTTGCCCCCGAACGCCTGATAACGTTGGTTTACGAGTAATCAAAAGTAGGTATTTTTACGGTCATACGTAGTAACGAACTTATATTCTTCGTACATTTGCGTACGAAATACAAGATACTATGACGTTAGAGAACTTGAAACTTGGTGAAAGTGCCATTGTCTCTCAAGTTAATGTGGAGGGCAACTTAAGGCAACATTTCCTGGATATGGGAGTTATTCCCGGTGTCAAGGTAAAGCTGATGAAGTACGCTCCTATGGGTGATCCCATGGAGTTGCGAATCCACGGATATGAACTTACGCTCCGACTTGCCGATGCTGCACAGATAGAGGTTCTTCCCTTTACTGACGGGGTGCAGGAGGAGCAGCCCCCTCTCACCCCCGTTGAAGGTGAGATACATCATGAGGCCGAGCACCCGGGACTGGGTGAGGAGGGTCCACGTTTCCACAATAAGTCCACAGAGCATAAAGTCAAGGAAAAACTTGTCTTTACCTTGGCAGGTAATCAGAATAGTGGTAAGACAACCTTGTTCAACCATCTTACCGGTTCCAATCAGCACGTGGGTAACTTCCCTGGTGTCACCGTTGACCGTAAGGAGGGGGCCATTAAGGGACATCCCGAGGCCACGGTTGTCGATCTTCCGGGAATCTATAGCCTCTCACCTTATTCCAGTGAGGAAGTGGTAAGTCGTCGGTTCATCTTGGACGAGCATCCTGACGGCATCATCAACATCGTGGATGCCACCAACATAGAGCGTAATCTGTACCTCACATTGCAACTGATGGAGTTGGGTGTCCCCATGGTACTTTGCCTAAACATGATGGATGAGGTGAGAAATAACGGGGGAACGGTCAAGATTAATGAAATGGAGCGACTGTTGGGGATACCCGTTATACCCATCTCAGCCATGAGGAACGAAGGAGTGGACGAGGTAGTGCAGCACGCATTGCATGTAGCCAAGTATCAGGAGCCTCCCATTCGTCAGGACTTCTGTAGTCCGGAGGACCACGGCGGGGCTGTTCACCGTTGTCTGCACGCCATTATGCACATGATAGAGGACCATGCTCGGCGTGCCCGTATCCCTCTACGCTTTGCTGCCTGCAAGTTGGTGGAGGGAGACGCTTTGGTGGAGAACGCTCTGCAGCTGAGTCAGAATGAACGGGAGACCATCGAGCATATTTTGAAGCAGATGGAAGAGGAGCGCGGTCTCGACCGCCAGGCGGCCATTGCCGACATGCGTTTTTCTTACATCTTGAGACTCTGTGCACAGACGGTGGTACACCCCACGGAAAGCAAGGAGCATATCCGCAGTCGGCGTATTGACAGAGTGCTTACCGGGCGCTGGACAGCCATTCCCTCGTTTGTACTCATTATGGGTTTGGTGTTTTATCTTACGTTCTCCTCTGTGGGAGTATGGCTTCAGGACATGTTCCAGGCAGGCATTGACTGGTTTACAGCATTGACCGACCAGGTTCTCACGAACTGGAACATCGCTCCGGCCGTTCATAGTCTGATTATCGATGGTATATATAGTGGGGTGGGGACTGTTGTGGTCTTCCTTCCCCTGATTATGTTGCTCTTCTTCTTCCTGTCTATGTTGGAAGATTCGGGCTACATGGCTCGCATTGCCTTCGTCACCGATGGCTTGCTGCGAAAGGTTGGATTGAGCGGTCGGAGCATAGTGCCCTTGCTTATCGGCTTCGGTTGTAGTGTACCCAGTGTGATGGCCAGTCGTACGCTGCCCAGTGAACGTGACCGTAAACTGACGATTCTGTTGATTCCCTTCATGTCGTGTACGGCCAAGATACCCATTTATGCTTTCTTTGCGGTGGCCTTCTTCCCTGATTATGCAGGATGGGTCATGGGTGGCCTATATATTATAGGTATAGTGGTTGGCATTCTGGTGGCACTTGTGTTGAAACGCACCGCTCTCCGTGGTGAGGCCGTACCTTTTGTCATGGAACTGCCTAACTACCGTATGCCTGTAGCAACCAATGTGGTACGGCTGATGTGGGAGAAGGCCAAAGACTTCCTGCAGCGTGCTTTCACGGTCATCTTCCTGGCCTCCATGGTGGTGTGGTTCCTACGTTCCTTCGACTGGCACATGGACATGGTTCCGGAAGGAGCAGAGTCAGAGAGCATGTTGGCATCTATTGCGAATGTCTTTGCTCCGTTGTTCTCCCCATTGGGATGTGGAGACTGGCGCATCGTGACGGCTCTTGTCAGTGGTGTGCTGGCTAAAGAGGCCGTGGTGGGGACGTTGGGAACTTTGTTTGCCGGCGTTTCCATCACAGAAGTGTTCTCGGCGGCTACGGCCTTCACGCTGTTGGTTTTCTGCCTGCTCTATACTCCCTGCATAGCCGCCATAGCTACCATACGACGTGAGCTGGGTGGGCGCAGTGCCCTGATGGTCTTTGTGTTTCAGTGTGTGGTAGCTTGGGTGGTTGCCTATGTCGTACGTTTGATAACCATGCTGCTATGAATGTTCAGAGCATACTTCTCTTAGTTGCCGTGTTGGGTGTAGCCTTGTGGGTGTTGTACCGATATGTGGACAGGCGAGGGCAGTCTGGAGGTTGTGGTTCGTGCAATTGTGATTGTGGTCACTGCACCAAGATGTGACAAACCTTATCCTGGAATATGCGACTTTCGGCCACTGGACTGTCCTCGTTGATAATGCTAAAGGCATACCAGTGACCGTCGGTTCCTTTGGCATAGCCAGCCAAGGATGAGGCTCCACGGGTTACCAAGGTTCCTGTTTTACAGAAGATGCGGTTGCGATAGGCTGGTGCTGTCATTCTGCCCAGAAGGGAACCGTGGCGTTCGGGATGACCAGGGGTAGCGAGGGCATCATGAATGAGATAATGTCTCATCTCCTTACGTTGCCAGGCATAGATGAGCAGGCGGGTAAGAAAGTCGGCCGTAACGTTGTTGTCGGGGCATAGTCCACTCCCATCCTCGATGGTGAAGAGTTGTCGTTCCGCATTAGTGTACTTCAGGTCTTCGTCAATAAAGATGTCTGTCAAGTGTCTCGATGGTTCATGGTGGCCCGTCAGATGGTCGAAGGAGTGGTCTAAATGGTAGAACAGCGCGTCGGCCTTGATGTTGCTGCTATGGATGAGCATGGGGGTAATGACGTCCGTAAGGGGGGTCTGGTGGGTATATATACGCTCCGCCTTATGGGTATAGAGGTTAAGGGCGAAGCGATAGGACGCAGAGGCGGGAGGGTCCAGAAGCTCCAAGGGGACGAATATAGGGGTAGGAACCACAGCGATACCTTGTGAGCGGAAAGTGGTTAGCAGTTCGCGTTCCACACGTTCTCTGCCTTTCAGCAGGACGGGTACTTTGTGGTAAGGGATGTCCCAGAAGGCTGCTGCAGGATGTGCTTTCAGTGTGTCGTCCCTCATAAGGGAGAGTATGACTCCGCCTTCAATTCTTTCTATGCCCTTCTCTTTCAGCGTCTCGGCCAGTGGTGTTAAGTTATCGAACATAGGGTCATCGTCTGCCTGAATGAGTACTACGCCGCGAAGAGTCCCGTCACAGGTCTCTCCATAGATGCTCTCCGACACGTTGTACATGTGCTTAAGCCCATAGCGTTCCAACGCAGTGATGGCTGTCAGCAGTTTCAAGCATGAGGCTGGTATCATTAGTCTGTTGTCGTGCCACTGCATGATGGACTTGTCGGCCGTAAGGTCGTAGATGCTGATGGCAATAAGACTGGTGTCAAGTCGCTGCGGTGACTGTATCAGGGAAGTGAGGTCTTCTTTGACGCTTTGGTTGATGTGTGGGCGGGGAATCACGTCGTCGAGCAGGATATCGGTGGAATCGGCATTTTCTGTTGATGCGCTCCTCGAACACCCACACCGGACAAGGGAGAATGAGAGGATGACAACCAACATTAGGAGGAAGATGCCGCATCCTTTCTTTACGTTCTTCTTGATTCTTCGTCTTTTCTTAGCCATAAGCATGCATGCCTCCCAGCAAATAGTTGACCCCGAAGTAAGTCATTAGCAGACTGGCCAGTGCCAACAGTGAATATATTCGATAGTTACGTTCGCTTTGGAACCAAGGCAGACTCTGGCTGTGCAGGGGAATGCTGTAAACAAGTAACGTGATTAGAGCCCACGACTCCTTGGGGTCCCATGTCCAATAGGCTCCCCACGACACATTTGCCCAAACGGAACCTAAGAATATGCCGATGGCCAGTAGCGATACCGCATAGCGCAAGAGGTGGCGGCGGAAGAAACTGGCGGCCAGAAGGGCATAGCTGAGCATGATGATTGCTACGTGAGCACTCAGCCACGGAGAGTGGAGCACGGGCATTAGAGGTGTAATCTGCGGGTTCCTTTCCACCAGCCACGCCACAAACAGGGTGACGGCGCTGCCCAGTGGCATGAAAGGCAACAGGCAGAGAGCCGTGAAATGAAGCGTCTCGTAGGTGTTGGCTAAAGGAATGTGTCCGCCCAGATACCATCGCAAAGCAAAGTGGGTTAACAGAAAGAGTGCAACTATCGCACGCAGGACAACGTCTGATGTGCTGAATCTCGTCAGACTAACGATAAGAACCAGCAGACATCCGAGAACACCTATGATGGTCCATGGAATACGATTATACATCAGTTCCGTACTTACGCGTGCCTCGCTGAGAGGCTTTATCTCTGGGGGGAGAACCTGCATGAGTGTTCCCTGCTGAAGCATCAGTATCAGTGCTACCTTCTCGTCCGTTGCCGCATCTTCTCCCATTCCTTTCAACTGGGGGAGGGAAGCATTGTAGTCGATGAAATCATCCATTTTGCGATATCCCTTACCTTTCTGCTTGATGATGGGGACGCTGTTCCATGCCCGTGGGGCGAGTGTCCAGCTGGTGACTACTTGTGTGGCTGTAAGTCCGTGATATCGCGAGCGGCCGTATATCTTTTGAAGGAAATCCTGAGCCATGGTACCTACAGGGCAGGGCCTTTCGTTCCAGATTACCTGTAAACGTTCGATGGAATCGGCCTTTTCTCTCGGAACGACAGGGAGGTTCTCGGCTTTTGCTCCACCACCCATAAATAGGAAAACAAGGGTAAGTAGCTTACTCCACTTGAGCGCAGGCTTCCACAGATAGGTTAAGAAGGAAAGCAGAAAGAGCAAATATCCTGCATAGACGAGGCTTGTGCCCCAGGGGTCATAGTTTACGGTCAGTAGAGTACCCTGCATATCTTCGTCATAACTGGTCTGATAGAGGCGGTATCCGTGCAGTCGGGCAATCTTGTTCATGCTGATGGTGTACGATTGGCCCTCGGCCGTGATGCTGCTGATGTAATCTTGTGGGGCTTGTGTTCCAGGATAGTAGGCTATCCGAAAAGAGTCCAACCTCACAAGACAAGGCAGTTGGTCCATCTCCTTTCTCTCCTGGTTCATGTAGTAGTCGGTGGGGATGCCTTGGCGCAGATGGAGTATGCCCCTTTTACTGGTAAGGCTGGTGGTCAGCCCTCCCAAGAGCATGAGAAGGAAACTCATGTGCATGGTAAAGATGATGGGACGTTTCCACATCTTGCGCCGATACATCAGGTAACAGCCAGAGACGACAATGGCTCCCCATAGCAGTTTGAACCACAGGGAGCCATAAATGGCTTGACCATTGGGAATCAAGGTGGCTATGGCAATAACCACCGTTATGATGCCCAAGAAAAGGAAAGGTAGTTTAGAACGCACGATACTCGGGATGGTTACATGCCCTGACGGCAATGCACTCCATCTCAATGAGCCAAGTGGGGCGACATACGGGGGCAAGGGTTATCACTGTAGGGATGTGGGGGAAACGTTGTTCGAACATGGTGCGGACAATGTCGTAGTCGGCCGTATCTCTCAGATAAACGACAATCTGCATCACATCGTCAAACGTACTCTCTCCTTCCTTCAGTAGTGTCTCCACATTCTCCCACATGCGTTCGGTCTGTTTGATGATGTCTCCCACATGTTCCACCTCGCCCTTGTTGTTTATGCTTGCTGTGCCAGAGATGAAGACGTGGGCGCGGTCGCCATATTCCATCACCGTTCCGCGTTCGAAGGTCACACCATATTCATAGGTGGGGTTTAGGTGGGTGGGGGCATAGAGGTAGTGCTGTTGCTCAGGATGGAAACCCACTAAGGCATAGGTGCCCATTTGTATAAGTGCCCTGGTGTCGGCGGGCAATCCACCGATACCCGTACTGGCTATATAGTGGCTCTTCTCCGTAAGGCCCTGTTCTATGAAGTTCTCCTTCCTTGCCTTCACCATACCGGCATACTGCGTATCCACGTCACGGACAAAGAACCAGGTACGTATACAGTTATCGGCCAGTGTGGCATTGAAGTTGTTCAGCAGTTCCTCATATTCGATGAGTACGGCTTCCGTTTGCCATGCCGAGTCGCCTTTGTGCTGATGCATTCCCATCTTCCACAGGTGGCGGTATCCGTTATGCTCGACGACGACGATGCCGTTTTCGTTGCGTACGTCGGTTTCGTTTTGCATGTAAAGCCATACAGCAATCTTGCTACCGTCCAAGGGTTGTTGCTGTATGATGCTGATGCTCACGTTGTTCTCCTTCCGCATTAGGGGCTGCTGATTGGTGCTGTCGGAGAGGAAATAGCGTTTCAGAATATAATGCGCTCCCTCAAACTCGGGTAGTGTGGGAATGAGGTCTTCGGCTGCATAGATGCGTTCCATCTGGCCCTGGAAGAACTGCCCCCGAGGTTCTACATGCAGCATGACATGCCACTCGCGTACCCCCTGCTTGGGGGCATAAGTAGCCGCCTCCACTATTACTCCCAGATTCTCAAGATATGTCTTCTTATAGGTCATTTCTTTGTTCTTTCGTGGCGCAAAGGTACGAATAATATCCTAAATATTCACTCTTTTGCCCCGTTATCTATCCAATCTTTGATGTAGGACTTGATATTTTCCTCCTTTATAATGTCGGCATGTGGCATACGCCACTCCTCCAGATTGTTTTCCATAAGCATGTAGAGCACACTGTTAGCTCCGTCGTAGGGTTTCACCAGAATACGGTCGTCGTATTTGTACGAAGACTTGTTCACCAGTGAAGCATAACTCTTCCCTTGGGTAAGGTTCAGTTGCCCGGAGGGGTTGGCACTATTGCGGTGGCATGAAACACACCGCTCATCGAAGAGTTTCGACTGCAGGATGCAGAACATGCTGGCATCCAGGTTACCCACATCCATATATGCGGTGTCGGTAATGTTCACGATATCAATGCTTCGAAGCGTGAATACACGATGGCGCAGGCGGTCGAGGATACATAGTTCCACTTTGGTGGCATTATCGGAAATGTTGGATAGCATTGTGTTTACATTTCCATCGTTGTCCGCAGTTACTACCTTGGAGACAATGGGGTAATCGTTCTCGTCGTCAAAGGATGCTATGCGCAACGAGTACTTCGACGACCAGTTCTCGAGCCCCGTTATGGTGCCTGTCAGCTTTGCCGTTCTTCCGTTATGGTTATACGTCAGGCTCTTGGGTCGTATGTCACCACTGTCACAAGCTGTGAAGGCTGTCAGGCAGACGAGGGGAAGTAGGAGATGGAAAATACGTTTCATGTGAGAAGTCTGTTTAGAAACTGTACTGCAACTGGACACTTGCTGTATGGGTACTGATTCCCAAGTCGTCGTTGTCGCGATCCAGCTGGGTTTCGTGGCCATATCTACCCGTAAACTGATACATGGCACTCAGCTTGAGGTTGCACTTGTTGATGTAATAGTTGCACACCACGGCGGGCATGTTCAGGAAACCGTCCTGTTTGGCACCGTTGCGATCCATGAAATCGTAGCGGAAACCTATTTGCAGGTAGTTGGTGGCAAAGTAGCCTATCTGTCCATAGGCTCCCCAGTAGTTGAAGGTGTTGTCTATCTTCTGCCTTTCCGTGAAGCCAACGTGCATCCAATATCCCTCAGCGGCTACGTACCAACGATTGTAGAGCATGGAGAATTCGGCTCCCAGGCGGCTGTCGTTCGTACTTTCGCTTTCACTCTCTACGTTCACACCTCCACTCACGCCGAATAGCATGTGTCTTCCTCGTAGCATGTGGCTGTTACCTTGTGTGGCGGGCATGTTTCCCCAGGGCATGAAGGTGAGCCGTCCGGCATAGAGAAGGGAGGGTATATGCCAATCGTCGCTCAGCGTTTTTGTGGCTGTATTTACGGAACTTCCACTACCGTTCCACAGGCCTGCTTCGTAACCCATAGTCCAGCTGTCCTGCTTCTTATTCAACTTGGTTGAGCCGTGGAACTCAAATCCTGTGTCAAATCCTGTCCCAATGGTTGGGGTGACGGCATTGAGACTGTAGGGCATGATACTTGTGGCAGTGAGTGAAGTGGGAAGCAGGGGGAATAGCGTTTCACCCAGTGTGGTGAGATAGGCATGAGTAAAAGGTGTCTTGAACTTGCCCACACGGAAACGGGCAGCCGGACTGATGCTGTAGTCTATCCATGCTTGCTGCAATACGTTTCCGCCTGTGGCGGCAGCATTGATGCTTAGGTTATAGTCCAGATGTCCGAATGTCTTGCCCGTGAAACCCAGAATGGCATAGGGAATAGCAAAGCCACTATTGGCCACATTGTCCTGATTGTAGGCCTTGTCCAATCCTTCATCGTCATAGTAATTGTAGATGGCTCGGGTCTGCAGGAACAGATAGGGTTTGAAAACGAATTTCCCGTTCTTGCTCTGGAGGGTGAAGCCTCGGTCGTCGGCAATGCCTAAGACACCATTCTCCATGTCGATGTGCTTGGGCTGGTGGTCCAGTTCCGCGCTTTCAATATTATATTTCTCGTAGAAGACCCCCTTCTCATCTGTCGGCTCTTGTTGGCTAATGTTTTCGTGAATTTCTTCTGCCATGACAGGCATTGCAGTGACAGCTAACGCCAATAGGAATGAATGTTTCATTTTTATCTTCTTTTTCTGGCTTTATAATGATTCTAAGAATTTGATTAATGCCTCCCGTTCTTCCTTTTTCATCTTCATAAAGAGGTTTTTTGAGGCTTCTCCCTCTCCCCCGTGCCACAGAATAGCCTCGGTCAGGTTTCGTGCACGTCCGTCGTGCAGAAAGAACGTGTGACCGTTCACACGGTTCTGCAGTCCGATTCCCCATAGGGGTGTGGTGCGCCATTCGTTTCCCCGGGCCAGGCCACTGACGTAGTTGTCGTTCAGGCCCACGCCCATGATTTCGCTCCCCATGTCGTGCAGGAGGAAGTCGCTGTAGGGATGTATGGTCTGACCGCCTAACCAAGGCAGCTGAGTGCCATTGAGCAGGGTGGCTCCGCGGGGACGCGTGTGCAATGTGGTGACGTGACATAAGTGACACTTAGCTTGAAAGAACAGCTGCTGACCATTGTATACGGTCCGGTTGTAGATGTTTCTGCGAGCGGGAACGCTCAGACAATGGAGGTATAGGTCGACATCTTCCATGTCCTCGGTGCTCACTTCCAACTGGTCGTACAGCAGACCCATCATCGATCCTTGTTGCATTTGTGACTGCCCTTCACAAATCTCCTCTGGATAGCGACTATTCGTAACACCCATATCGCTTGAGAAACCCAGTTCCACGGTCAGGTCAGCATGTTGTGCTTTATTACCACTCACCCCCAGTTGCTTCATTCCTCTTTCGGTGATGTAGTTACAGCGTCCGCTGATGCCATACTCTGGGTAGTTGCTTTTACGGGCCAATGCCTCTATCTCGTCGTGGTCAAGTGCCATCATCTGTCCCATGCCCACATGGCGAAGAGGGATGCGTACGGTACAGAAGAGGTCCTCGGGACGTATCTCTACGGAGTCTTTCTTTACGTTGTCCCACATCTTCTTATACCATTCTGTGATGGTATAGGAAGGGCAGGCCAGTTCATATTCTTCCCCATCGGGAAAGTGTCCCGTTTCGTATCGCCAGTCTACTTTCAGTTTACCTTCGGCTGTTACCCCATAGATGCTTTGGTCATGCACCACGCGACCATAGTCTTGGAAGAAAGCCCCATTCTTTCGTGTGATGTATACCAGCATAGAAGAGAAACCGGTGTCGCCGGAACCATATTCTCCCTTTGCATTCTGTGTCCAAAGGGCTGGTCGGGTACGTCCCGCATTGCGGTGGCAACTGCCACAGCTATATCCTGCGTACACAGGTCCCAGTCCGCCTCCATAGTCGGAATTGGAGGTTCGCAAATCGTCGTAGAGTTTATCTCCATTTCGAAAACGCATGAGGTTACTTCCCGTCACCCAGTCGGATTCGGTGTCATAGGCATAACTGGAGGAAAGGAAATTAGTGGACGTCCCTGCAGAAAGTTCGTATCCGTAGGGAATGTCCATATCCTGCACATCCAGTCCGTCTTCATCACTGCAGGCTGACATTGCGATGAGGGTGGAGAATAGTAGAATCTTGCTTTTTCTTATCATCACAGTTGGCTTAGTTATTGAAACGCCAACAAAGCAGGAGCCTTCCGACTCCTACTTTGTCCTGAAATAAGCAATTATGTATGTATGTATATTAGATGTTATGTTCCTTGAATAATTTGGCATAGCTTTGTCCGCCATTGTACGATGTGTTCCAACTGTTGTAGAGCGTGTTGGCATCCTCCTTCAGCAGACGGGCGCACTGCAGCATGTAGTTGCCCCAACTGGCCTTGTTCTCCTCGGTCCACACGAGGTTGGCGTTCGTGTTGTCCTCGGCCGTGTCGCTGGTGGTGCGCACCTTGCCGTTCTTGAAGATGAGGAACTCCAGCGTGTGGAAACCGCGCACGCCCTGGGCAGCCTCGATGGCATCGTCGTCATCCTCGTCGCTCCAGTTCAGTTCGTCATAGTTGCCCGAGGTCAGGATGTTGGCAATCTGGTCCTGATCCAAGGGCCAAGAATCCATGTTGGGGTCAAGACCCAATGCATCTACGGGACCGAAGCCCAGGAAGGCCTCGCTCGACTCCCACGGCTCGCGGGCATCAATCCAGCACTTGGCCACGGCCTCGAATGCTTCGTCAGAGGGGTTGGCGTTGAACTCCTGCACCTTGGCATAGAATACATCAGCATTGCCCGAGAGGGTCTTGTAGGTGGGCAGGACCACAACATCCACATAGTTGGCTACGATGGGGTCGAGTACGTTGTTGGTATTGATGTCTTTGTTACCTTTGATGTAGGTCTTTACGCTTTGAATGACGTCACACAGGTCTGCGCACTTATCTTGTGCTACTTCTGCCTCGCTGCATGCGATATTCTGGCAGAAGGGATTGGGAATCTCCAATATGGCATCATAGGCTGCCTTGATGGCATCTTTCATCTGTTTGTCCAGATTGGCATTGGCAGCAGCTACCAGATTGGACAGAGATGCTGTTGCAATGCTTCCGTCCAGACTCCCGTAATATGCATTACGGATGGAAAGGATGTTGTTGGAATAGTCCTCACGCGAACGCCAGCTGTACCATGACTCTACGGCGTAGAGAGCCTTCTTGGTATATCCTGCCACATACAAGGCCAGAGGGTCACCAATCTTTGCTTCGCCTACCTCGTTGGCAATGTCGTTGCAGCCATCAAGGATTTGTTCCACACAGGACAGTGCACCACCATCATCGTCAGTCAGGTCTGGTCCAACGGGGTCGTCGTTACATGCAACGAATGTGGTCATACCCAACCCAATCAGAAGGAGGGTAGTGAGAGATAAGATTTTTTTCATAGTGTTTGTGTTTTTTATTTGTTTATGATTACTTTGATTCTTTTCTTTACTTCCGGGTAAACCATCCTGTATAGGCAATGGCAATGGCAAATTCGTTTTCCCGATTACCTATGCCACCACCGAACACACGACATGTTCCTATCCGACGGGTCGTGTAGTCGGCTTTAACCACTAGATTAGGTAGGGCAAACCAGTTGAGGCCGCCCGACCATTTACTCACCTGATATCGGTTGTCCATAGTTTGTTTACCTTCGCCTTTTTCTTGTGGGTTGTAATACTCATAGCGTCCGTAGGGGTAGAGAGTGGGACACTTTCTGCTATGGAAAACGTTCTTTAGATTTATGCCGGCCTCTACTCCATAGGCCAGTGCATTTTGGGCAATGGTACGGAAGGCTATATTATGGTAATAAGGCGATTTTCCAGAGATGTTCTTGCTGGCTAAAGCGGCATTGCCTACTTTTCCCCAAATGACGTTGGCTCGTGCCGTTACTATCTTGCTGGTGTATTGCGCATCGGCTGTGAGTATGCTGACGGGCACACGGAACTGGCCCGTCTTCACTGTGGTATATTTCTGTGGTTCGTCGGCATTGGCTGCCGTGTTGTTGCAATAATAGGCCGAAACGCCAATACGAAGACCAGGCACACCATGGTAGTTCAAGCGACCTACATAGGCAGGACTGGTGAAGTTGTCTTTTTCAAACAACCCAGCCTTACCAGAAGCCACCCAGTTGGCCGTACCGAATCCGTCAGCAGTCAGACCAGCAACGACCATAGCCTCGTAGCTCATTCGTGCATACCTCTTTCCGAACTGACCGAATATCTCCAATCCATTTTCGTGCCAAGTGGAGGGAAGAATCGTGGTCTCTCCTTCCGGACGACTGGTGCCAAAGAACAGGATTGGCTCGTGGTGGGCGTTGGTAAGGCCGATAGGGAGAATCAGATGGCCGGCCCGTACATTGAAGGAATTGTTCAGCGTGTAGGTGATGTGGAATTGTTCCAAAGCCACTTCACCCCCCTTCTCGTATTCTACTTCGTGTTCGTTACCTTCCGAGCCTCCTTCCATTTCGTATTCAAGTCCTACGCCCCCGGCCTCGAACTCTATCTCGGCTCCCAGATTCCAGTGTTTGTTGAAACGGTAGTCACCAGCCAACACGAAACGTGGAATGGAGATGGCATTGGTGCTGTTGAGCGACTGCGTGCGTCGTCCGTCGAAAATTATCTTGGGGTCATAGTTCATGAATTGTGCCAGAATCTCCCCATATCCTCCGAAACGGAATTTATGGTACTCCTCGCCTGTAGCAATCTGGTGCAACTTGCTGTTCCTCTTTTCCGTGTTGGACGTTTGGTTACGTTCGATGTTATCAATACGTCGGAGGAGTTCGTTGTATTCGCTTCGGCTTATGGACACGCTGTCTTGTCCTATGGACGGGAGAGTTAGTGTGGCAAGGCTTACTATCGTCAGTATTCTTTTCATCGATTTATGTAAATTTTTTCACGCTGCAAAGGTACGACGAAAATTTGGGGTACGCAATACACAAATTTAATGAAATTGATGGTTTTATCAAGTAACATGATACTTACTAATAGTTAATTTTGTACCTTTGTACGGACAATACATATTTGTTATGATAGAAAAATATCACGAGACAGACCCAATGATTGATGTTATCAGCGACGATTATCGCATGTTGCAGATGATATCGAGATTTGGCATCACTTTGGGGTTTGGCGACCAGACGGTGGCCGCTACCTGTCTTAAGGCAGGTGTGGACGTGAGCACTTTCCTCACGGTGGTCAACTACATGAAAGACAACAATCGTTCTCACGTCAAGGACATGGCTGACCATATCAGTCTGCCTGCGCTGATGAAGTATTTGAAGAACAGCCATAGTTTCTTTCTGGACTATCGGTTGCCGCAGATTCGTCGTAAACTTATTTCGGCCATAGACTGTTCGACGAGTAACCAAATAGCGTTCCTTATCCTGAAGTACTACGACGAGTATGCTCAGGATGTGGCTGATCACATGGAGTATGAGAATACGCATGTCCATCCCCATGTCGAGGCCTTACTGCAAGGCAAACTGCCTATGGAGTCTTTCCAGACCGTGGTTCACCACCATTCTGGCAATCACGACAATATACAGCATAGTCTGTCGGAGTTGAGGAACATCATCATCAAGTATTATCCCAGCGATGCAAACGCTAATCTAATGAACGACGTGCTGATGGATATTTACATGATGGAGGAAGACCTGCTTAGTCACTGCCAACTGGAGGATACGTTGTTCGCAGAATGTGTGCGCCGTCTGGAAGAGGAAGTACGTGAAAATGGAGGTGAACCCACCAGTCTTCGGGAGGAACAGGGAAGTGCTCCTTCCGGCAACGACCTGAGCGAACGCGAGAAAGAAGTGATACGTATGGTAGCGATGGGCTTGTCGAATAAGGAGATTGCCGAGAAAATGTTTATTGCCGTGAACACGGTGATGACCCATCGTCGCAACATTAATCGTAAGACGGGTATCCATGCTGCGGCAGGACTGACCATCTATGCCATTGTGAATGGCATCATTAATGTGGAGGACGTTAAGTTATAGTCCTTACACCTTATATAATATTAACATAAAGGAAGAATCCCTTGAGCTTTTTGCCCGAGGGATTCTTCCTTTGTGTGGTCGGCCTCATTCGTTTCCGAAGATAAGGTCTATCAGGTCGTTAATATTGGTGAGGCCTCCACTCCCCCCATTCAGTATGTGCTGGATGAGCGTAGCCACATCGCCTGCAGTGATGGTTCCCATGGGGTAAACATGCCGGAAACCTAATGAAGAGAAGGGAGCTTCCGTCTGCAGTCCTTTCACCACCCATAGTGTGGCGTTGGCCACATCACTGGTGTTAAAGGCATTGCCGCTGATGCTTACATTGCTGAGGTCTTCGGCATAGAAGGTGACGCTGTTCAGCGGTGTACCCTTGGAACCCAGGTTCTCCAACGTGTCGTCCCAGCCCGTGAAGGCATAATCACAGATTTCCACGTATTGCCCGTAGAATGTAACGTCGGTAAGCGCGCTTTTGTAGAAGGCTCCCTCGCTGATGGTACTTACACTCTCGGGTATCGTTATCCAACTCAGGGGGAAATTCTCCATAGCCCACTCTGCTACCCATGAGGGATAATAGGTTACGTTATCTACGGTAAACTCTGAGAGCAACTCTATTCCGCCATCTGGCAGGTCGTCGCCGAAGTAGCCAGCCACGTAAGCTGTACCGTCTTGCCGATAGACGTACTTGATGCCTTCGTGCCAGTAAAGGCTGTCGGGTTCTTCTTCCGGTTCGCCCGTGAGAGTCTGTGTCACGGTGAAGTTATCGATGTAGAGATTTATTTCGCTGCTCGTGCTCACTGCCGAGGGGAACTTCAGACCCATGGTCAGCGTGCCACGTGATTCTAAGGTGGTCTCTACGCTGGTAGTATAGGCTGTGCCCCATGTCGAGGTGCTGGTCACCTTCGTAGCATCGTCGTTGGCAAAGAGGTAGACGCCGTCGTAGTCAGTGTGTACAGCCGCCGTCACGGTGTACTTGCCGGCAGGCAGATTGCTTAGTGACTGGTAGATGATGTTGCCTGCCGAAAGGACATTGCCTCCTGCGTTCCAGGCCTGTACCAGCACACCGTCACACAGGCTCGAATGCCACTCATTAACGGCTTTCGGCCAGGGAGCACTCTCGGCATCCCAGCCCTGGTCGTAGTTGATGGTCCAGCCTGGACAGTCTGAATAATAGCCATCCGTACTATTGTAGGTACAGTCTTCAAAATCGAGGTTAGTAAACTGGTTGCTGATGTCGGTGACGGTCACTTCCCCGGCAGCAGGGGTGAAGTAGGTAAGTACCTCATTGTCAAAGTAAGCCGTAGCCGTGCCGCCGTTTTTGCAGCGCGGAAGGTAAGCCACGAGTCCCGTGGGGTAGCCGGCAGCGGTGGTGGTACTGGTTACATAGTTGATTACTGATGTTGTCCCTGTTGTTACTTGCACGGTATCTACTGAAGTGGAAGTTCCTGCTACTTTCACGTGGTACCACGTATTGGGTGTCAGGTCTAAACTGCTGCTAAGGGTCGTACTGCCCACCTTGGCACTGAATGTGTTGCTCGTACTGCTCTTGACAGAGGAACTATAGAGCGAGAACAGAGCATTGGCATCGGCAATGTAGTTCGACGGTGTGCTTGTCTGCGTACTTCCGTAAAGTTGGAAGTATTCGCTCACACCGCTACTCTGCGTACTGCTGGTATAGGGCAGGTAGATGTCGGCCTCAAGCGTCCACGTCTGTCCGTCCTCCAGTGCCGTGGCATTAGCAAAAGGCAGGTAGGCACCTGTCTGACTGGTCTTTGAGTTCTTCACGCTGGTACTACGTGTGCTGCCCGAGGTGGGCGAGGTAGCCCGTGCCACGGTGCAGTTGCTGTTCATAGCCACCCAGTCGGCACTCGTGTTGGTGTCGTCCTCCTCATAGATGATGGTGGTCGAGCCTTCGCCCGACTGGCCACCACCGCCACTGGTGATAATCTTCTGTGTCACAGTGAAGTTGTCGAAATAAAGGTTGATGGCACTACTTGTGCTCACGGCCGAGGGGAACTTCAGACCGATGGTCAGCGTGCCTGCAGTAGTGAGTTCGGTCTCCACCGTCACCTTGTAGGCTGTGCCCCAATCGCTTGTACTGCTGACGAGTGTGCTCTCGTCGTTGGCAAAGAGATAGATGCCGTCGTAGTCGGTATGCACCACCGCTGTAATCGTGTAGGTACCTGCCGGCAGGTCGGCCAGCGTCTGGCTGATAATGTTGCCGGCTGCGAGCGCGTTGCTTGCCCCATTCCAGGCCTGTACCAGCACACCGTTGCACAGGCTCGAATGCCATTCGTCGGCGGCCTTTGGCCATGGTGAACTGTCGGAAGGCCAGCCTAAGTCATAGTTTATGGTCCATCCTGGGCAGTCCGAATAATAGCCGCCATCGCTGTCATAGGTACAATCCTCGAAGTCGAGGTTTGTAAACTGGTCACTGATGTCTGTAATGGTGTATTCTTCGTCATCCCCACCCGGTGTTTCGCCCAAGGCAGTGTGGTTGAAGTTCTTCATGTTCATCAGGGCTGCCTCGCTGTTCAGTGTGTGGCTGCCTGACTTCCAAGTGCATTCCCAGAATCCACGGTTGTCCCAGGCATCCATCACCTGGTTAGTACCGCCACTATTGGCCCCGTTACCACATTCGTCGGGCTGGAAGTAGTAGAGTCCCGTCACGTTGGTGTAACTGTTAAGCGTGGAGGTCAGTGTGCTGATGAAGCTGGCTTGTCCTGCTGGCGTGAAGGCCCACGTGCCGCTGGTGTCATAGTCCGAACTGCTGAGGGTCGGGGTGGTATTGTAGTAACCCGTCTCCACGATTTGTATCTCCTTTGAGGGCCACGAACTTTGCAGCGAGTTGAGTGTAGCGGTCAACTGGCTGATGGTACCGTGCCACACGGGATAGTAAGACAGACCGATGACATCGTAGTCCGTAAAGCCTGCCTGTTCCACCCACGTATAGAAGTTCTTCGTGTAGGTGTTGTTGACTGTTCGCTCCGAGTGAAGCACAATCTTCATATTACTGCCATTCGTGGCGGCACGCACACCCTGTGCAGCTGCTGTCAGCAGTGTGGCAAAGCGGGTGATTTGTGTTGAATACTGGCTGTAGGTGCCGCTTGTGTAAAAAGCATTCGTTGTGCTCTTGCCCGACAGACTGTCCCATAACATGCCATAGGAGACTTCGTTGCCTATTTGTACGTAGTCGGGCTGTGCACCGTAGGCCGTCAGCGTGTTCAGCACTTCGGTGGTATAGGACTTCACCTTCGCAGCCACGGTGGCGGTGGCAGTGCTCTTTGTATAGTTCCAACTTACGGGAATCCACTGCTGACTCACGTCCGTCCACGTGTCGCTGTAGAAGATGTCAAGCAGGAAATACATACCTGCGTCCTTCACGCGCTTACCCAGTTTCTTCACGTAGTCCAAATCCTGCTGCGTGGCCACATAACTATCCTGACTGGGGTCCACTAACAGGCGGCAGCGGACGGCCGTCCAACCAGCCACGTCGCGCAGATACGTAATCATGCCATCGTCGTAATACGTGTTAATGACGTGGTTGTCGGCATCCAACCACTTGTCACCAGCTGTCTCGTAGGCAGGCATAAGGCTGAGGTCGCCACCCACTACGCGAACGACGTTCGAGCCTACGGCCGCCTGGGCGTTACTTCCTATGAGCATTGTACATGCTACAAGGAACAAATAGATTGTCTTTTTCATGTGATTGTATGTGATTTGTTAGTTTATAATTATTTTCTTTCCATTACAGATGTAGATGCCCTTTTGGGGGTGTGTAACACGTCGTCCGCTGAAGTCGTAGATGGTGTTGTTTGTCTGCCGTCCGTCGTTTAGCGAGCGGATGTAGGTAGTCTGGATGTAGGTGATGGCTGTGTCTATCTCGTCGGTGGAGAGCGTTGTACCCTGCACTTCCTGCAAAGCCACCTTGTTACCGTCGTCCTGCGACGTCCAGCTGTCGATGGTCATTCCTTGATTGTTGATGTTCACGTTGTAGTCGGAACTGAAATAGAAGAAGAAGGGATAGCTGTCGTCATCGGTCCGTGTGATGTTCACTGGTTGACAGTCCTCGGTCACTAGCTTACCCCGACTGGGGCTGTTTGTGGTGATGCCGTTCAGTATCTTTTTTTCGCCTACGGCATAGATGTAGTATCGGTTGTTATAGAGAATAAAGGAGAACTGCTGTCCTTTGTCCTCTGGGCTCTGGGTGACGGCGGTGGGAGCATTGGTGGCTTCCAGTTGCGTTCCACCCGAGGGTATGTACCACGAGCCTCTGCGTGTGGTGGCGGTGTACACCTTATCATTGGACAGTTGTGCCAGACTGGTTACAGGAGTCTGGTCGTAGTGGCTGGGCTCTTGTGAAGGGTCGTAGGTACTTGTCAACTGGGCAGTACAGCCAGAGAGACTGGTTTCATTTCCTGAGGCGTCAGACAGACGTACGTCGGATATCGTAACATCGTAGTTTCCCTGTTCCAGCACCGATGCGGTGAGTATAAGAGTCACCAGTGTCCCTTGGGCAGACTTGAATGCCTTGCTTTCAGGAGAATAGCAGATGAGGCTTGTGGTTCCGTCGTCCAACGTTCCGCATACAGCCTGGTGGTCGCTGGCAAACAGGGCTCCGCCCGTTGGGTCGGATGCCGTTACCCCATCGGGCAGGGCAATGATGGCTTGCAGGGCGGTGTACGACGATGCTCCTCCCTGCAGCGAGAGGGTGAGTGTCCATTGCTTGCCGGGTGTGTTTTCCTCGGTGGTGCCGCTAATGGTCTGTGCTTGCAGGGCTAAGGTGCTAACCAGAAGGGATATGATAAAAAGAATATTTTTCATTTTCGTAGTGGGGGAGGGTTACTTGATTACTTTCTTTCCGTTCACAATGTACACGCCATGCTGCCGTATACCGTTACTGCCTACCTTGCGTCCCTGCAGGTCATAAATAATAGATTGCGGGGAAGTCTGAGTGGCCGTTGCCATGGTCGGACTGACAGCGGTCTGGCTATCCTTCACGATGAGGCGGCAACCTTGACTGGGCAGACGCTCTTCTTCACCTTGGTCGGTGGAGACGCTGACAGCTGTCAGGCTGATGTGTCCCTCAGTCGGCCCGGCAGTAAGCAATTGCAGTTGCAGGGTGGTGAGGCTTTCTGGCAGCAGTTGGTTTCCATTACCATAAACCACGATACGGTAGCGACCGTTGTCCATCAGGTGCGTACGTACGGTCATCGAGGCCAGTTCAACTGGCAGTTTCACGCCGTTCAGTTCTATGCCCTCCGGCAGCTCCACGTCCATTTGCATGGCAGAGTAGCGTCCCTCGTCTACGCAGAGGTTGACAGGTAGCATCACTTCGCTTTGGGCCTCACCCTCTGTGGGACGGAGGTACATGGACACGTTGGCTTGGGGCAGGTGGAGGTTGCGACGCACGGAGGCAGGCTGCTCCAGCACGCGGTTGCACAGCAGCACTACGTCCGAGATGCTTACCTCGCCGTTGCTGTTCATGTCGGCACGCGGGGCAAGATAGGTCTCGTTGGGCAGGTTAATGAGGCTGTTCAGCACGCACACCACGTCCGATGCCGTAATGGCTCCGTCGTCGTTCACGTCACCCATCTTGTCCAGACTGGGTATCTCCTCGTCATCATCCTTCTCCTCGGGCAATGCATAGGGTGTGAGGTTGCTGAAGATGTAGGCTGCACGGCGTGAGAACCAGTCCTTGGCATTCGCCGTTATGGTAGCGTAGTCGTTGGTATCGCGCTCTGAGGTCGCGTTGTTGCGGTTGTGCTGGAAGGCCTTCTGGGCAAACTGGTAGTACTGGTCGCAGTAGTCTTGGAGTTCGTCCAGTCCACCCTTGTTCATGAAGTCGTACCACAACTGGTAGTATAGCTGGTCTACCTCGGTAGAGTTGAAGCGCAGGGCTTTCCAGAAGTTGCGTGAATTGGTGGAGTTCGACCCGATGGTGAGCAGGCTGTTGAAAAAGTCGCTCTCGGCGTTTTGGATGAAGTAGCTGTAGCTTCCCTCATAACCGAAGGCCCAGTCGCAGTCCCACAGGGGACCGAATACCCACGGGGTGTCGTCGTCGCCCTGCAGGTTGAAGCCGTCTGTCACGTTCTCACTGTAGAGGAACACGCTCTTGGGGTGGCATATCTCGCGTTGGGCAATAAACTCGCAGGCAGCGAGGAAGCGGGCCAGGTAGTCGGCATCCACCTGATGCAAGTAGCTGTCGTCGCCTTGGGCCAGTGCGTTGGTCATGCTGTCGAAGTCGCCCATGATGGTTTCTGCATCCAGCGGAGTCTCGTCCTCACCCAGTTCGGGGATGTGTATCTTGGTGTGCAGACTATAGGCATTCGACCGGTAAATGGTCTCGTCACCGTAGGTGTCCAATTCCAGCATAGCGGCATAGGTCTCGTCTTCCATGTCGATGGAGTTGTTCGAGAAACCCACACGTTCCGTCAGGTCATAGGCTCCACGGTAGCTGCCGTTGATGTAGAGTTCCACGGGCACGATGTGATTGGTACCTGCCGTCTGCATCATGTTACCCACCTTGTGCCCCATGGCGTTGCTGGTGAGCGAACCGGATTGTTTGTTGGCGAGCAGTATCCAGTGCTTGCCCTTGGTCATGCCAAGGGGTTTCTGCTTGGTTGTGAACTTAAAGTGATAGGGGTTCTTGCTGCTGTAGCTGTTGGACCACGAGCTGTTTCCACGTCCCTTGATGAGGATGGGCGTGGCTGCCATGTCGGGGTACACGCCACCGCCGTTAATCTCGATGGTGGCATCCTCGTAATAGCTCTTCCCGTTTTGGCCTATCCAGTTCGAACTGCTCCAACTGTTGGTGTTGGCCAGCGTGATGTCTATGCGCGGAACATTGTACTCCCCTGTGGGGTGGTCGGTCAGGAAGTCTACGTCTACGGTCACCTTACGGCTGTAGTCCACGTAGTCTCGTACATAGTCGCTACCCTCCTGACGTATCTTCAGCACCTTCCACAGACTGTTGGTCAGCAGATAGGTGATGGGCTGGTCAAAACTCTGGCGCGTCTTCTTGCTGCGCTGGCGCACGCCATCCACCCAAGCCTTGGTGTTGGGGAAGGTGAACTGGAACGAGGCGGTGAGCCACTTTCCTATACAACCGGCCTCGAGGTGGATGGTCGATTGGGTTGGGTCCTCACTGATTACGTCGGTAAAGAGTTGGCTGTTGAACTTGTTGTTGAACTTGTAGACCGAGAAGCCAGGCAGGTCGGCTGGGGTTTGTTCGGTGACCTCGATGATGCCCGTCATGGTCAGTGGCTGCCCGTCTACGAGGGTTGCATTGAGCAGACTGCCACGATAGTCGTACTGGACGATGTAGTCTCGGGGAATCATAACCACGGTGCTGTCTTTCTGGCGGATGTAGACCATTTGGTCGCTGTGAGACAGATAGGGGTCGATGACGTTCACGTCCAGCGTTGCCTTCACTCCGCTTCCGTCGTTGGCCGTTGCGGTGATGGTGGTTGCCCCCGGAGCTATGGCGGTCAGCAGTCCTGTGCTGCTCACTATGGCCACATCGTTGTTGCTGCTCGACCAACTTACGCTCTTGTCGTTGGCATTTTCGGGACTTACGGTGGCCGTCAGTTGCAGCGTCTCTCCCTCGTAAAGGTCAGTCTTTTCTGCCTGAATGGTGATATCTTCCACGCTTACGATTCTGGTGAGGGTGAGGTTCTTCACGCTGGCCTTGTCGTTTCCGCCAGACATGATGTTGTCCTTTGCATAGGTGAATGTCAGTTGGTGCGTGCCGCTGCTGAAGGTATGCTTCTCCTCGTAGGTGCCGTTTGCCGTTCCGCTCTGTGAGCCGATGAGGCTTGTTCCGTCTATGCTTGCGCTGAAGGTGTCGTAGTCCTGCTCACTGCTTACTGTCCAGTCGAAGCTTACCAGGTAGTCTCCGCTTACGGTGGCACGTACGTAGTAGTTGCTGGTGGTTCCGTCCTTTCCCGTGTTGTTGCTGGTCCAGTCAGGGAAGGTGTAGCTATCGCCCTCGCCGTTCCAGGATACCGTGGTATCGTAGCCCGAAGTCACCGGCCCTTCGCCACTTCCGCTGTCGTCGGTATCGAAGTGTGTGGTACTCACCTCCTCCACATACCACTGGGAACCATAATCCGTAATCTCCCAGTAGGCTATGGGCCAATTGCTGGTACCGTCGTTTTGGCTGGCTGCGCACATGTAGGCTTTGCTGTTGCTGTTCAGACTTGCCAGTCGGAAAGCGTACAATCCTTCCTCTATTTGGGTCACCTCGAAGGGTTCGGCCTCGTCCGTAAAGTAAAAGAACATTCCGTTAGCGTAGTTCGATATGTACTGACCGCGTCCGGTGTTGTAGAGGTAATAGCCGTTCTCGTCGTGTAGCAGGCTCCACTGGTTGTTGGCCGCCGTCGCGTCCACCTCCTTCTTGTAGAGGTCGTTCTTGCAGCCGTTTACTCCCGTGGTGTAGCCGGCCAGCGAGGGGTACGACTCGTTGAACTCGGGGTCGTAGACGGCGTAGCCGTAGCCGTTGGCGTTGTGCAGCAAGTAGCGTTTCCCCTGGTTCCAGATGGCATCGTCGCTTGTATCGCTCCATGCGATGGCGTTGCCGTCGTCGTCCAGTATGCCGAACAGACTGTTACTGCCCGTGGGGCTGCCGGCGTATGTGCCCACCAAGAGGGTGCTCGTGCGCAGGTTGAAGTAGTAGGAGGGCTGAGCCACGCTCTGGATGGCGATGTAGTCTCCGTGGTCTTCCAACACCCAGCGTTCGTTGTCGCTGCTCACCTCGTCCACCAGTGTCAGGTAGCGGTTAGGGTCGTACACATCGCTCCACGAGAGGTATTGTCCGCTCTTGCTGTTCTGTATGGCATAGCCGCTGCCGCTTTCCGTCAGATACCAGTATCCGTCGTCCGTCGGCGTGCTGGAGTTGGTCTGGTAATAGATGCTGTAACTCACTCCCTGGTACTCACCCAGCGAGAGGAAACCGTTGGAATAGCTACAGGTGATGTGGTATTTTTTGTTACTCTGCACATTCCATCCAGCTTCGGCCGATGCACTTAACAAAAGAGTGGCCATAAAGGCCAAAAGCAGTCTTTTTCTCATTTCAAAATGGGTTAATATGTGGCAAAGTTACGAAAAAAACGAAAGGAAAACCAAATTTATTTGAGTTTTCAAGAGTGAAAGTAACTTCGGCGAAGCCAATGTTACGAAAAATCGCTATCTTTGTCACCATGAAGTGCCGACGGTTTATCATTTCTTGTATCGTATGCCTTTGCCTGAGCACAGGATTTGCACAGGTGTCGCTACGTCTCATGGAGTGGAACGTGGAGAACCTTTTCGACTGTCTTCACGATACGCTCAAGCAGGACCATGAGTTCCTGCCCGAGAGCGAACGGCATTGGACGTGGGGACGCTATTGGCGCAAGCAGGAGGACCTGGCGCGGGTCATCATGGCCGTGGGGGAGAGCCAGCCCGTGGACATCGTTGCATTGTGCGAGGTGGAGAACGACAGCGTCCTTCGCGACCTGACGCGACGTGGAGCCCTTCGTTCGTTGGGTTATCAGTATGTTGTAACCTCCAGCCCCGACCTTCGTGGGGTGGACGTGGCTTTGCTCTATCAGCCCATGCGTTTTCGTCTCCTGGGCAGCGAAAGTCGTCGCGTGCCTTCGGCGGAAAATGTTTTACGTCCTACGCGCGACCTCCTTCATGCTTGGGGAGTGGTCCCCGATGGGGACACGCTGCACATTGTTGTATGCCATTTCCCCAGTCGGGTCAGTGGCCGAGAGGGCGACCGCAACCGCCTGTTGGCCGCACAGACGCTGGCCTCGCTTTGCGACTCCCTCGGTAGGGATTGCCCGCTGGTGGTGATGGGTGACTTCAACGCTCCGGCCCGCGACCGTATCTTTCGCCACCTGTCTCAACTTGTCGACCTGGTTCCCCAAAGCCGTCGTCCCAAGGAGGGCACCTATCGTTATCGGGGTGAATGGAGTTGGATAGACCACGTTCTGGTCAGTCCTTCGCTCGTCTCCCGTTGTTCTCCCCTCTGTCTCTACACCGCCCCTTGGCTTCAGGACCCCGACTCCCACGGGGGCTGGCATCCTCGGCGCACCTATCTCGGCCCTGCCTACCACGCAGGTGTAAGCGACCACGTTCCCCTCTATTTCGACCTCTCCCTACAGTAAACCAACATAAAAGCTGAGCATCCCCCAAGCTCCCCTCCCTTTGAGGTATCCCCACATATCCCCTCAGGGGAGGGCAATCCATAAAATATCCCCTCCCTTGTTCACAGGGGAGGGGTGGTTAGGGGTGGGGTCTTTGTTTTTCGTAGCAACTCCGTTGCGTTTCGTCTTCGT
>ERZ842401.1398-NODE-1398-length-34690-cov-25.508474_pt1 | contig 34690 bp, 27 predicted proteins | sample MGYA00521270_ERZ842401 | MGnify/ENA primary metagenome ERZ842401 (study PRJEB31892, sample SAMEA3878208) | bioreactor metagenome | biome: Moose rumen | place: Sweden | collected 2011-10 | study: EMG produced TPA metagenomics assembly of the PRJEB12797 data set...
AGGACTCAGCACCCCGTAAGCCAAGGTCTGATAAGGGTAAACCACGGGGTCACTACAACAGGAAATAAAATCAAAGTTCCCGAAAAATTGGAAATTTACGATCTGGTGTATTCTCAGAGTCAGGGGCTGAACTGCGGCTGCTATGAAGAGCCTCCCTGCCCTTACCCCTCAGGCACAGAGGTGGTGATGTGCGTGTCCCGCCACGCAGCCCGCACCATGGCGAAAATTTATGAACAGTACTCCTCTGCAGAGGGTGCTTTTACCCGGACCCGGATCCCGGTGGCACTGCTCTGCCGCCGCAATTTGAATCCGGTGTCCCGGGCCCAGGCCAGGCGGCTTCTGACCAGGCTCGATCAGTTCAAATGCGTGGAACTGGATTTTGCGGGCATTGATATGATGGGGCAAGCTTTTGCCGATGAGGTCTTCAGAGTGTATGCCCAAAAGCACCCGGAGATCAGGATCACTGCGGTGAATGCAAACCGTAATATTCTCAAAATGGTAAAGCATGTACTAACTGACAGCACTCAAGCCATCTTCTCATGACAAAGTCTTTTCTGGCTCTCCTGTAGACGGGCCGATGGCTTTTGATGCGCCAGCACGGTGCTAAAGCCTTTGAGCGCTTTCACAACTCACAGCGACCTTTTCTTCTGATCCCGGTCTCAGACAGTTTTATTAACCGCTGACGGCGCCATCCCGTGAGATCCGCCGGCTCTCACCGCCCGGATCCGGCTGATCTGTCCGGCCCTTCCACCCTGCCGCAGTTCTGACCGCCGGATCCGTTCCGCCCCTTATGCCGCCTGGCATGCCACCCGGGAGCACCGGAGCCGCACCATCCTTCCGCCGTCCTTTTCCCCCTGCCGCACCCGGCCAAGCCCGGTCCCGCCTTAAAAAACAGCCCTGAAACTGCTATCATATGGTTAAAGGAGAACCCCAGTCATGCCCAGATCCACCCCCCGTCTGTCCCGCCTCATCAGCAGCCTCATCACCGCCTTCGTCCTCCTGTTCCTTTCATTCCCCACCATCGCCGGGGTGGTGAACCTGGCGGATATCAAGCCGGAAACCTACCGTGCCCAGCTGGACGAGCTCAACAGCCGATCGGCCCTGTCGGAGACTGAGAAGCTCACCCGCAACGATCTGGTGAGCATCCTGGAGACCATCACCCAGTACGAGCAGGCCAAGGCCATGTATGAGCGGGTGCAGGAGGCGGCAAAGAACTCCCCGGCCACCATCAGCGAGTTCCAGCAGAAGAAGGAGAAACTGGAGAAGGAATACGCCCGGAAGAAGCTCCCGGATCTGAGCCGCATGAAGGACAAGGAGATCATGGCGGCCCTCCATGAGATCCGCCAGCAGCGGGAAGAGACCATGAAGCTGCTGGAGGAGGACCGGAAGAAGCTCACCTCCATCAACGCCATTTCCGAATACACCCAGAGGAACGAGATCCAGTACCAGGACAGCATCCACAACAACAAGCAGAAGATCTCCGACGGCAATCTCCGCCCCCTGGAGGAAATGGCCCTCCAGGCCCAGATCAGCTACTGCGAGTATTATTTGCAGTACCTGCAGTTCCTGAACTCCGCCCACAACTCCCTGCAGGAGCTGGTGTCCGCCCGGATCGCCTACTACCAGTACAAACTGGACCGGGAGACGGAGATCAAGGACAAGTACACCCTGCGCATGGATCAGATCCGCAGCGACGCCAGCCTGCTGGAGGACATGGAGCTGCAGATGAAGCAGGCGGAGATCAAGGTACCCGAAAACGCCCGGTCGGCCTCCTCAGACTACCTGGAGGAGGAGAACCGGAACTACCTGGTCCAGATCCGGGCGACCATTGTGGACATCAACTCCTACAGCCGGGAGAACCGGGAGCTGGCCAAGATCCTGGAGACCGCCAGCAAGGTGGAAAACAACGTCAACTCCCTGATCGACACCCTTTCAGACTCCCTGTTCCTCTCCCAGATGATGGCCATCCAGCAGAAAAGCATCCCGGAGTTTGTCTCAGCCTACAACGCCGAGGAGCTGCTGTCAGAGGTCCGGCTGGAGCAGTACGATCTGAACACCAAGGAAATGTCCATCCGCAACCCCCAGGAGTACCGGGAATACCTGAAGCGGAAATACGATGAGACCTGGGACGAGGCCCAGTCCGCGGCGGTGGACAAGCTGCTCATCCAGCAGCAGGAGCTGCTGGAGCAGTACAAGGACAAGCTCTACAAGAAGGTCAACATCCTGGTGAACATCCAGATGAACACCTCCATGTACCAGCGCACCAAGCAGAACATCAACGACACCATCAACAAGAAGGTGTTCTGGCTCCAGTCCAACCAGCGCTTCAGCATCAACTGGCTGAAGAACCTGCCCGCCCAGGTGCACCGGGAGGTCACCGGCACGGAGTTCTTCTTCAGCGGCAAGAAGTTCCTGGTCAACCTGTTTGACAACATCCACAAGATCCTGGGGGTGTTCCTCATCAGCCTGGTGATCATCATGTTCCACCAGCGCATGGACGATCGGATCAGCCAGCTGAACGCCGCCATCGGATCCTACCGGAAGGATCGGCACATCAACACCGCCGAGGCGGTGTTCCTCACCGCCCTGCGCTGCGCCAACTGGGCCTGCTGGTCCCTGATCGTCGGCTGGCTGCTGAAATATATGACCATCCGGATCGGCACTTATGACATCGGCGAGGTTGCCAGCACCGACAACGGCCGCATCGCCCTACTGATCCTGCTCATCAGCATCACCCGTTTCACCCTGGGCCCCCATGACATCTGCCGGCCCCATTTCGGCCTGAACATCTCCCGGGGCAGCTGCCGGGCCCACATCTGCTTCCTGATCCTGCTGGCGGTGCTCTCCCTGTCCTGCACCTGCAAGACCCTCTACCCCCACACCTTCGCCACCGACGTCATCGGGCAGATCATCTTCTTTGTGCTGCTGCTGGCCATCTTCCTGATCATGCTCCGCTACGCCTGGGACTGCGTCAGGAACCCCGCCAGCTCCCTGCTGACCCGCACGGTGCTCATCGGGGCGGCCTTTATCCCCGCCTCCCTCCTGGGCTTCCTGTGCATGGGGTACTTCTACTCCACAGTGAAGCTGGCCGAGCGGTTCATTGACACCTACTTCCTCATCGTCCTGTGGGTGGTGATCTACTTCATCATCGTCCGCAGCCTGTCCGTCACCAGCCGCCGCATGGCCTTCCGGCGCAAGCTGGACGAGCGGGAGCAGAAGCGCCGGGAGAAGCTTGCCGAGGAGCACGGCCGGGCCGATGACGACACCGAGGCCGCCGTGGAGGCCGACGAGATGATGCCCGTGTCGGACATCTCCAAGCAGGCCCAGAGCATCACCAAGATCTCCATGTTCACCATTGCCGCAGTGATCATCTATTTCATCTGGGCCGACTTCATCACCATCATCTCCTACCTGGACAACATCAACCTGTGGTCCGTCACCTCCGGGGATCCCACGGCGGGCGTCACCACCAGGAAGATCTCCCTGGGGGATCTGCTGATCTCCGTCTACACCCTGATCATGATGGTGCTGTTTGTGCAGAACATGCCGGGCCTTTTGGAGATCACCGTCCTCAACCGCTTCAACGCCACCCGGCGGGTGAGCTACTCCATCAAGACACTGTTCACCTACATCATCATCGCCCTGGGCCTGTCCCTGTCCCTGTCCCGGCTGGGGGTATCCTGGGAAAAACTCCAGTGGCTAGTGGCAGCACTGTCGGTGGGACTGGGCTTCGGCCTCCAGGAGATCTTCGCCAACTTCGTCTCCGGCATCATCATCCTGTTTGAGCGCCCGGTGCGCCTGGGGGACGTGGTGACCATCAACGGCACCACCGGCATCGTGTCCCGGATCCGGATCCGGGCCACCACCATTGTGGACTTTGACAAGAAGGATCTCATCATCCCCAACAAGATCTTCATCACCTCCCAGCTGACCAACTGGTCCCTGAACGAGGAGTGCCTCACCCGGATGATCATCAAGGTGGGAGTGGGCTACGGATCTGACGTGCGCCTGGTCCATGACACCCTCATGCGCATCGCCGAAAGGAACCGCTTTGTCCTCAGGACCCCGCCCTTCTATGTGGTCTTCATTGGCTTTGGAGACAGCAACCTGGACTTCCAGCTCATGGTGTTCATTGAGAAGATCAAGGACTACTACCCCACCATCGACAGCCTGAACACGGATATCTACAACGAGTTCTCCCGCCTGGGGATCGAGATCGCCTTCAACCAGGTTGATCTGTTCATCAAGAACACCCGCACCGGCGACGAGGTCAGAGTCCTCACCGGAACGGAGCAGGAGGAGAGCCGGCAAGCTAAGGAGGAGGATCCGGACACAGGATCGGAAAGCCGCCATCTCCCCCCGGGGAAAGCCCGGGCCTGAGCCCAACAACCATGTGACAGCCCGCAGGTCTTCTGCGATAATTCAGCCAGTTTCCCGGGGGCGTCCCGACGCCGCCCGGGTTTTCCGTAACTTGCAACCAGGGATGAAAAAGATGTTCAGCAAGCGCTCAGTCCTCACAGCACTACTCACCTGCACCCTATCATTCTCCCTCCCCTGCACCACCGCCTGGGGAGACGGCGCAGCCCAGGAGGAGGAGAAGATCCTCTATGTTTACAACTGGAGCGAGTATGTGGCCGATGACACCATTGAGAACTTCGAGAAGGAAACCGGGATCAAGGTGGTCTATGACGTCTATGACTCCAACGAGGTGCTGGAAGCCAAGCTGATGGCCGGCAACTCCGGCTATGATGTGGTGGGACCGGGCTCCGATTTCCTGGCCCGGCAGATCAAGGCGGGGATCTTCCGCAAACTGGACAAGAGCCTGTTCCAGAACTACGGGAACCTGGATCCGGTGCAGATGAAGCTCCTGGCGGGGCTGGATCCGGACAACTCCTACGCCATCCCCTATCTGGTGGGCACCACCGGCATCGGCTACAACCCGGACAAGGTGGCCAAGGCCCTGGGAGGCGACGGGAAGATCACCTCCTGGGACGCACTGTTCAAAAAGGAGAACATCAGCCGGCTGGGTGAATGCGGCGTGGCCGTGCTGAACGCCCCCACGGAGATCATGGGCACCGCCCTGCACTACCTGGGGCTGCCTGAGAACAGCACCGATCCCAAGGACTACAAGAAGGCGGCCGCCAAGCTCCTGGAGATGCGCCCCCACATCCGTTACTTCCACTCCTCCCAGTTCATCACCGATCTGGCAACCGGGGAGATCTGCGTGGCCATCGGCTGGAGCGGAGACATCCTCCAGGGTGCTGACCGGGCCCGGGAGGCCGGCAACGGCATCAAAGTGGAATATGTGGTGCCCGAGGAAGGCGCCCTGATCTACTACGACATGCTGGCCATCCCCGCCGACGCCAAGCATCCGGGCAACGCCCACAAGTTCCTGGACTACATGATGCGGCCGGATGTCATGTCCAAGCTTTCCAGCTTCACCCACAACGCCGTGGCGGTGGTTCCGGCCATCCCCCTGGTGGTGCCTGAGGTCCGGGACAATCCCAATGTCTACATTCCCCCGGAGAAGATGGCCACCCGAATGTTCGTCAACCGGGTTCTGCCCCCGGAGATCAACAAACTGGTGACCAAACTCTGGATCCGGATCAAGCAGGGTAAGTGAGCATGGGGATCAGATCCTCTGCCGGCACCGGATCCGGTGCCAGGATCTGATCCTTGGGGCACCCAGTGTGCCTGCCCCTGCCACTCCCTGCCAGTACCCGACCGGGATATACCTCCGCAGCCGCCATCTGGCGGCTGTGCGGTTTCCGGGATCCGGAGACCGGCGGTGCCTGGCACAGATCACGGCCACCAGTCCCCCGGGTTGGGGTCACACTCCTCTGGATCAGGATCCTCCGGCGGCTACGGCTGTTCCTCCCCGGGCTCCGCCTGGACGGTGAACAGCACATTCAGCAGTTTCTCATAACTGTCATGCCGTCTCTGCAGATCACTGCTGTCAAGGCTGCTCTCCCGGCCGGAAGGAGCCAGGAGGAAGTCCTCGTTGTAGGCGAAGTCAAACCGGCAGGGCTCATCAGACAGCAGATCGCATCCCGTGCTGATGTACTCCTGGCCGCTTAAGGTGTGCTCAATCAGTGTGGGAAAGATATCCTTGTGGCTGGCCACCCGATCCGGTCGGTACCGGATCTCATCCTGGTCAACATAAGCCGGGGGAATATAGAGGGAGAACAGCACGCCCCGGGCGGTCAGCAGGGGATCATGGCGCAGATCATAAATCCCCAGCCGGGCGTTGTGATCACCAGTGAAGGCGACAAAGGTCCGGGGTCCCAGATCCGGATCATCCTTTATCCCCTGGATGAAGCTGCCCAGCATCTCCGCAGCATAACGGTAGGTGGACATGTGCTTCCGGATCTCCTCCTCCCCCTTGCCGGGAAAGCCCGCAAAGATCCCGGGCACAAAGTTCAGCTCCTCATGGCCATGGTAACCCTCAGGCAGATCATAGGGGGGATGGTTGGTGGTGTTGAGGATAAACACCGCCTTGGGCCGGCGGCTGCCGTCATGCAGAAGATCCATGACGGCCCGGTACACATACCCGTCGGAGATCCCCCAGTAGAGCTGCTCGGCCTTGGGATAGCGGACAAGGATATCGTCGGCACAGATCACCCGGGTGATCCCATTGGTCTTCAGGATCTGGCCCATATTCCCCCACCCGCAGGCGGAGCCCATGACAAAGTAGGTGTCATACCCGCTTTGGGCATAGGGTCTGAGGACAAAGGACGGGTACGACAGTCGCCCATACCGCGTATGAAAGGGCAGCATCCACTGGGATGTCCGGAACAACAGCCGGATCAGTGAGCGCTGAGTGGCATTGCCGTCAGAGAAAAACTGCCGGAAGGTGTAGTCCTGATCCAGCGCCCCTGCCAGGGTGCTGAGAATGTCAAAGGACGGGGCTTCAAAGGTGGAGAAGTGCACCCCCAGGCTCTCCGACAGGACAAACACCACATTGGGCCGGTGCTCCTCAAGATAGGGCCTGTTCCTGGTCCTCACTGTCAGCGCCTGGAGGATCTCCTCCCTGCTGGCAGCGCCGGCGGCGGGCAGGCCGAACTCACCGGCAACCTTGTGCCAGGTTTGGCGCCAGTTCCGATCCGGCTCAATCTTCATGGATCGGCGGTGATCCTGAAAGGCATTGACGATCAGGGAAACCGGATTACCCCGGGCCTGGTTGATGACGTTGACAGTGGATATGTCGGCAAACTGATAGGATCGGGACTGGGTACGCTGACTCCGGAAGCCCCCCTGGTAACAGAGCCCTGCGCAGATCCCGCCCAGAAGCAGGATCAGGATGCAGTGCTTCGGAGAAAGGGCGGCCGCAAACCGCTCCCCTGCAGGGATCTGCCACCGGAGCAGCAGGAACAGTACCGTCAGGATCAGCAGCAGCCCGGCCAGGATCCAGCCCAGGGGATAACCGCCGGCAATGGTGGCCGCCAGGGCCCCAAGATCCTCATTCAGAAAGTTGAAGAAGAAGGTGTCGATGCTGCGGCTGAAGGTCTGGTAAAAGTAGTGGTTCAGCACCGAGGCGGCGGCGCACAGCGTCAGGAACAGGGCATACAGACCCGCTGACAGGCTGGTGAAGCTGATCCTGGGGAACAGGATCCTGAGCAGGAAGTTCAGAGCGCCCAGGCATAGCAGGATCTTGATCAGAAAGTGGGCGTCCAGCTGCAGAGCCACCCGGAAGAGTTCAGCCAGCTCCCCCAGATGGGTCCCGGGATCCTCCTGGAGAAAGGCCCCAAGGAGTGCTAGGCGTCCTGCCATGAAAAGCCCTGTGCCCAGCAGCAGGACAGCAAAGGTCTGAAGCAGCGCCCAGGACGCCACCCGGAGGGGGAAGGCCAGTTTGTCAGATGTCATAGGAAGTTCCGTCAGAAATGCGAAGAGGATGGATCGGTTGTGGGGATCCAGCAGCGGGATCCTTGCAAGGCAGTGATCCATTGAGAGCCGCAGCAATGGGGAGACAACCGGAGTGGCACTGGCAATGAAGTGATCCGGAGTTCCCCGGCCATGGAGAGACACGGAACTGCCACGGCAATAGGATCCGGAGATGCCCGAAGGCAACGGGGAGATTCCGGAGATGGCCGGCAATAAGGAGAGCCGGCAATACCACGGCAACGGGAAACACCGGAGCCGCCACCGCAATGGAAGATCCGGCTGGCGCCCTGAAGAGATAACCCCATAAAGAAGTTCCGATCCAGTCCCGGGATAAGCGCGCCCAGTGACGCCCTGCCCTACTGGTACCGGTCCCAGATCTCCTCTGATCCCCGGAGGAGCTCATAATACTTGGCATACTTGAGATAGGAGTACACCGCCTGGATCAGGCAGATGCTCAGGCCGTCAGTCCCGTCCAAAAAACCCAGCCGGAAGAGATAGCGGCTGACAAACATGTGGGCCCCGTGGAAGGCGGCGGAGCAGCGGGAGATCTGCCGGCGGTGCCGGAGCATCTCCCCGGCTACCAGGGTGGAATAACGGTTCTGCTTGGCCAGAAAGGTCTCCAGGCTCTCATAGGCATAGTGGACAATGTCCCCCGGCAGCACTGCCGTCTCCCGGGTCTCCAGGCGCTCATGGACACTGCTGTCCGACCACCGGGCCCGGCTGCGGCTGTAAAGCCGGTAGCAGATATCCGGGGACCAGCCGCAGTGGCGGATCTGGCGGCCGCAGAACAGGTTCCGCCGCCGGAAGCCAAAGGCGGCCGGGCCCTGGTGGGGACTGAGATCTGCCCCCGCAATGGCTGCGGCCATCTCCGGGCTCACCCGCTCATCGGCATCCAGGTTCAGGATCCACTCCGTGGCGCAGAGTTCTGAGCCATGGCACTTCTGCCGGCCGAAGCCGTCAAAGTCACGGACATGAACCTCCGCCCCCAGGGAGGCGGCAATTTCCCGGGTCTGATCGGTAGATCCGGAGTCCAGCACCACAATACGGCTGCACACCTGCTGGAGACTCCGGATGCAGGAGGCGATATGCTTCTCCTCATTTCTGGTGATGATCAGACCCGTGAGTTCTTTGACAGGCATAGCAGCAGCAACCATCCGGAAGGGGAGGAAAAAGATCGCCCAGAGATCTGTTGTCATGTCCTCCCTCCCCGCCGGCAGGGCGGGAAACGGTATGGCAGGAAATAGATCCCCGGGAGCATAAGCCAGGATCCGGCCCAACAGGCGCCGGAGCCTCCGGAAAGTTTACGACTGTTTTTTTTTTTGTACAGTTTAAGGAATGACAGGTTAGGTAATTCCGCGATCTAGATCACCTTCCGATTTCCAGGCACAAAAAAGGACTGCCGTAGCAGTCCATATGGAAATCTTCATTGTGCCCAGGGTTACCGGCCCTAAACTGAGGATGTCCCAGTCCGGCCGGCTCCCTCACCAGCCCCGGATCACAGGGTGTTGGCGGAATGCAGGTTCTCGAAAGCAATCTGCAGACGGGCGATCTCGGACTCCTGACCCTTGCGTAGCCAGGCCCGGGGATCATAGTACTTCTTGTTGGGGGCGTCAGGTCCCTCAGGATTGCCCAACTGGCCCTGGAGGTAGTCCTGCTTGGCCTTGTAGTACTGGAGCACGCCGTCCCAGGTGGCCCACTGGGTGTCGGTGTCAATGTTCATCTTCACCACACCGTAGCTCACTGCATCCTCAATATCCTGGGGAGCGGAGCCGGAGCCGCCGTGGAACACGAAGTTCAGGGGCTTGGAGCCCTCAGCCAGACCCAGCTTCTCAGCCACATACTTCTGGGAGTCCCGGAGGATGGTGGGCTTCAGCTTCACATTGCCGGGCTTGTAGACGCCATGGACATTGCCGAAGGAAGCGGCAATGGTGAAGTTGGGGCTGATCTTGATCAGGCGCTCATAGGCGTAGTAGACGTCCTCAGGCTGGGTGTACAGAGCGGACTCATCCTTGCCGGAGTTGTCCACGCCGTCCTCTTCGCCGCCGGTGCAACCCAGCTCCAGCTCCAGGGTCATGTCGATCTTGGCCATGCGCTCCAGATAGCGGCAGCACAGATCCACATTGTCCTTCAGGGACTCCTCGGAGAGATCGATCATGTGGGAGGAGAACAGGGGCACGCCGTGCTCCTTGTAGTACTTCTCACCCTCGTCCAGGAGGCCGTCCACCCAGGGGAGCAGCTTCTTGGCGCAGTGATCGGTGTGGACGATCACCGGCACGCCGTAGGCCTCGGCCACATTGCGGGCATGGAGGGCGCCGCTGATGGAGCCCAGAACCTGGGCCTTCTGGCCCTCCAGCTTCAGACCCTTGCCGGCAATGAACTGGGCGCCGCCGTTGGAGAACTGCACGATCACCGGAGCCTTGGCCTTGGCGGCGGCCTCGATGACGGCATTGATGGAGTCAGTGCCCACGCAGTTGACAGCGGGGATGGCGAAGCCGTTTTCCTTGGCAACGGAAAAAACCTTGCCCAGATCAGCGCCGGCAATGACGCCAGGCTTAACAACATCAAGAACTTTAGTCATTTGAAACACCTATAAACGGAAAAGAAAAGGGGAGGATCCCGGATCCTCCCGCACACATGTCATCAGGCCTGGGCAGCACGCTTTTCCAGGATCTCAACTGCAGGGAGCTTCTTGCCCTCAACAAACTCCATGAAGGCGCCGCCGCCGGTGGAGATGTAGGACACCTGATCCTTGATCCCGAACTTGTCAATGGCAGCCAGGGTGTCACCGCCGCCGGCGATGGTGAAGGCCTTGGTCTTGGCAATGGCTTCTGCCAGAACCCTGGTGCCCTCGGCGAACTTGTCATTCTCAAAGACGCCCACCGGGCCGTTCCACAGAACGGTCTTGGCATTCATGATCACATCGGCAATGGCCTTGGCGGACTCAGGTCCGATATCCAGGATCATGTCGTCTTCAGCCACTTCGCTCACCTTCTTCACGGCAACCCCGGTGGTGCCTTCAAAGTCCTTGGCCACAACCACGTCGGTGGTGGGAGGGATGGAGGTCTTGGCGGCGATCTTCTTGGCCTCGTCGATCAGATCGCTCTCATACAGGGACTTGCCCACCTTGTTGCCGGCAGCGGCCACAAAGGTGTTGGCAATGCCGCCGCCCACCACCAGCTGATCGGCAATGTCAGCCAGGGTGTTGAGCACTGTCAGCTTGGTGGACACCTTGGATCCGCCCAGGATAGCCACCATGGGGCGCTCAGGATGCTCCATGGCCTTGCCCAGGGCATCCAGCTCAGCGGCCAGCAGAGGGCCGGCGCAGGCCACCGGGGCAAACTGGGCTGCACCGTAGGTGGTGCCCTGGGCCCGGTGGGCGGTGCCGAAGGCGTCCATGACAAACACGTCGCAGATGGCGGCGTACTTCTTGGCCAGCTCCTCGCTGTTGGACTTCTCGCCCACGTTGAAGCGGCAGTTCTCCAGGACCACCAGCTCATTGGCGGCAACCTCAACTCCGTTCAGGTAATCCTTCACCAGGCGCACCGGGCAGTCCAGATGATCCTTGAGATAGTCCACCACGGGCTTCAGGGAGAAGGCCTCGTCATACACCCCCTCCTTGGGCCTGCCCAGATGGGAGGTGACCATCACCTTGGCACCCTTTTCCAGGGCCAGCTTGATAGTGGGAAGGGTGGCCACAATGCGGGCATCGGAGGTAACCTTGCCGTCCTTCACGGGCACATTCAAATCTGCGCGGATCAGAACCCTCTTGCCGGCAAGATCCAGGTCGGCCATTTTCAAAATTTCAGACATCTAAAAGACCTCTTTCCAATGTGAAGAAGAAAAACAAAAAAAGGATTGCATAACTGAAAATCAACGGGCTGATTATATCATCATTGCAGGGTGCCAACAAAGCGCGCCCGCCCGGCTCACCTGCCGGCGGCAGGAAAGACGATCGAAGAGCTTCGATGGGCGATGGAAGGGGGATCTCAGTGGCGGGAGCACATGGAGGTGAGAACCATGAGGAGAAAAAGGCCCCCGGCCACCTTCAGGGCACCGACCAGGCACCCTGAGGAAGAGGAGGTGCCCTCCGGCCTGCTGTAGCCCGGCAGCACCATGCCCTCCCGGATATCCCCCTGCCGGACATAGGTCCGGTTGCCGGGCTCCCCGAAGACATACACCCCGGATTCCGCCGGATCGGCCAGGAAACACCCCTCATACATGTCCGTGTCGGAGCGCAGGCTGTTCCGGGAGAGGCTGGGAAACCGCAGCAGGCTGCGGCAGCCGAAGAACATCCGGTCGGTGAACTCGGCCCGGGAGGTGTCAAAGTCCGGCACGGAGCTCAGGGAGGTGCAGCCCTCAAACATGGACCGCATCTGGGTGACCCGGGAGGTGTCGAACTTGGGCACGGTGGACAGGCTCCGGCAGTCCTCAAACATGGCGGTCATGTCCCAGATCCGGGAAGTGTCGAAAAAAGGCACGTCGGTGAGCCGGTAGCAGTGGGCGAACATGCCCTTGAGGCTGGTGACAGATCCCCCCAGGACAATGGTGAAGTAAATCCCCGTGAGCTCCCGGATCATGCGGTTGAACAGGGGCACGGCCCGGTTGTGGGAGATCCGCAAAGTGCCGAAGTTCTCCGCCACCGACACCAGATCCCGGACCAGCCCCGGGTTGGCGCTGTACAGCAGTTCATCGTCATGCATCAGATCCAGCACCCGCTGGTTCCGGTTGATCACCGCCGTCCCCTGGCCCTGGGCCTCGATCCGGGCGGCGGGATCGGACGTGTCCAGCCCGGCTCCCGCCGCTGCGGGCTCCGGCTCCTCCGCGCTGCCGGCAAAACCGGCGGCGGGTGAGATGGTGGTGGTGGCGGTCCAGTGAGAGGCGGAAAAGGCGCTGCCGGAGGAGCCCCGCCCCCCCGGCCATGAGGAAGAGGTAGAAGAGGATGATGATGAGGTGGCAAAGGCGGCGGAGCCCGATGAGGTGCCAAAGTCCACAGTCACATGGATATCACCTCCCGGGGATCCGGTCCTTTCCCGGAATTCCCGGTCGTCAATGATCTCAGGCCCCCCGGTGATCCCCTCAGGATCCTCCTTGTTCTCCTGCTGGCCGAAGGCTACCTCATGGAAGATCTCCCCACGGGGGCGCTTCCGGAGAAAGGCCGGGAGTGAGTTGGCCAGCACCAGTTTGCCGCAGTTGGCAACGATCCCCCGGACGCTCACATCCTCGTCCACCTGAAACTCCGGCACGCTTTCCAGCAAACTGCAGCCGGCAAACATGGCATCCATGCTGCGCACTGATGCCGTGCTGAAGGCAGGGATCTGCGTCAATGCCGGGCAGTCCCGGAACATCCGGTCCATCTTCCGGATCCGGGAAGTGTCAAAGAGGGGCACCGTCCGGAGCTTGGGACAGCCGGCGAAAAGCCCGGTGAGATCCGTGATCTCCGGCGCCAGGCTGATGGCAAAGTCCATCTCCTCCCCCTCATAGCCCGCAAAGAAGTCCCTGGGCAGCTCACTGAAGCGCAGCATGCTCAGCTGCCGGGACTTCATGATCTCCTGCACCTGGCTGAAGCTGCGGATCAGGCCCTTCACCGTGAAGATCCCCGCCTGGAGAAGATCCTCCTCCGTAAGGGCCGACGCCAGATCGTCATAGCTGACGGTGAAGCGGCTGCTGTGCACCGCCCCGGGCAGTTTCTGAAACAGATCGTCAAACACCCGGGCAATGCCTGGGACATAGATGTGCCGGCAGGCAGAGAGCAGCATCAGGTGCTTAAGGAAAAACGCCATAAACTCCCCGGAGGCGGGATCAAGGCCCGCAAGGCGCCGGGACAGATCCGCAAAAGTAGCCAGATCCTCCCCGGGGAACAGCCGGGGATCTGCCAGAAGGGCAGGATCGTCATCCCAGAGGAAAAGGCACAGGTTCACCAGGGCTGACCTGGAGGCGCTCCCCCCGTAAAGGGAGTTGAAGCGCCGGATCTCCCCCAGGACCGCCAGCCGGGTGCTGTCCTCCCGGCACAGGAGTTCGGCAGCGCTGTAGAGTTCCTCCAGATCCGGGATCTGATCTGCCGCTCTCCTGCCCTGCCCGCCGGGGATCTGCTCCCCGGCCCCAGGGGCCGGCTCCAGGATCCGGCACAGAAGATCTGCGGCAAACTCCCGGAGATCACCAAAACGCCTGCCGTGCCAGTAGATGCTGCCGCTGTCCCCGGACAGCTCCAGCAGCAGCCGGAAATAGGCCGGATCTGAAACCCCGGCCTCCTCGCAGTCCTTGACGCTGCTGGCCAGATCCTGCTCCCCCTCAGCGGAAAGGAACTGAAACAGCAGCCCCCGGCCCACATGCTTCTTACCGTCCTCCCAGTGCCGGCCCAGGGCGTCGGTGAGCTCCCCCAGGGTTCTGAACTCCTGGCGGCGGAGCTTGTAGGGCCGGGAGAATTCCCCGGAAGCGGGAGCCGGGGCGGCGGTTCCGCCCCCGGATCCGGAGGCGGCGGCAGAGCCAGCCCTGCCGGCCGCTCCCCGGACGCCGGAGGAGGACAGATCCTCCCCGGGGACCGGGAGTTCCCGGCCTGCCAGCCATGCTGTGACCTCCTCCGCCCCCCAGCGGCGGTTGGGATTGTCATGATCATTCCGGTAGGTCAGATCCTTGTAGGTGAGCCCCAGGATGAGATCCCGAAGCTCCCGGGGGAAGCTGTCCGGGAAGGAGATCCGCATCAGGGAGGCCACGGCAGCCATGTCATCCCCCTGGGACAGGCGGAAGGGATGGCAGCCGGCGAAGATCTCATACAGGGTGATCCCCAGGGAGTAGTAGTCCGACTCCCGAAGATAGGTCCCGGAAAAGGTCTCCGGGGCGCTGTAGGCCAGGGACAGGCCCGTGGTGGTCCGGATAAGGGACACATCCTGGGACAGGACGGAACTGATGCCAAAGTCAATGATGATCACCGACTGACCGTCATCTGCCAGCATCAGGTTGGAGGGCTTGATATCCTTGTGGATGATCCCCCGGGAATGGAGATCTGCCAGACCCGAGTTCACTGAGGGGATGATGATCCTCTTCATCTCCTCCAGGGTAAAGGTCCGGCCGCTGAGGCTGCCGTTTTTGAAATAAGGCATGACGGTCACCGGCAGATCCTTTTCCCTGCCAAAATCCGTCACCGGGGCCACATAGGGGCTCTGGATCTCCGTCAGCTGCTCCAGAACCTCCATCTTGATGGCGTCGCTGCGGCGGTAGATCTTGGCCACATACTCCCGGCCGCCCTCATCCTGGCAGACATACAGATCCGCCTCCCCCGAGGACACCTCCATCCGGCGCAGGATCCGGTACCGGCCCTCCAGGAGGGTCCTGCCCGCCGGTGAAACGTCTTCAGTGGGGGCAACGGAGGAGCGCACCCGGGTGCGGGAGGGGGATTTGCCGCGGTTGATCCTGGTGGTGTAGGACATATCTTCAGCCTCATATGGTGCTTTGGTGTCAGGTCGCGCCTGATCTGCATGAATGTTAGCACCCGGGAGGCGGGAATTGCTTGACCTCACTCAAAAATGACGGGGACGGGATCCTGGGGCCGGACAGGAAGCTGCCGGCGACGCCCCCGGATCCTGTCGGCGCCTTACCCGGATCTTGCCGCCAGAGAGGGGCGAGGAGGAAGCAGGATCGGAAACGGGATCGGAGCCGGCGCCAAGCAGGATCAAAAAAGCCCGTCCCGCTGTCAGGCGGAACAGGCCGTATTAGCTCTCTCTTGTCAGTTCAGATCCTCAAGGGGGCATCAGCCGCCCGGCAGATCCTGTTTCCTGGCAAAAGGCCGGATCACATCTCTCCGGAGGGCTGATCCTCAGGAGCCGGAGCTGCCTCTGCGGGGGCGGGAGCCTCCGGGGCTGCCACAGAAGCAGCCTCACCGGCAGGAGCCTCAGCGGGGGCACTGTCAGCCACCTGGGGTGCAGCCTCACCGGCGGCTGCCTCAGGGGCGGCGTCCATGCTCAGGCCCTGCATCTGAGCCTTGGTGACCTCGCCGAAGGCGTCAGGTCCCAGCTCCTCGTATTTGGCGTCCTTGATGGACAGGCGCACCCGGCCCTGGCGGTCAATCTCCAGGACCTTGACCCGGACCTTGTCTCCCGCCTTCAGGTAGTCGCCCACATTGTGGACCCGCTCAGGAGTGATCTGGGACTTGTGCACCAGACCGTCCTTGCCGGGAAGAATGGTAACAAAGGCGCCAAACTCGGCAATCTTGCTCACCACGCCGTCATAAATCCGGCCCACCTCCACGTCGCAGGTCAGAGCCTCGATGCGGTTGATGGCCTCCTGGGCCTTGAGGCCGTCGGTGGCGGCGATCCTGATCACGCCGTCATCAGACACCTCAATCACCGTCTGGGTCTCCTCAGTCAGGGCCCGGATGGTGGCGCCGCCCTTGCCGATGACATCCTTGATCTTCTCAGGGTTGATCCGGATGGTGTGGATCCGGGGGGCATACACGGAGATATCCGGACGGGGACGCTCAATGCAGCGGTTCATGACCCCCAGGATGTGGAGCCGGGCCTCATGGGCCTGCTTCAGGGCAGTCTGCATGATCTCCCGGGTGATCCCCTCGATCTTGATATCCATCTGCAGGGCTGTGACGCCGTCGGCGGTGCCTGCCACCTTGAAGTCCATGTCACCCAGGTGATCCTCGTCACCCAGGATATCGGTGAGCACCACAAAGCGGTCCCCTTCCTTCACCAGACCCATGGCAATGCCGGCCACCTGGGCCTTGATGGGCACACCGGCGTCCATCAGGGCCAGGGAGGAGCCGCACACTGACGCCATGGAGGAGGAGCCGTTGGACTCAGTGATCTCCGACACCACCCGGACGGTATAGGGGAATTCCTCCGCCGTGGGCATCACAGCGGCGATGCCCCGCTTGGCCAGACGGCCATGACCCAGTTCCCGGCGCTTGGGGGAGCCAATCAGGCCGGTCTCGCCCACGCAGTAGGGAGGGAAGTTGTAATGGAGGATGAAGCGCTCGGTGCGCTCGCCGCACAGATCATCCACGATTTGGGCGTCACGCTCGGTGCCCAGGGTGCAGGTCACCATGGCCTGGGTCTCGCCCCGGGTGAACAGGGCTGATCCGTGAACCCTGGGCAGCAGGCCCACGCCTGCGGACAGGGAGCGGACCATTTCCGTGGTGCGTCCGTCAATGCGTTTCTCACCGGCCAGGATCCGGTCCCGTACAATGCGCTTCTCCAGGGCGTGGAACAGCTCGCCGGCGTTCTTCACGTTGACCTCGGGATCCTCGGCCACAAAGGCGTCAATCATCTCCTTCTTCAGATCAGCGATCCGGCCCAGACGGTCCAGCTTCTCGGTGATCCGGTACAGCTCACCCAGCCTGGACTCGGCATAGTTCCTGACCTTCTCCTGCAGGGAGACATTGACCTCCGGGGCGGTCCAGTCCCAGCGGGGACGGCCGGCCTCGGCCACAAACTCGTTGATGGCGTCAATGACCACCTGCATCTGCTCATGTCCGAACATCACCGCATCCAGCATGGTGTTCTCCGGGAGGATCTTGGCCTCGGACTCCACCATGAGCACGGCGGGCTTGGTGCCGGCCACCACCAGATCCAGCTGGCTGGAGGCCATTTCGGACTTCAGGGGGTTCAGAACGAAATGACCGTCAATGAAGCCCACCCGGGCGGCGCCGATGGGGCCGTTGAAGGGGATGCCGGAAAGGGACAGGGCGGCGGAGGTGCCGATCATGGAGATGATGTCCGTGGGGATCTCAGGGTTGGCTGACACCACGGTGACCACCACCTGGACGTCATGGGTGAATCCTGCGGGGAAAAGGGGGCGGATGGGACGGTCGATGAGACGGGCGATCAGAGTCTCGCCCTCGCTGGGACGGCCCTCCCGCTTGAAGTACCCTCCGGGGAAGCGGCCGGCGGCATAGGCTCTCTCCTGGTAGTTCACCGTGAGGGGGAAGAAGTCCCTCTCCTCAGCGGGCTCGTCCTTGACGCCCACCACGGAGACAAACACCGAGGTGTCGTCCATGCTGGCCATGACTGCGGCGCTGGCCTGCTTGCCGATGGCGCCGGTCTCAAGGGTTACCGTATGCTGACCGTACTTGAATTTTTTAACCTTAGGATCCACTTTGAAATTCCTTTGTTCTGTTTACACTTTAAGACGGGCTAATTATAGTGGAAAACACCACTGACTGAAATTAGCGCCTGTCAAAAACGGTTCCGTTTTTGCAAAACAGTGACGGGAGGCGGAATTCAGGCACAAAAAAACCGGATCCCGGCATAACCGGAACCCGGCAGCAGCGGATCCCCGCAGTCAGCAGGGGATCCCCACGGCTTTTCCGCGCTTACTTGCGCAGACCAAGCCTTGCGATGAGCTTCTTGTAGCGCTCCTCATCCCTGGAGTTCAGGTAGTCCAGCAGCCCGCGGCGCTGGGAAACCAGGTGGAGAAGACCGCGGCGAGATGCGTGATCCTTCTTGTTCTTCTCAAAATGAGGCTGCAGATCATTGATCCGGGCAGTGAGCAGGGCAACCTGGACCTCAGTGCTGCCGGTGTCCTTCTCATCACGGCCGTATTCCTTGATGATGGCCTGACGCTGTTCCTTGGTTAAAGACATGTCATATCTCCTGAAAACAAAAACTGACCGCCACCGATCATCAATCCAGTGACAGATCCGGGATCCTGCTGCCCCGCCATCTTCCGGCCGGGGCCAATTCACCCTTCTGTGGGATCCCCCTCACAAAAGCGGGCATATTCTAACACAGACTCCGCCCTCTGGGTAGGGTCCGGGAAAAACGACTGGAATGAGACCGGCAGCGGGACCAGGGCTTCAGACGGAAGTGTGGCGGCAGCACTGCCCCGGGGCTCCTCCGCTCTAACTCCGCCCCGGGGCTCTGCCCCTGGAGAAACCGCAGTCCCGATGGTCAGCTCCTCAGGGAAACCGCAGTCCCGGCAGCCAGTTCCACGGGGAAACAACTGTCCCGGCGGTCAGTGACCCCGTGATCGGTGGCCGCAGGAATGGCGCACGGTATCCCAAGACTCTCAGGCCTCGGGGGCGCCTTCCTCCGGCACCGGCAGATCCTGGGGATCGCCCACCGGCTGCAGCAGGGCCAGCACCTGGGCACTGCGCACCAGGCGCCGGGGCTTCAGCAGTGTCCCCTCCACCTCGCCGACACCCAGGAAATACCCCCGGGTGCTGTCATAAAGCCGCACAGGACCGGCGGGCGCCCCGGGAACTGCCAGGGACACCGCCTGGCCGCTCATGATCCGGGAAACCTGCCCGCCAGCCAGCCGGAGCTCCGGGAACCGGGATACCGCGCTGTCTGGGGGCAGCAGCAGATGATCGATGCCATCCCGGTGACCGTCAGAGGACTCCAGGCTCTCGTCCAGGATCCGGTTGAGCTCCTCCAGGGTGATCATGGCAGCGGGATCATAACTGGCCACCGCCGTGCGGCGGAGCCGGGTCACATGGGCCCCGCAGCCCAGGGCCTCCCCCAGATCGTCCACTATGGTGCGAATATAAGTGCCCTTGGAGCAGCTGATCCTGAGGGTGGCAGTGTCCCCCTGGTAGGACAGCAGTTCAATGGAGTGGATCGTGACGGGACGGGCCTCCCGCTCCAGGCTGATCCCCTGGCGGGCATACTCATATAGGGGCCGCCCGTTGTGCTTCAGGGCCGAATACATGGAGGGCACCTGCAGGATCTCCCCCCGGAAGGCCTCCAATGCCTCCAGCAGGCGCTCCCGGGTGACATGGTTGGGACGGCGGGACACCACCTGGCCGTCAGCATCGGAGGTGTCGGTGCGGATCCCCAGGCAGGCATCCACCTCATAGCACTTGTCAGAATCCAGGAGGATCTGGGAAAACTTGGTGGCCTCCCCCAGACAGATGGGCAGCATACCCGTGGCCAGGGGATCCAGGGCGCCGGTGTGGCCGGCCTTGTTGGCATTGAAGATCTGCTTCACCCGCTGCAGGGCGAAATTGGAGGTCATCCCCCCGGGCTTGTCCAGGAGGAGAATGCCGTCCACGTCCCTGCCGTGGGCGCGCCGGTGACGGGACATAGGCTACGGCTCCTCCCCGGAGGCGCGCTGGAGATCCCGGTCCCGGGCCACCGAGCGGTCAATGAGATCGGACAGCTCCCGGCCCCTGACCAGGGTGGGATCATAATGGAAGGTGATGGAGGGCACGGCCCGGAGCTTCATCCGGCTGCCCACCATGGAGCGGAAAAAGCCGGAGGCCCGGTTGAGGATCCGCACCGCCTCGGCAATCTTCTGATCCTCCAGATCCAGGAAGCTCACAAAGACCTTGGCATACATCAGATCCCCGGACAGTTCCACTCCGGACACCGTGGCCAGTCCCACCCGGGGATCCTTGAACTCCCGCTGCAGCAGCAGGGCAATCTCCTTCTGCATCTGCTCGGCTATGCGCCGGGCTCTGCTGAATTCTCTCGGCATATCAACAGGAGGCTCCTTGGCGGCCTCCCCCTCCCATGCTAAAGCTTGCGGGCAAGCTCAATGACCTCATAGACCTCAATCTGGTCACCCACCTGCACGTCATTGTAGTTCTTGACGCCGATGCCGCACTCGAAGCCGTTGGTGACCTCGTTGACATCATCCTTGAACCGGCGCAGGGACTCCAGCTGGCCCTCATAAATGACCACATTGTCCCGGAGCACCCGGATGGGGTTGAGCCGCTTGACAGAGCCCTCGGTGACCATACAGCCGGCAATAGCGCCGAACTTGGGCGAGCGGAACACCTCCCGGACCTGGGCAATGCCCACGATCTGCTGCTTGAACTCAGGCTTCAGCATGCCAGTCATGGCGGCCTTGACCTCGTCAATGAGATCGTAGATCACCGAATAGTAGCGGATCTCCACCGAGTTGGCCTCGGCCAGCTTCCTGGCAGAAGCGTCAGCCCGGACATTGAAGCCCAGGATGATGGCGTTAGAACTGTCACCAGTCATGGCCAGGTTCACGTCATTCTCAGAAATGCCGCCCACGCCGGAGGAAAGCACCGTGACCTTGACCTCATCGGTGGAAAGCTTCTCCAGAGACTCGACAATGGCCTCCTTGGAGCCCTGGACATCAGCCTTGACGATGACCGAGAACTGCTTGACGTCAGCGGACTCGCGGCTGAACAGATCCTCCAGGGAGGTGGTCTTCTTGAGCTTGACGGTCTTGATCTTCTCCTGGCGCAGCAGGGCAACCTCACGGGCCCGCTTCTCGTCCTTGACCACCACCGCCTCGTCACCGGCGGCAGGAACACCGGACAGACCGATGAGCTCCACCGGCATGGAGGGACCGGCCTCATTCACATTATGGCCCACCTCGTTGCGCATGGCCCGGACACGTCCGTACTCCATGCCGCAGAGAACAATGTCGCCCTTGCGCAAGGTGCCGGACTGGACCAGCACCGTGGCCACGGGGCCCCGGCCCTTGTCCAGGCGGGACTCGATCACCGTGCCGGAGGCATAGCCGTCAACCGGAGCCTTCAGCTCCAGAACCTCAGCCTGGAGCAGCACCGCATCCAGCAGTTCATCGATGCCGATACCGGTCTTGGCGGACACCCGGACAAACTGGGTGTCGCCGCCCCACTCCTCGGACACCACATTGTGGCGGCTGAGCTCGCTGATCACCCGGTCGGGATCTGCCTCGGGCTTGTCAATCTTGTTGATCGCCACCACGATGGGCACATTGGCTGCCCGGGCGTGCTTGATGGCCTCCTCGGTCTGGGGCATGACGCCGTCGTCAGCTGCCACCACCAGGATGACAATATCCGTGGTCTTGGCGCCCCGGGCACGCATGGCGGTGAAGGCAGCATGGCCCGGAGTGTCCAGGAAGGTGATGACACCCTTTTCGGTCTCCACATGGTAGGCGCCGATATGCTGGGTGATGCCGCCGGCCTCACCGGAAGCCACCTTGGTCTTGCGGATGTAGTCCAGCAGGGATGTCTTGCCGTGATCCACGTGACCCATGATGGTGACCACCGGAGGACGGGAGACCATGGGAGCGGCGCTGGAGTCCTGGACGGCGCTGAGCACCTCCTCCTCAATCTCATTCTCGTTGCGGATGGTGACCTTGTGGCCCATCTCCTCGGCCACCACCTGGGCGGTCTCGATCTCCAGATACTGGTTGATGGTGGCCATCTCGCCCAGTTTCATCAGGGTTTTGATCACCTCCACGGCCTTGACGGCCATCTTCTGGGCCAGATCACTGACGGTGATGGGGCCGTTCAGAACAATGTCCCGGACCACCGGGGCCGCAGGCTTGTTGAAGCCATGCATGTTCTGGGACTGGATGAACTTGGAGCCCTTCTGGTGCTTGCCCTGGCGGGCATTCCTGCCCCGGGTGCCGCCGTAGCGGTCATCCCGGTCATCATCCTCACGGCCGGTGGAGGTCCGGCCCTTCTTGGCGGCGGCAGGAGCCTTGCGGCGGCTCTTGTTCTCCTCCTCCCGATCCAGTTCGTCCTCGGCCTCCTTCACATACTTGGAGGCGCCGGAGTCATAGTCCTCATTGTCCTTGCTGGCCCGGTCCTGCTCCTCCCGCTCCCAGCGGGCGCGGTTCTCCTCAGCCTGGCGGCGGGCCTCGGCAGACTCCTCATCAGCCTTCTGGCGGGCGATCATCTCCTGCTGGGCCATGATGGCCTGGGACTCGGTGCGGGACTTCTCCTCGGCCTCTTTCTTGCGGCGGCGCTCCTCCAACTGCTCGGGGGTCAGGAGTTTCTCCTTTTCCTTCTCCTTCTTCCGGGCCTCGGCCTCAGCCTCCTTCTTGCGACGGCGCTCCTCCTCGGCCTTCCGGCGGTTCTCCGCCTCCTGGCGCATGGCCTGCTCCCGGCGCTCGCTCTCCTCCTTCATGCGGGCCTGCTCCTCAGGGGTGGGGCCCTGGGGTTTGATCACCCGCTTCTTCTTGTGGATCTCAGGACCGCTGGTGCCCAGGCGCTTCTTGGCGGCATCAGGCTTCAACTTTCTGCCCAGAGAAAGCTTCTTGGTGTTGTTTTCTTCGTCTGCCATACTGTTCAAAATCCTCTAATTCTGTCTGATGCCGTCTCAGTCAAACCAGTGACATGCCTTCCGGGCGTCCATGATCAGCCGGCTGGCCCTCTCCTGGGTCATGCCTTCCATGTCAAGAAGCTCATCCACTGACATGTCCGCCAGATCCTCCTTGGTGCAGATGTTCATGGCAGCAAACGCAGCCGCCAGGCTCGTGTCAACACCCTCCAGATCCATGAGCTCCTTGGCCTTCTCGGCATTCTTGCGGATGGCGTCCCGGGCGCGCTGCTGCATCACCTCGGCAATCTCCTCATCCAGGCCGTCAATGGAGGTCAGCTCAGACTGATCCACATAGGCAATGGTGTCCAGAGACTCAAAGCCCTCGTCCACCAGCACCTCCGCAAACTCCTCGTCGATGTTGAGAACATCGCAGAACAGGGCGATAAGCTCGCTGTTGCGGGCTGACATCTTGCTGTCATACTCATCCACGTCAAAGACGTTGATACTCCAGCCAGTGAGCCTGGAGGCCAGACGCACATTCACCCCGCTCTTGCCGATGGCCTGGGGCTTGTTCTCCGCGGTCACCGCCAGATCCATGGAGTGGTTCTCCTCGTTCACCGACACCTTCTCCACCCGGGCGGGAGACATGGCGTTGATGACATAGTTCACCGGATCCGGATCCCAGACCACAATGTCCAGCTTCTCCCCGTCCAGTTCATCCAGGATGGCGTTGATGCGGCTCTGGCGCATGCCCACGCAGGCGCCCACGGGATCAATGCGCTTGTCCTTGGAGACAACGGCAATCTTAGAGCGGTTCCCCGGATCCCGGGCCACAGACCGGATGTCCACAAAGCCGTCGGCGATCTCCGGCACCTCGGACTTGATGATCTCAATGAGGAACTCCTTGGTGGTGCGGCTGACATTCAACAGTCCGGACTTGTTCTCCGGGATGGGCAGCAGCACCGCGCGCACCTGCTGGTTCAGGGTGAAGGTGTCGTTCCGGAGCCAGTTCTCCCGGGTCATCACCGCCTCGGCGCTGTTGCCGCCCTGACGGGAACCTAGATCCAAGATCACGGAGTCGCGGTTCTTCTTCTTGACGGTGCCCACCACCAGCTTGCCCACCAGGTTCTTGTAGGAGGAAACCACCCGCTCCTTCTCGGCGTCGCGGATCTTCTGGACAATGACGTTCTTGGCGGTCTGGGCGGCTATGCGGTCGAATCCGGAGCGGCGGGCCTTGCTCTCCTCCATGTCGATCTCGTCCTCAACCACGTCGCCCACCTGCTTGGAGGGATCTTCCAGCTGTGCGGCGGAAAGGGTTATCTGGCTGAGGGGCTTGGTCACCTCATCGTCTGGCACCACGTCCCACATGCGGTACACCTTGTACTCGCAGGTCTTGGGATCAATAGACACCCGGACATTGATATCGCCCTTGTCCAGGCTGTTCTTCGCCGCCACGGCCAGTGCGTACTCAAGCACCTCGAACACCTTGTCTTCAGGCAGTCCCTTGACATTGGAAACTGTTTCAACTACTTCCTGAATTTCCTTGCTGTTCATCGCTTCCCTTCCTTCTTGTCAAAAACTGGTACCAGTCGGGCCCTCTTAACATTGGTGAAAAGTGTCTCAACCTTCGATCCGTCCTCCAGGGCAAAAGTCAGCACCGTGTCCTCAACGGATGCCAGCTCGCCCTTGAACCTGCGCTTCCCGTCCTGGGGAAGGTTCAGCTCCACGCTGACGGGGGATCCTACATAGCGCCGGATCTGATCCAGGTTAAACAGGATCCTGTCCATACCCGGGGATGAGACCTCCAGATCATAGGCATAGGTGATGACATCCTCCACATCCAGGACACTGCTGAGCTGCCTGCTCACATCCCCGCAGTCGTCAACGGAAACCCCGTCCTCCCTGTCTATGTACACTGCCAGGGTGGAGTGCCTGCCCGCGTGGCGGAACTCAATGCCCCAGAACTCAAACCCCATGCCCTCAACTACAGGCTGGATGATCTGAGTCAGCTGCTCATTTGTAGTAGTAGTGGCCAACAGAACCTCAACCGTTTTCACAAACAAAAAAGCCGACGACAACAAATCGCGGCCTTAAAAAAACCAGTATCGATTTGGATCAGACCTGAGTCTGACTCGGAAGACACCCGGGCAGGATCCATGTCGCCCTGAACCGCTCATGCCCTGGGGCACACATCCCGGAACTGCGTTCCGGAACCGGCACGCCTGGCGTCTCCCTGGAGGTCGCCGTCAGCCCGCAGGGCGCCGCGTCCTCTGAAAAATTTTGCTAATTATATATGCGGACGGGGCAAAAGTGAACTTTCTTTTGAGAGTTCCCTCAGGCATGCCGAAAGCAGAAACGTACCCGGTTCGCCGGGGATTTTTACAGCCCCGGTAAGTCCCGCCACAGTTCGGTCCCATGGGTTGACTCTGCCCGCCTCCGCCCCGCGGCGTTTTTATGAGCACTTAAACAAAAAATTGTGACTTCACATTGAACAGCCGGAGATTACTGGTATAATGACCCTGTCTTGAGAGGCGCAAGCTTCTGTCCCATGCCTGGTTGGTGGAATTGGTAGACACGTAACCTTGAGGTGGTTATGCCCGTAGGGTGTGAGGGTTCGAGTCCCTCATCAGGCACCATTCACGATTTTTCCCCTCTTTCGCAAACCCTTGCCACATCTCACTTTCCCCTCTCAAATCCTTGTGCCACCGTACTTTCTGTGCCTATGATCAGCCTGTTTTGTGCGAACCTGTGCGAACGTATGCGAACACCGGAGTGGCAGAAGAGTGGCAGATGAGGTTTTGGGCATGGATGATCTACAACTGAGGGCTCTCAAGCCCCGTGAAAAACTATATGAAGTGAATGATGACGGGCTCATCATCAAGGTGTTTCCCAACGGCTCTAAAACATTTGCGATCCGCATCAGCGTAAACGGCAAAAGGAAATACCGGGCACTGGGTAAATATCCCCAGCTCAGCCTTGCAGAAGCAAGGAGCATGGCAGACGGTTTCCTGAAGCGGGCGGAAAAGCAAAGGGATCCGGGGCTATTCACCTTCAGAAAGGCGTTTGATGAGTGGTATGCCGGGCAGGTTTACCAGAATGAGAAGGTGAAGGCCAATGTGAAGAACCGGCTGGAACGGTACATCATGCCGGAACTGGGGAATATCCCCATCACAGAACTGAAGCCGCCTATGGTGTTTGACTGTCTCAAGCCCTATGAGGATAAGTCTGAGACTGTCCGGAAGACTCTCTCCTATGTCAATCAGGTGCTGAATTACCATGTTGCCAAAGGAACTCTGCCGGGCAACCCTTGTGCAACCCTTATCAAGGCATTCCGCCTAAAAAACTCAACGCCTATGCCGGCGCTGTCATACAAAGATCTCGCAGAACTGAAGCCCCTCATGGATAAGATCAAGAACCGCCGTTCCCATGACGTGATCCTGCTGGCCCTGCTTACCCTCCTGCGGCCGGGAGAACTCACCGCCCTCAGATGGGAGTGGATTGGAGAGGATGTTATCACCATCCCTGCTGCCGCCATGAAAATGAACCGGGAGCACCGTGTGCCGCTGACACCTCAGATGAGTGAAGTACTCTCCCGGCATCCCAGGCGGGATGAAGGCTATGTGTTCGCAACTCCCACCGGACACTTCCAGCAGGACTCAGTGAACAAGCTTCTCCGGGAGAATGGTTTCCGGGATCGGCTGGTGATGCACGGCTTCCGCTCCATGGGAAGAACATGGATGGCTGAACAGAAGGTCAGATTTGAAGTGGCCGAGGCCTGCCTTGCTCATGCGGAAAAGTCTTCTGTGGTTCGGGCTTATTCCCGATCAGATTATCTCGATGAGCGTAGGGAAGTAATGCTGAGGTGGGATGAGTATGTGACCGGGCAAATTCTGCCGGAAGTCAGGACGGTGTAGAATACCATCCTGAACATTCAACAGAGGGAAACAGCCATGAGTGACATCATCGCCCTGGTATGGGATTTTGACAAAACCCTTGTGGACGGTTACATGCAGGATCCCATCTTCAGGGAATACAACATTGACCCCAGGGATTTTTGGACGGAGAACAACAAAGAGATTACCAGGATTGAAAAGTCTGGTCTGTGGGTGAACCGTGATACCTTCTATCTCAACCACTTCATCCGGAAGATCCATGACGGAACGCTGAAGGGACTGAACAACGCCAGGTTGAAGGAGTTGGGTGATCAGATCCAGTTCTACCCTGGAGTGGAAGTCCTCTTCCCGGAGATCCAGCGCCTTGTATCCGACTGTGAAAAGTACAAAAGCTACGACATCCGGCTTGAGCATTACATTGTCAGCACCGGCTTCCGTCAGATGATTGAGGGATGCAAGATCAGACAATACGTCAAGAAAGCATGGGGCTGTGAACTGCTGGAGGATGAGAATGGTATTCCCTGTGAGGTGGGCTATACGATTGACAATACAAGCAAGACCCGAGCTCTGTTTGAGATCAGCAAAGGCGCCGGCATAGATGATCGGAGCAACATAGACGTCAACTCCAAAATCCCGGAAGAAGAACGGAGGGTGCATTTTATCAACATGGTCTACATTGCTGATGGTCCCAGTGATGTGCCTGCATTCTCCGTCATCAACAAGAATGGCGGCGCCACCTTTGCTGTTTATCCCAAAGGTGACGCAAACGCTCTGAAACAGGTGGACAGGCTCAGAGCTGAGGGCCGGGTTCAGATGTATGCTGCCGCTGATTACACTGAAGGAGAGACTGCCCGCCTCTGGCTGGAGAATACGGTCAGAGCCATGGCGGACAGGATCGTTGAGGAAAAGCAGAACAGGCTGAGGCGTTTCACCCCAGGGACGCCTCAGCACCTTTCATGATCACCAGATGGAATTGTAGATAAACTTCAGCTCGTTCTGGATTTTGGAAACCGACTGGTTTACCACCGACTTCTCACGGTTGATCACGTTTGACTCATTCGGCAGCAGACAGGGGATGGGTTTTGATTTTGCCGAAGACACTCTGCCGGAGCCTAGGAAGTCATCCAGGATCACCACATGGTTGCAGGGATTGTCAGTCGTGAAAAGATTGATCCGGGTGGAAACCACACGCCAAATCTCATTAAGAAACATCTTTGTCTGCTGATTGGGCTTGTTTCTGGAGCCTTCCCGGGTTGACCATGCGCAGTGAGTGAGGATCACCATCTGGATCTTCGGCATGTGACCGTCAGACGGCAGGTTTTTTCTGAACTCGCTTGACGGCAGTGTAAGCATGTCAATCAGCAACTTGAATGAGTTGACCGACTGCTGATCGGTTCTGACAGGAACAATCAGGGCATCAGCAGCATTCCAGGCAAGCTGAGTGGCTCCGACAAAGAAGGGAGAGGTGTCTATAAGGCATTTGTCTGTGGAAGTTACTGCCATCTCCTTCCGAAGCTCATTCCGCAGGGAGTAGAGAATGTTATCCAGCATGAGTGTCTGGGATGATCCTGCTACTGTCCTAGCCTGAACAAGAGCGGTAGAGATCTGATTGGGAAGCACATACAGATCGCCGGAAGACTTGATAAAGAAGTTGTTCCTGCCGTCAAAGTAGCTGTTCGTTGCACTGATCTTCTGGGAGCCGTGAGACGGGGATCCGAAGCCGGGAAGGATGTACGGCCTTATGAGATCAGCTGTGGTAACCCCGCCGGTCTGAGCATAATTCTGATCGTAGAAGTAGGACAGGTTCCCCTGAGGGCAGGTGTCTGCCACCAGGAGATTGTCAGCAAGGTATGACAGATTGAAGGCGATCGACGTCTTGCCGATTCCTCCTCTCAGATTGGTGATGGTATAGGTGCTGAACTTCGGCAACGGCAGAGGCTGACACTCACCTATTGCAACGCTTTCCTGCCGATCAATAATCTCCTGCATATCGCTCTCCGGTTGTTTGTTTTCTTGATTTTACCAAAAACAGGAAAACAAACAAAGCAAACTAGGCAGGATGGAGCATAAACATGATCTCTATCAAAAAAAAATCCCGCCGGAGCGGGATCGAGGTCTTTCTCTCATTGGAAGGAAATCAGAGGTACTGGCCGGCTTTTAGATACTGCATGAACATTTCACGTGAGCCATAGTAATCAAACCTATTGTCTGCTCTACAACCGATAGAAGCAATATGAGAAAAGGTGTCCATAAACTCATTGTTGTGTGTATGTAGTAGCTTACCCAACTTTGATTGCTTATTTTGTAATTCTAATGTGCGCAAAAGCCTTTCTCTAAAAAACGGTATCTTCCCCCTCAAACAATGATATTGTGTACTAAAAAGGACTAACGCATTAACTATCTTGCATCCGTAAGCCTTTCGTATATCAAGAAAAATTCCGTTATTAAGAATTTCAGTAACAAACTCAAGTACTGGACAAGCATACTTTTCTGAAACCCGTATTTTCCATGTTCCTTTAACAAACGGTGTTAATAAATTTTTGTTGTTCGCTCTGTACTCACTTCCGCTCAAAACCATGATTAAGTTCATTAAATTTACGCTAGGGTATTTTTGATAAAGATCATTTAACCTAATATAATCTTTATAGCCCAACGAGCAAGCGTGCTGAAGATGATTCTGGACAGTCCAAACTCTTCCTGCTGAATTAATATCCCTAATATACGACGGATCGTTTTCATAAAGAATTTGCACCAAAACAGCTTGTCCAATTCTTTTGCATGCTTCAATCCGGTGCTGTCCATCAAGGATTTCACCATTTTGATTAACAGGATAAATAACGTCCGGTTTAATACCCAGGTTTATGAATTTTTGTACTGAATTTTCTGTTATCTTTCTGTTATAGGGGCTCAGTTTCAACAAATCTAAATCCTTGATCAGATACACGGGGATTGACCGTTTCTCCACGTTAGGATTGCTTTGCAAGCTCTTCTCAAAGTCGCTCATCTCATCAGTCATGTTACTCTCCAAATTTGACTCTGTTTTGGTTTCTGTAAGTTGGTTATGGCCTTTCTCTTCTTTTATCACTCCTCTACCCCAAAAGGCTGATAATCCTCTGTATAATGGCTCTGCCATTCATACTCATTAAACAATTCGTCCAAAGTATATGGGATAGCCCCTATATGAATAGACGTAATTGTTTCACCGTTGGTCTGTCTATGACTGTAGCCGTTCAGAATTAAATACCTCTCATATCCTACCTTGCCCTTTTCTCGGAATTTAATCGGTCTACCAATGGTGAATTTGTATTCAAATTCCGCAATTGTATAAGGTCTCCACTTCTTTTCTTCCGCAGGTCTCACAAACTCCGCCGGGAGGAAGAACTGGTAGCAGAGCTGACCCGCACAAAAAGGAGTGTCATCATCACAAACTTCGGTCAAGGTTCTGAAATCGGTAAGATCCAAGTCCCGGTAATGGTCAATATCGCTTGTGAAATATCCCTGCTGTCCCACATACTGCTTTGCTTCATCAGTATTGAAACAAGTCATTAGTTTTGCGCGCATGTCGTCGATCCGTTTGTCTAACTGCATCTGTTACCTCACTTCCAATAAAGTCCATAGACCTTGTACTTCAGCTCACCGGATTTCCGGTTACCCCGTGCAACCTTGGAGATACCCGCATGGGCATCCGGACTCTTCGTGCGGCCTGTTTCCAGGAGCCATATCCCCGCCCGGCGGTAACTGGCAAACTCTTCAACCTTAATGCCGTTCTCATCGTATGCGGTGACTGCTTTCTTGGTATCTGAGCCGTGCCAGAAGTAGACCTGGTTTTCTACTCCGGTCACCCACCGGAGATTGTGTGCCCGGTTATCCAGCTTGTTTCCGTTGATATGATCCACATACTGCATTGGATCCGGATTGGGGTTCGGCACAAAGTACCTCGCCACCAGTTTGTGCACACTGTGCTCCCCTGAGCCGACCCGCACATGCAAGTAGTTTTTGTACTCCCTGGGGAGCACCCGGTTCACATCTCCAGTGCGCTTCTGGAGCCTCCAGACTGTTCCTTCCGGCGTGATAAAATAGTCAAACTTCGGTGATGTTTCCGCCTCCATAAGAATAGCATCCTCTGGGATCTTCCCTGTCACTTTATCCCCCACGTCCATGTAATAGCCTCGTATGCCTCTCCCTGGGATATGGGGTGAAACCACTCCCATGTCTTCATTCCTTCATTCCAGCGGACAAACCCGCTGTAATCCCTGGCGTCCTGTGTCGTCTGCTCCATCAGCTCCCACCGGTGCTCCACAAGAAGCCGGAATACCGTCTCCAGCTGCTTCACCGTCCGGGGCACATGTTTCTCCCCTGCCAGTGAAGCGAACTGCCTCTGTATCATTCGCATACAGTCACGCCATCCGGCCTTATACCAGGCATTCGTCCATGCCCGGGGAAGTCCCTCCACCTCCGGAGCGTTCTGGAGAGCCTCCATGGTCTCAAGTGCTTTGCCCAGGCTCATCACACAAACATCTCCAGCACCCTCAGGACACCTGCATAACTCTTCTCCTGAAGCCTGTCCTCTACCACATGCCGCAGTTGCTGACAGTAACTCAGGTTCCCCGGACAGTGGGAAGCAGGGGAAGGCCGCCACACATGTTCAAAAGGGGAGGCATGCAGGGCATGACCGGACACCAGGCGGGTTATCACCCTCTTCACCGTCTCCATGTCATCAGCGTCCTTCCGGTAACTCACCTGGGCACAGCGTGCCACCGCCTTGAGAATGGTCTCCGGATCTCTGGTGACTCCATAGTAAGGAGTCATCCAGGCATCGTCCGGAACCTGGACCGGCTCGGACTGCTCCATGGCGTCCCGCATCTTGGTTGCCAGCAGATTGATTTCCGGCTGTGCTGCCGGATCAATCCTGAGCTTGAAGAAGTGCTCCAGTCCTTCAGCCGTCCCGGTGAGGATGGTTCTGATGTGCATGAACGGCTCCAGTAACCGGTTGGCGTCCTGCTTGTGGATCCCCAGAGTCTGAAGTTCCCGGACATGGTAGATAGCGTCTCTCATGGCCTCCAGCCATTCACCGCAGGCATAACTGGCTGTCTCCATGTCAGCACGCTGTCCCTGCATCCCTGACTGGTTCATAGTCCACAAAGGGATGGCGGGATTGTTCTCAACCTGCTCAATCATCCTGTCCAGGGGAATTGCCCTGCTGGATGCGGAACTGCTGGAAAAAATCCTGTGGGTTTTGAGTTGGCTGTGGATAAATCTTGGGTATTCCAGGATGAAGGTAACCACCCTCACCGGACCTTCCGGATTGTTGATAAATGTCCCATCAGCAATGATTTCAACTTTTGTGGTCATGCTTTTGCTCCTACGATGTTGCGATTTACCTTCGGGCGCCTGAGGTAGAACCAGCCTCGCCGATCGTCGTCGGGAAAGGGTAGATTGAGCAGATCGATCTCCTGTATCTTCTCAGGGCGCTCGTAGCTAAGGCGCCAGATCGCCAGTCCCAGATCGGATTCCTCTCTCACGGATAAGCCCTCCTGGAGCGCGGCCAAAGCTCGGTCAGCGATTGTCATGGAGGCGAAGGGGCACTTGCTGAGCCTCAGGACAGCTTCTAACTGATTACGCTCCATCCGCTTAATTTTCCCGTTATGGTTGATGTAAGCGATGTTCCCGGCTTGAACTTCGTCTGCGACGGCTTTCAGATTGTTCAATCTTTCTTCAATCGCCTTGTGCTTGGCTGTGGTCATACTCTCTCCTTAAATCCTGTACTTTCCCGACCGAGCCGGGGTTGTAAGAGCTCGTTCCAACGACCATCCCTGCTTATAAATCCGGGCCTTAATAAAATCATCCCGGTATCCCCAGTATTCAGCCATGGCGTGAAAGTTGGGAAACTTCTGTCCAGTATGATCCGTCCATGACTCACTGAACTTTTTGTGTGCCGCTTTGAACCGTTTGCCGCAATCAATTGACTTCTGCAAGTCATCAGCGGACAGAGGCCGCCAGTAATTTTTGTCCAGGCAGTTTCTGATAGTACTCGGCACTACTCCCCACGCCTTGGCGGCTTCTGTCAAGGTTGTGTATTCCACACCGTCTATGGTGCACTTAAGCCCTTTGCGAATTTGTTGGAACATAATCCTGTCTCCAAGGTCTTCCCGGCCAGTCCAGAGCTTCTTTGAGAGGCATGGTCCTCAGCCTGTAGTAAATCGTTTGCTTGTCCGTTTTGTAGAACCAGGCGTAGAAGTGCACCATGTCCTTCCTGGTTTTGAAGGTATTCCCCAGATGGTCTTTGGTTTCCGGCTTCGCTTTCTTGGGAGAGAACAGATCCTCCATGGTTAGCGGCTGCCAGTACTTCTTCGTCAGCACATTCTTCAGCCTCGCCCAACTCACTCCGGTTGCTCTGGATGCTGCCACCAAAGACTGATACTCAACACCGTCAATGATGACGCTGCACCCCACTAGCCTTCCCAGGGAGAGAGCCTCCCTTTGTTCCGGTGAGCCTTCGGCACTGGTTTTAACTTTTGTCTTTTGTGCTGCCCGTTTTGAACATTTCCCGGATGCCAGGAGTTCAGCGAGTGTTGGCATATCATCTCCAGAAAGGGTGACCTTGCTTGAAGCAGACGCCCCTCTGCACACTGTACTCATGCTCATTGAGTGCTTTGTCCAGCAGCAGAGAGAGCTGAGCGGCATACGGATGTCCGTTGGGGAACGCCACGTCAAAGTACAGGTCCCGATCAAGGACGATTTCCTTTGCTCCCCACAGTCCGGCGGAAAACCATCCTGTCACGGTGATGAATTGTTCGGTGATTTTGAGGATTGCGGCCAGATAGCCTTCCCACAGGGGAGCGTCCCCCGGCTTCATATCCTCGGCATACATTCTGATGTCTATGGCCACATCCCCTCCGGTGAGAGAGGTGGCTTCCGGATCCAGTGCATGCACCATCAGGATCCCCTCTCCTGGAATGATGGTCTGCCAGGTGTGCATTTCCTCATTCCACACCGGCTTCACTTTTTTGAAGGGATAGTGAGTGGATAACCAGTTCACGGTCCTGAGGTCAAATCTGTCGTATTCCATAGGGTTTCCAAAAAAGGGGAGCGGACTCCCCTCATCTTGTTTGCGTGTATTAAAGGAATTAAAACGGGATGTCCGGATCTTCTGCCGGCGGTGGAACATCGGCAGCAGGAGCAGGAGCAGGAGCGGGAGCGGTTGCTTTCGGCATGTCTGCCAAGGCGCCCTTGTAGAAGTTCGCCTGTGCTTCTGCTTCCTTCTGGCCGACAGTCTTCTTTGCCGGTTTTGCTGCCGGTGCTGTGATGGCTTCACGGGCTGTGGGAAGCGGCTTGCTCATCTCAGCCTGCTGGGCTTTCCTTGCCTCCTGCCATGGAAGCGGCTCACCTTCTGGGATGGCCGGGACGAAGCCTTTCATGTGGCAGGCATTCATACAGCGGTTGACATCACCATGGTCGTTTACTCCATGGGCTATCTCCTGCCAGGAGTTCCCGCCGAGGAAGTAACCCCGCACAGTCCGGTTCATGTACCCGCCTTTCCAGTAGACATCATCGATGACAACATCCACATACCTTCCGGGCAGATCGTCCACAAACCTGATCACCTTGCCATCATCGGAGGTCCACTCCCGGACCCTGAAGTTCTCCTGTCCCTGTTCGTCCTTCAGGTGGAACAGGCGGATAAGCTCTGCTGCCCTCTCCCGTCCTGAGTCCCAGGACAGGTTGTGCTTAACCCATGCCTGGAACTGCTGTCCCGTCTTGGGATGTGCCCACAGGAGTTGCAGGGACAGCATCTCACTGGTGACAATCTCGCCTTTTTTGTTGGTATAGGACAGGTCTTTGATCACCGCCTGATTGATAAGCATTCCCTGGTAACAGCCGGACCATCCCAGCTCTTCCATGCCTGCGGTTGGAAAATTAGGGGGTTAGAGACCCTTTTTCGCACAAATTCGTGACCCTTTGTTT
>ERZ842401.1401-NODE-1401-length-34628-cov-13.502010_pt1 | contig 34628 bp, 38 predicted proteins | sample MGYA00521270_ERZ842401 | MGnify/ENA primary metagenome ERZ842401 (study PRJEB31892, sample SAMEA3878208) | bioreactor metagenome | biome: Moose rumen | place: Sweden | collected 2011-10 | study: EMG produced TPA metagenomics assembly of the PRJEB12797 data set...
CAGCGCGGGAATATCGGTTGCTTAAAAATTTTTGCAGGCTCGAAAAAGTTTCATGCGGCGGAGAAAAAAATCCTTGACGATCGCAAAATTGCTTGACGAAAAGATCCGTGCGAGTGTTTTCGCCTTTAACATACATGCAACCGCAAAAAATTCCGCCGCGTTTCAAAACCCGATAAGTTTCCGACCAAGCAGAATTTTTATCGGGGAAAGCGTGAAAGCCGTTGACCGATAAAACCAAATCGAAAAAATTATCTTCAAAAGGCAAATCGCCGACATCGCCTTGAATAAATTCTATTCCGCGCAGATTCATTTGCTCTGCCCGTGCCCGCGCCGCCTCAAGCATTTTGTCCGAATAATCCAAGCAAAAAATTTTCGCGCCGCGCAGATTTTTATAGACGGGCAACGACAAAACGCCCGTGCCGACGGGAACTTCCAAAAGTCGTCCGCAGAAATTTTCGGGGATGCCCGCAAAGGCTTGCGTCAAAAATTTTTGATGCGCCGTCTCGTCAAGCCCCCAAAAAAATTTCAATGCCAATCGCGCAGGCAAATCGGCATTCGTCATCATTCTGTCAAAAAAAGTCGATAAGTGTCCGACCAGTTGATAAGCATTAAAAATTTTCTTCATTACCGGGTACCGTCGTCAAGAGCGCGTCGCAACTCCCGCAAATTTTCCATTCGCCGGAATAAGCAGTCAGAAAAAACGAATCGCCTTTCCGATAAAAAATTTCTCTGCCGCCACAAGAAATTTTCCCTGTGCCGTCCAATATCAACACGTTCAAAAAAGTTTTTTCGTCAACGTTGCCGCGAGCTTCGGATAAAATTTTCCCGTCGAGATTGAGTTTGTCGACAACGAAATAATCACAAACGGCAATGTGCGGATAATTTTTGCCGCGAGCCTTCGAAGGATTTAAATTCGTCACGTCAAGGGCTTTTTCGATATGGAGCGGGCGATTTCTGCCGTAGTCGAAGACGCGATAACTCACATTTGAATTTTGTTGAATCTCGGCGAGCAAAATTCCCTTGCCGACCGCGTGAATTGTTCCCGCCGGAATAAAAATCACGTCACCTTTTTTGACGGACAGAGCGTTCAAAACTTCCGGCAACGAATTATTTTTTATGCGGGCGGCAAATTCTTCTTTGGAAATTTTTTTCTTAAAGCCGCAATACAGCACGGAATTTTCTTCGGCGTCGAGAATGTACCACATTTCGCTTTTGCCGAGCTGATTTTCATGAATCTTGGCGTATTCGTCGTTAGGATGAACTTGCACCGATAAATTTTCGCGGGCGTCGATAAACTTTATAAGGACGGGAAAATTTTCAAAGCGTCTGCAGTTAGTACCCAAAATTTCTTTGCCGTTGCGTTTTAAATATTCGGCAAGAGTTTCTCCGTTCTCAAGAGTTGACGCGCCGTCGGGATGAACGGATAACGTCCAAGCTTCCGCGCAGATTTTTTCTTTGCTGTCAAAACCGAATTCCTCAATCAGTCTTCGTCCGCCCCAAATATAATTTTTACAAGCAGGTTTCAATTTCAAAATCGCCATAAAAAAATTTCCCCTCCGATTCTTGCGAAAGTTTAAGGGGAAAATAACATGTATGAAAAAATTTTTCAAGGGCGAATCGATTTGCGAAAAAATTTCTACCAATGATAAGGTTCGTTGCGATTGATTTTGAACGCCCGATAAATTTGTTCGACAAGGAAAAGCCGCGCCATTTGATGAGTTAAAGTCATTTGCGACAAGCTCAATCGGAATGCCGCCGCCCGTCGAAGTTCTTCACTCAAGCCGAATTTTCCATAAAAAAATCTCGCCGCTTTGACGAGATAAAAATTTCTACCAATGATAAGGTTCGTTGCGATTGATTTTGAACGCCCGATAAATTTGTTCGACGAGAAAAAGCCGCGCCATTTGATGCGTCAAAGTCATTTGCGACAAGCTCAATCGGAATGCCGCCGCCCGTCGAAGTTCTTCGCTCAAGCCGAAGGCTCCGCCGATTGCAAAAGTCAAATTGCTCACTCCGTTTAAGTTCAGCGCGGAGATTTTTTTTGCGAAGTTTTCGGAACTCAATTCTTCGCCCGCAACGTCCAAAACACACAGCCACGAATTTTGCGGAACGAGCGATAAAATTTTTTGCCCTTCCTCTTCGACGGTGCGACATTCGGAAACTTCGCGGACTTCGATTGTCGCAAATTTTTTTATGCGCTTTAAATATTCCGCGACGCCGTCCGTCAAAAATTTTTCTTTAAGCTTGCCGATGACGATTAAATTTATTTTCATTGATTCGACGGTTGCGGCATTTCTTCCAAAGTGACTTCAACGGTTTCTTCGTGCCCTTCACGGTCGCATAAAACTTTGACTTTGTCGCCGACTTTGTGAGCCGCAACTTCATTGCGAACGTCGGTTACCGAATTGACTTCCTTTCCGTCAATGGCAAGAATTATATCGCCGCGTTGGAAACCTGCGCGCCCGGCAGGCGAATCAAGCCCGACTTGGAAAACATAAACGCCCTTTTCAATCGAAAGCTGATAGCCGTAACGAGCGGCAGTCGGTTTGTCAAAAATCGTCACGCCGAGATAAGGACGCGCCACATAACCTTTATCCATCAATTCATTTACAATCGTCTTGACTGTGTTAATCGGAATTGCAAAGCCCATGCCTTCAACGCCGTTGGTTGCAAGTTTCGCGCTGTTTATCCCAATGACTTCGCCGTCGGCATTTACCAAAGCTCCGCCCGAATTGCCGGGACTTATCGCCGCGTCCGTCTGGAAAAGTTTAACGCGCCTGTCATTGAGATCAAGCGTCCTGTTCAATGCGCTGATAACGCCGACAGTCACGGAACCTTGAAACTCCAAGCCCATCGGGTTTCCTATTGCAATGGCAGGCTCGCCGACAACAACTTCATCCGAATCGCCAAGCTCGGCTGTCGGCAAATCTTTTGCATCGACTTTCACAACCGCAATATCCGTCATTTCGTCCGTGCCGATTAAAGTTCCGTTGACAGTATTTCCGTCCGACAACGAAACAATAATTTCCTTCGCGCCCGCGATAACATGATTGTTTGTGATAATGTAGCCGTCATTTCTGAAAATCACGCCGGAGCCGACGCCTTCAGTTTCAAATGTCCGATTAAAAATGTCGTGCGCCACAGCTTTATTTGTTATGCCGACAACTGCAGGACCGACCATCCTTGCCACGCGCACGGCGGGAGTATTTCTCGCATCGGAAATTTTTGCGTTACTTTCGGGCTTATTCGGAGAAGCCTCCGTAACTTTTGCCGTCTGCGTTACCGAAGTTTTTTCGACAGCCGATTTATTTTCTCCGCCGCTTGAATCTTCATTTGCCCCCGTCAAATCTCCGCAACCGCTGAGCGTCAAAACTGCCGCCAGAGCCGCCGCGCAGATTATTTTTGTAATTTTTCTCGACCTCATGCCTTAAGCACCTCCGCCGCCATTGTAATTTTTGCGCCGCCGATTGTCAATTCAAGTTTTGATTAGAATCTTCATAGAAAAATCACGGCGCAATTTTTCAGAAAATGCTGTTGACTTCGCGGAAACTGTGCTATAATTAACACACTCAAAAAGGAATGAGGCATTGTTAGGGAGGGACAAATCATGTTGAACACAATCGGCACAAATTATCTCGGTCAATATCAAAAGGCAGGATTTTTCGGGATGAATAATTCGGCGACTCAAAGTAAAAGCAACGCCGCAACTTCAAATTTCGCCGAAAAAACAATCGTCGACATTTCGGAAGACGGCTTGGACGCTCTGGAGCAGTCGCAAAACGCCGTTAAGCCCGACGAGCAAAAACTTTCCGCCAAAGCGCAGAGTTATCTTGAAAATCTTCGCAAGCAATACGGCGACTATGACTTTTTCGTCTCCGACGATCTCGACGCCGCGCAGACCGCAGGCAGTTCAAAAGAGTATTCCGTTATCTTCACCACAGAAGAGTTGGAAAAAATGGCTGAAGACGAGGAATACGCGGGAAAAGTCATGGGCAATGTCGGAAAAGCCGTCGACCTGCTTAAAAATCTTTCGGAAAAAGATTTGGGCGAAGGCGTTCAGTTCTCGCAACTTTCCGTTTCCTTTGATGACGAAGGCAACATGAAACTCTTCGCGCAGCTCGAAAAACTTTCCGAAGATCAAGCCAAGCGTTTGGAAGAGGCTAAGGAAAAACGCGCCGAAGAAAATAAAGCCGCCGAGAAAAAATCTTCGGAGACTGAAAAGGAACAAGCCGACTTCACCAAAATTATTTTCAAAGTTGCCGACGTTGAAGCCGATTCGGAAGAAGAATTGCTTACAAAAATTTTCGGTATCGATTGGTCAAAAATTCCCGACGAAGAAGCTTACATTTAATTGCTTGCAAGTCTTGAATGTTTTGATTCTAAAAATAATCTTGAACATCAACTTCACTCCCTTTGCGGGAGATTTTTTTTAAACAAAACTTTCAAGTGTTCGGATAAAAAAAGCCCCGGCAAAATGTCGGGATAAAAATTTGGGATTGTGGAAGGGGTTAAGAGTTAAGCTTTGCCGATGCTGCCGACCACCTCCATTTTTTACGCAACATATGCTGTAACTTCTTTCATGCCAAGCGCGGAATATTTTTTCGGATCGAAAGCGTTGGGATTTTCCGCCATAAATTTTTTGACGCCGCTTGTGCAGTGCATGACTTAAAGGACGTTTCGATAAGTTTTTCCTCCGATTATATTGCCAATGAGTGTTGGGCTGACGTTAAATTTTCTCGCTAAAGCAAACTGACCGAATTTTTTACCGTGCAGATTATAATTTTTGCGAATATATCGGACATCTTCTTCTGTCAAATTCGACATCCCATTTTTTGTTCCAATATTCGGCTTGCAGGTTCCTATTCGATAAGAATGTTTTTTGTTTTCGCTGTTCGTTACCTATTCCAAGTTCTCAACTCGATTATCGGTCTTATCGCAGTTGATGTGATTAACTTGCGGCTTGTCTTCGGGATTTGAAATGAATGTTTAGGCAACGAGGCGATGAACTTTACACGGTTTGCACTCGCCGTCTTTATGAAGTACGGCGTAAATGCAAGTATCCTGCGCTGTTTACACTCGGATTAAGTATCTTTTCGCGCCCATACCAGAGACTTTTAACTCGTCCATAGTTGCTGATTTGATAAAGTCCCTTGCATCTCTCGATTTCACGCCAAATTTCTGTTTCAAACGTAAAAATCGCTCCTTCGTGCTTGATTTTACACGTTGAAACGGTTAAACTTGCCCGGAAAAGCTTTTGACTCGCGTTTCAGCGTGCTTAGTTAGTCTAACAACTGAACTTTAGCACGAATTGCGGCGCGGGTCAATTATTTTGCTCGATTGCTACGAAAAACTGATTCGGAACACTGAAACGGCAAAATTTTAGCGTTTTGAAAGAGAAAATTATAAAATCCAAAATACCGGATTTTTACAAATGCCGATCTTGACTGTGCGGCTTATCGGCGTGCCGAGTAAAATTGTAATGACGAAGATAACAATCGGGAGCAGAATCCCTACCCGCCGCGCCCAATTCGATAAAATACTGGACGACACTCAAAATCATATCCATTAGGATTCCCTCCTTCAAAAAAATTTAACGGGCGACCCCACACTCGGCAGAATCGCCCGCCGTTGTCGGGGAGTGATTTTAATGGCTTTACTTCTTGAGGATGTTGAGAATTTTTTCTTCGGTTGCTTCTTTGTTAATGCCGATGAGGAAAGCCATGTCATTGACGTAAGGAGTGCTCCACGTCGGTTTGATTCTCATCGTCGTGATAATCAAGTCGACGCCCGCGAGGTTGCCTTCGATTTCGATAATGCGCATTTGCTGAACGTCCGCATCAATGCCGTTTGCTTTGCACAGGTTGCGACCGCTCCGCCGCACGCCACGATAATTTTTTTCTTTGCCATTTTGATAACCTCCAATCAATTTATAAAAAGTGTTTAGCCCTTCTTGCCGAAATATTTTTCCATAATGCCGATAATTTGTTCCGCACTCACTGAGTCTTTCAAAGCTTGAATCATGTCGGGATTTTGGAAACTCGTAAACATTTCGCGAAGGATTGTCAAATGCTGTCCGCTGTCTTTGATCGCAAGCAGGAATACAAATTTCGCCTCGATTGTCTCGTCAGGATTTTCCATTGAACGGAACTTGACGGGCTTATTTAATTTTGCAACAGCGATTCCGTTTTTAAGGACGTTGTCTTCGGGCGTGGCATGTGGAATTGCTGTTGCCAAAGTCAAAAGTTGCAAGCCGGTCGGAAAATTTCCTTCGCGTTCAATCACCGCGTCGATATAAGCCGAATTGACGTAGCCCGCATCGTCATCCATAATGTAGAGAACTTTAATCGCGCCGCTTGTCCTGTCCGTCAATGTCTCGAAAGCTTTTATGCCGTCGCTGAGTTTGAATTTGTGGGTAATGAGTTCATCGACTTTTATTTTGTCGGAGCCGATTAACTCTGCCGTGCCTATCCAATCATTGCCGGGAAAAGGAGCTTTAAAACTCTGCCACGAACCTGTTACATTGAGTTCCCCGCGCAGAATTTTTTCAAACGTCTTCGCAGGAAATTTAACTTCGCCGTGTGCCGTGCCGACGTAAACGACCGTGCCTTTTTTCTTGACAGGTTCAAGAATTTGTGCTTGAAGGAAGGGAACGCCCGCAGTCTCGAACTCATAATCAACCAAGCCATGCTCATTGAAATAATTCGCTACGTCAACATTTTTGGAATTGAGGACTTCATACGCGCCGAGTTTTTTCGCCATTTAAAGTTTGTTGTCGTCAATGTCGATTGCATAGACTTTTTCCAAGCCTTCACGAGCAAAACTTCCAGCGTCAACATTCCGATTGTTCCGCAACCGTAGACTACGGCTGATTTGCCAACGTCAATCGCGCCTGCTCTCTCGACGCCGTGAATTGCAAACGTTGTCGGCTCGATAACGGCGGCTTGTTCAAAAGTTACGTTGTCGGCAATGGGAATAAGATTTTTCGCGGGAACTGCAACATATTCAGCCATTGCGCCTTGCTGACGAGAACCGATAAAGCTGTAGTGAGTGCACATTGCCGGAAGTCCTTGCTCGCATTCCTCGCAGTGACTGCAAGGAATCAGTGGAGCAACCTTCACACGTGCACCGAGTTTTACGTTCCTGACATTCAAGCCGAGATTGACAACTTCACCGCTGAATTCATGACCGAGTGTCACGGGATAAAAATGACAGCCGCCGTGCAACACGCGAGGAATGTCACTGCCACAAATTTCGCAAGCACGAACTTTGATTAAAACTTCGTCAGCTTTGAGTTCGGGAACAGGAATTTCTTTGTAAGTAAAAACCTTGTCCGCTTCGACGTCCAACGCTTTCATCTTGGCAGGTACTTTGTTCATAATCATCAACTCCTTATTTCAACGTTGTTTATTACTTTCTGCCGAAAATATATCGCGGGAATTTTTCCTTGCATAGTTGCAAAATTTCCTGTCAGAGCGGAAATGAAAACCGCCCGACAAAATCGAGCGGCTAAAAAATTTTCCGTTCAAAAACTTTGCTTAAAATCTTTAATGAAGGCGTCATAGTCGGGATTATTCAGCAAACGTCGCACGCCGTTTTCCTTTACAAGATATTTGAAAAGCTTTAGGAAAATCGGTTCCAAAAGATAAAATTCATTGGTCGCAATGCTCAGCAGGAAAACAACCTGCACTTGATGTTCTGCCCATAATATCGGATTTTTCAAAACCAAAACCGAGATTGATGAAATAGCAGCCGAATTTGTCAGCGGGTGCGGAATTGCCAAAAGATTTCCTATCTCCGTCGGAGAAGCTCGTTCGCGCTCCTTAACTGAATCGCTCGCGGCTTTATCCATTAAACCGAGTTGCTCAAGTTCCGCCTTCATGAAGTACAGAATTTTTTCCTTCGTCTTGAAAGGCTTACCTGTGATGAAACATTCGCGGCGAAAAAATCTGTCCATGTTCTGTGCAAAAATTCTTGTCGTGCTGAATAATTTCTGCTGAATCAATTTGACTTCGTCCTCGTCGAGTAAATTTCTGACGACAACGACTTTTTTTATTTCTGCTTCAGTGAGCGGCGGCAATTTATCTGTTGCAATCGTGCTGATAATGACATCGACATTGCTGAGATCATATTCTTTAAGCCTGTATCCCGGCATGACTTTAAGGACAGTCAACAACTCCTTTAAATGTTCTTCGACGCGAGATTTAAGGAGAATTGCAGTGCCGATTCCCGCGCCGCAAACAATAAAAGCCGTCTGTTTAGAGCGGTTGACGTTAATGTTCACGCGAGTAAGAGCCGCCTCGAAATGAACGGCAAGATAACTTATTTCGTCTTCGTTGACGGCGACGCCTTCGGATTTTTCGATAACTTTGGCGGCAATAACTCCGATTTGTAAACGCCGGCAGATATTCATTCTTTACCACAGCCAAAACTTCATTGTGGATTCGATTTTTGAAACGAAGATGCGGAATCAACGCCTCCGGATGAGTTTTAAACCCTTGCCGCAAGGTTTCTTCGCCACTGAAATCAATCCCGACTATTTGAGCAACATGCGAAATCATTTCATCAACCAAACTTTGAATTTGCTGACCAATTTGGCTGTTGGTCGGGGTGTATTTATTTGCGGCTATAAGATGTTGTGCAAGATATATACGCTTCGTTAAAGAACACGTCGACGCCGAAGACAGAGTAAATTTCCTCAAGAATTGCATTAGCCATAGAAAATTCGCGATGTTCCTCGATTGATTTACTTTCGCGGAATTTGTAGCTGATATTGTGTTCTTGATATTGTGTTCTTGACCTGCGCGAACGAGCGTTATCACGATATAACCGATAAATCTTTCGAGCGAATCGTCCGTGAGCATTAATTATATCGTAGGAACTCATCACGCGGATAACAATGTTGCGCAGTTTTTCGGTGTCAATTTTTATCGACAACACTGACATAATATTTTCGCCTTGCTTCGAACCTTGAAAAATAAAGTCGGAAATGCAGTGCCGAATGTCACGCTCGATTCCTTCCGGCATCATCCCGTAATTTTTAAAATTGACGACGGAGATATCATATTTTTCCGACCAACTTTTCACGTCCCGCAAACCGATTTTAAAAGTTTAAAGGCTTACGAAAAGTTCATCGGACAATTTTTGTTGCTTGAGCGGCTCGCCCAGAAAAGTTGCCTCAAGCAGGGAACAGATAATGTAGTTGGTTCGCTCCCTGCCTTCGATTTGAACCTTGGTATTCATCTCGTAGAGCTTTTGAATTTTCTCGGCGTCGTGAATTTCAAGCCGATGACCGCTTCTCTTTGAAACAGAAATTGTGGCTATGGATTTATCCATTTCGAGCATCATATTTTTCAAGTCGGTACAGACAGTACGCGAAGAAACTCCACAGATTCGCGCAATTTCATCGGCAACTACTCCGCTTTTGTGTTGCTTGAGGATCTCCAAGATTTTTATCTGTCGCTCGGTGAACATATCTTCCGCCCTCCCGCCTGAATTATAAAATCGGAAGGGCAAAAGTCACAGGCGGTTTTTTACCTATTAAAACGGAAATTTTTTACCAAAAACGTGCCATGTAAGATGTGAAGTGGCGCAAAAACTCGTTGATAAAAATTGGTTTATAAACTATAATTTTTTTAAAGAGTTGATTTAGCCAAAATCAGCCGCCCTAAAGGGTACTTAAGGCAACGTGTGCGGTTGCCGCAGACAAAAGGATTCAAAAAGCGTGACTTCGGCTGTTTTCAATCAGTGGAGGTGAAAACTTTTTAGAAATAAAAGTATCTACGGAGACGAAAGTCGAAGTAGGGGGTTGTTGGTAAAGTCAAGTAAAATAAAAACATAGGGATAAAATGAATTTGAAAGAAGAGGAAATGCTTATGTCAAATTCATTTTACCAAAAAGATTTAACGGATACGCAGCGGAACAAGATAAAATTTTTGTTCGAGAAGTCCAAGAAGGACGCCCGTCGCTTAAGAATTTTCGCCACATTGCTGCTCGTTTCGACAAACTGTCCACATGCTTTTTCAATTTTGTCTTGCTTGACTCTGTTGCCATTCATTTTTAATTTACAAACAGTTCCTAATTATTTTCGAGGTGATTTTTATGAATGAATTAATGTTGAAGTACGGATGCAACCCGAATCAGACGCCCGCGAAAGTTTTCATTGAGAACGACGCGTTGCCTTTTGAAGTTTTGAACGGGCGACCGGGTTATATCAATTTGCTTGACGCGCTGAACGGTTGGCAACTTGTGCGCGAATTGAAAAAGGCGACGAATCTTCCTGCCGCCGCTTCTTTTAAACACGTCAGCCCCGCCGGAGCCGCTGTCGGCGAATCGCTCGATGACATTTTGAGAAAAATTTATTTCGCCGAAGGTTTTGAGCTTTCCGCGCAGGCTGCGGCTTATGTTCGTGCTCGCGGCGCAGACAGAATGAGTTCTTACGGCGACTTCGCAATTCTTTCCGACGAATGCGATGAGTCCGTTGCAAATTTTATCAAGCGCGAAGTCTCCGACGGAATTATTGCGCCATCCTATTCGGAAAAAGCTCTTGAGATTTTAAAATCAAAACGCGGCGGAAATTATCTCGTCTTAAAAATGAATCCCGACTTTCAGCCGCCCGAAATCGAAACCAAACAAGTTTTCGGCGTAACCTTTGAACAAAAACGCAACGACATAAAAATTTCCGAAGAATGTTTAGCCGACATTCCTACCAAAAATAAAAATTTCACGCCCGAAGCGCGCCGCGATCTTTTAACCGCGTTGATAACTTTGAAATACACTCAATCCAATTCCGTTTGCTACGCCAAAGGCGGGCAGGCAATCGGTATCGGCGCGGGGCAACAAAGCCGCGTTCATTGTACAAGACTTGCCGGCAACAAAGCAGATTTTTGGTTCCTTCGCCAATGCCCGAAAGTTCTCGACCTGCCTTTCCAAAAAAATATCAAGCGTCCCGACCGCGACAATGCCATTGATGTTTATCTCGGCGGAGAAACTTTTGAAGATTCTTGGCAAGAACTTTTCACGGTCAAGCCCGCGCCTTTGACTGCCGAAGAAAAAATTTCTTGGCTGAAAAATCTGCGCGGAGTTTCGTTGGCGTCCGATGCTTTTTTCCCGTTCGGAGACAATATCGAACGCGCTCACAAGTCGGGCGTGGATTTTATCGCGCAGACGGGCGGCTCGATTCGCGACGACAACGTTATCGAAACCTGCGATAAGTACAATATCGCGATGGCTTTCACGCACATTAGACTTTTCCACCACTGAGGCGATTTTTTTGGAACTCGACGTTAATATAATGTTTGCAATGGCGGCAATGGGATTTGTCGCCGCTTTTATTGATTCGGTTGTCGGCGGCGGCGGATTAATTTCTGTTCCAACGTTGATGTGGGCGGGCTTGCCGATGCTGAATGTTTTGGGAACAAATAAATTCGCCTCAACTATGGGCGCGGCGGCAGGTTTTATAACTTATTTGCGTTCGGGAAAAATCGACAAAAAAATTATGCGGTTTATGTTCCCGCTTGCGTTTGTCGGCTCGATTTTCGGCGTGTTGGTCGTCCGACAAGTCCCGCCCGATTTTTTACGCCCGCTTGTCGTCGTCATGCTGATTATTATCGCGATTTACTCCGTTGCGAAAAAAAATTGGGGCGCGGATAATAAATCTGTCCGCGTCTCCCACAAAAATTATTTGCTCGGTTTGATTTTAATTTTCGCGCTCGGTTTTTACGACGGATTTTTCGGACCGGGCACGGGCTCGTTCATGCTTTTTCTGTATTTGATGATGGGCTACGGATTTTTGGGAGCCGCCGCCAATGCCCGCGCCGCCAATTTCGCCAGCAACCTTGCGGGAGTAATTGTTTTTACGATTTGCGGGCTTGTAAATTTTTCCTACGCAATTCCTATGGGGCTCGGAATGATTTTGGGCGCATTTTGCGGCGCGAAGATGGCAATTTCAAAAGGCGCGGCTTATGTCCGCCCGCTTTTTATCGGCATGACCGTTATTTTAATCGGCAAGCAGATTATTGAGCTTTTCAAATAAAAAAAACAAAAGACAACGCGGACAATTAGAAATAAATTTTGGGCTTAGCAAAAGAAAGTATGAGAAACCCCCTTGACAGGGCGTTTTTTTTATAATGCCTCATCCTGTTTACCAACTAAAGGGAGGATTGATTTTTTTATGATGAAGGTTGCAATTTTTCTCGACTACGCGAATATCAATGCGTCGTCACGTCAGCTGAATTGCAGTGTAGATTACGGGGCTTTACTTAATTATCTCGCCGATGAAACAGAGGATCGGACTTTGCAGGCGGCTTATGCTTATGTTCCGATTGATCCGCGTCAAGAACACGCTATGGACGAAACAATTCAAAATCTCCGGCAAAACGGTTATATCGTTAAATCGAAAGTCGGAACCATTGCGGGCGACAGCTACAAATGCGATTTTGATGTTGAAATGACGCTGGACATTTCGCGAACGGCTTATGTAAATGCGCCCGACATTGTCGTGCTCGTCAGCGGCGACAGCGATTTTATTCCGATTGTTCTCGACATGAGAAATCGCGGAATTCGCGTTGAAGTTGCCGCTTTTAAATTTTCAATGTCAAAACATCTCGCCTTAAAGAGTTCGGGCTTTATCAATCTCGATGAGATAATTGAAAGTGCCTTTGCCGATGAATAATTCGACGAGCAAACTGTTGAACAACCCGACGCGGCGGCGAGTAAAATTTTGGAAGGAGAAAAAGATAATGCCGACAGTATTCATTAACGGGAAAAAAACGAACGTTCCGAATTCTGCCACGCCCGAAGATATTGTTCGTGCGTTGGGCGCAAAATTTAACCCATTGACGCGTGCCGTAACCAATACAAGTACCGGAAAAAATACTCGCTTAAAGTCGGGACAACAATATCAGATAAGAGACGGCGACAATTTCAAGACACCGCCCGACCGCGTGAAGGCGGCTGACGCAACTTATTTCAGCTATAAAGAGTTGTGGCGCAAGCAAGTAATTTATGAACAAGTTGCGGAGATCTCGCAGAAATTTTTTAAAAAAAGCACGGTCGAATTAGATGATGAGTGTAACTGGGTAGTTTTTAACGGCTTCCTTTTGCCCGAAGAGTGGAGAAAGGCTAATCCCGGTCAAAAATTCGTCCGCATGATGTTGATTTTCCCCGACCAATATCCCGACTTGCCGACAAACGGTTTTTATCTGCCTGCTTCGTTGCAGGTGCCCGCCGATGCACAGCATTTTTATAATCGCGGTTATGGAGGAGCTTTCGGGCAAACGGAAGAAGAAATGGAATTCATGCGTCAAGAGCAGTGGAAATGGTATTGCACACACATTAAACCGGGCGCGTGGCAACCTGCGCGGCTCCGCGAGATAAGCGATTGGCGTCATGGAGATAATCTCCGGGATATTATCACGCTGTGCATAGACGTCTTGAGGTATCCGCTTGACGATTAATTTTTATGGAGATGGTGACTTTGTCCGACAGAAATAAAAAAAATCGCGGGCTCGAAGTCGTGATAAAGTTTAAAAATCAAGACTTCAGCCGATTGCGCACCAAACTCCTTGCCGATTCAAGCCGCGAATATTACGCCTGTTTGCTCGGCAAAAAGCAAGTGATTGAAAATCTTTGCGTGATAACCGTTGCCGATATTTATTTCACGAACTCGGAATATTATCAAAATCAATCCGTTGCCTCGCTGAGAGTTTCGGGAGATTTTTTGCGTGAAAGACTTTTGGAGCTCGACAGAAGAATTGATGTCGACACGATGATTGATGTTCATACGCATTCCTTTTCGCAGAGCAATGTTTGATTTTCGGGTACTGATGACCGCGACGAAATTAATTTTGTGAAATATCTTCATGACGAAGGCGCGAATAATATTTTTTATGCGTCGATAGTTTTATCGCAGACAGATTACAAAGCGTGTTATTGGCAAATGGACAAAGGCGGCAGAGTTTATCAGACGCCCGCTTTGATAAAGACGCAAAAGATTGGAGAGTCGATACCTTCTTCTGACGAACGATTTCGGCGAAAGGCGGTGAACTTGGAAAAAACTGTTGACGAAATGTTTAATCGGAGCGTCCTTGCTTTGGGGCTCGACAACATGAGAAAAATAACCGGCGATCAAATAATTTCGATCGTCGGCGTCGGAGGTATCGGGTCGATTATCGCCGAACATTTGATCCACATGGGCTTTAATCGCCTTAATTTAATCGACTTCGATACGTTGGAAATTTCAAATCTAAATCGAATTGTCGCCGCAACTTATGAGGACGCGGTTAAGAAAAAAATCAAGGTCGAGGCGATACGCGACAATCTTTTAAAAATTAACCCGAAGGCGAAGATTAAAGCTTTAAACAATAAAATTGAGGACAAAAAAAATCGAGCGCGTTATTGCGGAGTCGGATTGGATTATGGTTGCAACGGATAATCACACCGACCGATTTACAATTCAACAGCTCGCGTTCAAATATTATGTGCCGTTCATTACGGCAGGCGTCAATATCACTGTCGAGGACGAAAAAATTCTTGACATGAGCGGCGAAGTTATTTTGATTCGCATTGGCGACAGAGTTTGTTTGACGTGTTTGAAGCGGCTTAAGTACAACGAAATTACAAAACAACTTTCGCCCGATAAAAATGTTCGTGAAGGGCTTGTGCGCAAAGGTTATGTTCAGGGGCTCGACGTTAAAGAACCTGCCGTAAAAACTTTGAACACACACCTTGCAACGTTGGCGATTGACACGCTGATAAATCAATACACCGAGCGGCAACGCGACGTTGTGATTCGAGTTTTCGAGGATAATTTTGCGCCCGTCATCTATGAAGACGTTGAAAGTGTGGCGGAGCGAAATTTTTCCTGCAATATTTGCGACGTCTGAGCGACTAAAAATTTTTTATCGACTTTGCCCGAAGAATTCAGCGGTAATTCTTTTACGAAAATAATTTCCTTAGGCAATTCGGCAAGTTCCAACGCTTGCCGAATTATTTTTTTGTCGACTTTGCCGACGACATAAGCCGAAAAATTTTCTCCGCAAATTTTATCGTGAGATATTAAAGCGCGGCGATTTGCCAAAAATTTTTAATCGACGAAACGCGACATCTGTTCTCCCGCTTTTAAAGCGGTTTTATTGATTTTTCCCGAAGAATTCAGCGGCAATTCTTTTACGAAAATAATTTCTTTCGGAGTTTCGGCAGGTTCCAACGCTTGCCGAATTATTTTTTTGTCGACTTTGCCGATGACATAAGCCGAAAAATTTTCTCCGCGAATTTTATCGGGAATTTTTACGACAGCCGCCGCCTCGACGCCTTCAATCGCCATGATTTTATTTTCAATCTCCGAACAAAAAATTTTCACGCCGCCGCGATTGATAAAATCTTCGCCGCGCCCCAAGAAAATCAAATCGCCGTTTTCAATGCGCCCCATATCGCCGACGGTCGCGGGATTTTCAATACCGACTGCACGAAAAGGGGTATCGACATAAATTTTCCCTTCGCGAATAAAAATTTTCACGCCGTCAAACGGCTTGCCGAGATTTTGAACTTCGGCGGCGTTTTCGGCAGAAATTTTTTTGTAAGTAATGAAACTCAACTCGCTCGCGCCGTAATAAAGAAAAATCTCCGCGCAGGGAAATTTTTTCATAAGCGAAAGACTCTGCGCGGCGGTCAAAATTTGCGAACCCGTAAAAATCGAACGGATATTTTTAAGCGGCTCGCCGTTCAGCAAAGTTAATTTTGTCGGCACGAGATAAATATTTGTCGCCTGTTCAATGAGTTTCAGCCAATATTTCGGAGAAAATTTATCAGTCGTGAGGATTGAGCCGCCCGCGCCTAAAACTGCAAGAAAAGTATTCAAGTTGCCCGTGAAATTCAAATCGCCGTGCATAAAAACTTTTGAATCTTCATCGACGCGGAAAATTTTATTTTGGACAGGGAAAAAATCAGCCCAACTTTCATAAGTGCGCGATAAAATTTTGGGATTTGCAGTCGAGCCGCTCGTTTTGACTTGAAAAACATTTGAACGATTAAATTTTTGCTCGCGGAAAAAATTCACGGCTTGCGAGATAAAGTTCCCGTCTTGAAAATTTTCTTCGACGGCGTCAAGAAATTTTTTGTAAGTAAAAGCTTGTTCGTCAACCTGCAAAAAAATTTTGTCGGAAAAAATTTCGGTTTTATCCTTGAGTAAATCGTAAAAATTCATAAAATCATCTCCGATATTGCGATTTTATTTTAAAAACCCGTTCGCGTCAACGAAAAAAGCCTCTCAAACTTTGTGAGAGACTTTTTAGGGGCTGTTAGCAAACTCTGACAGTGACGGTTATTTTTCCAATCGAAAAAATTCCTCGTCACATTATGACTTTGAGTTTACCAACACGATCTAAAAGAAAAATTTGCGATTAAATTACTCGCTTAACACCGAAATTCGCTTTTGAATATTTTTTCCGTTGACAACTTCATCAATCACGGCAACAGCATAATCGGCATAACTTATGAAACTTTCGCCCTTGCTGTTGAGGGTAAATTCTTCGCCGGCGAGAATATATTTTCCGGTACGTTCGCCGTCGGCTCTGAAATCAGCCGCCGGGCTGATGAAAGTCCATTTAACGTCGTTGCGTTCGCGCAATTCGTCAAGTGCCTTTGCTTGCGCCGCCGCCAAAGGTTTAAAAGCTTCGGGGAAATTCGGAGCGTCCATAACCTGCGCGGTGTGTTCGGGATTTGTGTACAAACTTCCCGCGCCGCCGACGACCAAAAGGCGAATATCGGTTCCGCTGAGTAAATCGCAGAGATGCTTAAGGGTTTTTGAATGCAGAGGAAGAGTTTCGGGCGTCCACGCGCCGAAGGCATCAATAACCGCGTCGAAATTTTTCAAATCGTCCTTTTGCAACTCGAAAATATCTTTCACGACAAATTTTTCAGCCGCCGATTTATTTTCGCCGCGAACAAAAGCCGTGACATCAAGCCCGCGCTTGACTGCCTCCGCCGTAATTTTACTTCCTGCGCGCCCGTTTGCTCCGATAACAGCCGTTTTCATATGAATTCCTCCAATTTTTAAGTTGCCCGAATTATAATCTCTCGACAAAATAATTCAAGATTTTTTATGAACGAATAAGAATTGCATCGCCCGTGCCGCCCGCGCCCGCAATCGAAATCAAGCCCAAGTTATTTTCTTTAAGGCAAGCAAGCAAATGAATCAGAAGAATTGCGCCGCTCGCGCCGTAAGGATGTCCGTAAGCCAACGCGCCGCCGAGCGAATTAAATTTTTTCACAAGATTAGGATGCGCCCGTTCAAAAAGGACATCAATCACGGCAAAAGCTTCGTTAAATTCAATCGCGCCGAGATTTTCATAGGACAAATTATTTTTGGCTAAAAGTTTATCGGCGACGGCTTGAGCACCGCGAGGACTTTCCAAAGGATTTACTCCGCCCGTTGCAACGTCAAGAATCTGCGCGGCGGGCGAAAAATTATTTTGTCGAACGAAATTTTCACTCGCCAAAACAACGAAGGCGGCACCGTCATTAATTCGGCAGGCATTGGCGGCGGAGATAACGGAATTTTTTCCGAGCGGCAACGGAGCACGGGCTAAAATTTTTTGCGAAAGATTTTTTATGCCCGTATCTTCGCTGACGCCCGCAATTTCGACGATAAAATTTTTCAAAAGATTTTTGGCATTGGCGGCGCGTTGATGACTGATTAAAGCCCAAGCGTCGAGTTCGTCTTTGGAAATATTTTCGGCTTCGGCGACGCGCTGAGCTCCTTTCAACATTGCAAGCGGATCAATTTCGTTCGGAGAAAATTGCGCCGTCCGATAACCGCCTTGAACTTCTTCAGCCGTCAAAAAAAATCGTTCGTCATTGCGATTGTAAATCCTCAAAGGTTGCAGAGAAGAACTTTCCGCGCCGCCCGCAATGATTATTTCGGCGAGCCCGCAAGAAATTTTGGCAAAAGCCAAAGAAATTGCCGCCGCGCCGCTTGCACATTGTCTGTCGACAGTCAAAGCCGCCGTCGAATCGTCAAAGCCCGCAAGCAAAGTCATCAGCCGCGAAATATTTCCGCCCGTGCCGACCGCATTTCCGCAAATAATTTCGTCAACGCGGTTGAGAGAAAATTTTTCGCGAAGAGCCTTCAAAACTTCCGCGCCAAAAACTTCGGGGCGAATATTTTTAAATTTCGTATTGGCAACGACAATCGGCGTCCTTAAACCGCCCAAGATATAAACTTTCATGACATTTCACCTAAAACTTTTTTGTCGTCCGCGCAGGTTATTTCAAATCGCTTGTCAAAAATTTTTAACGTCAACGGTTCACCTGTCGTGATAAAATTTTTAAAGCGGAGTTTCAACTCTTTGCACGCCGAAAATTCCGCGCAGATTTTTTCCAAGATTAAAAAGGCGGGGACAATCGGCGGATGAATTTTATTTTTATCGCCGACCGCCGCAACGAAATTTAAAATTTCTTCCGTCGAGAATGTTCGCCAAAAATTTTCGGCGGGAGATTTTTTGTCGGGAAATTTTAAATCACTGCGCGGACGAATCATTTTTACAAAAACTTCCGCGTCGGACGAAGCGGCTCGCAAAATCACTCGCGAAGAAAAATTTTTTACAATCTCCGCGCCCGAAGAAAATTTTCCGCGCCGAAAAATTATTTCGATAATCACAAAGTCGGCGAACTCTTCAAAGGCAGTTAGTTTTTTTGCCAGCTCCCCAATCATTCCTAATTCATCATTCCTAATTCCTAATTAAAAAAATTGCCCGCCTTTCGACGAGCAAAATTTATTTCGACAAAAAATTTTTCAAACCATTACGCATTACGAATTACGCATTGCTTTTAAAGCATCATGTTGAGGAGGTTGCCCATGTTTGCATAAGCCGCCATGTTTTGATAAGCTTTTCCGGTGTAAAGCGAGGCGGCGTTGATTTGATCTCCGAGCATCGCCTGCGCGGTCGGGAAAAGTCTGTCCGCCTGACTGTTGGCAAAAGAAATGTGACTTTCAACTTTGCCCGCGAGCCCGTCACTGCCGAGAATGCTTGAAACTCTGTCGGGATTTTCGACAATGGCATTGGCAAGAATTTCTTCATTAATTTCGAGCATGCCGCCCGTGCCGACAGTCAAACCGATAGATTCATAAGCGGAGGCGCGATAGCCGGCGTCGTTGAAAGTGTTCGCCAGATTTTCCACGCGCTTTGAAACGGAGGCATTGTCGTTTAAAAATTTGAGCGAAGTATTATAATCGCTGACAAATTCGTTGACGACATCAAGTGCCGCCTGCAAATCTTTGCTGTAAGTGGTTTTTGTGGAGACAATTCCGTTTTCGTCGGTGGTTTCGGTGTTGGTTATCGCGCCTTCCTTTGCGACGCTGAAGCTGTACTTTGCAACTTCTTTTGAAGATTTGCCGAGAGCGTCCATGTTCTCCTTGAATTCGGCGTTGAAAGTGTTCTTCGCCTCGTCGTAGCTTGCCAAAACCGCTTTGAGATTTGCATTAATCTCACTCAAGCCCGCCAGAGAACTCTGCGCGTTGGATTGATAATTGCCGTAAGCATTCCACAGCCGAGCGATTGAATCTTGCTTTTTGTTTTGCGTGTTGTTGAACAGCCAACTGTAGTCGTTGCCTATCGGATTGATTCCTGCCATTTTAATCACCTTCCTTGAATCAAAATCTTTCCTTAAAACTGTATGCTGATTTTACAATATTTATCGGCGGGTTGCAAGAAATTTTTCAAGGCGTTGCAGAAAATGGCAGATACCTGCTATAATTCGTAAAAAAAATATCGCGGAGGGAATTGTGATGAGTTGGAAGAAATTTTTATGCGGAGCAGTGGCGGCGTCGATGATTTTTTCCGCGTCGATGTTCTGCTCTGCGGCGGAAGAATCGGCAAATGCCAAGCTCGCAAGAATTGAGATTGACACTTACGGCACGGAGCAGAGCGGCGCGCTTTTGGACAGAATCAGCCGCCTTGAAAAAAGTTACAGCGGACGAAATATGAGCGGCAACATGAACGCCCGCATTGAGGCGATTTACGATACACTTTACGACAGCGCGGAGCCGGGAATTTTGGCGAAGATAAATGTTTTGGAATGGAATTTGAATCATGAAGTTGCAACCGGCGGAATTGATTCTAGACTTGTCGCGTTGGAAAATCAAATCACGGGAAAAACTTTGGAGGGAACTTTCAACGAAAGAATTCGTGCGCTTGCCAAAGCTTCTTACGGCGCGGAAATTTTGCCGATGGCGCAAGTTCAAATCCCCGCAAATACTCTGATAAAAGTTGTGACGACCGCGCCCGTCAGTTCAAAAGTTTTGCAGGAAGGCGATACGATTCCCGTCAAAGTTGCCGAAGATGTCTTTATCGAAGACACTTTGATTTTCACGAGAGGTTTGACGGGCGAAGGCGTTGTTACGAATGTTCGACGCGCCAAACACATTTTCAGCAACGGGAAAATCGAAACGGATTTTTACAATCTCAAAAGCCTTGACGGGCAGGACATAAAAATTTTTTCGGGCGCGGAAGCCGCCGAGGCAATGGCGAATAATTCGATGGCTCGCGGCTTGAGTCTGGTCGGACAAACTTTTTCGGGAAAAAATAAAGAGCTTGAGGAAGTTTTGGTTCGCGGAAAAAATATCGATTTGCCGGCGGGCGTTGAACTTTACGTTCAGACAAAGGAGCCCGTTGTAGTTTACGGCTTGGGAAAAAATGTTGTTTATGAAACTCTCGTTGAAGAAAATTCCGTCGTCGAACAGCCCGTTACAGAAAAGCCCGTTGTCGAAGAAGTTTTGGTTGAAACGGAAAAGTCGAACGAACCTTATCCCGAACTTAATCCCGAAGATTATGAAACCGCGCCGCAAATTGAAGAAGGCAAAAATCTTGAAGGTTATGACGGAGAAATTATTGAGATTATTGACGAGGAATAACGATGAAAAAATTTTTGGGCGTCGTATGTGCCGCGCTTTTTTTCACTTCGACGGCGGAAGCAGTTTACGAAGCAAAATCGGACACGGGCACGGAATTTTTTAACTTCATAGAAAATCGGCGGCGAGAAATTCGAGAGCAACAGCTGACCGAAGAACAGGAAAAACTTTTAGCCGACATTGCCGAAGCCAAAGAGCAACTGCCGCAAGAACAAAAGGAAGGAGATCCTGTTCCCGCCGTTTTCGAGGGCGATGATTTGGTTTATTACTCCAACAGCGGCGAATTCATTGCGACGGGCAAAGTCGATATAATTCAGCTTGACGGCTATCGTTTTCAGAGCGAAGAAGCGACGGGCAACATTAAGGATCAAGTCGTCCGTGTTGAAGATAAAGCGCATGTTTTGCAGTTGACGCCCGGCGCACCGCGAGTCACTCTTGACGGCTATAAAACCGTTTATAATTACGGAAAAAAAACCGGCAGCATGGGCGCGGCGAACGGAAAAGTCGGCGAATATTATTTGACGGGCAAACGTTTTGAATTTTATCCCGATCATATCGTCGTTTACAACGGCACGCAGACAAAATGCGGCGCGAAAAGTCCCGATTATCATTTGAGCGCGGAGCGAATTGAAATTTGGCCCGAACAGGTTATGAAAATGTACAACGTCAAATTTCTTGTCAAAGGAAATGTTGTCGGCTCGCGAGAGTACATGGAGCGGAAATTTGAAGACGAAGGCGAAAATTATTTTCCGCGTGTCGGCTACAATTCGGATCACGGCGTTTATATCCGCGACGATTTTAAAATTCCTCTCAAGAAAAATTTGGATTTGGTTATCGGCGCGTATGTCGAAACCAAAAAAGGCGTCCGCAGTAACGCCGAACTGAGATATTCAAACAGAAATTTTATGGGGCGGCTTAAATACGGTTTTTACGATGACAGCGACGCCCGTTGGATTCAAAAAGAACCTTCGCTGGATTTGTATTATTCTCGTCCGATAAAGAGTTTGCCGCTGAGTTACAGCTTGGAGGCGGAGTATGGTCATTGGCGGCAAAATGCAATTTCCAGCACGCATCAGGAGTACGAAGCTTATTTGTATCACGATCCGATTTTTATGGGAAAATATATGTTGTTTCTGAACACGGGCTACAAAATCACGAAGGACGACGCCAAAAATGTTAAGAACGGCGAAACAACCGTTCACGGCATGAACTGGAATGTTTTGCTCGGCAGAGAGTTTAACGACAGACTTGCGGCTTACGTCGGCTATTCCTACGAAAAAAATAACTCCAAGAATTCTGTTTTTGATTTCGATTTGGATGATTACTCGAAGAAACTTCAGGCGGGCGTGAGTTATTTTTTAACGCCGAAAGATCGTTTGGTTATCGGTTATAAAATGAATGTCGACAACCACAAAATGGACGACATAGATTATTATTGGTATCACGATTTGCATTGTTCGCAGACGGTTCTTCGTTGGCGCGGCAAGCGTAAAAAATTGGAAGTTCATTGGGAGTTTGTGCCGTGGTAATCCCCTTTTTTCTAAAGTGGATTCGCAAAACCATCTCGGCTTCTCATTTCGTTTGAGTTTGAAATAATTTTTATGTATAGGATCAACTTTTTCTTTGCTCGCCCAAAGAAAAAGTTGCAAAAAGAAAGGGCATTCGCCCCGCAATAGAAACATCCTGTTTCTGTTGCGGGCGGGCGCACGTCCTGTGCGCCCGTGTCTCACCTTTCATTACGCATTGCTTTTAGGGGAATATTTTTTATGAACTTGCTGAATTGCATTTGCATTCTTATTGTATCGCTGATCTTATTTTTTTTGGGCGGATGGCTGATACCCATAACCGACCCGACCGAAAGTGTTTACACTCTGACGGCAAAAGAAATGTTGGCGGCGGACGATTGGTTATCGCCGCGCATTTACGGAGATTTTTGGTTTGACAAGCCGATAATGTTTTACTGGGAACTTTTGATCTCGTATAAAATTTTCGGCGTAAACGAATTTGCATCAAGATTTTTCCCGGCAGTCTTCGCGACGCTCGGAGTTTTTCTGACATATTTTTTCGGCACAAAACTCTATGAAAAAAAAATCGGGCTGGCGGCGGCGGTTATGCTCGCAACTTCGCTCGAATATTGGTATTTGGCTCACGCGGTCATAACCGACATGACTCTCCTCGTAATGTTTTCGGTAACCTTGATGAGTTTTTTTTTGGGCTACCGCGCAGGCAAGCCGCAATTTTATTTAATTTCGTTCGCGGCTTCGGGTGCGGCAGTCTTGACGAAAGGTCCGATAGGATTTTTTTTGCCCGGACTGATAATTTTAATTTTCTTGGCTTGGCAGGGCGATTTAAGGCATTTGAAAAAAATTTTCCGCCCGAAAAATCTTTTGCTGTTCGCGGCGATTGTGGCGATTTGGTATTTGCCGATGACTTGGATTCACGGCGCGGAGTTCCTTGAAAATTTTTTGGGCGTCCACAACTTTTTGCGGGCAACCGTCTCCGAATATCCGAAAACCGACGTTTGGTATTACTATTTGTTGATTTCGGCGATAGGATTTTTTCCTTGGACAATCCCGCTGATTTTTTTTGCGATAAAAAACTTCCGACGCTTGCCGCCCTTCGACATGCGAGAAAAATTTTTAATCGTTTGGGCGTTGACGGTGATAATTTTTTTCCAACTTTGCGCGACGAAATATTTAACCTACACATTGCCCGCGATGCTCCCCGCAATGATTTTTTTCGCAAAATTTTTCGTGCGGCGTTGGGAAGTTTTTATCGGCATTTCGGCGGGCTCGCTGATAATTTATCCGCTGATAATGTTTTTTATGGCATTGCCGCTGACGGAAGACAATTCTGCGCGGCGCGAGGCGCAAATAATTCTGCCGCTCCTTGACGAAAAAACTTGCGTGGTAAGTCACGGAAAAGAATATTCGGGCTCATTGGTTTTCTATACCGGCGAAAAAATCTTTCGGCTGGAGACTCAAGCGAACTTTGAAAAAATTCGTCCGCAAAAAATGAGTTGGACAAGCAAAAATGTTATGCCCTTCATGACTTTTGAGGAATTGCCTGCCGACAAAAAAATTGTGGCGATTGTGAGTGCCGATTTTGAGAAAAATTTCTTGGAAAATGCGGCGGGAAAATGGAAAGTTATCGGCGAAGTTGAACAGGGCGAACTTGAATCTCTCGCCGAAAAAATTTTTTACGGGCGCGAGCGGCGTGAGTTGAAAAGTAAAATTTACATGCGCGGAGGGAAAGTTTATGGCGATAAAAGTTAAACCTTATGATTCAAAAAATGTCGGCGCGGCAATAAAAATTTGGAATGAAATTGTTCGCGAGGGCATTGCTTTTCCGCAAGAAGAAGAACTTGACGAAATTTCCGGCGACGAATTTTTTAAAGCGCAATCTTTTACGGGTTTAGCCTTCGACGAAGACACGGAAGAGCTTTTGGCGTTGTACATTCTCCATCCAAACAACGTCGGGCGTTGCGGGCACATAAGCAATGCGAGTTATGCGGTTCGCTCGGACGTTCGCGGGCGTCATATCGGAGAAATTATCGTCAAAGACTGCATTTCTCGTGCCAAATCGCTCGGTTTTCGCATTTTGCAATTCAATGCGGTTGTCGCAACGAATATTCATGCGCGGCATTTGTACAAAAGATTGGGATTTAAGGAGCTGGGCATAATTCCCGGCGGTTTTCGTATGCCTGACGGCTCGTTTGAAGATATTGTTCCGCAATTCATTGTCTTGATTTAGGGGGCGAAGGTTTTGCAAGAGCTAATCAACATAACAACCAAGATGTCTGACAAAAAAATCTTGGTTATCGGCGACATTGTGGCTGATGTCTACGTTGACGGAAGAATTTCGCGCATTTCTCGTGAGGCACCCGTTTTAATTTTGGAAAAGGCGGGAGAAAAAGTTGTGGCGGGCGGCGCGGCGAATGTTATTGCCAATGCGGCGACGCTCGGCGCGGAAGTTTACGCTGTCGGAGTTATCGGCGATGATGCCCGCGCTGAAAATCTCCGAAGTATTTTGAAGGAATTGGATGTTCACATTGAAGGGCTTGTTCGCGATAAATCTCGCCCGACAATTTCCAAAACAAGAATAATTGCGGGCGGAAGAGCGACTGTAAGCCAACAAATCGTCAGAATCGACAGCGAAAGCAAAGAACCTCTGTCAAAAAAGGTTGAGGCGGAGCTTCTTGCCAAGATTGATAAGATTTTGCCGAAGGTCGACGGAATTATTATGAGCGACTACGGCTCCGGCACGATAACCGCCAATGCAAGAAAATTAATCACGCGCTTTGCCGGAAAGAAAAAAATTCCAAACATCGTCGATTCGCGTTATAAAATCGGAGATTTTGAGGGCGTCGGCTACGTCAAGCAAAATGATTCCGAACTTGGAGCTTTTGTCGGCTATCCTTTAAATGATGTGACCGATTTAATCGGCGCGGGCACAAAACTTTTGACAAAATTGAATGTCGACGGCGTTTTAATCACTCGCGGCGAAATGGGCATGAGTTTATTTGAAAGAAACGGCGCGGCGCATCATATTCCCGTCAGCGATATGAGTGAAGTTTATGATGTGTCTGGCGCGGGCGATACTTGCGTTGCGGCTTTTCTTTTGTCCTTGACGGCAGGCGCGCAACCCGTTCTTGCGGCGAAAATTGCAAATTATGCGGCGGGAATTGCCGTTCGCAAGCTCGGAACGAGCACTGTAAGCGCAACCGAATTAATTTCTGTGTTGGAGCGTGCAAGATGATTATCGACAGAAAAAATTCCGCGCAGTTTTGCGACGAGTTGCGGCGGAAAAATAAAAAAATCGTCTTCACGAACGGTTGTTTCGATATAATTCACGCGGGACACGTCAGATATTTGACGGCGGCTAAAAATTTCGGCGACATTTTAATCGTCGGACTCAATACTGATGAATCTGTGCGCCGATTAAAAGGAAATTCCCGCCCGATTAACAATCAAAACGACCGCGCAGAGGTTTTATCGGGGCTTAAGGCGGTTGATTATGTAATTTTTTTCGGCGAGGCGACGGCTGAACAATTAATCAGCGAAATTAAGCCCGATATTTACGTAAAAGGCGGCGATTATACCTTGAAAACGCTCCCCGAAGCAAAAATTGTGCAAAATTACGGCGGACGCGTCGAATTTATAAATTTGGTTGCGGGAAAATCGACAACCAATTTGATTGAAAAAATTTTAACGAGGCTTAAATAGTATGGAAGGCTTAAAAAATGTTTTGATTGTAAAATTAAGCGCAATGGGCGACGTGATTCACGCATTGCCCGTGAGTTATGCGATAAAAGAAACTTTTCCCGACGCAAAATTGACTTGGGTCGTCGAACCGCCGAGTTTTGATCTTTTAAGCATGAATCCATGCGTTGACAGGATAATTTTGTTCAACAAAAAGAATTTCCGCTCGCTCGGAGGTTTCATGAAGGAATTTTTCCCTTTCAAACACGAATTGCAAGAGGAAAGTTACGACGCGGTTTTGGATTTGCAGGGATTATTTAAATCGGCGGCGATAGCTTTTTTTGCAAAATCGAATATCAAGCTCGGAATCTGCAATATGCGCGAAATGAGCGACAAAATTTCAAAACCCGTCGTCGGAGAGAACGCTGAAGGGCATATTGTCGAAAGATATTTGGATACTGCGCGGGCTGTCGGCTGTGCAGTCAACAAAGTTGTTTTTCCTATTCAAATTCCCGTCGAACAATCGGAAAAAGCGCGGGCGATAATGGATCATGCGGGACTTCGCGAAGGAAATCCTTTTGTGGCGTTTATTGTCGGGGCGAATTGGCCAAATAAGCGTTGGAAGACCGATTATTTTGCGGCATTGGGCGATTGGTTTTATCAACTGGCTGTCGTGCCCGTTTTAATCGGCAACGGAGACTTGGATGAGCAAAGAGCACAAGAAATCGAGGCAAAAATGGAAATTCCGCCGATAAATCTTGTCAATCGCACGAATATTTATCAACTCGCGCATGTTTTGAGGAGTTCGCGCTTGATTATCGGCGGCGATACCGGTCCCGTGCACTTGGGCGCGGCACTCGGAGTGCGAACGATTATGTTAATGGGACCGACAAACGCGGCTCGCAACGGTCCTTTCGGGCAAATTGAACACGCAATCGAAGTGGAACGCCCTTGCAAAGGTTGTTGGAAGAGATTTTGCCACAAAAAGGAAGATTGTCTTGAAAAAATCCCCGTGAGCTTTGTTGAAGAGAAAATTAAGTCAATGGGCTGAGCCGCTTTAAAAGCGGCGGAACAGTTGTCGCGTTTTGCTAATCAAAAATTTTAATGTGTCAGCCGCGCCGTGAGGAAATAAAATCTGTAAGTTGATAAAAATCACTGCGCGGGAAAATTTTTTGCGATATAATCAGTCAAAATCATTTGAGAGGAGAAATTTTTAATGAAACTCAGTGCAAGGAATCAGTTGAAGGGCGAAGTTGTCTCGATTGAGGAAGGCGCAGTCAATGCGATTGTCGGAATCAAGATTAAGGGCGGCGAAATCATCACTGCGACAATTTCTCTGGCGTCTGTTCGTAATTTGGGCTTGGAAATCGGCAAAGAAGCTTACGCCGTCATCAAAGCTACGTCAGTTATGGTTGGCATTGACGAATAAAAAACATTTGACTTTAAAAAAATCCTCCCGACCGCGCAGGTTGAGAGGATTTTTTTTTGCGCGGCTGATAAAATCTGATATAATGGCAAAAATTTTTATGAAGGGAGCTTGCCGCTTGAATTTTTTAAAAAGATTTTTCGACGGGTTGCAGCGCGACGCGAGATTATTTTTGTTCGTGCTGATATTGCTTGAATTTTATCGCGGGCTGTTCATTTTTTTTATGTCGAATTACATGAGTGAAGAATCGGGGGCTGCGCAAATCGCAACGGCAATGTTCACGGGCTTACGGCTGAGTTTGAAGACGGCGGGCGCGATAACTTTGCTCTCATTTGTTTTTGTAACGATAATTGGCTTGAAGGCGCGGTGGAGATTGTACTTGGGGATATTGACGTCGCTGATTTTTTCGATGCTGTTCATGTTGCGCTTTCCGTACTATCGCGCTTTTCAATCGACATTCGGGCTCGAAGTCGTTCAAGGGTTCAACGACGACATTTTTTCAATAATCGTCACGATGATTCAAGAGTACGGGATAATTTGGAGATTTTTGGTTGCGCTGATTCTTACATTGCTTTGCATTGCGATTTACAGCCGCTTACTTTTGATAAAAACTTTTCCGTTGCCCGTTCTCGAAGACAAAAAGAAAATTTTCCAATTTTCGGCGGGAATGGTTGTGGGAATATTTTTATTCGGGTTGTTTGTGAGGTTCGGCGGGAGTTTTACATACGGAAGCGGGATAAATTGGGAAAATGCGGGCGTTACGAACGATGTTTTTCTGAATGAATGCATATTGGACGACGCGCAGGCACTTTATCGGGCGCGAGCAATGGCAAAACGCATGGAGGCGGGCGAAATTTCGGGCGTTGAGCCGGAAAAAATAGCCGAAGCCGCGCAGATTATCGCCGACAACAAAGAAATTACAGAAAAAAACCTTGCGCCGTATCTTGAACGCAAGGCGAAGGGCGAAAAAATTCAAAAACCGAAGCATATATTCATAATTTTGGGCGAAACTTTCATGCAATGGCCTATGCTCGGCAAATATGACGAACTTTTGGTTGCGGAAGGGATAAAATCGTTAATTGCGGAGGAAAATTGTTATTACAGCCGAAATTTCATGCCGAACGGAGATTTTACTTCGACGGCGATAAATGGGCTTGTAACGGGCTTGCCGGACGTAAATATTCGCGTGAATTATCAAGCGCGGACTTACGACAAGCTTTATTTAACGGCGATGGCTCCGCCGCTGCGAGAACTTGGTTACAACATAGATTTTTGGTATGGCGGGATGCCGAGCTGGGATTCAATCGCGAAGATGTCATTTGCGCAAGGTTTTGATAATTTTTACGGCTATCCGGACTTCAACGCGCCGAAACAGACGACTTGGGGCACGAAAGACGAAAATTTATTCAATGCGTTGTTGAATCACTTGGATGAAGAGCCGCCGACAGTTCATTTGATAATGACGACGACGAATCATCCACCTTACAACTTGGATTTGGCGGCTGAAGGTTTTGATGTCAACGCAGAGATAGAAACTCTGAAAAAATTCCCCAACATTGATGACGTTGAGACATTGGCTGTCGAGTTGGGACATTATTGGTACATGGACGAAGTCATTACGAATTTTGTTCGTGCGGCGAGCGCGAAAGTTCCCGAAAGTCTTTTTATCGTGACGAGCGATCATGCAATTCGTTGCGATCCTTCGACGCACCCGACGATTTTTGAACATCAGAGCGTGCCGTTTGTTATGTACGGCGCGGGAATTACGAAAGAAATTTTGCCGCCCGATGCTGTCGGAGATCACATTTCGATTGTCCCGACGATTATTGAACTGATTGCGCCGAAAGATTTTGCTTATTATTCAATCGCGCCGAGTCTTTTCGACAGCGACGGCGTAGGTTTTAACAACTCAACTTTTCTGACGGCTTCGGTTGCAGGGCAAATTGATTCGGACGTTATTGAACTTTTGCCGCACGTTGCTTCCAACGAGCTTGAGGAAGTAAATCTTGCCGACGAACGCGCCCATGCCGAAGAAATTATCGGGGCAATGCGGACGGTCGCTTGGTGGATGATCACGAAAGGATTATTTTTCGGCGGAGAATGATTGTGCAAGAAAATTTTATGCCTTGAAAAAATTTTCGGCGTGTGATAATATTTGCTCGGTTAAAAAAAGACAATTTTAAGGCAGGTTTCGGTAAACGACTCTCTGCCCGTTGATAAAAGCTAAGTGTTGGACGTTAAGAGCCGTGTGACGAACGGCTTTTTTCGTGCTTGGATTTTATTCCAAGTACGTGAGTAATGCCAAGACGGTCTGAATCAAGCTGAGCGTGAGCATCAACCAATCGAATTTATCCATGACATCACCCCCTCTTTTTAAAGAAGAAGCCTCACCTAGACCTGCCGTTTTTTTAATTAGGAATGAGGAATGAGGAATTAGAAATTAATAATGAAAGAACGGCATTCATTCCTAATTCCTAATTCATAATTCCTAATTGCATTTGGGAGGGATTTTTTTATGCGTAATGATTTTTTGGCTTTTAATTATTAATTGCCGATTACTCATTACTGATTAAAAAAGCCCCCGCAAGTAACGAGGGCTCTTTTTTTATTTTAAAAGTTGAAAATTATTCTTCGGTGTAGAATTGAATCACATTGCCGAAACGAAGGCGCGGCGGACGAACACCTTTGACGGCGATTTGACCGGGCATGGGAGCCTCGCCGTTGACAACGATTGTGCAATGCCCTTCTTCGCGAAGATTTTTATTGACGGCGTCGCCGACTTTGACGACCTCGAACTCGCTCTTGCCGACTTTGAGCTTATCGCCCGCGACAATGTCCGCTGCCAATTCGCCGACGGTGTGTTCAACGACCATATCAGCCAACATCGGGCGAATTTTTTCGTTAATGAGAATGAAACTGCTGTTGCTCGTCAAATAAGTCGGAGCGTCTTTACCAATGCTTGTCATCTTTACTTCGTATTTAACCATTTAAATCAACCTCCTTGCGCGCATAATATCAAACTGCGTCGAAATATTCAAGAAAAATTTGTTTTGACATTGAAAATTGCGCGTTATAAAATTTATTCAGATTGGAGGGCAACATTTTGCAAGAAAAAAATTTTATAACGATCGCTCTGCCGAAGGGAAAACTTTTCGGATTGTCGGCGGAGCTTTTAAAAAAAGTCGGTTGGACGGCTGAAGGACTTCACGAAAAATCTCGCAAGTTGATAATCACAAATGAAGAAGCGCGGCTGAAATTTATCATAACGAAGACTGCCGACGTTCCGACTTATGTCGAATACGGCGCGGCGGACATCGGGATTATCGGCAAGGACGTAATTTTGGAGTCGGGCAAAGATATTTATGAACTTTTGGATTTGGGCTTCGGCAAATGTCATTTGATGATGGCTGTTCCTAAAAATAAAAAACGTCCGCGCCTTGAAGATTATAATTATACTCGCGTCGCCACGAAATTTCCGCGCATTGCCGAAAAATTTTTTTCCGCGCAGGGAATGCAAATGGAGTACATAAAATTGAACGGCTCGATTGAACTTGCGCCGATAATCGGAATGTCGGAAAGCATTGTCGACATCGTTGAAACCGGCACGACGCTCCGCGAAAATAATTTGGAAGAAATTGTTACGATAATGGACGCAACCGCCCGCCTCATTGCAAACCGCGTGAGTTACAAATTAAAATTCTACAGGATAAATTCTCTCGTCGAAAATTTATCAAAGTTAATCGCGGCGGAATAAATCTCGCGTGTAAACTTTTTCCTTAACGTCGTCAAGTGCACTTTCATAACGGTTGGTGATAATGCAACGGCTTAAGCGTTTGAACTCGGCAACGTCATTGACAACGCGGCTCCCGAAAAAAGTCGAGCCGTCGGGCAATGAAGGTTCATAAACAATGACGGTAACGCTCTTCGCCTTGATTCTTTTCATAATTCCTTGAATCGACGATTGACGGAAATTATCACTGCCGGTTTTCATGGCAAGCCGCCACACGCCGACGATAATTTCATTTTCGCGCTCGGCAGAAAAATCTACGCCGTCTTCATATGTCCCCGAAATTTCCAAAACTCGCGAGGCGATAAAATCTTTGCGGGTGCGGTTGCTGTTGACAATCGCTTCAATCAAATTTTCGGGCACGTCGCGATAATTCGCCAAAAGTTGTTTGGTATCTTTAGGCAGACAATAACCGCCGTAGCCGAAGGACGGATTGTTGTATTGATCTCCGATTCGCGGGTCGTAACAAACGCCTTTGATAATATCTTGCGTGTTGAGGCTTTTAACTTCGGCGTAAGTGTCAAGCTCGTTGAAATAGGCGACGCGCAAAGCAAGATAAGTATTGGCGAAAAGTTTCACGGCTTCCGCTTCGGTAATTCCCATGATCAGCGTGGGAATATTTTTTTTGACCGCGCCTTCCTTCAAAAGTTCGGCAAATTCATTTGCGGCGGCAACCTGCGCGGGGTCTTCGAGATCTGTTCCGACGATAATTCGCGAAGGATAAAGATTGTCATAAAGAGCTTTTGATTCGCGGAGAAATTCGGGGCTGAACAAAATTTTATCGGTGGAAAATTCTTCCCGCGCAGATTTCACAAAGCCGACGGGAATTGTACTTTTGATAACCATAAAAGCTTCCGAGCCGCTGTTCAAAACACTTTGAATGACGGCTTGAACGGCTGAGGTATCAAAGAAATTTTTTTTCGGATCGTAATTTGTGGGCACGGCGATAATCACGAAATCTGCCGCCGCGTAAGCAGATTGGGCGTCTGTGGTTGCAACAAGATCAAGTTCATTTTCGGCAAAAAATTTCTCAATGTACTCATCTTGAATCGGCGATTGACGGTTGTTGACTGATTCGACTTTTTCTTTCGATACGTCAACGGCAAGCACTTTGTTTTTTTGCGCGAGCAAGGTCGCCAGAGAAAGTCCGACGTAGCCGAGTCCGGCAACTGCGATTGTTTTTTTCAAATCTATCTCCTCCTTAATTTGTCGATCATGATAACAAAAAAATTTTTTATGTCAAAAAAACTTCCGTCTGAAACAAAATCGTCCTGTTTTTTGCATACGAAAATTTCAAACGGCGTCCTTAAAACAATTTCCAAAAATTTTTTCGGCAAAATCGTCAAGGAAATTAATTTTGCTTTTGCTATAATGCGCCCCGCAACAAGGATAAATAATTTTTCAAAGGAGAGATTCAAAATGAAGAAAGAAAAAATTTTCGACGGCGACAAAATTTATGAGGTGGCAGTAACTTTGTTTGCGGGCACTTTGGCAATCGGAGCGTTGCTTGCGGCTGTCTTTATCGAAAACATTTTCTGAACTTGTGGCATTGAATAAAAAAAAATCCCCGCGATTCGGGGATTTTTTAAATGTCGGAGGGATTGGAGCCGATTGAAAGCTCGTGCCACTTTTGACGATACAGACGCGGAGACATGCCGACAATTTTTTTGAAAACGCGGCTGAAATAATTTGAATCTTCGTAGCCGACACGCGCCGCAATTTCCGTGAGTGATAACGACGTATAAACCAAAAGACATTGCGCCTTGCCGATTCGCCGCCGCAAAATATATTGTTGCGGGGAATAATGCGTGATTTTTTTGAAGGCGTGGGACAAATAATATTCATTGGCGTTGACGATCTCGGCAAGCTCTTTGATATTTAAATTCTCCGCATAATGCTCTTGAATGTAGCGGCGAATTTTTTCGACGATGAAATTATTTTCCTTCGAGACGGCGCGGGCACTTGTCGAAATAATTTCGTGAACAATGAGAACGACTGCGCGGGCAAGGGAATTGGCAACGTGATAACCGTTTTTTTGTTGGGCGTAATGATGAATCAGCGGGTAAAGTTGCGCGAGTTGCTCGGCTACTTTTTGGCAAGGGATTCGCGGCGAAAAATTTTTCGGAACAAATTCGTTGAGATTTTGACCGGGCAATTTTAAATTCGTGACGGCGATACACCAAGCATTAATCTGCGAATTCAAAATCAAACTTTCATCGTGAAGAGTACCGCTGTTGTAAATGAGAACGTCGCCCGCCTGCGCGTTGCAAAGTTCGCCGTCAACGACAACAATTCCGTTGCCCGACAAAATGAAATTCAACTCGACGCGATCTTCATGCAAATGCATTGAGCGAATTCCTTCTTTCCAATGATAAACGCCCGAAAGTTGCGGCTCTGTTTCAAAAGGCGAAATTTCTTGCGGCTTAACTTCAATCAACTTTGCCAAAATTTTCAACTCCTAACCCTTCATGAGCGAATCGTAAATGTGATTCAAATTTTTGAATTGCTCGTTGCCGACCCAAAGCTTGCGATAATTTTTCGGCGAAGTTCCTACAAATTTTTTAAACTGATTGTTGAAATGGCTGATATTGTCGTAGCCGACTCCCGTTGCAACGTCGGCAATGGATTTATCGGTTGTGATTAAAATTTTTTGCGCGAGTCCGATTCTCAACCGCGTAAGATATTGGAGCGGCGCAATGCCCAAAACTCTTTTAAAATTGTGCGAGAAGCCCGAAACACTCATATTGGCGATTTGGCTCAGCTGTTCGATTGAAATTGTTTCCGTAAAATGATTGTCGATAAATTCTTTGCAACGCAGGAAGGAAATATCGAAGTTGCCGCCGCGCAGATTTTTTTCGTGAGGAATTTGTTCGATTAAGATTGTCAAAAGTGCGTTGAGTAAATTTGTGCAGACGGTCGAGGCGGAATTTTTTTTGCGGGAAATTTGTTCGACGAGTTCACGGAAAATCGTTTGAACACAATTCGACATTTCTCCCGTATGCAAAACGGGCGAAATATCTTCGGGCAAAAGATGATTTTCGGGCAAACCTTCGCGCTGAAAATTTTTCACGCCGCAATTATAAAAGCTGAAGCCCAATTCGGCGTCGGGGCACTCGTCATGCAAAACGCCCGCATTGTAAACGACGACATCGCCCTTGCGAACGTTGTAAAGATGATTTGCAATTATGATGCCCGCTTGCCCGCCGAAGATATATTGCAACTCCAAATTATTTTCGTGGGCATGAAATGACGTTGGAACAATCGCGGTTTCGTTTTCGGCTCGGCAGGCGTATAAAATTTTTATCGCCC
>ERZ842401.1402-NODE-1402-length-34628-cov-4.559454_pt1 | contig 34628 bp, 19 predicted proteins | sample MGYA00521270_ERZ842401 | MGnify/ENA primary metagenome ERZ842401 (study PRJEB31892, sample SAMEA3878208) | bioreactor metagenome | biome: Moose rumen | place: Sweden | collected 2011-10 | study: EMG produced TPA metagenomics assembly of the PRJEB12797 data set...
GCATATTTATCTAAAACAGCATCTAATCTTGCATAATCAAATGCAGTTTCTTTAGTTAAACCTGTTAATTTATTATAGTAATTTAATGCATTATTTAAGTTAGTTCTAGAAATAGTTTCAGCATTTTCGGCTGCAACTAAGTTATTTAATGCATTAACAGCAGTTGCATCGTTTTGAGGATGAACATCATATCTTGTGATAGTTAATTGACTACCAACTTGACAGAATGGGTCAACAGATGTAGCTAGACCAACACCGTAGAATTGATATTTCCAAGAAACAGCATATCCACCAGGTTCAACTTCTACATAGTTGATAACATTACCTTTACCAGAGTCAGAGATAATTAAATTATCAGTACCAACTTTAATTCTGTTATCAGGAATTGTACCTTGTAATTTATTGCTTACATCACCATAAATAACTTTACCAGTGTGGTCAGCAATGAAACCAGGAGCATATCCGTCCATAGCAAGGTTCAAACGAGAACCAACAGCACTTAATAGATCAGGAGCTTCAACTTCAGTAACAACTGTACCATCTTCGTCAACGTAATCACCAGAATCATTCTTGCTTAAGCCTAAACGTTCATAGTTTTCTTCTGTAACAGTTGTCTTACCATAGTTAGCATAACCAGTTGCAGAATAAGTACCAACTTCTAGTTTAATAGTCTTGCTTGATGCATTGTACATTAACCAGCCCCAGTTACCACCAGTTCCACCAGTTAAGTCTTTAGTGTCAGCTTTAACGCCATCACCATCATCAACAACTTCCCAATACATTAAATCAGAGAAGAATGTTTCATATGGAGTAGATCCATCTGTAGGATTAGTAGTTAGTACATATCCTGAGAAGTATCCAGAACCATAGTGCATCTTAGTATAACCAACAGTGTTATCAAAATGAGATGCATTGTCAACTAAGTCATAAGCACCTTGTAAAACAGATAATTCTGAATCACCTTGGTCACTTGAACGCCATACACCAGTGTAGATTACGTTAGAATCTGCAGAAATACCAATATTAATAGTTAATAAAACAGTAGCAGTATCTTCACCAGCTGTAACAGTTCCTAAAATTTGAACTTCTTTATATCTTAATGGTTGAACAACTAATTTTGGTAAACCAGCTTCAGTTAATTCAAATGCAGGAAGAGTTTCAACACCTTCTTCAGCATAATATAGGTTAGGAACAATTTTAGCTCCGCTTACATCCCATTTAACAGTATAAGCAGTTTCACCAGAAGTACCATCAGCTAAAACGTTTAATACGTTTCCAGTTTCAAGACCCCATGGGAAATGAACTACTTTATTAAATCCACTTGTCTTTAACCAATCTTCAGCGATTGCAGAAGCAGTATTTGCAGGTAAAGCAGTGAATGAAATTTCAACATCTTCAGTAAATCCATAATTCTTTGAAATTGTATAGTCAACAGTAACAGTGAATTTAACTGTTGTAGCAGTTGCAGGAGCAGCTACTAATGTACCATCATCACCATAAATTTCAGGATTTAATGATTTATAAGTTAATTTAGCATCAAATTTATCATCATATTGAGGTAATGCAACAGAAGTATTGAATTCACCACCATTGATGTGAGAAAGTGAGCCTTTAGTTAAAATGTAATCGATTTTTTCTTCTTTAGAGAAACCTTTAACAACAACGCTAAAGTCGTTATTTAAGCTACCATCTAAATATTTTTGAGTAGTATCTAATGTGATAGTTCTATCGTCAAGTGGAAGATTAACTTTACCAGCACTTGTGATAACTGCAGGATTAGAAGTACCCCAGTTCATTTGTACGCCATAGATGTATTCAGGAAGATAAACATCACCAGAAATCTTTTCAACGCCTGATGTATAAGCCTTTAATAAAATACTAGAAGCTTCAGCAGCTTGTTGTAATCTTAGATATGTGTTATCTTCAGCATTTACAACTGCCCAAATCTTGAAATCAGATGATGATTCACTTCCACCAACTGTAACAACTACTTTATAAGTGAATGCTTGGTCAGCAGTTAAATTAGCAGGTAAAGTAAATCCAGTAACTTCGTTACCATCATTATCAAAATATTCTAATTTTACATCGCCACTTTGATTCCATAATTCAGGGAAATCAAATGATTGATCTGCATATGCAGGAAGTTGTTCTAAAATAGCAAGTTTTTCACGATTTGCTAAATCCCAACCTTCTAATGCATCAACAACTTTAATTGTAACAGTATAAGAAACATTAGGATTTAAAACAGATGTAGCTGTAACTTGAACTAGACCAGGACGAACACCAGTCATAACACCGTCTTGATCAACAGTTAAAATACTAGTATCGCTAGATTCCCAATAAACGCCTGTATAAGCTTTTTTAGGAGAAACTTCATCTAATTCATTTACAGAAGTTGAGCCAACAATAACATCATCATCGAAAATAATGAAAGATGTTGGTGCAACAAAATCTTGTGTACATGTAGGACATTCAGCAGGAGGACATGTTTCAACAGCTGGACATGTTTCAGCAGCTGGACATGTTTCTACAGGAGGACAAGTTTCTGCAGCAGGACAAGATTCAGCAGCTGGGCATGTTTCAGCAGCTGGGCATGTTTCAGCAGCAGGACAATAATCCTTGCACGCTTCTTCGTTAATTTCAACATCTTCGCCACAAGCAAATGCGAAAATACCAATAGCAACTAAAACGAATGCAAGGAACAATCTTTTCATGTTTTTAAACATAAAGCCTTTTTTTCTTTCCTTTCTAAAAATTATAACTTTATAAAAAAGTCTTTATAAAAGTTTACTATTTTATTATATTAAAAATACAATATTTTGTCAATGAAAAAATGAAAAGGTTTTTATTTTTTTTATAAATGAAAATAAAGAGAGAGTATTTTCATAGAAAACGCTCTCTCTTTTACATAAAAACATATTTTCATCATTTATAATTTTAAATGATTATTTCCTATATAACAATATTAATCTATTTTATAGTCCTTAATAAGAAAATCTAAACTGCGATTATATAAATCATTCATCTCATTTAGTTTGTCATATCCATGTCCTGCTCCGTCCACAATATGTACTAAAGCATTAGGATAGGTTACACTATATTTCATTGATGTTAAATAATCAACTGCTAAATCATTTCTACCATGAATTAATAATACTGGATTAGTATATTTTTCTATCCCTTTAAACGTATCATAGTGATAAGTTGAATCAACCATTGCTTGTGATAATTCAAAACTTGGTCCAATTAAAGAATGACCATTTTCTAATTTGATCCCATTATCAAATGATCTACGGATATGTTCACAAATACTACCAGCTGCTGACCATAAAATAAGTTTATTTATTTCATTTTTATAAATCGCTGAAAGCATTGTAGCAACGCCTCCACCCATACTAAATCCTAATAGGTCAACTCTCTTAACTCCTTCATAGTTCTTACCAAATTCAAATATGAGTTTAGCTTCATCCATCATTGTATCCATGGTAAATTCATAGAATTCACCATCGCTTTCACCATTACCACTAAAATCCATTCGTAATGAAGCAAAACCATTATTACTTAATATACGAGAAAAATTACGAAAATGATAAGCATGTTCACTCTTATTTCCAGTATAACCATGATAGAATATAACTAACTCACCATTAAAATTATCTGGTATAGTCAAATATCCTCTTAATGTTTTTCCTTCTTTGTTTAATAGTTCAATGTGTTTAACCATTTAAATCTCCTCTTTTCTTGCATCAAGCAATGCATTTCTAATATGACCATTATTTTTGTCTAAATAATAATTAATCTTTTTAATATCTTTAATACCACTTAATTCACTAAATATAACTTTCTTTATAGATTTATATTCATTAAGCTTAATCATAGCATCATCTGTTGATAAACCGGTTGCTTCACTAATTATTTTATAACTTCTAAAAACAAGCTTTTCGTTTGTTGGGAGAACATCAACCATTAAGTTTTCATATACTTTTCCTAATTTAATCATTGATGTTGTTGTAATCATATTACATACCATTTTTTGGGCTGTTCCGGCCTTCATTCTTGTTGAGCCAGTGATTACTTCTTCTTTAGTTTCCACACATATTGGATAGTCAACCATTGATGCAATAATGCTATTTGGTGTTGTTACAACGCAACCCGTTTTAGCACCTATTTTTTTTGCATATTCAATGCCACCTATTACATATGGTGTTCTACCGCTAGCAGCTAAACCTATTACAAAATCATGACTATTAAGGCCTATTTTTTCTAAATCTGTTTTTGCTAGTTCTTTATTATCTTCAGCACCTTCAACCGCTTGAATAAAAGCATCTTTACCACCAGCCATTAGACATTGAACCATCTCAAATGAAACTCCAAATGTTGGATGGCATTCAACAGCATCAATTATTCCAACTCTTCCACTAGTGCCAGCTCCCATATAAATAAGCCTACCATTATTTAAAAAACTTTCAACTAAATTATCTACTAAACAACTTATATGAGAAATCTCTTTTTCCACCGCAAAAGCAACAGTTTTATCTTCATCATTTATCTTTTTTAATATTGATAAAGTATCAAGAGTATCAATATCCATTGTATTTGGATTTCTACCTTCGGTTTTTAGTTTATTTAAATCAACACTCATAAATTACCACCATAACTTACATCGCCTAAAATAACGCTTTTTTTAGAACCTGTTGCACTTTTCACATTCCCAGGTAAATGATTTAATGTCAAATATCCAAGTATTGCAAAAGCAAATGCTTCTTTTGCATCACTAAATATTTCACTATTCTCTATTTCATCAAGTGTGTATACACAGCCTAATTCTTCTTTTAGTCTATCCATTATATATTTGTTATGGCTACCACCACCACTAACGATTACTTTATCGTAATCTTTGATAAATTTTTTATAATTATAGACTATTGAATAAACAGTAAATTCTGTAATTGTAGTAATGATATCGTATTTATCATATTTATCAAATTCAAGTCTTTCACTTAAATCATTTAAATTCTTAAATGAATATAATTCTCTACCAGTACTTTTTGGTGGAACTATATCTAAATAATCACTAAAACTAATTAATTCATTTAAAATATTTGTAATAACCATTCCTTGTTTTGCAATATTACCATCACAATCGTAATCTTTATCAAAGTACTTCTTTACAAAATAATCGATGCAACAATTCCCAGGTCCAGTATCAAAAGCCATAACATCATCAATACTCGAATTCTTTTTTAAGTATGTTACGTTTCCTATGCCACCAATATTTTGTAAACATATATTTTCTTGATCATTCTTAAAATACAAATACTCAAATCCTGGAACCAAAGGTGCGCCTTCTCCACCACACGCAATGTCACTACAGCGGAAATTAGAAACAGTTGTGATATTAGTTTTTGTACTTATTACCGATCCAGCACCTATTTGTAAAGTTGAAGGAGGCGTTCCATGAGGATCATGCCATATTGTTTGACCGTGACTAGCTATAAACTTTATATCTTTATATTCTAATTTATTTCGTTTTAAAAGTTCATCAATAGCTTTAATAAACCAATCACATATTTCAAAATTTAATGTGCATATTTCATTTAATTTGGCAGTTTCATTATCTAAATTTCTTTTTAATTTTTCTTTAAAATCTAAAGAATAATTTAAAGTATAAAAATCAACCAAACTAAATTTATCATTATCAATATTAACTAAAGCTGCATCAACACCATCTAATGATGTTCCGCTCATTAATCCTATTGCAAGCATTAATCATATTCTCCAATAATCACAAATTTAAATTTCGCACCAGGCGTTAATAAACTTAAAATATAATCATTTGCTTTGATTCTACCAATTACATTACATCTATTATCGCTTTCTAAATCACTCTTTAAGACATTAACTTCACCTTTATATCTTAAAAATAAAGTATTATCTATGGTTATGCTATATTTCTTTCTTTCAATTGTATCATGAGGAGTAATCTCATTTTCTTTACCAAATAAATTAACTCTTGATCTTGTAAAGCATGATGGAGAATCAATCCTTGATGTATGAACATGATTAAATATTTCTCGTTCATAAATATTAATATTAGAACTTATTTCAACTGGTAATGTTATTAAATCATAATCATAATTTTCATTTAAATCAAGTTCTTCAATTGATGCGTAACTATCACCAATTATTACTTCTTCCACATTCAATGATTTAATTGTAGATAAAATATTGTAATAATTCATATCCCGATGCATTTCAAGTGTTGGGAGTCCATCATAGAAAGGTGGACGATGATTAGTATTCGATGGAATAAACATTCCTACTTCTAACCCATATTCATGTAACATCTTATTCTTTTCTAAAAGCATCTCTAGACTTAAACCAGTATGTTTCTTTGGATAAAAGTTATGAGTAACCCGTATTTTATTAAAGTCAACATTATTATTTTTTAGAAAATCAAGCAATTTTTTTGATACTGTTGTAGCATTAAGTTCTACTATTACTCTATCTTCTTTAATAATATCTAAAATATCATTAGGGGTAAATCCACCATCTAACCTTAATGCATAAAGATTATAATCTTTATATAAATCATAAACACTCTTAGATACATCTAAACTTACCTTTAGTCCAAGTTCACTTGCTTTATCTAATAATAATTTTAATTCATATTCAAAATTATCAGATCTTTCTGGCATATGACCAGACATAAATACTATATCAATGTTTTTTTCTTTCAATAATTCTAAATATTTTAAATTATCTTCTAATGTATAATCCACAAGTCCACAATAAACACTAGCACCACACCTAATATTTTGTGATAATTTAATAGGCAATTTACCAACTGGAGTTAATTCATTCTTTAAATATTTAACAATTGTATTACAACTATTTGGTGTATATTCATATAAACACAAATAATTCTTTATTTGTTTGAATTTATTTAAATCATAAGGACTTCTTGTACTTAAAACATATAAATGTTTACATTTTTGATTAAGCTTATTAATTAATTTAGCTTGATTTGTATACATATTAGCATTATAAGTACATACTAATACTTGCTTATATTTCTTGCTTTCATTAACAATTTCATCGATTTCTTCATCAGTAATTGATACTTTTATTTTTCTTATTTTTATTTCTAATTTATTTTCATAAATAGCACTACCAATACTTCTTGTAGATAACTCATCTTCTGCGATGGTTGTGGCAAAAGGTTCAGTTGTAATAACGAGTGTTTCATTGTTCATTAGATAATCATAATTAATATTTTCACCCTTAACAAGAGTTAATGATTCGTCCACAACCTTTTGAGCAAAGGCTTTATGTTCTAAATTATCAATAATTCCTTTAACTTCAAAATAATCTTTACCAAAGAAATATTTATCTAATACTTTATATGATTTTTCTTTTAATGCTAAAGTTCTACTAACTTTTTCATTAATCATTGAAAGGGTTAATATTCCATCTTCATAAGCTTTATATACTTCTTTAATGCTTTCAAGTTGTTTTTCATAAGTATGGGAAACCATTGCTTGGTCAAGCCCAGCCACAAGTCCCATAACACAACCTTTTTCAGTAGTGAAAGTATCATCAATTGCTTTCATTTCCATACAATCAGAAATGATTAAGCCTTTATATCCTAATTCTTTTCTTAATAAATCAGTGACAACACTTTTTGATAATGTCCCTGGTGTATTTTCTTGAGCATAAGCTGGGAAAAATACATGGCCTGACATAATAGCATCTACTTTATTAATATTATTAATGAAAGGAACTAATTCGATTTTTCTTAATCTTTCTTTACTATGAGCGATTGTAGGGAGCATTTTATGCGAATCACCATTAGAATCCCCATGACCAGGAAAATGTTTAGCTGTTGCTATAACACCGTTTTCTTGTAATCCTCGAATAAATTCGCTACCATACTTAGTAACTTCTTCTGGTGTGTCGCCATAACTTCTAACACCAATTACTGGATTAATAGGATTATTATTAATATCTAAAGATGGTGCTAAATTCATATTAATACCAAGTGCTCTTAGTTCAATCGCCATTAATTTCCCCACATTATAAGCATAACTTGGATTCTGTGTCGCAGAAACAGTCATAGCTCCAGGAAAGAATGTCCCACCACTCATAATACGAGTAACCATTCCACCTTCTTGGTCGATACTAATAAGAGGAATTGTTCCGGTATGTTCTAATACAAAACTATGAATCTCTTGACATAATATAAATAATTGATGAATATCTTTTATATTTCTTGTGAAAAGAATAATATTAGCTATTTTATATTTTTCAATTAAAAACTTAACATTTTCATTAAGTTCATAACCATCAAAACCAATACAAAATAACTGACCAATCTTTTCTTCAATTGTCATTTCATTTAATTTTTTCATAAATTGATTCCCTTAATTAATATAATAAATATTTACTTCTTATCTTTTTAAATTCTTCAGTATCTTTATCAATTATAGCAAATTGTTCCTCAAGAGTATAAATACCACTCTTTATGTATCCACAACCGGTATTAAGTTCTAACATTGTGTTCATTCCTTCTTTGTAAGGTGGATTTACTTTAAAATCATTTGGATACATTTTTCTTACCACATCAAGCATTGCCCAACCGACTTTTACTGCTTTAAATAATTTACGATTAGTTACATGAACTTGAACTCCCCCACAACGCTCATTTGTATATTTAGAAAAAGTTGGTGTGAAATACAAAGGTCTAAAATATACACCTTTTAATCCTAAATCATTCAATGCTTTACTATATTCATATGGATTAATGTATGGCGCGCCACAATACTCAAATGGAGCAGTTGTTCCCCGACCTTCAGCGACATTAGTCCCTTCAAATATACAAGTAGCATTATAAACAACTGAAGTATTAGGAGTCGGGAAATTAGGGCTCGGCATTACCCAAAGTAATTTAGTATCTTCATAATACATTTCACGTTTATAATTTTCCATTTTTATAATATGAAGTTTACAACCAATACCATATTCTTCATTAAATAGTTTTGCAATCTCACCAATAGTCATTCCATGTCTTTGAACAATAGGATAATAACCAATAAAAGAACGATAATTAAGATCCAAAATGTTTCCTTCAACTGTCGCACAATCTGTTGGATTAGGTCGATCAAATACCACAAACTCTTTATCAAATTCTTTACATGACATCATTGCATAAGCCATTGTATAAATGAATGTATAAAATCTACTCCCAGCATCTTGAATATCAATACACATTATATCAATTTCATCCATCAATTCTTTTGATGGACGTTTATTACTTCCATAAAGAGAATGAACCATAACATTTGTGGCTTCATCAATATAGCTATCCATTTTAACACCAGCTTGGATATCTCCTCTAACACCATGTTCTGGTGAATATAGACTTACAAGATTTGTCTTCTTATGTAAAATATCAATAGTACTTTCATAATTTGAATTTATTCCCGTTGGATTAGTTATTAATCCAACTCTTTTTCCTTCAAATAAATCTAAATGATTATCTATTAAATCAATACCTAACAAAACTTTATTCATCTAAATTTTCTCCTTCATTATTTTCATTACTTTGTAAAATAGTATTGTTATTATTTAAATTATTAACAATATAACGATATTTCTTATTAATCATAAAGTATTCCACAAACAAAGGTAAACTTAAACCAAATAAGAAATAAAATGGAATGAATATATTATTTAAAAAACATACTAGAATTGGTAATACTAATAAAACTAAATATAATAAAGAATACAAAAAGTTTTTAAAAGTCATTGATAAAGTAAACTTTAAAATTGATTTAGTTTTCATTCGAAAATAACCAACTGTCATTGGAATATTAAGAATGTAAAGTATTATTATAATTAGAGATACTAATAAAAAGTTATAACTAAATGTAATTATAAAAGGTACACTTTCATTTGCATTAATCATTAAATAATAAATATAAAATGCAAAAGCAAATAGTGACATAATAGGAACAATTATTAATATCACTTTCCATAATGCTTTAATATTATCCCATAACCTATCAAAAAATAAACCAAATGTTCCGCTATGACCATCTTCACCATAAATCTTAATAAGGCAGAATATTGTACTATATGATGGAATAAAAGCAATAATTGCAAGCACCACAGCTAAAATAACTAAAAATCCAGATAGAGTTTGACTATATCCATATGGATTATTAAAAGATATCTGAGTACCATTATTTAAAACAATGATTAAATTATTACTTGTATCTAGTTTACATGATGATACATCAATTTCTGAATCATAAATATTACCTAAATCAGTTATGTAGTCATTATATTGAGCAAAAAGATACCCATCATCAAAATATAGCGAATCAATATTTTTAATATTTCTTTCTTCATTGATAATAGTTAAACCATGTTCACCAATCATAAATGACACTCTACTAAAGTCATCACTTATAGTAATTGATGAATTATCAATTTCCCCATATATCTTATATTCTCCAACATTTACACTATCTTCATTTTTTAATGTAACAATTAAATCATTATCATAAGTCTTTGCTTCGACAACTTCTTTTTTATCTAAATTTTGGAAAAATATAAAAAGTGGTGTTCCTGCTATTAAGATAATAATTGATACAGCTAAAAGATTCCAAACTATTAATTTAAAAGCCCATTCAAAAAATGTATAGACTTTACTATTTGTATATTTTTCTAAATCCATAATATATACCTACTAGATTTATTATATCATAATGTAAGAAAAAAAGAAATAAAAAAGGTAGAGCATTTATAACACTCTACCTAATTTTATTAATTGACTTTTTAATTATTATCCGAAGATATCTAAGAAGTCTTTTAAGTAAGTTTGATATACAGCATCAAATACTTCATCATAAGTTTCAACTTGAGCAAACATGTAGTTAACGCAAGGAGTCTTTAATGGTGTAGCAGATGTAGATGTATATAAAGCATGTGCAGGGTCAAAGAATACTTTAGAAGGAGTAAAGAATTTAATAGCTTCGATTGATTCTAAGTTATCAATTCTCTTTAATAAAGTATTAGATAATGTTTCTTCTGCATCAAATAGTGGGTCTTTCTTTTCATTCTTAATTGTTTGTAAGAACATTTGGTTAACTGCTTGATAAATACCTTCAGTTGTTACACCAGCAGGATATTTACGACCAGCACAGTATAAGTATAATGATAATCCACTTTGAGAAATACGTGTACTTTCTTTATCCATATCATCTGGATAAGGGAATGGAACATAACCAAATCTTGTGTCTTCACCCCACATACCATTATACCAACGGTTATCACCACGTACGAACCATAAGTAACCAGTAGTCATTAAGGCAGTACCATTGAACCATGCATTGTTATCTGATGCACTTTCACACCAAGAACCAACAGTATCGATGCATCCTTCTTCGTATAATGTTCTATACATTTCAGCAGCAGCTTTTTGTTTATCAGTATTTAAGTATACTTTTAATCCAACAACGTCAGCAATCTTAATACCAGCTGCATTACTTAAACCAAACCACCAATAATATGGATGACCAGCAAGTGCATAAGCGCCTTCTTGATCACCTAAAGCAGCTTGACCTTGACGAACCCATGTCATGAAATTACTATAATTCCATTCACCATCATTAAACATCTTAGCAGGGTCAGCTAAATTACATTTTTCAACTAAAGCCATATTATAATATAGACCAAAGTCAACAGCAGTTCCAACTGGAGAAGTACCAGTAGAAGCTACATAAATGCTTCCATGGAATGAACCACATTCTTTAACAGCTTGTTCCATTTGTGATTCACCATATTTTTCATAATATTCAGTAACATCAACTGCAGCATTTGCATTTGCAAATCTGTATAACCAGTTAGATGAAATAGTACCTAAATCGCATTCACTTGTTCCGTTTGTAGCATTGTCAATAATCCATTTAACACGTACATCACCCCATGGAGCTTCATCAGGATAAGCAACTACACTGATTGTACAGTTGAATTGTGATTCAACTTCTCTCCAAGCATCTTGTTTATAAGTCTTATCAGGTTGTGAATATTTTTCTAAGAATGGGTCAATATCCGATAATGCAGAAGAAGCATTCATAAATATAATATTATAACCTTTTAAGTCAACTGGATCATGAGCAACGTATTCAACGATTTTAATTGTAAAGTATCCAGATTTAACTTCATCATCAACAAATGAAGTAGCACGAATTCTTACTGTACCAGTTTGTAAACCAACAACTGTACCATTTTCGTCAACTGTAGCAACAGCTGGATTGTTTGAACTCCAAACAACACGTTGGTCAGCAGTAGCAGGAGATACAGTAGCAACTAATCTTACAGAATAAGCGGCACCAACATAAATTGTTTCAGCACCACTAACTGTGATTGATTCAGGAGCAGTTCCAGGACCAGCATCAGAAACAACAAGTGTTAATTCATATTTGAATTCTGGAGCAGCAACACTTTGAACAGTGATTGTAACAGTTCCTTCTACACCTTTGAATGTAGTAATATTTCCATCTTCATCGATTGTAGCAATACTTTCATCACTTGATGAATAAGTAGCACGTCTATCACCAGCTGCAGGTTCAACAGAAATCATTACACTATTTCCTTGACCAGTAGCAACAGTATCAGCTAATAATCTAGCAGTAAAATTAGTTGGAGTAACAACATCTTCAACAGTTAAAGTAACAGAGTCAGAAATTTTACCTTCGTTACCAGGTTCAACACCATTAGCATAAACTGTAATAGTAACAGTACCAGCACCAACAGCTGTAATTAAACCATTTTCAGCAACAGTAGCAACTGCTTCATCACTTGATTCATAAGTTACAGATGTATCTGTAGGACGTTTTTCTGTATTAGCATCATTGAAAGAAATACCATATCTTACAGTATCGCCAACATATAATGTTTCAACAACAGAAACTAAGAACATAATCTTTTCAACATAAACTGCATCAGTTACGTCTGTAGGAGTTTTTGTTTCACTTGGATTAGGTTCAGTAGGTTGTTCATTTCCACCTTGACTTTCTTCGCCAGCAGAAACAACTGTAACAGTTACAGAACCAGTTACATTACTAGCCGCATTTGAAGTGGCAGTAATTTTTGCTGTACCTTCACCAACACCAGTAACAACACCTTTAGAACTAACTGTTGCAACAGCTTCATTATCTGAAGACCAAGTAACAGTCTTATCTGTAGCATTATCTGGAGTAATAGTAACTCTAGCTGTAGCAGTATCGCCAACAACGATTTCTGTAGCAGAAAGTTTTACACTAATTCCAGTAGGAGCTACATCTTCAGTTTTTTCACCACATGCAATAAATGCAAATGCTAATGCAAATGTTAACACAAATGCAATAAATTTTTTCATTTTTTTCCTCCTTGAAAATTTTGTAGCTATACGCTTTTTGCAATATTATTATAACATTATTTTGTATATAATGCAAACGTTTTTCTAGTAATTTTATATAAGCAATTAATTAGAATATATTTTCTTGAAAGCAACATCGACTTCATTATAAATTGCTTCAAGGTTTTCTGCGATATCCCCACCAACAATAATAGCACTTAATGCAGTTACTGTGATACCACCGTCATAACTTTGAATAGCTTCACTACTACCACCAAAATAAGGGTCAAATATAGTCTTATCTGATGTGAAATATAACGTAGCAGTAATAGATTCAGGATCATCAACACGTCCCTTTAATGAATTAGTTAAGATATCTTCTTTATCAAATAATGGGTCTGCTTCCATTGCTTTAACTGTTGATAAATACATATCAATCATAGCTTGATAAATGCCTTCATATTCAACACCAGCTGGATGACTCTTATTATTGACCATAACTAATTGTGAATTACCTGTAAGGTTAGTTCTTGTTTGATCTTTACCAACTGAATCAGGATATGGATAAGGAACATATCCATAGCGTGTATCTTCGCCCCACATATTAGCAGGGAATCTATTATCACTTCTAATGAACCAATATTCACCAGGTTGGAAAATAGCTCTGCCTTCTTGGAAACATGTAACACTTGAATCGGTAGAAGTGATATTAGCAGGATCCCATGCTCCATTAGAGTAAATAGCTTGAAGAGTTGTTAGAGCTTCATAAGAATAAGTATGTTTAGTATTTAACTTAAGCTCAACAGTGTCCGCAAGTTTTACACCAGCAGCATTTACCATGCCCCACCAACAAAGTGCTACAGATCCACCAATTGGATATTCATCTTCTTCCATTATCGCTTTAGCGGCAGTACAATATTCTAAGAATTTAGAATAAGTCCATTCACCATCATTAAATAATTTTGCAGGTGAATCTAAGTTCAATCTTTCAACAAGTTTTACATTATAGAATAATCCCCAATATGGATAAGTTCTTGGAGTCAAACCAGTACTTAAAGCATAAAATCTATTATTATAAGTACAAGCATCCTTAGTAGCAGCTTCAACTTGGTTAAATCCATATTTTTGGAAGAAATCAGTACAATCAACTAATGCACTAAATGTATTTGTGCATAACATACTAATCCATGTAGGTTCAATAACACCAAAGTCTAAAGATGACGTATTGTTTTCAGCATTAGTTTTAATCCAATTAATTCTAGCAGTTCCCCAAGGAGCTTCATCTGGATAAGCTTCAACTTTAATTGTACAATTGTATTTACTTTCAATTGCGCGCCATGCATCTTGTTTATATGATTTATCAATACCACTATATTTTTCATTAAATGGATCTAAATCACCAACAGCTGATGCAGCATTCATGATTATAATTTCATAACCCTTTAAATCAGGAATTGATTCCATAGGAACTTCAACAACATTAACAATAAAGAAACTACTTTTAACTTCAGGGTCAACAACACTAGCAGCTCTAATTCTTGTAGTACCAATAGATAAGGCTGTAAATTCACCATTATCATTAATAGTACCAACTTTTTCATTATTAGATGTCCATGTTACTCCTTGATTAACACCAGCAGGACTAACTTGTGCCGCAAACTTAACAACATATCCAACATAAACTGTTTCATAACCAGTTGTAATTGTTACTGCTTCAGGGTCACCAGTGAATTGAGCTTTAACAGTTATTTTACAACTTGCACTAAATCCTTCACTAGTAGTAGCAGTAATAGTTACTTCACCAGCTAGTAGAGGTGTAACTAAACCACTAGCATCAACAGTTGCAATACTTGGATCACTAGATGTAAATATTACATCATATAAAGCATACAATGGTTCAGCATAAACTTGAACAACACAAGTTTCAGGAATTTCAATTTCACGATCATTACTTACTGTAATACCAGTTAAAGCAGGATGATCAACAACATTAATTTCTAGTTCAGCACTTAAATTACTTATTGTATCAGTTACAGTAATTACACATGTACCTACTGCTAAACATGTAATAGATGCTGTAGTAACACTCTTTCTTTCAACGCTAGCAATTGATTCATCGCTTGATGACCAAGCTAAATCATAACTAGAACTTGCAATAGTGCTAGGAGTTATAACTGCAGAAACAGTAAAACTGTTTTCCACAACAAACGCTTCTATTTTCGATTCAATAACTAAACCAGTAATTAAATCTCCATTTTCAGTTGGTAAATTTGTTTCTGGTTGAGTATTTGTAACTGGTTCAGTTGGATTACTATCTTCAATAACAGTAATTTCAATACTGTCTTTTACGTTACTATCTGCTTCACACGTAACAGTAATAACGCACCTTCCAACACCAATAGCCTCTATACTTCCGTTTTTTACAGTTGCAACATTTGCATCACTTGATGACCATTTGACATTTTTATTTTCGGCATCACTTGGAGTAACCGTTGCACGAGCAGAAACATTTTCACCAACTACTATAGTAGTTTCATCACATTTAATTTTTACTCCTGTTGGCAAGATAGTTTTATTATCATCGCCACCACAAGCAAATCCAACAAATGTTAAAACTAACAAAAGGATAATTGCTAAAAACTTTTTCATGTCTTCTCCTTTTTATTTTTTTACTTCTTTTTCCACGTAAGCATAACATTTATATACTTGATAGCCATATTTTTGATAAATATGCATTAACCCAGTCCAATCAATCATTGCTTCTTTATAACCCATTTTATATGCGTCGCTTGCACATTTCATGAGCAAATGTTTAGCAATTCCATTATTTCGATATAATGGATCAATTCCTAATGGTCCCACCCCTACAAGCTTTTCAAAATTATTTTTCCAAGTATTATTATATGAGACTTTACTAATTAAACCATAATTACATCGCAAGAAACCAATCACTTTATCATTGTGCAAAGCTATTAAATATTCAGAAACAATTTCTCCATCATTAAAATACTCTTTAGCTTCACTATACCATCTTCCAAAGAAATTATCTTTGAAAAATTTTAAGACATTCTCTTTATCAAAACTTGTAGCATAACGAAAATAAATAGTCTCTTTATTGCCATTTAAATTAATATCAAGATAAGTATCATTATCAATACAATCACTACTACTTAATATTTTTATTAAATCGTGAGTATATCTACCAACACAATATCCTCTTTTTTTCAAAAATACATCAGTAAGATTATCAAAATCACCTGGTACACCTGGGAAGAAATTCTCTAAATCACTCCCCACAGATATCGAATTAACACCCGTTTTTATTAGTTCTTCTTCGGCTATTTTTAATAGATAATTTCCTATTCCTTGTTTTCGGAAAATAAAGCTTACATAAAATAAACTTATCCAACCTTTATCGATATATTTTATAATATCAGGATTATTATCATACCTCTTAGAAATAATAAATCCAACTATTTTATCTTCCTTAAAACACACCCAAGATGCATTTATAGCTAAATACTTATTATTAACCTTTTGACTAAATAAATCATAATCCAGCTTAAATATAAAGCCAATTTCTTTATTCCAAAGGTCAACTATTTCTATATTATATTCTTTATCGTATTTTTTAAAAACTAAATCATTTATCATGTTATTTAATTAATGAAGCAGCTTCACTATCACAAATAACAATAGCATCAGGATGATTGTGAAGAATTGATGCAGGGAAATCCTCAGTAACTTCGCCATCATATAATCTCTTCATAGCTTCAGCTTTATTCTTGCCACTAGCCACAAGCAATAACTTCTTAGCTTGCATAATATTCTTAATTCCCATAGTCATAGCATGTGTAGGAACTTCATCTAAACTATTAAAGAATCTTTGATTGTCTTTTCTTGTTTTTTCTGTTAGTTCCACAACCCATGTTTCTTGATCAAATGGTGTATGAGGTTCATTAAATCCTATATGACCATTTGCACCAATACCTAATAATTGAATATCGATTGTAGCTTTATGAAGTAATTCATTATATTCATCGCATAAAGCTTGTAAATCATCACCTTCAGAATTTGGAATATGAACATTTTCTTCATTGATATCTACTTCGCTAAATAGATTTCTATGCATAAATGAATAATAACTTTCTGGATGAGATTTTGGTAAATTACAATATTCATCAAGGTTATATGTCTTAACATCTTTAAAAGATATTTCACCATTTCTATTGGCTTTAATTAAATTTTTATAAATTCCAATAGGGCTGCTACCTGTAGCTAAACCTAAAGTTGCATCAGGTTTCTTAATTAATAAATCTTTAATAATATCACTAGCCTTAAGGCTCATTTCATCGTAATCTTTTACAATTATAAATTTCATAATACTTCTCCTATAATTTAACGGGTAATTTCCCCATAAAATCTCTTTGTCCTATAATATTCAAAGCCAAACTATTTAATGCAAGTTTAGTAGGTTCATAAATACAAATATAATTTAAAACATTTGGTAAATATTTTATATCATATGGACTACGCATGGAAATGGCGATTACTTTATCTTTATCTAAAAGATTATACACTAGTGTTTGATAATCACCTTCACGAATATTATATGTAGCAAAAATAATCTTATTATATTTATTTTGTATATTTTTAATTATTTCAATATTTAATAGTTCTTCATCAATTATTACTTCTTGATAATTACATCCATGCTTTTTTAAGATACTACCAAGAGTCGCATAACTTTCGTTTTCGTTTTCCACGAGACTAAATAACTTTATCTTTGGAAAAATGATTAATACTTCATCATCTTTTTTTATAGGAAGTAAACCATTATCTAATACTTTAGTTATACTTTTATCCGATATTTTAGTTCCTAATTCAATGCTTTCCTTACTTGGATAAGTATAATTATTAACTAAACCAAAGCAGTATTTATTTTTAAATTCTAAAATCTTTTTAACTGAATAATTAATTCGATCAATACTAATTAAATTATCTTTTACTAGTCTTACAAATGTATTAAATATTTCTAATTCTTCATTTATATCAGCTTTGCCACAGAACATTAATAAATCAAGTCCAGCATTACATCCATTGAGAATTACATCTTCAATAGTATAATTAGCCTGTATTGCCCCCATTGTAAGGGAATCAGATATAATTAATCCTTCAAACTTAAGTTCATTTATTAAATAATCATTTAATATTTTTTTAGAAAGTGTAGCTGGATATTCTTTATCAAAGGCTTCATATAAAACATGAGAAACCATTATACCAGGAACATTATTTTTAATATTATCAATAAATGGGACAAGTTCAATATTATTTAGTTCATCTAAATTTTTCTTAACAATTGGTAAAGCAATATGAGAATCGACACTTGTATCGCCATGACCAGGAAAATGTTTAAGTGTCGGAATAACTTTGCTATCGTTAAAACCACGCCAAGCATCATTTACACATTTAGAAACAACATTCGGATTATCACTATAAGACCGTGAATTAATAACTGGATTAAGCGGGTTATTGTTCACATCAGCAACCGGAGCAAAAACCATATTATAATTCATATTACGCAAGTCATTACCAACACTATTAGTTAAATCATAAATGGATTCCCCTGATGCATTTGATGCCATTGCTCCAGGGAAAGGAGTAACACCATCAATAATTCTTTGAACAACTCCTCCTTCTTGATCAACACCAATAAATGTAGGAATCTTCGAATTTGATTGGATATCAAGGTTTAATTTGGTAACTTGCTCAGGATTTACAATATTCCTCGCAAAATGAATTATTCCCCCAACATTAAGCTTTTTAGTAAGAATTTCTAAGTCACTATTATAAGTAGTACCATGAAAAGCAAAGAAAAGCATTTGGGCAACTTTTTCTTCAATAGTTAATTCATTAATTAACTTTAAAACATCGATATAATTATTCATAAATAAATCCAATTTTAAATATTTTAATTGCTAGGTGCCAAAAGGCACCTAACAATTAATATTTTATCCAACAATACCAGTACGTTCAATAGATTCAACGAACAATTTTTGAACAAAGAAGTAACCAATTAATAATGGTAACATTATTAATAAGGCAGCAGTATTAGCAATTAAAGCGATAAATACTGGGTCAACTACAACACCACTTGAGACAAATGATGATAATACATCATCACCAGCCATACGCCATGTTTCAATAACTGTTCTTAATTGTTCAGTACCAGTTGCTAACTTAACCGCAAGCAATGAACCTTTTTGTGTTGTATAACCTAAAAGTTGTCCAAAGTAGCAGTCATTCCATTGCCATACGAAAGCAAATAAACCAACTGTAACGATAGCACCACGGGCATTTGGAAGCATAACGCTTAAGAATGTTCTAATAACACCAGCACCATCGACTTGAGCTGATTCTTCAAGTTCAATAGGAATTCCCTTAAAGAATTGCCTAAACAAGAAAATGAAGATTGCCGAACGTATACCTTGACCAAAGGCACACATTACATACATAGAGAAAGCATTACCGATTAATGAAATACCTAAGAACGTATGTTCATTCATTATCCATGTTCTTGATCTATCAAGTGCCTCATTAGGAACAACTAGAGTAAATATTACAAGAATAAAGATAATTCCACTACCTTTAAATTTAAGTCTAGCAAATGAGTAACCAGCAACAGCAGTTGCGAATATTTGAATTATCATACATAATAATGATAATTTAAACGTATTCCATAAACTAACATTATAGTTAAGCAACTTAGCCGCAACCCTAAAGTTAATTATACTAAATTGAGCCGGAATCCAAATAACTTGAGAATTGGAAATATCAGTTGGATGTCTAAATGCAACAGATAATTTTTCAAAAATAGGAAGTAAGATAACAAAACACAATCCGATAAGAACGAAAGCTCGAAGAATTTTTCCAAGTACAACTAAAACTCTTTGAGTACGCACCTTTCTTCTTGTAGGATCTTTCATGTTTGAAACGAATTTTTGGAACTTTGTAGGTTCTAAAGATTCATTTGTTTCATTACTTACTGTATTATTCATAGTATTATTCATCATAATAGAACACCATTGGTTTTATTACTAAGAATACAATTGCCACAAGAGCAAATGCTACCAGTATGAACATAATAGACATGGCGGCGTAGACACCATCATTAGTTAAGTTACCTAATCCTAAAGTATAACTAACATTACCAGATATACCATATTTACTCATTAACTTTAACAAGTCTGACCGGATGAACGAGTCTACAACCGTATATACTCCGGCCGTCAACATTAAAGGTGAAACCATTGGGAAAGTAATCTTCCAGAATATTTCATATTGAGTTGCACCTTCAATCTTCGCTGCTTCATACAAATGTTTAGGTACCGACTGGATACCTGATAAGAAAATCAAGATCTGAATACCTGAATAAGATATGATATCAAAGATTGAGGATGAGGCATTCGTCAAGAAATTGACGGCTTTATTTGGCACATTAGCCATAAGCAAGAAATCTTTAAAGTTGAACATCGTCGTAAAGATATCATTTCCTTGTTGCTCCATAGCATCAGTAATAACTGCACCAGAGTTAATAGCAGCAGTAACAGCTTGTGAGTTAAATATAACCGGCATAAAGAAAACAGCACGAACGAATGAACGACCACGGAAATTAGAATTAAGTACAACCGCGATGATCAAACTAAAGATTATGATTAAAACAACATCTAGTACAGTATTTAAAAATACACTACCTAAAGTTTCTTTGAATGTTGAATGAACATTCCATATAAATTTATAATTCTCTAAACCAACCCATTCAGTAACAATACCTAAAGTTTCATTATTGATTGCATTTGGTTGCGTATAATAAACATTAGAAAAACTATAAACAACTGTTGTAATAAATGGGAATAAGAAGAAATAAACAAAACCAATCATTGTAGGCAAAATGAAGATGACGCCCCAAATTGCTTTACGATGATGATAACGAACTTTAGAATTAAATTTCTCAGAAATACCTTTGAAGAAATTACCAATACCTTGCATAAAGCGAGTTTGTTTGAATTTCTTCCATAGTTTTACTATTTGACTTCCTAACCACTTTAATCCTTGAATAATCTTCTTCCATAAATTTACAAAGAATTTGGCAACAGCTTTACTAGCTGGAATAACAACTTTATGAATAAATAAATCAACGTATTTACCAACGAAAACTAAGAATTTCCAAATTGCTTTAAAAATAGTTTTAAAGAACCAAGCAATCCCTTGGAAGGCCTTAGCAAAAATCATGAAGAAGCAATTTAATACAGTAAGAATAATTGTCAAAAATTTCTTCATTATTTACCTCCTTCCAAGATTGCAAACCAGTTACTAGCTACAACTAAACCATTAGTTAAATCATAATAATTATCATTATCATAATTAATAACAATTGTTAATCCATTTTGATATGTTACCTTAACAACATTATCAGTTAGGAATTCATGATTAACTAAACGACTTTCATAAATACCAGTATTGTTTAAAGTCTTAACCACATAAGAAATCTTATCTTTCCAGTTTACATAGTAAGAATTATAATACTCAGTATATCTTGTATCTAATAAGACATTAGTATCATCAGCACATAATACGAATGCTGGATTTGAACCAGTTTCGATAGCTTTAAGTAAATTCCATGTAATACTATAATCATTTTCATAGTTAATTGGAGAACTAGAGTAATCAAATAATCCACTAGCCACAAGTTGATATAGTGGAATTGCATAGTCAACTATACCATATAATGTTGATGTAACAGGAACATTTGTGGCTACGTCCACATAACCAAATGCATAATCAAATGGTCCCTTTAGCATAACTTGTGTGCCATTCTTCTTAACAAGATCTAAAGTAGATTGTTGTTCCATAGCACCACCACTAGCATATAATTGTACTTTCTTATTATAGTCAGATACATTCATATTGCCTAAATCAACTAAATATAAACCACTAACATTTAATCTATTAAAGTTCTTTAAATATTTAGAAACTAAAGAATTATAATAAATTGGTGAAACATATTGACCACGTTTACTATCTTTATTCTCTAAACCAGTTGATAAAACGAAATCTAATGCTGTAGAATAAGAACCACTAATTGATTTAGATGAATACTTAAGTCCACCATACATTAAATCATATCCACGACCTGTAGCCACATTATATCTTGGGAAGAATCCAATACCATTACTCTTTAAATATTCTGATAATTTCTTCATGTCTTTAGTATCACCTAAAACATTAGAAACATTTATTCTTGTAGTAGTGGCTTGATAATTATCATCCTCCGTCCAAGATAAATATGAAACATTCATCTTAGCTAATCCACGATTTCTTAAATCACGAACTATTTCCATTGCTTGAGTGAATGTAGTAATACTATATTCACGTTCTTTTACAATTCCAGCTTTTAGTGATGTCTTTGTATAAGCACCAAGGAATGTAATAGTTGTATTAGCTTCTTCGGTTTCATCTTTTTCATCTAAATCATATTTATTAACTAAATAACTACGATATACCTTAGCCACATCCACATAATTTAAATCATCTCCTTGTAAGAAATAATACATAAAGCGGATATCACCTTGATATAAATCATTACTTGTTTTTGTATAAGTGTTTGTGGAAGTAACACGAACACTTTCAGTATTACGTAAATATGTCTTATAATAACAATAGTTATAAGTATTTGCATTACGTTGGATATCGGCATTGATACTATGTTGAGCTGCACCTTCATCGATTACGGCTACAACACCTTTACCAGCTTCAGTTTCCAAAAATGCATACATACCAAACATTATCTTTTCACTAGCACTAGCTCTTTCTGTTATATTTAAAGCGCCATCAGAACCATATACATATTTTTCTGGATATTTACTAGCATATTGGGCACCTTTAGGGCTATTAAATTGAATAACACATCCAGAGCCATCAGGGATAATGATTTCCCCTGCTTTTTCTTTACCAGTTGCATATTGTAAATATGTAAAATATTTACAAATTTCAGCTGTATAAAGCTTTGTAGATTGTCCACGTGATTCATCAATTGAATCATGTAATAAAGTAACATTTAAACCATTCGTTGTAAGTTCAAATCTTAAATTAGCAGTGTAAACAATCTTACTTGTAGTATCAGTATTACCATATAAGTCATTTTGTTCAACAGCTTGTTCAGTAGTAAATCCACCTTGCCAACAATTCTTAATTGTTCCATCTTCATAATATTCATAAAGATAATTGCCTTCTTCATCACGAAGTGGATATCCACCATATTGGTAATATTCATCTTCAGTATAAACACCATCACCATTGTAATCGAAATATACTGGATAATTATATTTAAAACCAGTTTCATCAGTAATTGATGCTGTATATTGATGTTTATCATAAACAAATAAACCATCATCATTAACATTATAGTTACCTATATACAAATAATGATATAAAGCAGTCTTTTGTAATAATGATAAACTATTTTCATATTTGAAGAAGCATTCTGAACTAGTACTTACATAATTATAATCTTGAGGCCATCTCTTTGATAATTCTTGTTGCTGTCCATCCACTTCCACAACTGCTTTGAATTCGTATGCGGAATTGAAATTAGCATTAAAGATTTGTAAAAATGAGAATGGATTAATTTTAATTGGTGAATCACTACAGTTATAATTAACACCAACTTTTAATTTTAATTTATCATTTTCATCATACAAATTATCAAATAGATAATAAGGATCATTGCTACCATTTAAGAACTCTAAAGCTTGTTCTTTGGTATATTCATTTTTACCTTGTAAAGATGCTAAATCATTTTCAATGATATATATAGCTACATCTTTATCAGTAACAATTAAATAACGATATTTAAGTGCTAACCCGTAATCAGCTTGATAAGAACCTTTAGAGTCAGTCTTAGTTGTTTTTGTTTCATTACCTTCATTATCATAAATAGTTACATGATCATAGTCAGTAATAGAACCAATTCTAAAAATGGCATTACCTAAGAATAAATCTTCAAAATCACTATAGTTATATTGTTTAGGGAAAATGAATGGTGCAAAGTCACCTATTTCATAATAAACATCAATCGTATTTTCTTCTGGAGTATATAATACTTTATAGTGACGTTCATTAGTACCAGTTGTTGCATTTTGGTATTGAACACATTTATCATATGAATTTATAGTACCAGTTTTACCATTTTCATCAATATAAGTATAAATGATATTTGATGATTGCTCACCAGATCCATTTTTCATGGCTGTTGAATATAATAATGTACTTGTACCTAAAGAATCAATGTTAAAATTACCATCATTAGCATAAACAGAAATAATTGTTGTGGCTTCATCAAAAACCATAACATATTTTCTATTTTCCCCAACAACTCTACTCTTTAAATCATGATCTTTTTCATAATCACTATAATCAATATATCCTTCTAAAGTAGAATCAAACGAATCATTAGTAAAAGTTATTGTCTTCTTTTTAAGTCCACCAAATAGGTAAATACTTAAAAATACCACAATCAATATAAACAAAATAGTTGGAATAATGTATTTTAATTTTAAATATTTATATTTTTCCATTTTATACCTCCTATTACAAATACCTTAATGATATTTCTTGATAGATGGTATAAATAAATCCAATCATCTTTTGGAGTAAGTCAAATACTAATATACCAACGAAAGCAATAACTAATGCCGCCAAAACTGTTCCAAGTATTGAAAGCAAGCATTTTATTAAACCATATTCATGAATAGTAAGTAATCCAAATAATGCTAAATATCCAGTTAAGAATGAGCCAATTCCAATAACTAAATTATATATTGCGACTTCATTTTGCGTAACAAAGTTACTACCAATTAGTCCAATTAATTTAGCCCATAATACTGGCACTAAACAATAACCAATCATCTTTAAGATATCAAGCATTGTTCCTTTACCATCAAATAATGTGGTAATACTCCAGTTAGATATAACTAGTATAGCTACAACCCCAATAACAACCATTATTTCCCTACCAGTCTTTAAGTCAGTAATTTCTTTTGTACTAACAATAAAACCAGTAAATTGATATTCAATAATGTTAAGGAAAATTAAACAAGCGATAAAGAATAAACTACACCAAAGTTTTCCTTTCTTTTCTCGTTTGAATTCTTCAAAACCTTTAATTGGATGAGTAACAATATACCATGGAAATCTAATACATTCTTCATAGAAAATCTTTAATAATTTTAAAAGAAATAAACCTAATTTCTTAAAAGTAAATTTCTTTTCATTTACATCTTCTTGATTTACATCAATGTCAACATTTTCTTCGGTAGTGATATTACTATCTTGTGTTTCGTTATTTAGTTTCTTTACATCTTCACTCATAGGATATCACCATCATCTTCATTTTTCTTTTTGTTTTTGTGTTTCTTAATTGTTTTATAAACAATTAGTCCAGCTATCCCCACAAGTATAACTGTAACTAAAGTTGGGAATACTCTCTTAATATAAGCATCACGATATAACTTATATGCTCTTGAGAAATATTTGACATCGGCACCTTTTTGGAAGAATGACATTGCTTCACGATAACGACCTTCTTCGTAATATTTCTTACCAACACCAACATAAGCAAGTTCATATTGAGGATTTGAATTGATAACATTTTGCCATTCATTAGCGGCATTTTCTGCGTCACCAATATATTCATAATAAACAGCTTGATTGATTTGTTGAGCAAAATCAGTTGGAGTAAATCTCATAACTGCTTTATTACCTCTATCAAGGATTAATAAATCATCACCTTGATATGTAATTGCAACTGGAATATTGATATTTGTTACTTGGTTACCACTTCCACCAGAGATATATAATAAATATCCAGCTTCATTATAAGTAAACAAACGACAGTTCTTTTCGTCCACAACCGTATAAACACCATATTTATTAACAGTTATACCAACGAATGAACTACTTCCAGCACCAGTACCAGTAACACGAACAGTTAAGTCACCAATTGGATTATAATAACCAGTTCTCTTTAAAACGTCAGTATTACTTTGATTAATACGTTTAATCATTTTATCAACTGATGTTGATCCATCGGCGTTTGTAACTGGACCAGAAACAGTATAAATAAATCCTTGATCATCAATACACAAATTCTTAAACGATGTTTGTAATATTGATGTTTCTTGAGCTAATTGCTCTTCTGTTTTGAAATTACGTTTTAGGGCATCCCAAACAGATAATGTTGTATAGTTAACACCAACCATTCTCATGAATTCACCTTGGTAACTCATTAGTAATATACCTTCATAAACGTTATTACTAATAATAAACATTCTACCTGATGAATCGGTTGTGATTTTAGTTGGTTGATATTTATCACTAAAACTATAACCTGTAGGTGCAGATACAACTTGAACTACTTCATAATCATTATTTACATCACATAATATAACTTGACGATTGTTAGAGTCACAAATATATAAAATATCTTGATAAACTGTTTCTTCATTTTCATCTAAAACATTTTTATTATTCGCATCTTTAACTGGTCTTAATGCACGATAGACACCAGATGGACCATAAAGGTTAATGTTAATTGTATCATTACCAGTAAATGTTTGGGTAATGCTCCAAGCATTAACCGATGATTTATCATCTGTTCCTCTAGTTTTAACTAAACTAACTTCATCTTCTGTCCAACGTGTAGGACGATTAGTAGAATTAGTTTTGATTGTAAAAGTATTTATTGTTCTTAAATAATTTAATTTACCATCAAAGATGAATAACTTATTACTTTCAGAATCAACAATATAAATAGTTTCTTCACCAGTTACAGGATCTTTATATAAAGCTAAGTCTTGAGGACTGTTGAATGAGGCACTTGTATTACCATTATCACCAACCATTCCTGACCAAGCAGTAGATAAAATATTATAGATACCATCACTAGTTACAGTGAACCCGTCGCTACAATTAATCAATTTTTTATCACTTGAATACATATATCCAGCACTAACAGATGTTTTAGATATTGTAAAAAGGGATAAACCAAATAATACTAAAACTAATACTCGACGAAATATTTTCATGAATTTCTTCATATTTCACCTCTACTTCAATCCTGAATGAGCCATTGTTTCCATAACGTTACTCTGTGAGAAAATAAACACAGCAATTGGAACAATGATCATTACTAATTAAACAGCATTTAAAGTACCAGTTCTAGCAACACCGGCGGAGGCTATTTGATTAATTGCATAACTTAGCATTTTATAGTCTTCACGGTAGATTGTGGTAGAACCATATGTATTCCATAGATTTTGGAAGTTCAAGATAACAAGAGTAATCCAGGCAGGTTTTACAAGTGGCATTACTATTGACCAATAAATTCTAAATTCACCAGCACCATCTAATTTAGCTGACTCAATATAATCCATACTGATTTGATCCATAAATTGTTTCATTAAGAATAATCCTAATGTGCCACCAATAACAGGTAAAACTATTGACCAGTGAGTATCTATTAAATGTAGTGCATTTAAGATAATATAGTTAGGTGTAGCAGTAACACTTGATGGGAACATTAATGCATAAATGATCAAATTAAATATTACTTTTCCACCAGGAACTTTATATCTTGAAAGAACATAAGCACACATTGAAGCGACAATTACGTGACCAAATGTACCAAGGATTGTTACATAAACAGTATTAAATAAATATCTACTAAATGGAACTAAGGATGTTCCAAGAACAACTCCTAGGTCCGCAAAGTTATTTAAAGTCGGGTTACGAACAAAGATTGTTGGAGGGAAACGGAATATTTCATCTAGTGGTTTAAAAGCATTATTTACAATCATTATTAATGGTAAAATGCTTAAGAAACCTGATATTGCTAAAAACAAGAATAAAGCAATATCTCCGGCTAAACTACGATTAATACGTTTCTTTTTCTTTGATTTTCTTAAAACTTTACTATTAGATATTTCAGCGAAAGGACGGGAATCAATATGTTTAGCTTTTTTGGCATTTTTGGCTTCAAGCTTCTCTTGTTGAATTTCGGCACTAGTCTTGCTATTTTCAAGGACTTTATCTTTTTTTGCCATATTAAGAGCCCACCTTTCTTATTAATTTACGAATTAGACTATTTAATCCAATTGATGCTAAGAATAATAATGTGGCTATAGCTGATGCATATCCTAGCTCATATCGAACGCTTGTATAGTCGGTTAAATGGTTTACTATTGTATGACCAGCATATTGAACACTCGGGAATCCACAGAGGGCCGTGGTTATTGCACCAACACCTAAAGTATTAGAAATTTGGATAACGGCACTAAATAATAGTTGTTCTTTGATACAAGGTAAAGTTATATACCATAATTCTTGCCATCTATTTCTAATACCATCAATCGCTCCAGCTTCGTAGAGCTCTCGGCTTACCCCCTTAAGACCAGCAATAAGTGTTAAGAAGTTAACACCTAAACTACACCATAATTGAACCACAATAACGATTGGTAAAATATATTTAGTATTTTTAAGCCATGTGATTGGTTCACGAATAATGTTAAGTCTTATAAGTATTGAGTTTGCCCATCCGTAGTAGTCACTACTGAAAATCAATGCCCAAATAGATACAGCACCAGTTAAAGCAGGAGCATAAAATACGAATGTAACAATCGCCCTTAAAACACCAGGAAGTTCATTGATCAACCAAGCAAATACAAATGATAACATGTATCCACCAGGACCAACTATTACCGCAATAATTAATGTATTCTTAACCGCGATCAAGAATATTGAATCTTCTAAAAACAAATCAAAATAATTTTGCAATCCACGCCAGTTAGGAGGGAATTCTAGTAAGTTAAAATCTGTAAAACTTAGCAAGAAACTCATCACAACTGGTAAAATTGTGAATGTAAAGAATAGAAGCAAATAAGGGAACATCATTAAATAAAGTTTACGATTTAAATAAAGTTTACGACGCGTTGGTTTCTTTTTACTCCAAGCATCCATTTCTTTACTTTTTTGAGTTCGCCAATTTTTAAATCTTTGCCAAGCACTAACTTTTTCGGTTTCTATAACTTTATTTTCTTCCATTATAAATCCTTTCCCTACGATAAACGATCCTTGAACTCTTCACGTTTACGAGTAATTTCACTATTGATAAGTTCTACGTATTCAGCTAGAGTTTCACGTTCATCAGAGTCATTATTAATAACTTCACGGATTGCATTTTCTAAATTACGACTAATGTAATATCCACCAGGAACTTCAGGAATACCAAAAGCATTTTGGAATTGTGATGTTAAAATAGTAATTTCTTCTTTATTCCAAGCAAGATTTTGCATAGCATTTATGTTAGCAGTATTATGACGAGCACCACTACCTAAAATAGATTCGATTTCTTGTGAGAACATTGTTTGGATATCAGTTGAAGTCCAGAACTTAATGAAATCCCAAGAAGCATCTTTATCTTTAGCATTTTCCATTACAACTACAGCTGTACTTGCTAAAGCACCTTTATTAATAATATTACCATCTTCATCCATATATCCTGGAAGTGGAGCGAATGCCCATTTACCAGCGATATCAGGAGCAAATACTGATAATGTATTATAAAGTGTGAAACTAGAAATACCAATTGGCATTTCACCACTACGGAATCTATTTGTAAAGCTTGCGGCTAATTCAAAACTATAATCACAGAAATAACTACACCATTGTTCAAATGCCTTCTTTGCAACTTCGGTTGAAAGATCACAAGCTGTATGATCATCAGTATATAATTGACCACCCATTTGATAGAGAATTGTAGAATAGATTTGTGAACCAGCACCTTCAAGTGGTAAATAGAAATCTAGGTTAGATACTTGTAATTCAGTAACTAAGTCAATAACATCATCCCATGTTTGTGGTACTTCCCAGTTATTATCTTCAAATATATCTTTACGATAGAACATAACTAAGAATGATGTTGTATTAGGGAATGCATAATATCCACCATTCATTTCATAAGGAACCATAACGTTAACATCTTCTACTTCTGTAATACCAGAGCCCGGAAGAGTAAATCTTTCTAAAACAGCTTCTTTAAAATCAGGTTGTTGGGCTAGATTATAAATAGCACCACGAAGAGCATAGTTAATAGGTAATCCACCATCAACATTTATTGCAACATCTGGCCCCGTTCCAGCAAGTGTTGCCGGAAGAAGAACACCTGGAGCAAGCACCTTCAAAATGACATTACATTCATAATTTTTAAATGTTTCTGTATCATATATAAAGTATTGGTCAATTAAACTCTTAACAACGTTTGCTTGTTCACGTCCAGAATCAGCACTTGTCAAGAACCAAACTTCGATTTCTCGTTTAAATCCACCATCATTTGTTACACCGATTGATTGGTAATCAAAGAAGAATGAACCAAAGAAACCACGAATACTAAACCATGTGGCTTTAAACCATGTAGGTTCAGCACGAGGAAGACTTTTATCAGCACTATATAAATAGAATGATTCAATAGTTAATGTTTGTTCTTGAATGTCAAGCATCCAAGTACCAAGTGATGAAAGGTTAGTTTTAAATTCACTTAAATCTTTTGTAACGTTACGAGGATTTGTGGCAAAACCACCATAATCTTTATCAGGATCACCATCACCATCAGTATCAACCCAACCACCGATTTGTAATACTAATTTATCTAGTGAGTTATTTAAGCTGCTCTTTTCACCTGTTAGTAATGTTATTTCTGCCGAAACATCAAATAACCTTTGAGCACAATCAGCGAATATATCTTGCATATAAGTACCAGTTGTATCACCAGGCATAACTGAATTATCACCATATAAGTTATATGTTTGATATTCATCAGGATTTGCAGAAGTGATAATAATGATTTGTAAATATAAGCTATTTAAATCATCAATAACTGTTTGTACTTGACTTAATGCTGAACCATAATCGCCTAGTGTTGCTTGTAAAGCAAGTTGATGCTTACCAGCTTCTAAATATAAATAATATGGTTTATCATCATTACCAATAGTAACTAAACTATATTTAGAATTATAATAGAAACGACAGTTATTTGCTTCATTAAATGGTACTTCTCCGTCCACAAGTAATTTTCTTGTAGAGAAAAGACCACGAGATAAATTTTGTTTAGCTCTAAATGCTAAGCAGTAGAATCCATCTTCTTCTACTTCCACATCCCAGTAAATGGCGTCCCCAACCGTACTCCATTTAGATCCACCAACACAATTATATTTTGTTTTTACTGGATCAGATGGATAATTGTTTGCACTTGTACGGTCAGTTGATGGATATAATGTTGGAGAAGAAGCAGAACGAATACTGCTATCTTCAGCTTCATATTTTAATAAAACATTCTTTATAGAATTTTCATCTAAACCACTTACAGAAGTATAATGATCATAATAATCTTCATAATCCATGATTGCATAACTATCAACATTACAAATAGCAAGTTCAGTAATTAGAATTGTATCTCTAATACCTTCAATAGATATAACGTTTTTACCTTCTTCCATATAAATGAGATATGGTTCAGTTACATAACCTGAATTATCTTGAATGAATGTTTCACGATATTTATATAATTCAACTTGACTAGGTTTTAAGTCATTCCCCACAACATCTTGTTTAATTTCTCCAGAGTCATGATATAAACGATAAAACTTAAAGTCAGCTAAATCTTCAAATAATGTTTCTCCATTAATCTTAAAAGATTTTTCAACGTTAGATCCTTTTCCTTTAGGAATAAAATATTTCAATTTGAAATAATAGAATCCAGTTAATGGAATATCTACTTCAGCACTAATTGCACCTGTTTCTGATGATAAAACACCTCTATCACCTTGTAAATATTCATCATATCTATCAATATCAGTTTGACTTGATGGCCAATTAATTTCATAACTAGGATCAAGATCAACATATTCTTCTAATGTTGCATCCCAAACACCATTTTTGAAATCATTACCACTGATTACTATATTATCAAATTCTTTCTTTGTTACCTTGATATCATTTAAGATAGCTTGATTACTATCGCTTTCAAGTTCCATATTCTTAATACCTTTATCACTGTAACTTGGACGAACTATTTTCTTAACATAAGTTTGATATTCGCCAACAGGAATACTTGACTCCAAACTTCTTGATTGTGATGTTGTATGTCTATAATTAGAAAAACTTTTAATAATTGAAACAATTAAAAGAACAATAACAAGAGCAATAATTACGATAATCGCAACTTTTTTCACAATCGCCGAATTAATTTTTGACTTATTCATTTATTGATCTCCTATTCTTAATAGATAATTTAGAGTTTGAGTTATAAACTCCATGAAACATTCTATATAACTGATGCTAGATTTAAGTCCACCCGACTTATTTCTTTCTAGCCATAATCGCTTTTGTTCAAGAATAAATTCTTCTTTCGAATTCAAAATCTCTTGTAAGTATTTAATTCTTATTTGCTTATCCAAATTCTCATTATAAGCTAAACTAACTTTTTGTATCATTTTAACCATTTTAATACTTTGTATTAATTCATCTTTAGTTAATTTAAATTCTAAAGTATTAGATGATACATATTCTAATTCTTTAATCTTATTGTCCAAGAATTCTTGGCTCATTTTAAATTTGGAAATAGATATATTTCCATTACCAATTTTTTGCTTATAATATTCTACTGGATCACTACCATCTAAATGATAATCAAATATACCATTACAGCCAAACATGAAATAGTGGAATGTTCTTGTAGCGTTCCCCACATAGCACATATCATATCGATAATAATCCGATATATCTAAAAGTAATTCACCGATTACTTTATTATTATCTTGATAATAATAATTTAAGTATTCACTAGTATCAAAAATAGTTCCTTCTTTTAAACTCCATGTATATAATCCGGTATAAATTAATGGAGCAAAAGTTGAAGATAAAAATTGTAAATGTCCAAAGTCACCCCAATCGGTAAGAATAACACCTAAGCCACCATATTTATCAATTGCTTGACAAGCATTAGTTATATTCTCATACCAATCTTTATATCTACCTAAGAAGCTACACCAAGTAGTAGTTCCTGGTGCTGCCATAAAAGGAATATTTTTTTCTTTTAAAGATTTAATATGTTTATCGAATGGATAATTACCATCATAACCCCAATCAATAAATATTAAATCATCTGGAAGTTCATTAAGATATTCATCATGTTTAAGAAGTACATCCCCCCACATTAAAGGAGTCTTGCCTTTTTCTTTTATTAAAGCACTTGCTTTCTTTAAGAAATCAACATATATCTTCCCAACATCCATACCTTCTGTTTTACCATGTCCGAGTTCAAAAGGTTCGTCAAAATTCATATTGAAAAATTTTGAATTTGATATTGGTAAAACCTCATCATACAAATCTTTCACAAGCTCAATAGATTTAGGATTTAATGGATCAAGTGTATTAGGATTTCTATGACGCCCCCACATTTCCATACCATCTGGACAAACAGCCAAGTCCTTAAATTCATCTTGTTCTAGCCATTTAGCCATATGACCAAATCCATTGCAATTTGGAACTAAATCAATGCATCTATCATTTGCATATTGTTCTAATTCTTTAAATTCACTTTGAGTGATATAACCATCTTTTAATAAATATTTTGAATATTTTTTAAATTCAAAGCTGAACCCTTCCACATACAATTCAAAATGGTTCATCTTTAAATCACTCAATAAATCAATAACTTTTTTAATAGTATCAAGACTAGCAACTTTATCACGACTAATGTCAAACATTAATCCTCTTATTTTTATTTTTGGTGAATCATAAATTTCTAAGTTATTTATTGTTTTATTATTTAAAATTTGTTCTAAAGTCTTTAAAGAATAATAAACACCATTATAATTAGAATAATAGATATTTACTAAATTATCGCTAATATTTATTTTATAATCTTCACATCCTAATGAAGAATCATAGTTAAATATAACATTAGCATCCTCATAACTTAATGCAGGTTCTAAATCTTTAAGTTTATCTTTCCATAAGTCTTTCTTAAAAATAAAAACGCTTACTTTTTCTTGCAAAAGTTTATTATTATTTAAATTTTTAATATAAACTTTTAAATTATTATAAGAAA